>OGLT01000040.1_pt1 | contig 108399 bp, 101 predicted proteins | sample 1572911 | NCBI WGS metagenome assembly OGLT01 (sample SAMEA2582014, study PRJEB24529) | metagenome | biome: Human gut stool | place: China | collected 2011 | reverse complement strand
AGCGCTCTCTCTGTTAGTGATACTTTTTGTAATCTTAAGTTGTCTCATTCTTCTAAAACAGATTTGGGTTGCAAAGTTACGACATTTAATTTAGTTATAAGCTAACTTGCCCTAACTTTTTTATCTTATTCACTATAGTATTATAAACAAAAAGAATGCCGACAAGTTAGTTGTCGACATCCTTTTTCTTCTTTGTTAGCTAATATTACAATCTTCTTACCTAAAAAACATACCTTTTATTCTTGAGTCAAATCTACCGCATAATTAGCACGTTTACCTGACGGGAACATACCTGTAATAAAGAGTACCTGATCCGGAGACTTCGTAGCTTCCTTCATGACTTTTTCCAAGTCCTCTACAGTTTTCATCTGTACACCATTGGCTTTTAAGATAATGAAGCCTTTACGAATACCGGCAGCTCCCATCTTGCCACTGTTAACACCTGTTACTTCAAGACCATAACCCAGATTCAGTTGTTTCTTCAATTCATCAGGTATAGGACGGAAGGCTGCACCAAGAATATCCATTCCTGCGTCTTTTACTACTTTTGTAGTACCTTGTTCATTCTTCAGCGTCACTTCAACAGTCTTTTCTTTCTTATCACGTATCAATTTCACTTTAACCTTATCACCAGGACGATGTTTTGCCAAAGCTTCCTGTAAATCGGCAAATTTATGAATAGGTTTATCGTCAATACCGATAAGAACGTCGTCAACCTTGATATCGGCACCTGCAGCAGAACTACCTTCTACGATTTCTCCTACTAAAAGGCCATCAACAACACCTGATTTTTCACGAGCTTCTTTTTTAAATTCACTCAATTTCTTGCCACTCTTATCTACCGGACGTTGAGTATCACCCGGTTCTTCTACAAGCGGAGTAACAGCAACACCCAGTTTTACACGTTGAACTGTACCGAATTGTTTCAAGTCAGCAACAACTTTCTTCATGATACTGGTAGGAATGGCAAAACCATAACCCGTATTTGATCCCGTCGGAGAGAAAAGAGCAGCATTGATACCAATCAATTCACCGCGTGCATTTACCAAAGCCCCCCCACTATTACCTTGATTAATAGCAGCATCAGTCTGGATGTACGACTCAATGCTTTCCGTACCAGTCTGCTGCCCCATTCCTAAAGAGCGTGCTTTAGCACTAACAATACCTGCAGTCACTGTAGAAGTCAGATTAAACGGATTACCTACAGCAAGCACCCATTCACCAACTTTCAATGCATCGGAGTCACCTACCGGAATAGTAGGAAAATCATCTCCCTCTATTTTAATCAAGGCAAGGTCCGTGACTTCATCCGTACCAATGATACGTCCTTTAAGCTGACGGTTGTCATTCAGCGTTACACTGATTTCATCCGCACCGGCAATTACGTGATTATTCGTTACGATATATCCGTCTTTAGAGATGATGACACCGGAACCAAAACCTGTACGTTCAGGAGTCTGAACCTGTCGTCTTTGTGTACCACCCCGGCCACCAAAAAATTCACCGAAGAAATCAGAGAACGGGTCTCTAACTTCTACTTCCTGAACTTTGGAAGCTTGAGTAGAACGAATATGTACCACGGCGTGAACTGAATTTTCTGCTGCTTGCGTCAAATCTACAGGTTGCGCATCAACGGCATTATAAGAGGCCAAACGTACGTTCGGATTCTGCTGGAACATATCACTAAATGCAGCAGTACTATCAGCAGGCATATTTTTTTGCAGCATCTTATAGGCGGTTAAACCTGCTACTCCTGAACTGAGAAGTACAATAGCTGCAACCCCAAGAATGTTTTTTGTTGTCTGTTTCATACTTAATTTCTATTCTTTTAATTGTTAATATTCAAATCTCGTTTAACATTTCGACGTTAAAATAACGACAAAAATCGTTCACTTATTCCGCTTGTCACTCTTTTTTGTTCTCTTTTAACAGTGAACTTTTGGGGCTTAACAGCGGTTAACGGCAAGACCTGACAATTTTACATTTATGCACGTTTACTGACGTGAAAATAAGGCAGATAGACGTTAAAACAAGGCAGACCATCTATCTGTTTGAAATAGATGGTCTGTTAGGGGCAAACAGATGGTCTGTTGAAGGCAAATAGATGATGCGTTTGGGGCAAACAGACCATCTATTTTCATAGAGGAGATATATCCTTAATTATCAAGGTATTCTATATCCATGTGATAATCCCATTTCGGGAAGTAAAGATTGCCTCCCTCCCATTCCACTTCACCACGCTGGAAGTCGACAGTTTCACTGCGGGGATATTTCTTTTCGGGCATCAAAGGCATACCGTAGTCACTATTCACAATCATACGCCAGGAGTCGATACCCCCCAGGAAGAAATATTCTTCGTCTGCATTACGGGCGAAAGTAGGAATACCAAATGATTGATCTACAGGCACCCAACCGATACCTTCAAAATAGATCTCTGCCCAGTCATGCAGATTCCACGCTTTGGGATGCATCATGAAACCGCTCTGGAAATGCGCAGGAATGCCACTGATACGACAAAGTGTAATGAACAACAGACTAACCTGACCGCAATCGCCCTTATTGTTATCCAGAACATATTCGGGGATATTCTCTATTGTAGAGTATTCACGTGCAGACGCCCAGGGGAAGTTATCATTTACCCAACGAAAGATGCGTTTAGCCTTTAAGAAGGAATTGGTTTCACCCTCTGTCAATTTGGCAGCAAGCTGACGCATACGCGGTGAAAAGATGATATGCTTCTCACGCTCGCCCGTATATTCCTTATATATAGAGGAGGTCGTGTCATACGGCTGAACATCTTCCGGCTTCAGATTATGCCATTCAGCATTGGCAGTATACTCAAAGCTTTCGGAGAATACGGTCGGCTCATCCTGCACGGCACGTTTCTCCATATAAAGAGTGCTGTGAAGGCAATTCTGCGGAGAAAACGTATATTCCGGTTCGCTGGCAGAAATAAACTTCACATCCTGTTGTCGTGGCTGGTCAGTACGTGGATAAGGAAGCCAGCAACGAATCAACTCTCCGGCAGGAACAGCATTGCTATCTACGGTAAGAGTATAGGTGACACGCATCCGTTTGGGGGTGGTAATCGGATTACCATTCTTCTTCACACTTGCAATAACTTCAGGCAGATTTTCCATATTCACCTTTTCACTTCCACTAAAAGAAACACCGTCTTTCGCAGCTTTTATCTTATAGCAGGCAGAGTCCACACGGAATAAGTTAGGTCCGGCATTGCGGAAATAACGTTTCTCGCCATCCAGTGTCATACATTCCAAAGCCTTGGAAGCTTCCCATTGACGCATTTGCTCATCAGTAACATCAGGAATATACTTGCGGATGTAGTCTTTCACTTCAGTTTCTGTACGAGAGAAATCGGTAAGGAGACGTTGATGCAGGTCTTCTTCCCAGGTGTAAGGCTTGTTTTCGGGTTTCGTAGTACAAGCAGTGGCCAAGAAGAATAGAGCGGCGGCATACAATACTTTTTTCATAATGATTATTTTTATAGATGATGATGGGACAATACCCCTTTATAGTTTCACAACTCCGATACCCGGCGAATCGGGCAATGTAATCTTACCCTTTATCACTTCCATTCCTTTGAAACGGTCGTTAGCAATAAGCAGATTGCCATCCAGATCGGCAAAATCAACTGCAGGAGAGAATTGAGCGGCGGCGGAACATGCACACGATGTTTCTGTCATACATCCCACCATCACTTTCATACCCAAAGCACGCGCCAATGTCACCATCTTCCAGCCCTCACGCATACCTGTACATTTCATCAACTTAATATTGATACCATGAAATGCATCTTTCAAACCAGCCACATCACTCAGCCGTTGCAAAGATTCATCGGCAAAGATAGGTAACGGACTTTGCTGCGTCACCCAAGCTATGTCATCCAACTGGGTCTTAGGCATTGGTTGTTCAATCATTACAATTCCTTTTTCATGAAGCCAATGTATCATGTCGATAGCATAATGTTTATCCGTCCACCCCTGATTAGCATCTACGGCAATAGGAAGACTGGTTACGGAACGAATGGTTTCAATCATCTCCTTATCATTCTCACGTCCCAGTTTTACTTTGAGGATATTGAACTGATCCGCACATTCCTTTGTTTTCTCACGTACCACCTCGGGTGTATCAATGCCGATAGTGAAAGTAGTAGAAGGGGCTTTGTCCTTATCCAGTCCCCAAATCTTATACCACGGGGCTTGCAGCAATTTTCCCACAAGATCATGTAAGGCGATATCTACAGCAGCTTTAGCAGCAGCATCTCCCGGCGAAAGTTTATCCACATAAGCCAGAATATCTTCCAACTGGAAAGGATCAGGAAACTGCCCGATGACATCCTGCACTTTCTTCAGGAAAGCCATTACACTTTCCATTGTACCCAACTCTTTCTGCAGATAGGGCGGCATAGATGCTTCGCCATAACCGGTAATTCCATCATATTCAATCTCCACCTGTACATCAGGAGTAGTGGTACGTGAGTAAGTAGCCACCGTAAATACATGACGCAACTTCAACTCATACGGAAAGAAACGCAATTTCATCCTGGCATTCACACCACTTTTATTGATATTGAACAGAGACGGGGTGCTTTCCCCTGCAAATACATTGTTAATAGCCACACTGGAACCTAATGCAGCGAAAGCCGCTGTTTTCAGGAAATCTCTTCTGTTTTGCATATGATTCGTTTTTTAATTATTAGATGATGATGGGAGAATTACGGATTATTCATAATAAGGGTTTGTTGCCGTTGTATTCAGGGATTCTTCCTTATTTATATAAGGTAACACACGCGTAGCAAACAACAGCCGTCCGAGGTTATATTCATCAAAGAGTTCGTCGGCAGGATCAAAACTACTGACATGTACATCTCCCTGTGAATGAATGAACCGTTTATCCCCAATATACATTCCCACATGTACCACACGCTCTTTACGATCTGCCGAAGCTTTACGGCCGAAGAAAATCAAATCCCCCGGTTGCAGGTTACTAAAATCAGGAGCAATATCGATATGCTCGCCCACATAGGCTTGTTGCGAAGCATCACGCGGAATAATAATATCATGTATGAACAGAATGGTACGCATGAAACCGCTACAATCAATTCCCTTGGAAGAAGTACCCGCCCAAAGATATGGAACGCCCATTAATGTGTGTGCCGTATGGATAATACTGGCAGCATCTTGTTTCAAAGAAGCCCGCCATCTACTTTCCGGCATAGAGATGGATTTTAAGATATACCCCGTCCGTCCATCAGGATAAGCAACCTTATAGTAAGCACCCTTGCTTCCCTCCCACTTCAAGCGGTTACCTGCAACCACATCAGAAACAGTCTGGGAAGTTTGATTAGGTTCGGAATACACAAAGCCGTAATGAGAAGTCACCACAATTTTCTCTGCCGCATTCCAGGCATGAAGTTCTTCTTTAGTGACCGGATGAATACCCACACGGTGCACCCAGGCAATATAATTATCCGGTGTCTGAATACGATACCAGCCGTCGCGTTGCAACACGCGGATGGGCATTCCCATCAATCCCTGCGTCATCATTTCGGATGAGAAATCCGGTTCTACACGAAGATTGGATACCGATACATTAATGATACCATATGTTTTTCCTTCCAGCCCAGCCTCATCCGGCAATACCTGCAGACAGTCCATCACCTTATAATTGGCTTTCGACAATCCATTAAGAAGAGCTGCTTTCGCTTCAGGAGAGGTGGTTACACCACGTAACATCACATTTTTACCGGCAAAGGAATAATCTACATCAAAAAGTGCCACTCGTTTGTCCGGGGCATACTGACGTTTCAAACTGTCGGATAACTGTGCCACATCGGCAGGAATAGCCCTGTCCCCGACTTCCGAAGCCACCGAACATAACGAAGCGAAAAGGAACAGGGATACGATAGGAATAAGTCTTTTCATTAGCTAAAATGATTTGGGGGTTATTAAGTATTAGCAAAGTTAGAAATAATTTCTATTTTGGTTATATATTTTCAGGAATATTAAGATATAGTTTTAGAATGAAACCCACCATCTCCGTATCAAGGCCGTACCAAAACCGTACCAACTCCGTATCAAGTCCGTATCAAGTCCAAGCGTATAGACACGGAGCAGGTACGAAGTTGATGTGGATCAGACAGAGAGTAGATAAAACATTGATTATGTCCGCTTGCAAAGAAGAATAAAAGGAGGAACAAACGCCTCATTCTTCAGAAGAAGTTAAAAAACTCGGCAAGGTTTTGTATCCACTGGCATAAAAGTCGTATCTTTGCCCAACAAAAGCAGTTGGTCGGTCTGTCGCTTGCGCTTCGGCGCACGAGGAAAGTCCGGGCAACACAGAGCATCCCACTTCCTAACAGAAAGCTGTCCGCGAGGGTAGAGTAACGTAGAAGAAAACAACCGCCTGCGTCTTCGGGCGTCGGTAAGGGTGAGAAGGTGGGGTAAGAGCCTACCAGTCTTGTGGCGACACAAGGGCTGTGCGTCTTGGGAGTTGTAAGGTCATGTAAACCGACGTTATGAGAGTTGCTCGCTCCATGTCGGAGGGTAGACCGCTAAAGCTTGTATGGTGACATACGGCTCAGATAAATGATGGACACCTTGATGAATGAAGAATTAAGAATGAATAATGAAGAATTTTTCCTGAAAACAAGGAACAGAACCCGGCTTACAGACCGACTGCTTTTTTTTAATGAAGAACTGATAATGAAGAATGAATAAACGTATTACTGCTCTTTGGAAATTCCTGACATACGACATTTGGCGTATTACGGAGGACGAAGTCACTAAAACGACCTTCTCCCTCTATAATATTATCAAAACGATCTATCTCTGCATTAACCGTTTCACCAAAGACAGACTGGTAAACAAAGCTTCTGCACTGACTTACAGCACACTGCTCGCCATTGTTCCCATTCTTGCCATCCTGTTTGCCATCGCACGCGGATTCGGCTTCGACAATCTTATGGAAAGCCAAGTACGAATGGGATTTGGAGGACACAATCAAACGACGGAAGTAATCCTGCAGTTTGTCAATTCTTACCTGTCGCAAACCAAGAGTGGCATATTCATCGGAGTGGGTTTAATCATGTTGTTATGGACGGTTATCAACCTGATCAGCAGCATTGAAATCACGTTCAATCGTATTTGGGAAATAAAAAAAGCGCGGAGTATGTACCGTAAAATCACGGACTACTTCTCCATGTTCTTACTGATGCCTATATTGATTGTAATTTCGGGTGGCCTCTCTATCTTCATGTCTACCAGCTTAAAGTACATAGAAGACTTTGTTCTGCTGGCTCCTATCCTGAAGTTCCTGATACGCCTGATACCTTTCGTACTGACGTGGTTTATGTTCACGGGACTGTACATCTATATGCCGAATACCAAAGTAAGGTTTAAGCCTGCACTCATCTCAGGAATTCTTGCAGGAACGGCACACCAAGCATTCCAGTTTCTCTATATCAGTGGTCAGCTATGGGTATCGCGCTATAATGCCATTTATGGTAGCTTTGCCGCACTCCCTTTGTTTCTGCTTTGGCTTCAGATATCATGGACCATCTGCCTGTTTGGTGCAGAGCTGACCTATGCAGGACAAAACATCCGGAATTTCAGCTTTGACAAGGATACCAAAAATATCAGCAGAAGGTTCCGGGACTTTGTTTCCATTCTTATCATGTCTCTTATAGCCAAGCGGTTTGAAGAGAATATTAAGCCGTACACTGCCGAAGAAATGTCCGAAGAATGCCAGATTCCTATCCGCTTGACGCATCAGGTGCTATACGAGCTACAGGAAATCAACCTGCTGCATGAAGTGGTAGATGAAAAAGACGAGGTAATCGGTTATCAGCCTGCAATGGACATCAACAAAATGAATGTCGCACTATTGTTGGACAGACTGGATACGCACGGTTCGGAAGATTTCAAGATCGATAAGGAAAAAGAATTCAGCGATCAATGGGATGTGCTGATGAAAGCACGCGAGGAGTATTATAAGAGTGCGAGCCATGTACTGCTGAAAGACCTGTAAATTAGTGATTAGCGGTAAGTGATAAGTGATTAGCAAGTTGCGCTATGGTCGCGTTGCTAATCACTTATCACTTACCGCTAATCACTAAATCAGTATTTATTGTAAGAAACCACCTTTTCTTTCGGCTTTCTTGCTTTCTTCCGCTTCTCTTTCACGGAATAGCCAATGGTGATAACCAACAGCAAGCGCTTGGAAGACGGAATACCGGTCAGCTTCTTGATTTCTTTCTCATCAAACCAACCGAGAATACAAGAGCCCAACCCTTCACTCTCGGCAGCCAATGTGATATGAGCAGTGGCAATGCCAATATCTATTAAAGGGAAATACTTGTCTTTAATCTTTGCACCCAGAAATGAAGTTACGTTCATTGATTCCTCCACCACCAAAATGTGTACAGGAGCATCTTTAGCGAACTTATTCATTCCCAGTCCGGCAGTGGCCTTACCTACTTTGACGGAAAGCTCCGGATCATTGATTACAACAAACTTCCACGGCTGCGCATTACAAGCCGAAGGTGCCAGACGGGCAGCTTCCAATATCCGTTCCAGCTTCTCAGGCTCAACGGGACGGCTCATATCATAAGCACGGTCGCTCTGCCGGGAAGCAACTAACTTCAGAAAATCTTCCATATCTATTAGTTAAACTGTATCATCCGGCTGATATACTTGCCGATAATATCAAATTCAAGATTCACTACACTGCCCGCTTTGATATCGTGGAAGTTCGTATGCTCGAAAGTGTAAGGAATAATAGCTACCTGGAAAGTATCGTCTGTCGGGTTGCACACTGTCAGGCTTACCCCGTTCACGGTTACCGAACCTTTGTCTACCGTGATATATCCACGCTTGGCCATTTCCTTATCGAAAGCATACCGGAAGGTAAAGTAATAACTTCCTTCGGCATCTTCCACATTCATGCAAGTGGCAGTCTGGTCCACATGTCCCTGCACAATATGCCCGTCCAGACGGCCGTTCATCATCATGCTGCGTTCTACGTTCACTACATCCCCGACTTTCAGAAGCCCAAGATTGGAACGTTCCAATGTTTCCTTCATGGCAGTAACCGTATAGGAATCCTCCGTCATGCTGACTACCGTAAGGCACACACCATTGTGAGACACACTTTGGTCTATCTTCAATTCATTTACAAATGAGCACTTGAACGTGAAGTGTACGTTCTCTTGTTCTTTTACCAATGCCACGAGGGTGGCGCATTCTTCTACTATTCCGGAAAACATAAGTCTATTTATAATTTAGTGATTTACAATTCCTCATTCTGAAAGTACAAAGATAATGCAAATTGAGCGCAGAACTTTCATGCTTGCATGAAAAAGTTCTGCCGAGATGCAGTTTATCTTCTCTAAAGATACGAAATAAATGGGACATAGGTACAAAAAAAATGGAGCTTTTCACAAAGCCCCATTTTTCAGTTTTCAATAGGTATTAGTTTTTTTTTAAGGTAAAAAGATTGTTTTCAGGATAACGCTGCAAATATAGCGGCTTTTCGAGATACTTACCAAATTTAAAAACATGTCTTATAACATCTTTTTGAAATTTCTTTGGTTTTATTACCACTTATGTAGCCTTTCTACACCCGCAATCGTTTTCAGTGGACAAATATATATCATTTTTCTAACAAACACTAAATTTTATCTAAAAAAGAGCTTATTTCTTAGTTAAAGGGTAATGTTCGTCTGTTTTTCCGCTATGTTTTAACACTTTTGCATCGATAAAGAAGACTATTTCTTCTGCAATGTTAGTGATGTGGTCGCCGGAACGCTCCAACTTACGGAACACACTTACCAGGTTCAAACAGGTCAGTACAGTCTCAGGATGCTGGGCAATGTAGTCTGCTAAAACAGTAGTAGCTTCTGCATTGATTTCATCCAATAAATTATCTTTGGCAAATACCGAAGTCGCCAGATCCTGACTTTCTTCCTGAAGAGCTTTCTTGGCAAGCTCCAGCATAGCAAGTACCTGTCCTTGCATTTCTTCCAGGCGCAATCGTTTCAGAAGTTCCGGATCAAGAACCGGTTCCTTGCAATTCAGAACGAAGCGGGCAATGCCCTCGGCAAAGTCACCAAGACGCTCCAGATTCGTATTGATCTTCAGCATGGCAAGCACAAAGCGCAGGTCGATGGCTACAGGATTATACAAAGCAATGATATCTTCAACATCGCTGTCTATCTTCAATTCCAAGGCATTCACACGACGTTCGCGTACCAGTACCTGTTGCGCCAGTTCACGGTCAAAGGTCAGCACAGCCTCCCCTGCCCTGTCGAGCTGGTTATATACTAAGGTCCACATTTCGTCTATTTCTTTTTTTAGTAAGACGAGTTCCGATTCGATAAACTTTACCATAAATTTCTATTTTAAGATTACTTGTATCATAAATTAAAGGAAGCCCGAGGTTCCTTTTTGTTTCTCCACAGGAAACAAACGCTTACCCGAAGCGTCCCGTAATGTAATTCTGAGTCTCCACCTTATCAGGGTTCGTAAATATTTTCTTGGTATCATCGAACTCCACCATTTGCCCCAGATAAAAGAACGCTGTTTTATCACTAACGCGAGCAGCCTGCTGCATATTGTGTGTAACGATAACAATCGTATACTGCTCTTTCAGTTCGTGAATAAGTTCTTCTACCTTAGCCGTAGAAATGGGATCGAGTGCAGAAGCCGGTTCATCCATCAGTAACACGGAGGGAGATACAGCCATGGCACGAGCTATGCAAAGACGCTGCTGCTGTCCGCCTGAAAGTGCATAGGCAGAAACTTTCAGTTTATCCTTTACCTCATCCCACAAAGCTGCCCCTTTCAGGGATTCTTCTACACGCTGGCGGATGAAGCTACTGTCTGTCACGCCATTCACACGAAGTCCATAGGCTACATTCTCAAAGATGCTTTTCGGGAAAGGATTAGGACGCTGGAATACCATACCTACCTTCTTGCGAAGTTCATCTACCTGAATATCTTTTCCATAGATATTCTCTCCGTCGATATGAATCTCACCTGTCAGGCGGGTATTCGGAATAAGATCGTTCATGCGATTGAACAACCGGAGGAAAGTAGATTTGCCACATCCCGAAGGTCCGATAAATGCTACTACCGAACGTTCTTCTATCGACATGCTGATACCTTTCAAAGCATGGAAATCTCCATACCAGAAGTTTACATTATTTGCTTCTATTTTACCAATCATTTTGTTTACTGTTTTATTCCTGTTAGTTCATCTTTACTTTTTTCTCGAAATACTTCCGCAAAGCATTCGCCAGAAGGTTTACCAAAAGGATGATTACGATTAAGACCAGAGCAGTGCCATAAGCCAGCGGAAGCTGGGCATCCATATCCGTGCCACTGGTAGAAATAACATACAGGTGATAAGGCAATGCCATACACTGGTCGAGTATACTTGTAGGGAGTTGCGGAAGGAAATAAGCAGCACAAGTAAACAGGATAGGTGCAGTCTCGCCGGAAACACGTCCCAGAGCCAGAATAAGACCTGTAATCACATTAGGCATCGCCATAGGCAGAATAACGTGCCAGATGGTCTGCAACTTAGTGGCCCCCAACGCACGGCTTCCCTCACGCAGAGTATCGGGAATGGCTTTCAACGCTTCCTCTGTGGTACGGATAACTAAAGGTACACACAGCAATCCCAACGTAAGTGAACCGGCCAGGATGCTATCGCCAAATCCCATATAGTTAACAAATAAAGCCATACCGAATAGACCAAAAACGATGGAAGGTATACCGCTCAGGTTGTTTGTCATCATACGGATGAACCGGACTACCCAGCCTTTCGGTGCATATTCATTCATATAGATTCCACTCATCACTCCTACCGGGAAGGCAAACAGGGCACTGCCTATCATCAGATAGAATGTTCCGACAATGGCGGGGAAAATACCTCCTGCCGTCATACCGTCCGTGGGGGCAGTAGTCAGGAACTCCCAGCTGATAACTCCCACACCTTTATATATAATGAAGCCGAGAATAGCAAAGAGTATCCCCACCACTGTCAGGCTCAGCAAACGGAATGTTCCGAATGCAATACGTTGCGAAAGATGTTTCCTATCTATCATACTTATTTTTCTTTTCTCTATAAGACATTATCTTTTCCGGGCTGACACAGCTTCTACCGTGAAGTTTATCAGCAAACTAATAAAGAACAGCACTACGCCCAAAAGAAATAAGGCTTCATAATGTGCTCCCCCGGCAGGTGCTTCTCCCAGTTCCGCTGCAATCGTTGCAGGTATGGTACGCAACGGCTCCAGAATGGTATGCGGTATGACTGCCGCATTACCTGTCACCATCAGTACCGCCATTGTTTCACCGATAGCACGCCCGATTCCCAATACCACGCCGGAAGTGATACCTGATACGGAATAAGGTATCACCACCTTATATATGGTCTGCCATTGTGAAGCTCCCAATGCAAGGCTGGCTTCCCGCATGGCACGGGGACAGTTGCGCATGGCATCTTCCGTCACCGTTATAATCGTAGGCAATGCCATTATGGCCAACACAATGCTTCCCGCCAGTCCACTTTCACCCACAGGCAGGTTGAATACTTTCTGGATGAATGGTACAATCACAATCAGTCCGAAGAAACCATAGACCACCGATGGAATACCACTCAGCAACTCAATTATCGGTTTCAGCAGATTACGTATCCTGGAATTTGCCACTTCGGACATATAGATAGCAACTGAAAGTCCAAAAGGCAATGCTATCAGGATGGCAAATAAACTCACCCACAGCGTACCGGTTATTAAGGGTAGAAAACCGAATTGTGCGGCAGGTGTAGCCGTCGGAAACCATTCCGCCCCCGCAAAGACATCTTTCACCGAAATGGTGTTATCCTGCAATAAGTGGACGGAATCCGGACGAACGATAAACTGTTGCGGTACAAAAGCAATAATGCCTGGCGTACGTTCCACCAGTTCGGTAATCTTTACTCCGGCATGTTCATAAGCCGCTCCCAGTTCTTCCTCGATATAATACTGAGTGATATCTTCCAAACGGAAAAGCCGGATGGGCATATCCTGCCCCCCGACTTCATTCCAGTTTGTTATCTCCTCATCGAAAACATCCTTTATCTGAGCCGGGGTCAGCTCACTTACCTTATTATCTTTATTCAATGCCAATACATATCCTTCTTCAATTACCCGGCTGTTGAACAGCCCCAACGCCTCGGAAAAGAGAAACAGGATAATGAGCACAATGGTGATGCTTGTTACAAAACCGCTACAAGCTAACACTCCTTCTATTATTTTCTCAAAAAGCTTCTTCATAAATGCCTATTGAATTTCGTATGCAAAGAAACCACGTCAATGTTAAGAGAGTGTGACTAAGGTTTGAAAGAAATGTTTCAAACATATTACAAAAGCGTTACAACCTCCAGAAACACAAGTTTTGTAATTAGATTGTAATGCGCAATTGTTTTATTTGCAAGCAATAAACAAATAGAATAATATTTGGGTTCTATTATCACCCGCTTTTGAGTATAATAAAATTCATTATAAATAGAATAAAAAACAATTTTTGAATAAAATGAAAACAATAAGTATCATCCTATTCCTGACATTAGCTGTAAGCAGCCTACAGGCGCAACGCATCAAAGGCAGTGACACTGTACTACCTGTAGCACAACAGACTGCCGAAAGATTTATGGCACTCAATCCCGACGCCCGTGTTACCGTAACCGGTGGTGGCACCGGAGTAGGTATTTCCGCTCTATTGGACGGAACTACAGATATTGCCATGGCATCCCGCCCCATCAAATTCAGTGAGAAGATGAAAGTAAAGGCAGCCGGAAAAGAAGTGGAAGAAGTTATCGTAGCTTACGATGCCCTTGCCGTTGTGGTTCACCCTTCCAATCCCGTAAAGCAACTGACGCGCCAACAACTGGAAGATATCTTCCGGGGTAAGATTACGAATTGGAAGCAAGTGGGTGGAGATGACCGTAAAATCGTGGTGTACTCTCGCGAAACATCTTCGGGTACTTATGAATTCTTCAAAGAAAGCGTTCTCAAAAATAAAAATTACATGAGTAGCAGCCTCTCTATGCCTGCCACCGGTGCCATTATACAATCTGTCAGCCAGACGAAGGGAGCAATAGGATACGTAGGATTGGCTTATCTTTCCCCTCGCGTCAAATCGCTGTCCATTTCTTACGACGGGACACACTTTGCCCCACCCACTATGGAGAGTGCTACAGATAAGAGTTACCCCATTGTGCGGCCTCTATACTATTATTATAACACAGAAAACTCTGAACAAGCAAGTCCTCTCATTGATTTCATCCTTTCACCTGCAGGTCAGGAAATCATTAAAAAGAGTGGATATATTCCCGTGAAATAAGGATATACGAAAAAAATGTCTTACTTTTGTAGCTCGATTTTTAGAATATATACATACCAATTATGGCAGATATTAAGAGCGAAGAAGCAGGCGAAAAAAAGAGCCTCAACTTCATTGAACAAATTGTTGAGAAAGACTTGAAAGAGGGTAAAAATGGTGGTAAAGTGCAAACACGTTTCCCGCCGGAGCCCAACGGATACCTCCACATCGGACATGCCAAGGCAATTTGCCTTGATTTTGGTATTGCAGCCGACCACAATGGCATTTGCAATCTGCGTTTCGATGATACGAATCCGACCAAAGAAGATGTGGAATATGTAGAAGCTATCAAGGAAGATATCCAATGGCTGGGTTACCAGTGGGGTAATGAATACTACGCATCCGATTACTTCCAGCAATTGTGGGACTTTGCCATCCGCCTTATTGAAGAAGGTAAAGCATATATCGACGAGCAGACTTCAGAACAAATAGCACAGCAAAAAGGCACTCCTACCCAACCGGGGGTGGAAAGCCCTTACCGTAACCGCCCGATAGAGGAAAGCCTCTCCCTGTTCAAGAAAATGAATACAGGTGAAATAGCAGAAGGCGCTATGGTGCTTCGTGCCAAGATTGATATGGCAAACCCGAATATGCACTTCCGCGATCCTATCATCTATCGCGTAGTGAACCATCCGCATCACCGTACTGGTACAACGTGGAAGGCCTATCCGATGTATGACTTCGCTCACGGACAAAGTGACTACTTTGAAGGTGTAACGCACTCTCTCTGTACATTGGAATTTGTTCCCCACCGTCCGCTCTATGATCTCTTTGTAGACTGGGTAAAAGAGGGTAAGGATCTGGATGATAACCGCCCCCATCAGTACGAATTCAACAAGCTGAATCTCAGCTATACCCTGATGAGCAAGCGCAACCTGCTGATTCTGGTAAAAGAAAAATTGGTGAACGGATGGGATGATCCCCGTATGCCGACTATCTGTGGTTTCCGCCGTCGCGGATACTCACCTGAAGCCATCCACAAGTTTATTGACAAAATCGGATATACCACATACGATGCACTTAATGAATTCGCTTTGCTGGAAAGTGCTTTACGCGAAGACCTTAATACCCGTGCAACTCGTATCTCAGCAGTAATGAACCCGGTGAAACTGATTATCACCAACTATCCTGAAGGAAAAGTGGAAGAACTGGAAGCAATCAATAATCCGGAAAAGCCGGAAGAAGGCAGCCACTTCATTGAGTTCAGCCGCGAACTGTGGATGGAGCGCGAAGACTTCATGGAAGATGCTCCGAAGAAATACTTCCGTATGACTCCGGGCCAGGAAGTACGCTTAAAGAGTGCTTATATCGTGAAATGTACCGGTTGCAAGAAAAATGAAGCCGGAGAAGTAGTTGAAGTATATTGCGAATATGATCCGAACACCAAGAGCGGTATGCCCGAAGCAAACCGTAAGGTGAAAGGTACCCTGCACTGGGTAAGTTGTGATCATTGCCTTGAAGCAGAAGTACGCCTCTACGACCGCCTTTGGAAAGTGGAAAACCCACGTGACGAACTGGCTGCTATCCGCGAAGCTAAAAACTGTGATGCACTGGAAGCAATGAAAGACATCATCAATCCGGACTCACTGAATATATTGCCTCATTGCTACATTGAAAAATACGCTGCCGGCATGAAACCGCTTACTTATTTGCAGTTCCAGCGCATCGGATATTTCAACGTAGATCCAGACTCCACACCAGAGAAGATGGTATTCAACCGCACTGTAGGCTTGAAAGATACCTGGGGCAAAATAAACAAATAAAAATAGGATTATAGGAGTAAACAATTAATGAGCAATAAAAACCTGCTGTCCGGCAGGGATAAAGAGTTACAGGAACTTGCCGAACAATATGAAGCGGCAATGGCCGGAAACAAACCGTTCTATCAGGATGCAGATGAGTTAGCTGATCTTGCCGACTGGTATGGTACAAAGAAAAGATATGATAAGGCTTTTGAGATTGCAGAATATGGATTAAAGCTGCATCCCGATAGCACTGAACTTATGATTGAATATGCTTACCTGCATCTGGATAACGGAAAGAAAGCAAAAGCACGTGAAATCATTGAAAATCTTCCCGATACTTATTCGCCGGAAGCAAAAGTGGTGCGTGCCCATTTGCTATTGAGTGAAGGTAAACTGGATGATGCCGAACAGTTACTCGACACGATTGAGGATAAAGATGATCTGGCAAACGTGGTAGATGTATCCTATATGTATCTTGATATGGGGTATCCGGATAAAGCCTTGGCATGGCTCGATCCGGTAAAGGAAGAATATTCTAATGAAGAAGCCTATATTGCCGTAGTTGCAGACTGCCTTTATGGCAAAGGCATGACCGAGGAAGCAATTCCCCTGTATAACCGCCTCATAGACATGAATCCATATTCGGCTCCTTACTGGTTCGGATTAGCAAGATGCCACTTCGAAGAAATGAACTTCAACCAAGCTATTGATGCTTGCGATTATGCATTGGTGAGTGATGATGAATTTGCAGACGCCTATGTAATGAAAGGACATTGCTTCTACCAGTTAGGTAACGAAGATGCTGCTCTGGAGTATTATCAGAAAGCAGAGGAACTTCATGGACTTGCTCCCGAATTTATCTATACATACATTGGATTATGCAAGGTATCCAAAGGAGAATGGAAGGAAGGCTATGAAAATCTGGAAAAAGCAATTCTGGAAAATGAGACAGATGAAGTTGCTTCTCCAATACTGCCCAGCTTATATGCCAACGCAGGGCTTTGCCTCTCCAAGATGGGGAAGAAACGCAAAGCACACCAGTATTGTAAAAAAGCACATAAGCTGTCACCGGAAGACCCGGAATCTCTTCTGATAGAAGGTCGCATATACATTGAAGAAGGTGACTACGACAAAGGAATAAAGCAGTGGGCAAAGGCCTTGAATTGCTCTCCTACTGCCGACACCTGGAATGAAATAGGTATGCATAGCATGGAAATCGGTTATCTGGATTATGCCAAGATAGCTTTTGAACGTGTCTGCGAATTGGAACCGGACTTTGATGGTATCAACGAAAAGTTGACGGTACTCTACATGACGCTGCATGATAAAGAGAACTTCATAAAGTATAATCAGAAATGCCCCCGCCCATTCGATTTAAAAGAATTGGAGAAGATGCAGATGCTTATGGAAAGCGAAGACCGGGAAGACCTGGCCGTTTATATGCAAAACATCATAAAAGCATTGCAATAAAAAGAAATAGAGAGTAAAGGAATCTTTACTCTCTATTTTATATATACCCTCAAGATATTTGTTTGCTATCTCTTATTTAGCACTACGAGTAGAAAGCTTTTCAAGGAAATATACCAGGAAGAAACCCACTATCATCAATACTACAGCCTCAACAACATACTGATTGGGCAGAATATTACTTTCAACCAATGGCTTCACTACTCCATGATTATCAGTAAAAGTTTCTATAGTTTCTTTCCAAGGCCACACTTTGTTTAGTGATCCCAACATGAAACCTGTCAATACAGCCAATGTAATATTACGGAAATGTTTTAATGCGTACGAAAGCACACGTGAGAAAGAAGTTATACCAATAAAAGCACCCACAAAAAACACTAATAAAACCGTTATATCAAGTGTTTTGACAGCCTCCATTATAAAGAAGTACTTACCTAACAGTACCAAAATAAAACTTCCCGATATACCCGGCAATATCATAGCACAAATGGCAATCGCTCCACAAAGGAATATAAAAAATAAGTTGGAAGGAGTTTCAGCAGGAGTTGCTACCGTAATATAATATGCAACTGCCACACCTATAATAAATGCCGGAATCGTTTTCTTGTTCCATTCCTTTATGTCTTTTCCTACAAACCATGTGGATGCCAGTACCAGTCCGAAAAAGAAAGCCCAAACCATAACCGGATGGTCCGTAAGCAACCATGTGATAATTTTAGCTAATGAAAATACGCTGATTCCAATTCCCGCCAGCAGAGAGATCAGAAAATTACCGTTAATCGCTTTCCAGAATGCTCCCCATTTTCCTGTGAAAAACAATTTTAAACTTTTTCCGTTAATGCTTTTTATCGAATCTATCAATTCGTCATAAATACCTACAATAAAAGCAATTGTTCCCCCCGATACACCGGGAACCACATCGGCTGCTCCCATTCCCACACCTTTCAGCATGAGTAGGGCGTAGTCTTTTAAACCTCGTTCCATCTTTTTCTTTATCAATTAACCTATTAATACTTGATTTATAGGACGCAAAGTAAAACAAAAAAAGCCAGTTACTCACTATAAATCAATCAAAAATATCCGAAAAACACATTGGAATTTTATACAACAGTTGGATACGGGTATAAAAAAGAAATGGTGTATAATAGTCTCACGACTACTATACACCTGGTCTTTTCTAATTGCTTATTAAAATCTGAGGTTTACTACTTTACAGCCTCTATTGCTTTGTCATAATCCGGCTCCTGTGTAATTTCAGGTACCAGTTCAGTGTATGCAACCTTTCCATCCTTACCGACAATAACTACTGCACGCGCCAGCAAGCCACCCAATGGTCCATCTGCCATACGCACACCGTAACTTTCATCAAAATCAGAAAAACGGAAATCAGACAAAGGTATTACATTTTCAATACCTTCCGTAGTACAGAACCGTGCATGGGCAAAAGGCAAGTCTTTGGAAATCGCCAAAACCACTGTATCTGGCAGACTCGCTGCCAGCTTGTTGAACTTGCGCACAGATGTTGCACAAACACTGGTATCCAAACTTGGAAAGATATTCAATATTACATTCTTCCCTTTCAAATCTTTCAAAAAGAAAGAAGAAAGATCTGTTTTCACTAACTCGAAGTCGGGAGCAACTGTCCCTACTTTTATAAACTCGCCGATAATCTTAACCGGCTGTCCTTTAAATTTTGTTGTAGCCATAGTTTTCTTGTTTTATATGTCTATATAACAAACGAACTGTTGGAAAAGTTCGCCCAAAACTTTTCCAACTGCAAATTGTTACTCTCACAAACATGATTACAATAACCATTTAAAATTAAATTTGCATGAAAACTTTATTTGACGAACTTCAATGCGAAGTAAAAAACTGGTGGATGTCTCTCCTACTTGGTATACTCTATGTAGTAGTTGCTATAAGTCTGATGTTTGCTCCGTTCAGCGGTTATGCAGTTTTGAGTATTCTGTTCAGTATATCGATGCTGTTCAGCGGTTTGTTAGAGATTTCTTTCGCCGTAAGCAACCGGAAGAATGTTTCCAGCTGGGGTTGGTATCTGGCAGGCGGTATCATCGACATGATATTAGGTTTCTATCTGATAGCTTATCCGCTGTTAAGCATGGAAGTAATTCCATTCATCATCGCATTCTGGTTAATGTTCCGCGGCTTTTCTTCCATCGGCTATGCCATGGATCTGAAAAGATATGGTACCAGAGATTGGGGATGGTATATTGCCTTCGGCATATTAGCTGTGATTTGTTCACTCCTCATTCTGTGGCAACCGGCAATAGGTGCCATGTATGCTGTCTACATGATCTCATTTGCATTCCTTATTATCGGATTTTTCCGTATTATGTTGTCTTTTGAATTGAAGAACCTTCATAAGCGAGGAAGAAGTATGAAAGATAAAAACGAAGAAAAAGAAATTCCAGTAGAATAAGTAGCAATCCAGCCCGGAAAAACGAGTTGACTAAAGAACCTGGCAACAGGAACTTGCCAACTCGCTTTTTCATTAGTTACACTTCAGAAAGCGGTGCATGGTGGTTCTGGATACTCCCATCTGACGGGCTAATTCCGAACAAGAAACACCTCGTCTGGATTCACGCATCAAACGTCTCTTATTCTCACGGAGTACCCGCATTGCAGGGCAGGTCCCCTTTTTACGTCCTAACTTGACACCTTCCTGTTTTCGTCTTGCCAGCGCTTCCTTAGTTCGCATGGAAATCAAATTACGCTCTATCTCTGCCATCAATCCAAATGCAAACCCCAATACTTTACTGTTAATGTCATTTTGAAAAACATATCCCTCTTTCGTGCTGTACAAAATAATTTCTTTCTTTATACACGAATTGAGAATAGTCATGATTTCCAACAAGGTGCGACTCAATCTCGAAATCTCCGTTACAATCAACGTATCCCCCCGCTGCATCCGGTTCAACATCCCCGACAGCTTTCGTTCCTTACTACTCACACTCCCACTCACTGTCTCAGTGTACCACTTGTCAATCTTCAATCCATTTTTCTCTGCAAAGCGCAGAAGTTCTTCACGTTGATTAGCCAGAAACTGCTTTTCTGTACTCACTCTTAAATAAGCTACTACCATAATTTTGTTGTTTTTATAGGTTTAACAGTGCCAAAGAACAGCAATAACAGTGAAAAATCACAATATCATTAAGCAATGAAATACAGCAAGTTCGCGCACTTTACCCCTTTTATTTTACATCACTTATTTCGAAGATGGCAAAGCAAATTATGTAGGAATACACATTTCCATACCGGAAGCTGGTTATAAAAAGAAACAAGAAAAAATCTTCTTTCTTGCTATAATAGACAATTTTTCGTTTTCAGCTTTCCACAAGTCCTAGTATTGAGTTCTAGAAATGTTAATTATCTAATTATGAAAGCATTATATTTACCAACTGTTCACATCGTAATGTAAAAGCATTTACCTCAGCATGTAACGGTCTTTACCCCATATTGTAACGACCTTTACCACCGTATGTAACGGCCTTTACCGCGTCATGTAACGGTCTTTACCGCGACATGCGAACAGGATTAGCATGGGGGATAAAAAGAGTTACCATGAAAGAAAACGACCGCATCTCTGTAAGATTTCAATTCCGCTCTTCCCATAAAAAAATGAATAGATTCATTTTATTCTACCCTTCGTTTGCATTATCTTTGTGGTCAGTTTTATAACAAGAATATAAATTCATAATTAAAAAACAAAGAAATTATGGCAATGCATACATGGTTTGAGTGCAAAATCCGTTACGAGAAAGTAATGGAAAACGGAATGAACAAGAAAGTAACCGAACCTTATCTGGTAGACGCACTCAGCTTCACGGAAGCAGAAGCACGTATTATTGAGGAAATGACACCGTTTATTTCAGGAGAGTTTACGGTATCGGACATCAAACGTGCTAACTATAGCGAATTATTCCCAAGCGAAGAAGAAGCCGCAGATCGCTGGTTCAAATGCAAACTGGTCTTCATCACTCTGGATGAAAAGAGCGGAGCTGAAAAGAAAACATCTACTCAGGTCTTGGTACAGGCTGCCGACCTCCGTGATGCCGTTAAGAAGCTGGATGAAGGTATGAAGGGTACAATGGCTGATTATCAAATCGCTTTAGTGTCCGAAACACCTCTTATGGATGTATATCCGTACAGTGCAGAACCCAATGATAAACCGGAGGTTTAATATATATTAGTATCATGAATATTGCAGATAATCTTCAACAAGTGCTGAACGAACTACCTGAAGGGGTGCGATTGGTAGCTGTTTCCAAATTTCACCCCAATGAAGCGATAGAAGAGGCCTATCGCTCCGGGCAGCGAGTGTTCGGTGAAAGTAAGGTGCAAGAAATGACTGCCAAGTACGAAAGCCTTCCCAAAGACATTGAATGGCATTTTATCGGGCATCTGCAAACTAATAAAATAAAGTATATTGTACCCTACGTAGCCCTGATTCACGGCATTGATTCATACAAGCTTCTTGTTGAGGTCAATAAACAGGCCGAAAAGGCCGGGAAAGTGGTCAACTGCCTGCTGCAACTACACATTGCAGAGGAAGAGACTAAATTTGGTTTCAGTTTTGACGAATGTCGGGATATGTTAGCGGAAGGTGAATGGAAAACTCTCAGTAACATACAATTATGCGGCTTGATGGGCATGGCGACAAATACAGATGACAATGAACAAATAGAGAAGGAATTTTGTTCATTAAGTAGCTTCTTCAAAGAAGTGAAAGACTCATGGTTTGCCGACACAGAGGCTTTTCGGGAGTTGTCCATGGGAATGTCCCACGATTATCACCAAGCTATTGCGGCTGGAAGTACTCTGATACGCGTAGGAAGCAAAATCTTTGGAGACAGAACGTATTAATCATTATTCATTAAACATTATTACCATGGCAACATTAAAAACTACTTTTGCCGGGTTAGAATTAAGAAACCCGATTATCGTCAGCAGTTCAGGCTTAACTGATAGTGCTGAAAAAAATCAGAAATTCTATGAAGCCGGTGTCGGTGCCATTGTTCTGAAATCTCTTTTCGAGGAGCAGATCATGATGGAAGCTGACTGGCTCGGAGATCCGAATATGTACCCGGAAGGCAGTGATTACCTGGTAGAATACGTCCGCCAGCATAAGCTGTCTGAATATCTGGAATTGATTAAAGAGACTAAGAAAGTATGTCCTATTCCTGTTATTGCCAGTATCAACTGCTATCAGGATGCTGAATGGGTAGGCTTTGCACAACAAATGGAAGCTGCAGGAGCCGATGCTATAGAAATTAATATTTTGGCGTTACAAACAGGTGTTCAGTACAATTACGGTTCATTTGAACAACGTCATATTGATATTCTTAGCCACATCAAAAAGACAGTTCGCATTCCGATCATTATGAAGTTGGGCGACAACCTTACTAATCCGATAGCTCTGATAGACCAGTTATATGCCAATGGAGCTGCCGCTGTTGTATTGTTCAATCGTTTCTATCAGCCGGATATCGATATCGAGAAGATGAAGCAAATCTCAGGAAATGTATTCAGTACAGGAGCTGATCTGGTTAAATCTTTACGCTGGATAGGTATTGCCTCAGCAGCAGTAAACAAGCTGGATTACGCAGCATCAGGCGGTATTCATTCTCCCGAAGGAATCGTAAAAGCAATTCTTGCAGGAGCTTCAGCCGTAGAAATCTGTAGCGCATTCTATCAAAACAGTTACGCACTTGTAGCAGAATATACCCGTTTCCTGAATTTATGGATGGATCGTAAAGGAATGGAAACAATCTCTCAATTCAAAGGAATGTTGAATGTTAGCGATTTGAATGGTGTGAATACCTTTGAACGTACTCAGTTCATGAAATATTTCTCCAGCAGAAAATAACAGGAACCACACAACATATCATTATACGTAATGCCCCGTAACATATATTGTTAGTGTATCTAACGTATATTGTTACGGGGCATTACATTTATTTATTACTACTTCCTTACAGGATGACTCAATCCGTTTTCTTGTCCAATGCTTCGAAACATGAATTCTTACTGATAAATTCAGGAACGATATCCTTCATAGCTGACACAATCTTCATCTGATCATAGGTATAACTAACATCTATCAGTTTTTGGATACGCTCTTTTACTTCGTCATAATCATATTCACGGACTGTTGCAATCATGATCTTCTCATGGTAGGTCGGTTTGGTCAACTCTTTTACATTCAGCAACTCTTCATACAATTTTTCTCCATGGCGTAGTCCTGTAAACTCAATCTTCACATCCGTACGTCCTGAAAGACTGATCATACGTTTGGCAAGATCTACAATCTTCACCGGTTTACCCATATCAAAGATATAAATCTCACCCCCATTTCCCATACTACCGGCTTCGAGTACCAGGCGGCAAGCTTCAGGAATCGTCATGAAATAACGGATAATTTCAGGATGAGTAACAGTCACCGGACCACCACGTTGTATCTGATCGCGGAAGCGGGGAATTACAGAACCGTTTGAACCTAATACATTGCCGAAACGTGTCGTAATGAATTGGGTTACATGCCCACCTTTCTGTTGCAGCTTCTTCGCCAAAGACTGTACATAGATCTCACAAATACGTTTGGAGCATCCCATCACATTTGTGGGGTTTACAGCTTTATCGGTAGAAATCATTACAAACTTCTCAGCTCCATATTTCACAGCCAAATCAGCAATAGTACGGGTTCCATACACATTAATCTGAATAGACTCTGAAACATTGTCCTCCATCATCGGCACATGCTTGTAAGCAGCCGCATGAAAAATATACTGAGGTTTATATTCTTTAAAGATTTCTTCCATACGTGTAGCATTGGAAATATCTGCAATAATCGTTTCCGCATCAATATCACGCCAACGGTCCTGTAACTCCAGACGAATATCATGCAACGGAGTTTCTGCCTGATCTACCAGGATCAACTTATAAGGATTGAAAGAGGCTACCTGACGCATAATTTCACTACCGATAGAACCGGCAGCACCGGTTATCATCACCCGTTTTCCTTCCAGATGAGAGGCTACCTTATGGATATCAATTTCAATAGGGTTACGTTGCAAGAGGTCTTCAATCTGTATTTCTTTCAGTTGGGTACGGTTCAAAGTCTGCCCACTCCATTCACTCAAAGGAGGCGCAGTCATTAATTTGATATTATGAGCCAAAAGACGGTCAGCCATATCTGATCTTTTCAGTTCCTCCATCTTGGCAGGCGAAATAATAATGGTATGCACATCACGATCGTTCAGTACATCAATCAGCGTCTCATCATTAGGGAATACTTTCACTCCCATCATCACCTTATTTATCAGCTCCGGCTCATCGGCAATGAAACCACGCAGACGATAGTGATTACGCAAATTTACACGCAATGCTTTAGCAATATTGACTCCTGCCTCCTTAGCACCATAAATAAAGACATTGGCACTATGACTTCCATCGAAATTCAGAAGTTCATAAAACATCTTCACAACAATGCGCGAGCAAGACATCATGGCAAAACTAATAATATATGCCATGAAGAATACGCTCACAGGTGCCAGGCGAACATCCATGTAGCTTGATAAAAGCACACTCGAAATCATCAGCAGCGCATAAGACACTGTCAATGAAACGAAGATGCGCATAATATCTATAAACGAAGAAAAGCGCAACACATTGGAATATGTGCGGAATATCCGAAAGAATACCAAGTTGACAATGACTGTACATACAATCGTTTTGTCAATGGTAGATGATTCCAGGAAAATACTCCGGAAATCATATCGAAGTGCATAAGCCAACAGGCTGGATACAACGATTATCAATACATCGATCAACAGAATAGTCCAAATCGGCAATACCTTTGCTGAGAGGTATCGATGAAAAAATTTATGTTTCATTTCGTTTGACAGTTTTGTTTTAGGCGAGGCAAAGATACATTATTTTTTATCAAATATGGGAAGAAAAAGATAAAAATGTGTGATAAAATTAAATGGCGGCAAAGTTACGTATATAACCTTGCCGCCATATTTATTGCCTATAAAGCTCTGTTACATCAAATTACTAGCTAATTCACTTAGTTGACTACGCTCTCCTTTTAACAAATTCACATGAGCAAAAAGGTTCTGATCTTTCATACGATCAATCATGTAAACCAGACCATTGGACTGGCTGTCCAGATACGGTTGGTCTATCTGCTGGATATCACCGGTAAACACCATTTTGGTTCCTTCGCCAGCACGGGTGATAATAGTTTTTATTTCATGTGGAGTCAAGTTTTGTGCTTCATCAATGATGCAATAAGTTTCACTCAAACTACGTCCGCGAATGAAAGCTAACGCCTCAATTACCAGCTGCTCGCTTTTCTGCATATCTTCCAAACGTTTTACTTCAGTAGAATTAGAAGCAAACTGACGCTTAATGACATTCAGATTATCGAACAAGGGCTGCATGTAAGGCGCCACTTTCTCTTTTGCATCACCCGGTAGGAAACCAATGTCTTTATTGGATAGAGCAACAATCGGACGTGCCAGCAAAATCTGTTTATAATCATTCATCTGACTAAGGGCAGCTGCTAAAGCCAGCAAAGTCTTTCCTGTACCAGCTTTACCCGTCAGAGCAACCAGCTTAATATTAGGATCAGTCAACACTTCGAAAGCAAAACTTTGTTCAGCATTTCTGGGTTCAATACCATAATTCTTTGTTTTATTTACCCGGCAAATGGAATGTGTAAAAGGGTTGTAACGAGCAAGCACACTGTTCCTGTCACTTTTCAGGATAAAACATTCATTCGGATGGATAATATCTTTGAAATCAAACTCATTGATATCCAGTCCTTCTCTGGAAGAATAAATTCGGTCTATCAAAGCAGGATCAATTCCCTCAAACACCTCATTTGACTTTTCAAATATATCCACATTTATCACCTTGTCGTTGATATAATCTTCACAAAGCAGACCTATGGAACGTGCTTTCATCCGGAGATTCACATCCTTAGTCACCAAGATGGTTTTCATGTCCTTCTTCTGGCGCGTCAACCAGTCCGCTACAGCCAGAATCTTATGATCGGGAATACGCTCGGGGAATGAGTCGGACACCTCCGGAGCATCCACCGAACCGGCTATCACAAACAAACGTCCCAGTCCCTCGCCCAGCGGAGCGCCTTTGTAGAAAAGACTGTCATCGGTTATCAAATCGAGTTCACGGAGAAATTCACGGGCATTGAAGTTAATCTGTTCATTCCCTTTCTTGAATTTGTCCAATTCTTCAAGAACTACGATGGGAAGATAAATATCGTTCTCTTGGAAATTCTTAAGACAGTTATAGTCGTGAAGGATTACATTAGTATCAATCACAAAATTTTTCTTTGCTCCCATACTCTTTTAGATTTAAATTGTTGATATATTTGCCTCCAAAACGAAGATAAGCTGCACTTCGACATAAAAAATGAACAAGTTCATTTTATTCTGCTCTCAGTTTGCATTATCTTTGCAGCTTCTAAGATAGGAATTAAAAAGAGAGAATGACTTGCTTTCTCGTTAAATATTTTAAAAGATGGATTATCAGAACACTTTATTATACTTATATAACAGTGTCCCCATGTTTCAACAGGTGGGAAGTTCAGCATACAAGGAAGGTTTAGAGAATACACTGACACTAGACGAACACTTCGGACACCCGCACCGGAACTTCCACAGCATCCATGTAGGGGGAACTAATGGAAAAGGCTCATGTTCGCACACGCTTGCTGCCATTTTGCAGGAAGCAGGATATCGGGTAGGACTTTACACTTCTCCACACCTTGTAGACTTCCGCGAGCGTATTCGAGTGAATGGGCAATCCATCCCGGAAGAGTATGTAGTCCGATTTGCAGAAAAAGAACGAAATTTCTTTGAACCTCTGCATCCTTCTTTCTTTGAATTGACTACTGCCATGGCATTCCGTTATTTCGCCGATGAACATGTAGATGTAGCAGTTATTGAAGTAGGACTGGGTGGAAGACTGGATTGTACCAATATTATACATCCTGATTTATGTATTATCACCAATATAAGTTTCGATCATACCCAGTTCCTCGGTAATACATTAGAGAAGATAGCAAGCGAAAAAGCCGGTATTATCAAAAGCGGAATACCCGTTGTGATCGGAGAAACTACTCCCGAAACAAAACCTGTATTTACAAAAAAGGCTCGCGAAGTGGATGCCCCCATTTTCTTTGCAGAAGAAAACCAAAAAGATGAATACCCCGGATTGGAATGTGAACTGAAAGGATTATACCAAACTAAGAATACCCATACTTTACTCACAGCCATCGCACAGCTACAACAAGCCGGATACAATCTGAGTGAGCAAGCTGTCCGTAGTGGTTTTGCCCATGTCTGTGAACTAACCGGACTGATGGGACGTTGGCAGAAATTGCAGGACACCCCTACTCTGATATGTGATACCGGACACAATGTAGGTGGTATCACCTATATCACAGAGCAGTTGAAACAGCAATCTTACCGAAAGCTACATATGATTATAGGTATGGTAAATGACAAAGACATACGTGGCGTATTGGCATTGCTGCCCAAAGACGCTGAATATTATTTCACGAAAGCCAGCGTCAAACGCGCATTACCCGAAAATGAACTTTCCCAGCTTGCTTCTGAAGCCGGATTACAAGGAAGCTGTTACCCGAATGTCCCTTCCGCTGTGCAAGCGGCACAAGAAAAAAGCCTCCCGGAAGACTTTATCTTCGTAGGAGGCAGTAGCTTTATTGTTGCTGATCTGTTAGCGAACCGCGATGCACTCGATCTCTACTAAAGCATCCTTCGGCAGAGCTTTCACTGCAACAGCCGAACGAGCAGGGAAATCACCATCAAAATAGGTGGCATATACTTTATTCATATCTGCAAACAATGACATATCTTGCAGGAAAACAGTAGTTTTGACAATATTTGCCATCGTCAAACCTGCTTCTCCAAGGATATGCTTAATATTCTCCAATGACTGGCGGGCCTGTGCTTCAGCCCCTTCTGCCATCTGTCCGGTAGCTGCATCAATAGGCAACTGACCAGATACAAATATCATTCCATTCGCTTCGATAGCCTGGCTGTAAGGACCGATAGCTCCCGGTGCTTTCTGACTGCAAATTACTTTTTTCATTCCAATAATATTTTAATATTCAACAATTTATGATTTATGCAAGAAAAAAAACAGATATTCTATGCAGTATTCTGCAACTTCATGCATTTACCTAATAGGATTATACACAAAAGAAAAATTCACTTATACCTGTTTTAAAAACCTAGACTTAGCTAATTCTTTTTTGACACGGGAGTTTCCCGATAAAGGCTCGGCTTGTGAAAGCAGAGCCTTTTTTACAGACATATCATCTGTATTGCAACTACTTACAATGCTTCTCAATCAAAGCATCAACGTTCGGATCACCCAGTTCTTTTGCTTTCGCAAAACTAGCACAAGCCTCTTTGTTCTGCTTTAACTGCAATTGTGCAACTCCCATCAAACGATAAGCTTCAGCATATTTAGGATCAATTGTCAAGGCATCTTTCAGAACTTTAATAGCTTCTTCATTTCTACCCACGCGAATATTCACCGCAGCAAGTTCCGAACGATAAGTCAACTCATTCGGATTGAGTTCAATTGCTTTTGCCATATCATCCAACGCACGTTGGAATTGTTTTGCCTGGAAAGCGGCTTGTTCACGGTAATAGTAGAACACATCGTTCACATTACCACGCACAGCTTTATAATATTCATCATAATCAAGCATTGCATTACGCCCCTGTCCGGCATTCATGCGTGCTTGGGCACGTTCCAACAGATAAGGGGCAGCATCTTCTGTATACGGTTGCAGGCAATGTGCTATACAGCTATCCATCAAAGCCAGCACTTCTTCCGGAGCTGCTTCCATCAATTCTTTTGTCTTAGCAGCACTGAAGAATGTAGCAGGAGAAACAATATTGGTTTTATTTACTTTCTCATAGCTGGCAAGAGCTGCTGCATAGTCTTTTTTAGCAAACTGAATATCGCCTTCCAACTGAACATAAACCGGAAGTTCCTCAATTGCTATTGCTTTACGAACTTCATCCAATGCTTTGTCATATGTCCAATCTTTATAGGTGGTTTCCGGCTTAGTCAACTGATAATTATAAATTAATTTGGCACGATTGAAGTATGCATCATCTTTCTTTTGTGCTACCTCAAGTGCCTTATCTATATCAGCAGCCACCTTATCCATCGAACTTATTTCTTTCGATAAATACATTTGACTGTTGGCACGACGAAGATAACCATCAGCACTGTTAGGATACTGGGCAATAAAATCATTCAGCAATTCGGCATATTTCTCCGGAGTTAGCTGTGAAGAAGCCATATAAAGATATACCAGTGCTTGTTCTTCTGTATCAGGTAACGCTTTCTTAATGCCAATACTTGATAAAGCATGATCATTAAAAGAAAGAGGACTGATCTTCTGAGACATAGCATAATCAGCGCCTACCGCATAGCAAATGGTAGCTGTATCTTTTCCTGAAGATTTCTGTGCAAGACCGAAAACTTGTCCGTCAGCAGTCATTACCGGACAACTTACCATCTTGTCTTTCAGATGCATATCAAGCGTATAATAATGGTATTGTCCCTCTACCTTAGATTCTTCTTTTACCTGTCCGGCAGTATAAGAACGGTCCTTTTGTGTAGAATAAGGCAACAAGTAGACACTTGTACCTACAGTCGGAGCCGTAGGAGATACCACTAATGCAGGTACTTTTTTCCCTGAGATCGCTACACGGAACTTCACAACATCGTACATATCGTTTGCTCCCATAATAACTTCCACAGGCATTTGTTCGCCCTCTGAATTAATGACTACGGCACGTTGCGCACCTTTAAACAGACTATAATCAGACAGAGCTATTCCATCCTCTGTAACAAAAAATCCGTTTCCCGTATTGAGTATCTTATCACTCTCGTCGTACGTGACTACCGAGAAAACAGCACGCTTGGCTTTTTCCACCCATTTGGGTGCCTGAGCTACACTCCACTGTGCCAGCAAACAGAGGGTGAGTGTCAACAACAAGTTCTTTTTCATATCTTAGTTGGTTCTTTGTTTCACAGCTTCATAAATCAAAATACCTGCCGCAACAGAAACATTGAGCGACTCGATAGTACCCAGCATCGGGATTTTCACCCATTCATCACAAAGAGCCAGGTTCTCATAGGAGACACCTTTATCCTCAGCTCCCATTATGATACACATCGGTCCTGTATAATCAGCTTTGGTATAATCATAGTCCCCCTTTTCCGTAGCTGCCACAATGCGGAAACCACTATCTTTGAGATATTGCAATGTAGTCTTCAGATTCTGCTCACGGCAAACCGGCAGCACATGCAATGCCCCGGCAGATGTTTTCATTGCATCTGCATTCACCGTTACACTTCCTTTAGCAGGAATGATAACAGCATCTACCGCTGCACACTCACAGGTACGGGCTATAGCACCAAAGTTACGAACATCGGTCACACCATCCAACATGACGAACAACGGATTCTTGCCTTCTTCGAAAAGAAAAGGCACCAAGTCTTCTGTCTTCTGATACGTAACGGATGAAATAAAAGCAATCACCCCTTGATGGTTCTTACGGGTAATGCGGTTAATGCGTTCCACCGGAACACGTTGCACCGGAATCAAAGTTCCTTTTAATGCAGCAAAAAGTTCTTTGGATAAATCGCTCTGAATGTCTTTCTTCACCAGAATCTTATCGATTTCCTTTCCTGCCTGTATTGCTTCTATCACAGCGCGAACGCCGAAAATCATTTCACTCTTATCAACCATCTTTGAGAATTAAAAATTAATAATTTAAAATTAAAGGCTATCTTTTGATACCAAGAAGCGCCTTTGCATTATTCAAAGCAGCTTCTGTCAAAGTAGCACCACTTAGCATATGGGCTATTTCCTCTACCCTCTCCTCATCTGCCAGACGGCGTATGTGGCTGTTGGTTTCGGTTTCATTATCTTGTTTATATACTTTATAATGTGCACATCCACGCGCAGCAATTTGCGGCAGATGGGTAATACTGATTACCTGGCGATCCTGTTCGCCCATTTCCTGCATAATATCCGCCATACGGTCGGCAATCTCACCGGATACTCCTGTATCTATTTCATCGAATACAATAGTGGGCAATTTCACCGCACCGGCTATCATGGCCTTGATGGACAGCATGACACGTGCAATCTCACCACCGGAAGCTACCGATGAAATGCTTTGCAATGCGCCGTTCTTATTGGCAGAAAAGAGAAAGTTTACAGTATCTTCACCGTGTACGCCGGGTTCTTTTCTCATTCCCATTTCTACCTGAAAACGCACATTAGGCATACCCAGCGGAACCAAACGTGAAGCCATCTGCTTCTCTACTTCACGGGCAGCACCGGCACGGGCTTTGGTAAGAACAGCAGCCTGCTTTTTCACCTTATTATATAAGGTATCACAAAGAGTGGTCAACTCACCGATACGTTCATCATAAGAAGTAATGGCTGCCAACTTTGCTGCATATTCCTCAGTAAGCGCCAGCAACTCTTCTACGGTAGTTACTCTATGCTTTTGCTGTAAGGTATAAATCAGATTCAACCGATCGTTCACCTCTTCCAGACGCTCAGGGTTAAACTCGACATCCTCTTCCTGAGAAGAAACCTCCTGAGAAACATCTTTCAATTCAATATATGTACTTTCCAGACGTTCAGCAAGTTCTGTAGCCGGAGAATAGACCTTTTGCAGACCAAGCATTGTATTCAGACTTTCCTTCAACCCAGCCAGCAAACCGCCTTCATCAGAGGTCAGCAACTGCCCGACTCGGAACAAACCGGCCTTTATTTCTTCAGCATGGCTCAATGTATCCGTCTCTTGTTCCAGTTCTTCCTGTTCACCCGCAGATAAATTCGCTTCTTCCAACTGTTCCAACTGGAAACGGATATAGTCTTCATCTGCCTTATTCTGCTCAGCACGGGCTATAAGTTCAGCCAGGTCCTGTTGTGCCTGCTTCCATTCTCTGTACAAAGATTGATAAGCGGAAAGTTGTTCATCATTATGAGACAATATATCGAGTACATTCAACTGGAATCCTTCTTTATTCAACAAAAGATTCTGGTGCTGAGAGTGCACGTCAATTAACTGTTCCCCAAGTTCTTTCATTTGTACAAGCGAAGCCGGAGTATCATTGATAAAGGCACGGCTCTTGCCGGATGCATACACCTCACGACGCAAGATACACTCTTCTTCATATTCCAGTTCATTCTCTTCAAAAAAAGGCTCCATACCATAAGCTGAAATATCAAAACGGGCCTCAATCACACACTTCGATGCACCTTGGCGAATGGCTTTTACTTCGGCACGCTGACCCAGCAACAAGCCGATAGCACCCAGTATGATAGACTTACCGGCACCCGTCTCACCCGTGATAACGGAGAAACCTGCACCAAAGCTAATATCAAGCTTTTCTATAAGCGCGTAATTCTGTATGTAAAGCGAACGTAACATGACTTATTTACAATTTTAAATCTTACTCACTTCCTATTATTGTTTTATCTTTTCCCACTCGGTAGTCAGCGAAGGATTGACAGAAGAAAGCAGCTCACAAACCGCTTCCTTTTCCTTCATTGCAGCACGGGAATAAAGATTAATCAATTCATCTTTTTTTATTTCAGTAAACAAACCGGGCAATGCCGACATAGGCTTATTCTGCTGCGCCTCTTTCAGACCACTAAGCATAGATGTTATTGTAGCACGGGCACGGGCAGCATTCACTGAAAGTTCATCCATACCTGTACGATGATACCCATACATCAATTTACGCAAAGGCGTCATACCATCTTCCAGATAATCGGAAACCAACGCATAACGATTCCGACTGCTATCGAACGCTTTCCAACCGGTTTCACCAAGATTCTGTGCAGCTGTTACAATATCTTCAGCCGCCCGAAAAACCTCCGTACCACCTTGTGGAGCCATCGTGTCCATGTCCAGTCCGATAATCATATAAGCATAGTAAGCAATTACTGCTGTCAGATTACTGTCAATAACATTATCCCGCAGTTCCAGCGGATCAAACTCACGATAGTTGAAAGCAACATCCGTATCTTTAAAGCTAAAAACTACCGTCTGATAACCGGATTGCCAGACAGGGCGTGTAGACTGCACTATCAACTCACATTTCCAACGCCCGTCCGCCTCATTATACTCTTTCACAGTCAAGTTCATAGAGCAACGAATCCGTTCATTCATTTCATACTGCGCCTGTGTCCACCGACGGGTATTGATAAACTCCATCAAAGCATTTTCAAGCGTAGTGAAAACCTGTGTACTCGTACCTTGTATCTGAGAATAATTCACCGTAAATTTACAATTCAGTTCCTGGGCAGCAGACTTTAACACCACCACAACCAGAAGCAGAATCATATAAAGTGTCTTATTCCTCACTAGCTATATTTACTTATTCTTCAATACTTCCACCAGACGATCTACAATATCCGCAGCTACTTCCGCTTTTGATTTCAACGGAAAGTCCGTCTTACTTTCACGGTCGATGATACTGATTTTATTCGTATCGCACCGGAAACCGGCCCCCTTATCATTCAGGGAATTCAACACGATAAAATCCAGATTCTTCCGTTGCAACTTATCTTCAGCATTATGCAGCTCGTCATTCGTTTCCAAAGCAAAACCTACCAGCACCTGGCGATCTTTCTTCATCTGTCCCAGACAAGCGGCTATGTCTTTCGTAGGTTTCAAACGCAACGTCATTTCCCCTTCCTTTTCCCGCTTTATCTTGGCATCAGCAACCTGTTCCGGTGTAAAATCGGCAACAGCAGCCGAAAGAATTGCAGCATCAGCCTCCATAAAAAAGTTACACGCCGTAGCATACATCTGATCTGCCGATTCCACTGCAAACCAATTTGCCGGATATTTCAATTGCTGTTGCACCGGACCTGATACCATAATAACCTTAGCTCCACGGGCAGCACATTCATCAGCAATAGCAAAACCCATTTTACCGGAAGAATAATTTCCGATGAAACGCACCGGATCGATCTTCTCATAAGTAGGTCCGGCAGTAATCATAATGGTCTTACCCCGCAAATCACCTTCTTTCCCGGCAAAATAATTCGCCAGATGCTGAATAATGACTTCCGGTTCTTCCATACGCCCCTTACCTACCAGATGGCTGGCAAGTTCTCCCGTACCCGGTTCTATAATATGATTTCCGTAAGAACGAAGCGTATCCAGATTCTTTTGTGTAGAAGGGTGGGCATACATATCAAGATCCATGGCAGGTGCCACAAATACCGGAGCTTTAGCCGACAAATAAGTCGTTATCAGCATATTGTCAGCCACACCGTTGGCCATCTTGCCAATCGTCGAAGCAGTAGCCGGAGCTATAAGCATAGCATCCGCCCATAAGCCCAGATCCACATGGCTATTCCATGTGCCGTCACGCTGGGCAAAAAACTCACTGATGACCGGTTTACTCGTCAACGCCGAAAGCGTAATTGGAGTTATAAATTCTTTCCCCGCAGGAGTTATGACAACCTGTACCTCAGCACCTTGTTTTATCAGTCCCCGGATAATGTAACAAGCCTTATAGGCAGCAATACTTCCGGTTATACCTAATACAATTTTCTTCCCTTTCAGTGTATTCGCCATGATACTACTTATTAGTTAATTCACGTAGACGTATCTTAGTCAACATTGCCTTGGTATTCAGTGTAAAGTCACTGTTCAGTATCCAGCTATAATAACCCGGATCACGCTTCAATACATCTGTCACCGACATCCCTTTGTATTTCCCAAAGTTGAATACTTCCACGCCATTATCATCATAAACCATACGTCCGGCAAAATCCACATTCTTGTTAAAGCTGGAATATTCAGCCAGGAAAGCGATGTCATTCTGCAATTCCGGATAACGGTCCAGCTGTGCCATCAGCACCTCGTAAGTGGCTTGTGTATCAGCTGCCGCCGTATGTGCATCCTCCAGATTCTTTCCACAATAGAATTTATAAGCAGCAGAAAGTGTACGTTGCTCTAATTTATGGAAAATGACCTGTACATCCACAAACTTGCGGCGGCTCAGGTCAATATCTACACCGGCACGAAGAAATTCTTCGGCCAACACGGGAATATCAAAACGGTTGGAATTAAATCCTGCCAGGTCACATCCTTCTATATCATTGGCAATGGTACGGGCCACTTCTTTGAAGGTAGGGCAATCTACCACATCCGCATCATAGATACCATGAACGGCAGATGCGCCTTCGGGAATGTGCATTTCCGGATTAATACGAAGTGTTTTTGCTTCCTCATTACCATTGGGATGTACTTTGAGATAACAGATTTCAACGATACGGTCTACATTGATACTCGTTCCGGTCGTCTCTAAATCAAAAAAAACAATCGGGTTTTTGAGGTTTAATTTCATTATTCTTCTATTTTACAGTTGACAAGGGAACGAGTTGACAAGGGAACAAGGCATTCCCGGCATAACAGCACAGCCCTTGTCTCCTTGTCAACTCGTTCCTCGTTAACTCTATTATTTTTTTAATCATTCAGCATCATCGGCATCAGCAGCATCAGCAAGTCCTCATTTTCTTCTTGTTCAACGGGGATGATGACACCTGCACGTGACGGGTCTGCCAGTTCAATTATCACTTCATCAGCAGCAATATTATTCAAAATATCAATCAGGAAAGTCGATTTAAAACCAATACTCATCGGATTACCATCATACTGGCAAGCCAATGTTTCTTCAGCAGAAGTAGAGAAATCGATGTCCTGGGCTGAAATCACAATCTGATTGGGCTGCATACGCAACTTGATAAGACTACTTGCCTGTGACGAGAAAATAGATACACGACGCAGTGCACCTACCAACTGCATACGGTCTACAGTCACTTTATAAGGATTATTCTGCGGTATTACCGAATTATAATTAGGATAACGTCCTTCAATCAGACGACATACCATGCGATATTTCTCCAATGTAAATACAGCATTACGCTCATCGAACTCAATAACAACCTGTCCTTGTTCTTTAGGCAACAAGTTCTTAATCAACGAAGCCGGTTTTTTAGGCAGAATGAATGCTGCACGTTCATTACCTTTGGCCGCTAATGTTTTGCAACGTACCAGTTTGTGACCATCAGATGCCACCATTGTAATATCTTCTGTGGTGATATCAAAATAGATACCATTCATCACCGGACGAAGTTCATCATCAGCCGTAGCAAATACGGCACGATTAATGCCACCCAACAATACGGATGCTTCCATCTCTACACGTACGGCATTATCGCCCAGCATAGCCGATTGAGGAAATTCATCGGCATTTTGCCCCATCAGACTATACTTACCGTTTTGATACTGTACTGTGATTTCCAAGGAATCAGTATTCACTTCAAACGACAACGGTTGCTCAGGGATTTCCTTCAAAGCATCCAGAATTGTTTTAGCAGCCACGGCAAAACGTCCGTCAGCATCACTTTCATTCACTTCAACTGATGTTACCATCGTCGTTTCACTATCAGAAACAGTAACCGACAATGTTCCATCTTTCAGTTCAAAGAGGAAACAATCCAAAATGGGCAACGCATTCTTCGAATTAATCACACGGCTGATAGCCTGTAAATGGCTGGAGAGCGCAGTACTCGAAACGATAAATTTCATATGTTCTGTGTATTTAAGTTTTATATTATTCCCTATTCGTACTATAACTTCATAGTATCGGACAAAGTTACAAAAAAAGATCTTCCCACAACAAAGAAAATTAAGAAAAAACGTCCGGAACTTCTCCGGATTTCCCTAAAATATTGTAACTTCGCCGCATCATTTAAAAAGAATGCAATGGAATTTACAGGAAAAATTATCGCTATACTCCAGCCAAGAGGCGGAGTGGCAAAGTCGGGCAATGAGTGGAAAGCACAAGAATACGTGATTGAAGACCACGGCCAATATCCCCGCAAAATGTGTTTCGATGTTTTCGGAGCAGACAAAATAGAACAGTTTAACATCCAGATGGGCGAAGAACTGACCGTATCATTTGATGTGGATGCACGCCAATGGCAAGACCGTTGGTTCAACAGTATCCGTGCATGGAAAGTAGAGCGTGTCAGCGCAGCAGCTCCTGCCGGTGTACCGGGTGCACCTGTTCCGCCACCGGCACCGACTGCCGCACCGGAATTCCTGGCAGGTGATGCTAAAGACGATCTGCCGTTCTAAAATATATAAAATTTAGGTATAATAAAAAAGAGGAGAATTATTCTCCTCTTTTTTATTATATAATTACAAGCATTTTGAACCTTCCATTTACCCTTTGTATAAAAGCACCAAATTCGGATATACCACCTCTTCTACACAAGTAAACTGTATAGAAAGTATAAAGTGGCGGAAAAACTTCGCCTGACGAAAGAAAAAGTTAGGTATCAGGCGTACATATGTTTCCGGTTGCTCTACCATCCTTTCCATATCCACCATCATCACAAAGCTATACGATGGCGAAAGACTTCCTATTCCTTCCTCGTAAAGCGCCGTATCATCCAGCACCTCTCCATTCTCCATAGCATCTATATAGGCAGTAAGACTAACCGCATCCGGCGCCATCAACAAATGTCCACGATAAAAACAGACATATGTATAAAGAGCTGATTCCGTGATACCTGTCAACTGGGTCAGTAAAGTATTTCGAGGCAATACATAATAACGGTGTCCCCATGCTTTGGGATAAAGATGATAATCAGGACGCTCCTGCGGAACAGGAGGTGCATCCACTTCCTTGGGAGAAGTATAAAGCAATGATTGCAAACGACGTTCAGCCTGCGACATATTCTTCACCGGAACACTCATCACTGCACATGGATACTCACTTAATGTATCTTTCGGCTCGAAGAGGCAAGAAATCACCTGATCTCCCGCATAAGTCTTCAGAAAGTCCATCCACTCCTCATCCCTCTCTTTGATATAATCGGAATAGGTAGCTTTGGCATATTCCTGCTCTGCCGTAAAACTACACATGACATCCATATCTGAAATAGCCCAACAGTCATAAAAGAAAGTAGAGAGCGGAAGTTGTTCTCCCGGAAACCCCTCCACCGGTTGCTGATGGCGTAAAGCATTGATAAAAGTACGTGTAGTGTCCGAGCCATGACTGATACCTGAACAATAAATGGCAGTTTCATTCAGCTTCAAATCAAACTCCGCCCAACTTCCCAAATAGGTTTGCGAACGAATGCCATCCGTATTTTTCCCCATATCTACCGACTTGATGCGCACATACACCGTAGCTTCCACATTCGTATTCTTTCCTGCATGCATCAGTTTGAATGAGGGCATATCTATTAACGATTTCTTAGAAAGCCGTGCATCGATCACTTGTTCCACCAACCGTTTCTGAAAACTAATAGCCAGGAAGTCCGGTGTGAAATACGCCGCCAAAAAGCGCCCCTCAGGCATAGGATAAATACTAATCTCTTCACCCCTGTAATCAAAGAATTTAGAAGGAAATGCACTGGAACTATATTTCCTGATAAACGACTCCACCAACTCATAATCGCCCGAACCCAGACTGCAATACAACACCTGATTCAATGGGTTATCCGGTTCATGGAAACTGATAAGCATTTTATTCATCTGCTTACTAAGGCCATGCGGAGTATCATCGAGCAAGGTATGCAGATAGTTTTTCAGATAGACAAAGAGTTCGGAAGCATAAAGGAAGTGATTATCTTTGCTGCAACTCAGTTGATTGATACCATCAACCAGCTCAGCCATGCGATCTGTCTCCAACACAGCCATTGCACTTTGAGGGACTAAAGTATAAAGATTAAAATCTTTCTGACTCTCCACCTCATTCAACCTGAAGAATGAATACACCCCGAACCCCGTACATAGCAATACTATGGACACAATCACGGCAATTCTTATGATAAGACGTAACTTCATGGTTTTTCAGGCATCAAGTTTCGGCAAAAATAATTATTTCTACTAATAAAACAAAACAAATGTTTCAAAAACTTTAGTAGATATAAAAAAGTTTTAGAATGCCTGTGCCTCAAAACTCAATTTCCATACCGTCAAAGGTCAAATGTACATCAGGCGGAAGCTGTTTTTCAAGCTCGGCATGCAATCCGGCATGATGGCTCATATGGATAAAATAAGTTTCCCGTGCGCCAATGCGCTTTGCCGTTTCCAAAGCCTCGGAAATACTCTGATGCGTAGGATGCGGTTTTACACGTAAGGCATTCACAACCAGAACATCCAAGCCATGTAATTGTTCATAGGATTCTTCGGGCATAGTCAGCATATCTGTAATATAAGCCATACGTTTACCGATGCGATACCCCAGAATGGGCAGACGCCCGTGCATCACCTGCAAAGGGGTAATCTCCGTATTATTGATGAAGAACGTTTTTCCGGCTTCCACTTCCTGCAAGAAAATTTGAGGAACACCCGGGTATTTATGTTCCAGAAAGCAATAAGGCATCCGTGCTCGCAAGTGAGTTGCCGTATACTCATCGGAGTATATAGGTATTTCACCGAAACGGCAGAAAGGACGGAGATCATCCAGCCCACCTACATGGTCATAATGTTCATGGGTAATCAGCACTCCATCTATTTTTTCAAACGAAGCTGCACGCAACATCTGCTCCCGAAAATCCGGTCCACAATCAATCAATATCACCGCATCATCCGTATGCAACAAAGACGATGCACGCAAACGGTTATCACGCGGATCGGCAGAAGTACAAACTTCACACTTACAACCTATTTCAGGCACTCCTGTCGATGTTCCGCTCCCTAATATTCTTAGTTTCACGTCTATTACCTATTAATTATCAATCTTTTAAATAAAATTCACTTCGGGATGAATGTCAATACCAAACTTCTCGCGAACTGACGCCCGCACAGCATCCGAAAGGGCTACAATGTCAGCTCCCGTTGCCCCACCCCGGTTTACTAATACCAACGCCTGCTTATCATGCACAGCGGCAGGTCCCAGCGCTTTACCTTTCCAACCACACTGGTCTATCATCCAGCCTGCAGGAATTTTTATCCGGTCAGTCCCCATCTCATAAAAGGGCATTTGAGGATACTCTTCCTTCAAGGCCTCAAAGATTTCACGCGAAACGACAGGATTCATAAAAAAGCTCCCGGCATTACCCAACACTCTCGGATCAGGCAGTTTACTTTCACGAATATCAATGATTACCCGGCGTAATGTTTTCAAATCCACTTTCGGGTACTTTTCAAGTTCCTGGCGAATCGTGCCGTAATCCAGCGTATAATGTTCTTTCTTACTCAGAGAAAAACAAACATACGTGACAAATACCTGCTTCATTTCCGGACTTTTAAAAATACTGTTCCGGTATGAATAATTACATTCATCCACTTGGTAAACATGTTTCATTCCTCGTATGTTCACCGTTTCCACAGAAGAAATCAGGTCTTTCACCTCTACACCATAGGCACCAATATTCTGTACAGCTGCCGCTCCTACCTCACCAGGTATAAGAGACAGGTTCTCAGTACCGTACCAGCCACGTTCCGTGCAATAATCCACGAAATCATCCCATACCACACCGGCACCTACACGCACCGAAACCTTTTCTTCATTTTCAGCCGTTACTTCAATGCCACCAATGCGCGAATGCAATATCACTCCTTCATAATTTCCGGTAAACAGCAGATTGCTCCCTCCGCCAATATGCAGATAAGGAGAAGTGATACGCCCGTCGGCAATCAACTTCTCCAATTCTTCTACCGAACCGTATTCCAGAAACACGGCAGCTTCCACATTAAGCCCGAATGTATTCGGTATCTTCATTTAATTTTTAATTATTAATTTTTAATTATTAAATGCTCGTATCCTCATATTTATATAGCTCCCACTCTCCGCGATGCCTGCGGAAGTAGAAGATATTGGTATATCCATTTCCAATCCCGTTCACTTTCAGGATTTTCGTATTTGAGTTATCACTATTCTTCTGTCCATAATTGATATTGGATAGTTTATCCACAGGCAATACAGGGCGGAAGGCATACCACTGATTCAAATCAAGCGTAGTCTCCAGAATAGAAAACTCATCATCCGGATCTATCGTGATATATTCCAAAGGTTCCCGGATATGTCGACTCTGATAAATGCTGTCGGTTACAAAGCTAGAGTAAAACGCAACGAAGTCTTCATTTTCGCCCTGTTCTATCTGGCGGAGATTGATAGCTTCCAGCATCCATACCCCCTTAGTACGTTCAAAATAGTATTTCTTTACCATGCGGTTTTCCAGAAAAATCCATTCCACCTGTACAGAAGTGAGTGCAGTATCTCCTACCAATTCCAGATCATCTTCATCATCAAAGAGCAATGTATAATAACTCTGCTGGGTAAACAGATAATCATGTTCCCAGTCCTCCTTCTCTATTTTCGAAGGTGTATCGACATTGTAAAAAGACAACGGGAACTTGGTCCGCTGCCGTTGCAGGGCGTCATCCGAAGCATAACTATAGATAAAATCATCAAATGATTCATCCGCTTCTATGGGCTTAGGGTCGTTATTCTCTTCAACCTCCGGCACAGTATCAGCCTTATGTGAAACTGAATCCACCAAATTGGTGATTGTCGCAAAAGGGTCCATCTTCGTTTTCTTGTTGCCGCATGACATCAAGAAAACGAGAAGAAAGAACCCCAATCCTATTTTTCTCATTCTTTACCGAGACCTCATCAGGTCACTTATTTAGTTTAGCTCTTAACTTTTCAAGCATGTCCACCGTCATGGACTCTAAATCATACTGCGGTTTCCAATCCCACTCTTCACGAGCACAGGTATCATCCAGACTATCAGGCCAACTGTCGGCAATAGATTGCTTCAATGGATCAATTTCATATACCATTTCAAAGTCGGGCACATGCTTCTTGATAGCCTGACAGATCTCTTCCGGATCAAAGCTCATAGCAGCGATATTGAAAGCATTCCGATGCTTCAGACGTGCCGGAGCAGCCTCCATCAATGAAATAGCTGCATTCAGCGCATCAGGCATATACATCATATCCATATAAGTACCAGGCTTCAAAGGACATACGAACCTTTCACCTTTCACTGCGGAGTAAAATATATCGACTGCATAGTCGGTAGTACCTCCACCCGGAGGGGTCACATTGGAGATAATACCCGGAAAACGAACCGCACGGGTATCTACACCGTATTTAGTATAATAATAATCGCTCAATAATTCAGTAGTTACTTTGGTTACACCATACATGGTACGGGGGCGCTGAATCGTATCTTGCGGAGTCTTCACATGAGGTGTAGCTTCTCCGAACGAACCGATGGAGCTCGGGGTAAAGACTGCGCAACCATACTCGCGTGCCACTTCCAGTACATTCCATAATCCGTCGATACCGATTTTCCAAGCCATGGCCGGACGACTTTCGGCAACCACCGAAAGCAAAGCTGCCAGATTATAAATCGTATCAATCTTGAATTGGCGTGCCACCACTTCAATAGACTGACGGTCGGTCACGTCGGCAATAGCTGAAGGACCTGATGCCTTTAATTCCCCTTTAGGCATAGCACTCGGAATGTATCCAGCGATAACGTGGTCATCCCCATAACGTTTACGCAACTCCAATGTGAGTTCCGAACCTATCTGTCCGGTTGCTCCAATTACCAAAATATTCTTCATACGACTTATTTATAAGGTACTCCATACTTAGAGACGCGCAAATATACATACTTTTTTTTCATTATTCTATCATTTTGCTATTGTTTATTTGAAGAAAAATCGTGTCCTTTGTATCGTTTAGTATTAAGATGACAAACTTTTAATTTATAAAGCTATGTACGGGAAAATGAAAGAACACCTCAGCAACACACTTGCTGAAATTAAAGAGGCCGGACTCTATAAAGAGGAACGCCTGATCGAGAGTGCGCAACAAGCCGCCATCACCGTAAAAGGGAAGGAAGTGCTGAATTTCTGCGCCAACAATTACCTGGGTTTGTCCAACCATCCGCGACTGATTGCCGCTGCCCAAAAGATGATGGATCACCGTGGCTACGGCATGTCTTCCGTACGCTTCATCTGCGGAACACAAGACATTCACAAAGAACTGGAAGCTGCTATCTCCGACTATTTCAAGACAGAAGACACCATCCTCTATGCTGCCTGCTTCGATGCCAATGGCGGAGTATTCGAACCCCTTTTCACCGAGGAAGATGCTATCATCTCCGATTCACTGAACCATGCCTCCATCATCGACGGCGTGCGCTTGTGCAAGGCCAAACGTTACCGCTATGCCAATGCTGACATGAGCGAACTGGAGAAATGTTTACAGGAAGCACAAGCCCAACGTTTCCGCATTGTTGTAACAGACGGTGTATTCTCCATGGACGGCAATGTAGCTCCGATGGACAAAATCTGTGACCTGGCAGAAAAATATGATGCCTTGGTCATGGTAGACGAATCCCATTCCGCAGGCGTAGTAGGACCTACAGGACATGGCGTAAGTGAATTGTACAAGACTTACGGTCGCGTAGATATTTATACCGGCACATTGGGTAAGGCGTTCGGCGGCGCCATGGGCGGATTCACCACAGGACCGAAAGAAATTATCGACCTGTTACGTCAACGCAGTCGCCCGTACCTATTCTCCAATTCTGTGGCTCCGGCGGTAATCGGCGCAAGCATCGAAGTCTTCAAGATGCTAAGAGAAAGCAATGCCCTGCATGATAAGCTGGTAGAAAACGTAAATTACTTCCGTGAAAAGATGACTGCTGCCGGATTCGACATCAAACCGACCCAGAGCGCCATCTGTGCCGTCATGTTGTACGATGCCAAACTTTCTCAGATTTACGCTGCCCGTATGCAGGAAGAAGGTATTTACGTCACCGGATTCTATTATCCAGTAGTCCCGAAAGACCAGGCACGCATCCGCGTACAAATTTCTGCCGGACACGAAAAAGAACATCTGGATAAATGCATAGAAGCATTTATTAAGGTAGGAAAAGAACTTGGAGTGCTGAAATAAGTGATTAGTAATTTAGTGATTAGTGATTAACAGGCTGTTAATCACTAATCACTAAACGTTAATCATTAACTACCGGCAACACCACCGTAAACCTACTTCCCTTCCCCGGTTCCGACCATAGTTCGATTCTTCCTTGTAATTTCTCTACAATCACCTGGCAAATGGAAAGCCCCAAGCCGGCTCCCTGTGAAAATTCATCCTGCTTATAGAAGCGACTGAAGATCATCTTCTGTTCCGACTGTGCAATCCCTCTTCCGGTATCTTCCACATAAATGGCAACCTTATCCTCATCAGAAAGATAACGATATCCCAGCTTAATATGCCCTACCTTGGTAAACTTGGAAGCATTATTCAGGAAATTAGTTAGCACTTGCGTCAAGCGTCCCCTATCAACCATTACCTCCACTTGTGCAGTATCCAATTCTTTTATAAATTCCAGTTGTTCAGGGATCAGCATTTGATGAGTCGTATAAATGCTGTCGATCAAATCCGAAACAAGACACTTCTCATATTCAAACGACATATACCCGGACTCAATACGCGACAATTCCAGAATATCATTAATCAATTTCAGCAATAAATCACTATTCTTGTTAATACTACCGATATACTCCAGCCGTTCCTCCGGATTCAGTTCATCATCAAGCGCCAATATATTAGAGAATCCCACAATTGCATTCAACGGTGTACGTATCTCGTGACTCATATTTGCCAAAAAAGATTGCTTCAGCTCAGCCTTTTCAGCCAGTTGCCGCGCCTGTTCCAATTCCTGTTCACGATCTTTGATCGTTTGTATATTCAACAATAATCCGGCAGCTTTATACCCTCCTCCCGGCAATATAATGGTCTTATAACGAAATTCCCACCACTGATATCCTTTTCCATTGAAATCACAACGCACCTGAGAGACTACCTTACCTGCTTTAGAAATACTTTTCCAATATCCCCTCACCTCATCCCAATGGCTGGGGTGCATGCGCGACAGGAGCTCTTCAAAACTGAACGATTTAGATACCATTCCTTGTGATTTCCAAAAATCTTTTTCAAAGATAAAATGGTCATTTTCCAGCTTCCATGCAAACGTATCACTCCCCTCGATAGCCAAGGCCAATGTTTCTTTCTCATTTTCCAATTCATAAAGGGCACGCTTCTTTCTGCCTTGTTCACGACGGTAAAGAAAGAAGAGCCAAACAAACAGTGTGGAAAGCGAAATAACGATCACTACAACACCCATTCCCCATAACACCGGATATTTCTCACTAAAAGGAATATTTATAATGGTACATTCCTTCGGGATTCTTTCTTTCGAAATACCCCGCTGCTGCATCACATTCCAATCTATCACATACGTCTTCCGGCTCTCCCTAATGGGTATATCCGAAGGCTTTTCGCCATGCAAAATACGCACAGCGGCACTTACCTCCTCTTCCGCCATAATCGGATAGGTCGTCATATACCCGCCAAGCAATTTTTCATTGTACCCGAAAGCCTCATTAATGGCTGTCAAACTGGGGCTTGCACAGATATTTCCAATATTGACCGTCGTATAGTCACGCTTCATCTGGAGGTAGCACATTCCTGTAGAATATTTACTCAAAGTCCAGATAAAGTTAGCAGTCTCCTGCCTTTTCCCAATCCGCACCGACAAACTGGAAAAACGGGCATATCCCGGTTTTCTGGGAAAGTGTAACCGCTTTTCACGGGGTGTTCCCGAGTATCCCACCATATAAGTTACCTTTTCATCTTTCAACTGCTCCTCTATTTCTTCACGTATCTGCCGATCAATATACGTGGAATCGAGCACCGTAAACAGCTCCACCTCTTTACCAAACAACTTTGTTCCCAGATGTATATTCTTCATTATATCCATCCGGTCATGAAAGCCTGTTGCGTTAGGATATTCTTTAAGCAATTCCCAGTTCGGATAATTCACACCACCAAAAACAATTGGAACCTCCTTCACCAAAGGATGATGGCATTTAAACAATGAATAGGCAGCCTGGTCATCATTCACCAAAATAATCTCAGGTTTCCAACCCTTAGAAGCCGAGTCGAGCAACTGGTACATATACTTCAGTTCCGGTTCTTCCTGATAGGCTTCACAGTCCAGATATACAATACGAATATCCGCATCCACTCCATTTCTTCTGAACTCTTTATCTATAAATCGATTAAAATCAGGATAGCCGATATAGCTTTCCTCATAGGAATGTACGATCAGAACCCGTCTTTCTTCCCGATCCGAACAACTGCTCAAAACGAAAAAAAACGGAAGAATCAATGCATATATACACAGGAAGGTGTTTTTCATTATTCAATACCCTAATTCACGGTGGAGCAAAGGTAGGATAAATTATGAATAATCCCAAGAAAACAAAAAAAGAAGCTGTCTAAAAAAAATCAGACAGCCTCCCTACTTAGCAATTCTATATCAAAAGATTATTAACGTTCACCCAATTTTACGTCTACAAAGAAGATACCCGTTGCACCGGCTTTTTTAATCATATCGACGATGCCCGAAGCGGTTGCTTCTTCTTCTACCTGTTCGCGCACAAATCCCCACAGGAAGTCCTGTGTTGCTTTATCTTTTTCAGCAGCAGCTACATCTACCAACTTATCAATCATTTCGGATACGCGACATTCGTGTTTGTAAACCTGTTCAAACACTTCCAGCGGAGTACCAAAATCATTAGGAACTACATCCAGCTTATCAACTTTGGCTTTACCACCACGCTTAATTACGTAATCGGCCAGTGCACAAGCATGTTCGTTCTCTTCTGCCCACTGTTTCTTCAACCAATGTGCCATACCGCAAAATCCTTCTTTTTCCATATAGAAAGACATAGCCAAATACATGTTAGCCGACCACATTTCAGCCGTAATCTGCTCGTTAATTGCATTCTGTAATTTTTCAGTAATCATAATCGTATTTTTTTAATTAAATTGAAATCATTACAAAAGTAACAATGATACACAGACTTTGTTCACTTGATAACATTTTTTATATAAAATATCCCGGATTGACGGGTGTTTCCTGCAGAATTGTCGCAGCATCGAAACACGGGCACTCTTTAATCCATTCTTCCGGCTCAATTTCACCATTATGGTTCAGGTCGGGACTGAGATCGCGATGCCCCACTATCCTGCTCTCCGGATAATCCCTCAACAACATAACCAATACCCGAAGAGAATGTTTCTGTAAGTCAGTTCTTGGAAAATCCAACGTTCAAAATCATTCTCACACGTATCCTCTTCTTTATTGAAGAGCGGCAGGACAATAAACGCCTGACGCATCCTGTCGGAAAACAGTTCTCCCATATCACGGTCGGCAAGAATTACATCAGTCCTTAATTTAACACAGTGGTCAAATAAAAAGTTCATAAAGAAAACGCCATACACAGCCTTTATCTCGAATTTCCATTTAATCCCTTTTTCTCCCTGTCTTACAATAGCATTGGAGAGATATAAAGGGTACGTTCCTTAAAACGCAGTTGCGACTTATTCTGCATCTCCACAATGATCTTCTCACCGGTATCCGTAGAACAATAGATGTCATAAATAAGGCTTCTACCGTCTTCATCCGCCGGAAGTTGCTCATTGTTCAAGAATGTGAAATCCGTTATCACCCGTTCACCCTTCAGCAAATCATTTAAGAAGTCTATTAATAAATCCTTAGAAATCTCTTGGCCGAATATTTTCTTAAATCCGTAATCGGTGAACAGCTTGATAAATTTTCCCATCTGTTTGTTTGTGATTCAGTAATCTATCAATAGCGCTAAGCTTCTTTAATTAAGCCATCAAGCACATCTACAAAAACTTTTGCTTGCGGATATAACTCACCAACCATTTCTTCATCACAATACACAAAATCATCATAATCTCCACTATGCCTTTTCTCAAATAAAGTAGTGAAAGTTTTGCCTACTTTCAAAGGAAGTAGTCCGGTTGAAACAAAATGCAAACCAAGCATCGTCTTCACTCCGTTATGCGTCTGAGTTTGAATATCATGCTTTAGCAAACAACCGTCGCATAATAACACGCATAATACATTCTGTTCACCGCTGCATTATAAAATGATTCGCGTATCATCACTTCCGCTTCTTTCAACGTTTCGTAAGCACGTTGTACTCTATAAGAAATAAGTGCCTTTTTGCTTTCTTCATCTAATATTTCTTTCATAATACAATACCTTCATTTACTACATTTACATAAAAAGGAGTCTTAAATGGACGATTTTCCCACAGCTTCTTCAACATTACTATCGGACTAATCGTAACGCCGGTTTTCAATTCCAATTCATAAAGAGGCAAGGTTATTACTTCTTCCTGAGTCAATGTCAGTTTCTCTCCTTCAAGCAGAATCAGCAAATCAATATCACTGTCGGAGCGAGATTCCCCTCGCGCTTCCGAACCAAACAGAATGGTTTTTGCCGTAGGCGCTACACCACATACCGTTTTCCTAATCTGTTCTATAATCTCTGACCGTCTCATTTTTAGAAATTTGAGTTATGTACAAATATAGGCATTTCTCCTCTACACTGATACTAAAACTATCGAATTTCTTTTAAGTACGTTATACCAGTTCGTCCGAAGTATACCCTTGTGGCAACTCACGACAGTTATAGCTCGAAGCCATTATCTCACCATAAGCACCTGCAGAACGTAATGCAATCAAATCTCCACGCTTCACCTTATTCAAGTCTATTGCTTTTCCGAAAACATCCGACGATTCACAGATAGGCCCTACTACATCGTACGCCTCAACCGCATCCTCGGAAGTAATATTCTCTATCTTATGATAAGCCTGGTACAATGCAGGACGAATCAAGTCCGTCATACCGGCATCAAGGATAGCAAATTTTTTATTCGCTCCCTGTTTTACATAAAGCACCTGTGAGATAAGTGAACCGCACTGCCCCGTTATGGCACGCCCCAGTTCAAAATGGAGCGTTTGATAAGAACGCAGTTTCAAATGCTCGGCATAAGTAGAGAAATAATCTTTGAAATCAGGTATTGCCTGACGGTTGGGATGCTTATAATCAATACCCAGTCCACCACCTACATTGATATGCTCGATGCGGATGCGATGTGCTTCCAGTTTGTCTTGCAACTCATTCACACGATTGCACAGGGCAACGAAATCGCCCATATCCAATATCTGCGAACCAATGTGGAAGTGCAATCCGATGAACTTCACATTCTTCATCTCCAAAGCCACTTCTATCACATGATCCATGTCTTGCATACTAATACCAAACTTGTTTTCCGCCAGTCCGGTAGTGATATTGGCATGAGTGTGAGCTCCTACATTCGGATTGATGCGGAAAGCGACATTAGCCACTTTACCTTTAGCTGCAGCCAGTTCATTGATAATCTCCAACTCGGGAATAGACTCTACATTAAAACAGAAAATATTGTAGTCCAAGCTCAGGTTTATTTCCCAATCAGACTTGCCCACTCCGGCAAACACAATCTTATTTGTAGGAAAACCTGCCTTAACAGCAGCACGTACTTCTCCTCCACTCACACAATCGGCACCCAGTCCGTTCTCACGGATAATGGTAAGCACCTTCGGATTAGCATTTGCTTTCACAGCATAATGCACCTCAAAATTGCCATATTTAGCGGCTTCTGCACGCACGCAGGAAAGAGTGTCGCGCAACACCTTCGTATCATAATAATAAAAAGGGGTACGCAGCTCACGGAATTTATCTATGGGAAATGTTCCTTTCATACTTCAAAACTTTGTTTATAAAGAAAAGAACGCAAATTACGCGAATTACACAAGGCCCTTTATCAGCGAGTTGTGCAATTTGTGTAGTTTGCGTTCCATATTATTTTATATCTGTACTTTCTTATTTCTCTTATTCTTCGTTGAACAGTGCATCACTAAGCGATTGCAATGCCTTATTCTTGTCGCACTCACGGATAAGGAAAGAAATGTTGTAGTTACTACCACCAAATGAGATCATTCGTACCGGTATGTCGCGCATGGCATCCAGTGCCTTCGCCTCGAAACCGACATTCTCCCATTCCAAATCACCTACCACGCAGACTATACACATATCCTTATCTACTGTAACGGTTCCATACTTCTTCAGGTCGTCCAAAATCTCGTTGAGGTGCTTCGTATTATCAACTGATACAGATACTCCTACCTCAGAAGTACAAATCATATCGATAGAAGTCTGATAGCTTTCAAAGATTTCGAATACCTTGCGCAAGAAACCGTGAGCAAGCAACATACGGCTGGATTTAATCTTGATAGCTGTAATGTTATCTTTTGCTGCAACTGCCTTGATTTTGCCCTTCTCGGTATCATTGGAAATCATAGTACCGGGAGCAGTCGGATCCATCGTATTCAGCAGACGCACCGGGATATTGGCATACTTGGCAGGCTGTATACAAGTGGGGTGAAGAATCTTCGCACCAAAATAAGCCAGCTCGGCAGCTTCTTCAAAATGAAGATGACGTACAGGAGCAGTCTTGTCAACGATACGCGGGTCATTATTGTGCATACCGTCGATATCGGTCCATATCTGGATTTCGGAAGCATTGATAGCTGCACCGATCAGAGAAGCGGTATAGTCACTTCCACCACGTTGCAGATTGTCTATTTCTCCGTAAGCGTTGCGGCAAATATATCCTTGTGTGATGTAAATCTCAGCACCGGGATGCAATTCCAACTGCATCTGAAGTTTCTCCTTAATATATACAGGATCGGGCTCCGCATTCTTATCGGTACGCATATATTCCAAAGCCGGAAGCAAAATGGACTTCACACCACACTCTTGCAGGTAATAGTTCATCATGGCAGTAGAGATCAGTTCTCCCTGTGCCAGAACCACTTTCTCCTCAAACAGCGTGAAAAGGTCTTTGGTATAAGAACGGATGTAGTCAAAATGAGATTTAATCAGTTCCTGACCTTTCTGTTTATACTCAGGAGTGGAATACAACTCATTCACATGCTGTTTATATTTAGCCTCCAGCTTGTTAATGATCTCGTTGGCACCCTCCGGATTTTTCTTGTACAGATAGTCCGAAATTTCCACCAATGTATTAGTTGTGCCCGACATAGCCGAGAGTACAACTATCTTCTGTTCACCATCAGTGATCAATTTGGCTACTTCCTTTATCCGCGGTGCAGAACCTACGGAAGTACCTCCAAACTTTAAAACTTTCATTTTCGTTCCTGTATTAAATGATTATATATTATTATTTGTTTCTTCTACAGTCGGTATCATCCCCGAATACTCGGACGTTACATCTGTTATCTGATGACCTGCACAGCGATATACCTGTCCCGGAAACTCGTGAAGCAGATGGAGGTTGTGCGTAGTCATCAATACCAGTGAGCCACCCGTGCGGCTGATGTTATGTAACAGTCCTACAATAGCACGTCCCGTTTCCGCATCCAGATTACCGGTCGGTTCATCCGCCAGGATAATCTCCGGAGAGTTGAGCATAGCACGGGCAATAACGATGCGTTGCTGTTCACCTCCCGAAAGTTCGTTAGGGAACTTATATCCTTTATTACCCATTCCTACCTGCATCAGCACTTCAGCAATACGATCTTTTATTTCCGATTTGTTTTTCCAACCCGTAGCCTTCAATACAAAAGCAAGATTATCGTTCACCGTGCGGTCAGTCAACAGTTGGAAATCCTGAAACACGATGCCCAACTTACGACGCAACTGCGGAATATGCTTGCGCTTAATGCGGCTCATATCATAGCCCAGTACCATTGCTTCGCCGGCAGTGATATCCAGTTCTCCGTAGAGTGTCTTTAGCAAACTGGTCTTACCCGAACCTACCTTACCAATCAGGTACACAAACTCTCCCTTCTGCAGCTCGAGGTTTACCTCATTCAGCACGCACAAGTCCTGTTGGTGTACTTCCACATCTTTATATCGTATCAGCGGTTCAGCCATTCCCGTTTAATTATTAATTTTTAATTATTAATTAATTAGTGTTTCTTCCACGAAGCGCTATGACGTTCCTGCAATTCGCGTGCCAAATCTTCCAGACTGTATCCTTTGGATGTTAGCAGCACGATGAGGTGGTATATCAAATCGGCTCCTTCATAGATCAACCGTTCGTCAGTTCCGTTGCAAGCTTCGATCACTGTTTCCACAGCTTCTTCACCCACTTTCTGTGCCATTTTATTCACACCAGACTCAAACAGACTGGTTGTGTAAGAACCTTCCGGCATCTCTTCATGGCGCTTAGTAATAAAATCCTGAAGATGCTTCAGAAACATTACAGGCTGTTCATTCTTCTCACCCCAACATGTATCCGTGCCTGTATGGCAAACAGGTCCCACAGGGTGTACCTGAATCAGCAATGTATCCTGATCACAGTCTTCCTTGATAGAAACGACATTCAGGAAATTACCACTCTCCTCACCTTTCGTCCAAAGACGGTTCTTGGTGCGGCTGAAAAAAGTCACTTTACCGGTTTCTACCGTTTTGTCGTAAGCTTCTTTATTCATGAAGCCCAACATTAACACCTTAGCGGTGTCTGCGTCTTGTATGATTGCCGGAACAAGTCCGTTCATTTTATCAAAATCCATTTAGGTAATTATTAATTATGAGCTATAAATTATTAATTGCTATGCAGCGTGATGCGGTAATATTCTGTCATCTTTATCGCCTTATCACTTTGCCACTCTATCACTTTTACATCACCCGCATCGAGATTCCCTGGGCGCAAAGATACGATTTTAAATCGGGAATTTTAATTTCTCCGAAATGAAAAACACTGGCTGCCAACGCTGCATCTGCTTTTCCTTGCAAAAATACATCACGAAAATGTTCTTTTGCTCCTGCTCCGCCCGATGCAATCACCGGAATAGAGAGGTTGTCAGACATTTCAGCAAGTGCTTCATTGGCGTATCCGGTCTTTACGCCATCATGATTCATGCTGGTGAAAAGTATTTCTCCGGCACCACGTTCCTGGGCTTCTTTGGTCCAGGTAAACAGCTCCTTATCTGTTTCTACACGGCCTCCATTCAGATAACACCACCAGCCTTTTTCAGTTTGTTTGGCATCTACCGCCAGCACACATACCTGCGAACCGAAGTTCTTAGCTATTTCATCAATCAGTTCAGGACGGCGAATTGCAGAAGAATTGATAGAAATCTTATCTGCACCGGCATTCAGCAGACGGTCTACATCACTCAATTCGTTGATACCGCCACCTACTGTAAACGGAATACTGATATTGGCAGCAATGCGCTTCACCAACTCTGCAAATGTCTTGCGACCTTCAAAACTGGCTGTTATATCCAGAAAAACCAATTCATCAGCACCTTGCTCACTATACGCGCGTGCCAGTTCCACCGGATCGCCCGCTTGACGCAGGTTGACGAAATTGGTTCCTTTCACTGTTTGTCCGTCTTTGATATCAAGACAGGGAATAATTCTTTTCGCTAACACTTCTGTTTTGTTTTAACAATTTATATTCATGAGAATGATTCGTCAATAATCCTGCATCATTCTTTCTATTTCCTTCAGAGTAATATGCCCTTCATACAGAGCCTTACCAAAAATTACAGCCGGTACTCCAGCCGCCTCCAATGCACGTATATCTTCCATACTGCTGACACCGCCACTTGCTATCAGGTAAAGGTCAGGATGTTGTTCCAGCATTTCCTTATACAGTTCAATAGAAGGCCCCTGCAACATACCATCGCAACTAATATCCGTGCAAATTACTTTCTGAATACCTTTCTCTACATATTCTTTCAGGAAAGGGAACAATTCACAAGCACTTTCATCCTTCCAGCCATTCACAGCTATCTTCCGGTCTTTCACGTCCGCACCAAGAATAATCTTCTCACTGCCGTAAACTTCCAGCCAATGGCAGAACAACTCAGGATTTTTCACCGCAATACTGCCGCCTGTAACCATCTGTGCCCCATTCTCGAAAGCGATCTTCAAGTCTTCATCACTTTTCACACCACCACCGAAATCAACTATCAGGGAAGTCTGTGAAGTTATTCTATTCAAAACATTATAATTGACTACATGATGAGAAGCCGCCCCGTCCAGGTCTACCACATGAAGCCGGCGAACACCGTGTGCCTCCATTTCTTTGGCCACCTCTACCGGATTTTCGTTATACACCTTCTTACTGTCATAGTCACCTTGCGAAAGGCGTACACACTTTCCGTCGATAATATCTATTGCAGGAATAAGCTCTATCATATATGCATCTACTTAATTATAATTCTAAAAAATTGCGCAGGATACGCTCTCCCACACCTCCACTCTTCTCCGGATGGAATTGGGTAGCGTAATAATTATCCTTATGCAAGGCAGCGCTAAACGGTTGTATATAGTCCGTCACAGCAGCTGTATATTCATTGACCGGAACGTAGAAGCTATGCACAAAATAGACAAACTCTTCTTTTGTAAAGCCTTTGAATAAGCCACTGTTCGTCTCTGTGAGCGTATTCCAACCCATGTGAGGCACTTTATCCTCATGCTTCTGTGGAACGAAACGCTTCACTTCCGTATCAAAAATACCCAGACAATCCACATCTCCCCCTTCTTCAGAATGGCGACACATCACTTGCATACCCAGACATATCCCTAAAAGAGGCTGTCTAAGTTCCTTAATCAATGCATCCATGCCACTGGCACGCAGAAACTTCATGGTGGTTTCCGCCTCGCCCACACCTGGAAAGATCACTTTGTCCGCCGCACGCAATTCATCTCTATCCGCCGTTACCACAGCTTCCACGCCCAAACGCTTCAGCGCATAATCCACCGAATAGATATTGCCCGCATTATATTTGATAATCGCTACTTTCATGAATATACCTTAACTAAATATCACTGTTTTATTCTTATATGCCAGTACCTTACGCTCAATATGCTTCTGCACGGCACGCGAGAGAACAATCTTTTCCAGGTCTTTCCCCTTATTTACAAGATCTTCTACAGTATCTTTATGAGTGATACGAACCACATCTTGTTCAATGATCGGTCCTGCATCCAGTTCTGTTGTTACATAATGACTGGTAGCACCAATGATCTTCACACCACGCTCAAATGCTGCATGATAAGGTTTTGCTCCCACAAATGCAGGAAGGAAAGAGTGATGAATATTGATAATCCGATTGGGATATGCATCAATCATCCGCTCTGAAATCACCTGCATATAACGCGCCAGTACAATAAAGTTCACCTTATGCTTTGCCAGCAATTCCATTTCTTTTTTCTCCTGTTCTTCTTTTGTCTCCTTTGTAATAGGGAACAAATAGAAAGGTATTCCGAAACGTTCGGCCACATGTTGCAAGTCGGGATGGTTGCTTATAATAAGAGGAATCTCGACGTTCCACTCTCCTGCCGTATAGCGTGCCAGTAAATCGAACAGGCAATGCGACATCTTAGACACAAATATTGCCATGCGTGGTTTCGTATCCGAGAAATAGAGACGGAAAAACATTTCATATTTCTGTGCGTACAGCGTAGCAAAATAATCTTCAATTTTCTCTTGCGGTATCAGGAAGTTCTTCAATTCCCACTCGATACGCATGAAAAAGATATTCTCCACATGATCGACATATTGGTCCAGATAGATAATATTTCCCTTGTTTACCGTTATAAAGTCTGTCACTTCTGCCAGAATTCCCGGTTTGTCGGGACAGTGAAGTAACAGTTTGGCCGTTTTCATCATCCTAAATTATCGTTTTTATCGTTTTCAAATTACAATTTTCTCGATTTGAGTTTGCAAAAATAACGATTTATTGTAAAATAACGAAGTTTTCGAGCAAGAAGTTTAAATCAAGCAACAGAAAGCTTCGTTTTCATTACAAAACCATCCCAATCCCCTTTCACAAAAAGCTCTGCAAGAACTTATTTTTTTTCATATTCCAATGTTCTCAAAATGAGGATATAAAAGGAAAAGTGATAAAATCAAGCAAAAAAATTTCATTGTAGCTATTGCAGGTTTCAAAGAAATGCCTACCTTTGCAACCGCAATCGAGAGAGAAAGCAATTAAAGAAATGAAATTATGGTGCGTTAGTTCAGTTGGTTAGAATACATGCCTGTCACGCATGGGGTCACGGGTTCGAGTCCCGTACGCACCGCTTAAAGCTCTGAAATCGAATGATTTCAGAGCTTTTTTGTTCAATATACCAGATGTTCCACCTAATAACAATTACATTCCAAACCTTGATGTATCCACCTCTTTCAGATTCTTTTTCTTATACCCTCCGAAGCGATAACTGAGATTCAGAGTAAAAGCCCGCGAATAGAAAGCGCTGTTCATATCTAAGTCTTGTCCCTTGAAACGAACTTTTGTTTTAGGCATCCCTGTATTAAGAATATCATTGCAACGAGCGGAAAGGCTCATTCTGTCGTTTGCAAAACTCCATTTCAATCCGGCAGTAAAGTTAAAGATGGATTCAATATCGAATGTTCCTTGTATAACCGGTGTTTGTACATTCCCCATCAATTCAAAAGCCAGATTTTTATTCACTTTAAAAGTATTATCCAGCATAGCACTGAACACCCACTTTTTTCGATTGAAAGGTATATCAAAGAAATCATCACAACGTTGCCTCATCTGCATACCGGCTACAGTCAATCGAGAATCTAACCAATTTCCTGTTTTGAAAGGCAATATGATATTTACTCCCCACAACTGCATATAGTTCCAGTTTGTATTTTTATAAATTAGCGCAAGCCTATCTGTAGATTGATAAGGAGTTTGTATAAAGTAATCTGGAGTATGCATAAAGAACAGGTTAAAAATATATTTTTGCTTCAAGATATAACTCCCGTTCAGATTGTAATTAGTCATAGGTTTCAATCCCGGCGTTCCCCATAACTCAGTGTACCCGTTGAGATAACTAACAGACGATTGCATATCCCAATAGCTCGGATACGTCTTATCTGTAGATAAGGAGAACTGGAATGTATGCTTCGGGGTTTTAAAGTAAGTCAGCGATGCCTGTGGATAAACCGCCCATTTATGATAATTGCCAATAGTATAATATTCTCCTGTAGCCGATACTGAGAACGAAACTCCTGTCTCGTAGTTTTTACTGAGTGACACATAAAAATTAGTAGTCTGTTCTTTCAGATCAGAGTACATATTCTGAGTATGAATATCCCCCACTACCTTATCATAAGTTTGAAAATCACGATCTTTTGCAAACCGATAGGATGCCCCATACCCTAAACTCCATCCTTTAGATAATGAATGCTTTTGATCTGCATAAATAGAATAGCGATCTATTCTTTGTCCGCCAACCATTGAAAAACTGCTTTGTCTACCATCCTGATAGTCGGCATAGAGGCTTTGATGATTGTCGGATGTATAATGCGTATAATCACCACCTATTTCAAACCCAAATCCTGAATGATACTGCAATGTGACATTATTCATCTGTGTATCAAGATATTTATCAACATTACTGGTTTGATAATTTCCTGTCGTTTCGCTACTATTATGCTGATCGGGGCTATAACTGCCTGTATATATCACATTGATTGTATGATTATCATTGAAATTATACTCAAATGCAGTTCTGAAATTGTGATTCCAATACTTACTGCGTAATTGCTCATTCTGACTGATATCGTACCGTTCATTTTTCAGTGTATGCCTGGAATCGAGATCTATGTATTCCATATTCTTCACATCATTCGCTCCATACATCACATCAAAAGCCATCTTGGGTGTCGATAAACGGAAATTCCCCTTCATGCCACCGCTATTAAAATATTGATTCTTATAATCAGCACTTACTTCTCCTTGAAAAGAATAGTCATTCGAGCGTTTTAAAACAACATTGATAACCGCTCCCCGTACATGATATTCTGGGGGTGCACTATACATTACTTCTGCTTTCTCCACCCTGCTTACCGGCGTATTACGCAAAAGAGTTTCAAGCTGCCCGACATCCATTGTGGTCGGTTTTCCATTTAGGATTACAGTCAGATTTCCTGCACCGACCAGAGTCAATGCCCCCTTACTCTCTTGCACTCCCGGTAGCCTCATCAATGCTTCATAGGCATTATTCACTACTTGCTTTTCAGATAAAACAGCGAGATTATAACCTAAACGTCCATTCTCTACTTTTACAAATGGACGTTCCGCCTTTACCACCACTTCATCCAAGGCATAATCCTGAGGCTGTAACTGAATAGTCCCGGCATTTTTCCCATTGCCGGTTACTTGCTTCGTATGAAATAAAAGATGTTGGATAATCAAGCGGTATTTTTCTTGTTGGCCATTCAAAGTGAATATACCGTCAGCATTTGATATAGACGCATCTATATAAATAGAGTCTACCGTTTGCAATACAATGGTTGCCCCCTCTATGGGACGCTGTTCGCTGTCTATTATCTTGCCGTTAATGGTTTGCCCCCATACGACTGTTTGAAAACTGCCTACTACAATATAGCTGATTACAGATAAGATTACTTTATTCAATCGCATCATTCTATGTCATTTACAGATACTAGTGTCACCATTAGCTCGGATTACAGAAATTTCATGTTTTGATTTCTCTGTTTATAGACGAAGCGAAAACATCATATTTGGTTTATAAAGAAGAAAAACATTTAATATTCTTAAATATAAGATTCACCCATAATCCTTGATGCATCCATTAATATACGCTCGCTGCCTTACCAAGTCCACACCAACTCCGTATCAAGTCCGTACCTGCTCCGTATCAACTCCCAATAAAGGTACCTTTATACGGACCAGATACGGAGTTGGTACGGAGCAGACCAGGACCAGACACGGTTCAGGTATGTTTTAAATATTATTTCAGAGTTTATTCAGCAAATGTGCCTGTAGACATAAAGACTACCGAATACATAAAATAATCCTCCCCCTCTGTCTGCGGTTGTTCAAACAGTTGTTTATAAATAGGCTCCGGCTCAGGTCCGAAAAGTAAATCTGCATCCGGAGTGTAAATACCACAATACCATACAGGAGCCGCTTTCATATTAAAGCGCGGAATGCCTTCTATTACAAATTTATAAAACCCAACCTTTTCACCATCTTTTACGACTCTTGTCAACCCTCCGTAATTGGTACCCATATTATATCTCAACCCTTTTAAAGGAATATATCCATCTTCAATCAGGTTACCCTCTGCAAATTTCTTCGCTTTACAGGTAAAAGGTATTTCATATTCACCACCTTCGGGAGACAGAATAAAAGGATTAGGGCCATCTACTTTTATTGTGTATTCATACTCTACTTTTGCCTTCGATATTACATCTATCAATTTGTAGACAATGCTACTCCCATCAGCAGGAGGATTAACCAAGGTTCTTTTCTCAACCCATAAAGCATACTCATAGCCTTTTTCGTAAACGAAATCAGTAATTCCTTGAAAATCCAGCGTTTTGTAGTCACTTTCACTTTCTTCTTTCACCAGCATACAATCGATAGGAGAATCACTTCCCCAAGGCTGATAAGTACCTGTTTTGTCAGAAATAAGCATTTTTACAGTTTCTACCTTGTCTTGCGGTTCATCATCACTACAAGCAACAAAGCCAGTGATTGGCAGGATTAATAGCAATAATCCTAATAAGCGTTTTGTCTTCATAATGTTTTCTTTAAGTCTAATTTTGTAATTATGCAAAGATATACAAAATCTCTTTAAGTTTATTATAAACAAAGCCTTTTATTTCTCTTCTCAGAAGAAGCTTGAATAGAATTTTAAAGGAGATAGGCTATATGAAGATATAAAAGCGTACCTTCGTCAACAGAATGAGATATCGAAGAATAACAACCACCGGACAAATCCGGGAAAAAAAGAAAGAGCGCAGGCAAACCATATATGTCTGGCTGATAGTGATTGTGATCCTGGCAATACTTGTCGGAGTGGGTTATCTGGCCTCTCCCAGTACTGTATTGCTCCAGCAAACTGCATTTCGGGGTATCAGTTATCGCACACTTATGGCATTCGTGATGCTTTTCACAGCCATTCTTGTCATTGTTATTGGCATACTACTGGCAGATAAATACACAAAAGTCGGATATTACCTGAAGACCATCGCCTGTGGCATTGTCATAGGGATGCTTTTTCACGGTATGGGTATCAATCTGTTACTGAATATGAATCATTGGTTGGCAAGTAAGACTCCCGTCCGCAAAGAATACAGAGTAACAGAAATCCGTTTTCTAAAGCCCAACAAATTGGCCCGCTATCGGACCATATTGCCTGAATGCAGAATTCTGAAAGCTGTCGACCAGGATAATCCTGACGACTGTCTTTACTTCCACGTCCCTATAGATACACAAGTAGCCATGGGATGTGTATTGCATGTTACAATAAAAAACGGCATCTTTGGGTGGAAAGCAGTGGATGAACTGGCGGTAGATTGTAAAGAACTGCATGAGTATGTCAAATAAGAAACTCAAAATATTATATGAAAACCATTTAAATCACCGGATATGAAAAAACACTCCATTCTATTCCTTTTAGGATTTATCTTTCCTATCTGCACCCATGCTCAGGACATATCCGGAACATGGAATGGAAAGCTGTCTCTCCCCAACGCTTCCTTGACTATTTGCTTCAACCTGCAACAAACCGAGCAGGGATATACCTCTACTTGTGATAGTCCCGATCAGAATGTAAAAGGCATTCCGACAGGCTCCACACTCTTTCAGGATTCGATTTTGACGATTCAGATTCCTGATATTCGTGCCTCTTACAAAGGTAAGCTGGAGAAAGACGGCAAAATATACGGAGACTTCACACAAGGACTTAGATTCAAACTAAATCTGGAAAAAGGAGAAGTAGCCAAACCTAAACGCCCCCAAGAACCACAACCACCTTTCCCCTATAAAGCAGAAGACATTACTTTTGAAAATAAAGAAGCCGGAATCACACTTGCCGGCACTCTGACGCTTCCCGAACAGGGAAAAAAATTCCCGGCAGTAGTATTGGTTACCGGTAGTGGCGCACAGAACAGGGATGAGGAAATAATGGGACATAAGCCATTCCTAGTAATAGCAGACTACCTGACCCGTAACGGCATAGCCGTACTTCGCTGCGACGACAGAGGCGTAGGAGGCTCAACAGGCGTTTTTGCAGAAGCCACCAACGAAGATTATGCCAGCGATGCAGAAGCAGCGATCAATTACCTGAAAGGCAGAAAAGAAATTAATCCCAAACAGATAGGAATCATCGGTCATAGCTGTGGAGGAACCGTGGCTTTTATATTGGGCGCCCGTAACAAAGATATTGCTTACATCGTTTCAATGGCCGGTGCTACCATAAAAGGAGACAGCCTGATGTTGAAACAAGCAGAAACAGTTAGCAAGTCAGGTGGCACCTCCGATGCCATGTGGGAATTATACAAACCCACATTACGTACCCGTTATGCTATATTGGCACAGGACAAAAGCACTGAGGAAATTCGGAAAGAGCTATATACCAACATTATTGCAACACTGCCACCCGTACAACTGCAAGACCCAAACATCGCCAAGCAAATAGAAGTTGAGATGAACGGAATGCTCTCCCCATGGTATCTTCATTTCATGAAATACGATCCGACCCAAGATTTAAAGAAGATAAAATGTCCGGTACTGGCTGTCAATGGAGATAAAGACATACAGGTAGATGCAGACATGAATCTCAAAGCTGTGGAAGATTGGGTCAAGTCTAACGGGAACAAGAAAGTTACCACCAAGAAATATCCCGGTTTGAACCATTTGTTCCAACCCTGTAAGACTTGTACAATTATGGAATACGGGCAATTAGAAGAAACCATTAGTCCTGAGGTCCTGAAAGATATGACAGAATGGATTCTGCTGAATTGTAAACATTAGAGTTTTGCAACCCTACTTTAATGGCATCACCACCCTTGTGACCTGTTCCTTTTCAGGCACCTCCGGTCCGGTATAATAATGCTCCACACTCGTCCCTGTCGGTTCATATCCCTTGCCCTTTATCCACTCCGCCATTTCATTATAGAGGTTTGCCAATTCATCATACGACCCCTTATGCAAACAAACTACTACTTTTCTTGACGGAATAATAATGCTTCGCATATCGCCTTTATCCGGAAGTGGATTTGCCGTATAGAATCCGATAACCATCTGGATATTATCAGTTGTCATCTCTTCATAAGCCGGATACTCCACAAAAGGTATATCCAAAGGCAGTTCATTCATTTCTTTCAGATAAGTTCCTATTCGCATGAAACCTTCTCCAATATGCTGTCCCAATGAATTCATGTCGGCGCATCTTTCCACAATAATGGCCGTCTGCTCCGGTTGTTGCAGGAGCATAATATCTGTTACTTTCGCCATAACTATAATTTAAGTTGTTATTATATTTTCCTTATTTTCTGACACTCAGGACAATAGTAAACCGATCCTCCAAGATAGGCTTCTTTTACAATTACGCTGCCACAACGCGGGCAAGGGTTCTTCCATGTTTTGGAAGAAAGAATCGTTTTATACCCTCCCTCATTTCCATAAAGGTCCGTCTGGGTATCACGGCCTCTTCCGGAAGTCATAGCCATTAAGGTATCCTTCAGAGATTTAAAAAGTACCCCTTTCTGTCCATCCGACAGGTCAAGCACTTTCTGTTTCGGGTGAATCCCGGCATTAAATAGAATATCCTGCGTTACCCCATTGCCTACACCCGGAATACGTTGTTCGGTAGCCAACAGAGCTTTAGCCGTCAATGTCTTTTTGGCTGAAGCAAATAATTTCTCAAATTCCGCTTCCGTATAAGCATCACTCAGCGGGGAAATACTTTCACGGCTTATCGTATAATATTTATTGTCGATAACCCCATCAGGATAGGCACTGATAAAGCCATACATGGCAACCGTAAATACAAGAAACGATTCATCTTCAAAAGTCAGCAGCAATTGGTAATTGGCAGGAACTTTATCACCCGGATTATAGTAACGTGCGCTCACCCCGTCACCGATATTCATTATCACATTGCCCGACAGGTAAAAATCGACAAACATTCCATATCCTTTAGACGACAGAATCGTCTTTCCGACGAGCAACTTTCCATACTCCAGTGGATCGCCACTATAGAACGTGAATTTATGAGGCTTGGTAGCATTGAACACTTGCGTAATCGTTTTACCACTTAAAACATCATTGGCTTGCTTACTCAGTGTAAGTACTTCTGGCAATTCTAACATACTTATATCATTTAATTATTTATCAATAGGAATATAAATCTCCGTCAGCAATCCTTCAACCGGCGTTTCATCCGGTGAATTGAGATACACCTCAAACGTCAACGGACGTTTCTGATGATACATACTGTAAGGAAACCATTGATTATAAATCGTCTTATAAAATTCAGGTAAATCAGAATAACTGCCTTTATACCTGAAAACAGCGTACATTCCTCCGGGAATTTCCCGAAGCGATAATTTCCCCTCGGACTTGGCACTCCCTTCAACAAGAATCCCGATATAGAACCGCCGTTGTTCCATCGGTGTAATCAAGGGATTATCCTGACTTATACTCACAAAACGACTATTGGGGGCATTCTGCAAATGAATTGCTTTATAATGCAGTAATTGCTTCCAGATTGTAGTGTAAGCATGTTTATCACGAAAAGTATCACCCACTTCTATGCAAACAGCCTTCAGAGTATTGATACGTTTAATCTTAGCCTCGGGCATGCTATCCGGTTCTTGGCTCGCATTGACAGACTTATACTTTTCGCGATAAGCCGACATTGAAATGCCAAAGTGCTTTTTAAAGGCCTTTGCCAGACTGAACTTAGTCTGATAATTGGTCTGCATACCAATTTCTTCAATGCTCTGTCCGGTAGTTATAAGCAAATGGGCAATGTATTCCAAACGCAGACGCTGGATATATGTACCAATATTCTCTCCGGTAACATTCCTGAAAACCTTTCGGAAATGGAAAAATGAGAGATTAACCATCTTAGCCAACTGCTCTGGATCGATTTCCTGAAAGAGGTTTTGGTCAATATAAGTCCGAACCCAATTGACAGCTTCATAGTGAACATGTTGCGTCATCTCTTTCTGCCGCCAGCGTTTCAGGGTGGGAAGACGCTTGTTCAATAAGGTTCTTAATTCTTGTGGAGTATAGTCGGTTCCCGAATACCAGTTGTATTTATCGGTATATTTTACCCAGATATCCACCATCTCATTCATAGAGATATCCACCGTATAACTCCCGTCTTTCAGGCAATAGTAGCAATACTCGTCACTACAGGAATGATCGGCATTTGTGCCCAGATATTCTTCCACATCAAAGCGAAGAGGCATTCCACAACTCTGGCAATATTGCTTGTCTGCTATTTGTTCCATGCTACAAAGATACAAAGCTGATCCAAAATACAGTTATCCAAAATAGGTATCTTTCATATCCTCCACTTTCAATCCGTCCACTGAATACCGAATTTCAACCGGCAGATTATGCAACCTGTCCGGAAGCACTTGTCTACTGCCCTTTCAGAGTAATATCTTTGCCGGAAACAATTTATAATAACCACATGAAAATTACTTTTAAGATTCTATTGACACCATTGCTTGTCATTCTTCCGGGCTTAAGTTACGGACAGGGCTATATCAGTAGCGATTATATGCCGGCAAGTACCCTTAAAGATGATGCCGGCAATAAATACGGGTCGGGAGACTTACTTATTCTATCCAGCAGGTATACTCTGCCGTTCTCTGTCAGGCACAATGAAAAAGGACAAGTAACGGCATGGTCGGCAACCCTCAATTGTTCCTATGGCATTCTCAACAACAAAGGACCGGCCAAAGAATTAAATCCTGATAATATACTGAACAGCAGTTTAAATATATCGCATATCAGGCCCTTATCCGATAAATGGAGCATTATCGCTTCTTTAGGTGCCGGAGTCTATGCTTCACCCAATGAAATAACGATGAAGAGCGTATTAGCCAATGGTGCCGTTGTCTTTGTATATAAGTTAAGGAACAATCTTGACCTCGGAATCGGAGGTGGGCTTACCAATTCATACGGTATCCCGATGATATTACCCATGGTATACTTCAGCTGGAGGAACACGGGCAAATACGAATTTAAAGTAGACATGTCCAGCGGTATAAAAATATCTGCCGCTACCTGGCTGAACAAGAAATTTAAGGTAGAACTCACTGCTATCGAAATGGATGGCATGTCGGCCGTGATGAACATAGACGGGAAATCAAAAATCTATTCAACGGCAAGCATGAAATCTTATATAAGCCCGTCATTCTACATAAGCAAGAAGACGAGCATTTATCTGGGCATAGGTGGCAACTGGATACGTAGCGCAAAAATCTCAGACCGTAGTTTCAAAGGCTTTATCGAAAACTTTAAAGAAGACGATGGGAGCTGTAACTTCAGCACCTCCTTACGTTTTACGGCAGGTTTCCGGTGCGGCTTCTGACGAAAACAGACATTTATTCCCTAAAAACTTACATGGCAGAATAATATATTGTATTTTTGACAAAGAAACAGTAATACCCTAAAGAACAGAATCAGTATGACAAGATATGTATTGGTGGAAGATGAACGGTTCGCCTATGAAGAAATGAAACGGATGATGCAAATGTTAAGGCCGGACTATCAACTGGTAGGCTGGGCAGAAAGCATTGAGCAAGCAGTCTTACTTCTCAGACAGAACAAGATAGACCTGATGATTGTCGATATACGCTTATCCGACGGACTTAGTTTCGAGATTTTTGAGCAATGCCCCATTGATATACCTGTCCTCTTCACAACGGCCTACGACGAATACGCCCTGCAGGCATTCAAAGTCAACAGTATTGATTACCTGCTGAAGCCCATTGAAGAAAATGAATTAGACGCGGCATTGCACAAGTTCGAACGAAACCATTCGCTACATTCCACCACTCCCCAATACAAGAAACTGGAGACCGATTACTTGGCAGGAAATAAGAAAAACCGTTTTTTAGTCCAGATAGGAGATACTTTCCAGTATGCTGAAACCCATGAAGTCGCTTTCTTCTACAGTGAAGAAAAGTACACCTACCTGCATCTGTTCACCAATAAAAGATACATTATCAATTACTCATTGGATCAACTGGAACCCATGCTGGACAGGAATCTCTTTTTCCGCGTATCGAGAAATTGCATCTCCAATATAAAGGCCATTCAAAAGAGCTCCAGGTATTTCGGCAGCCGTTTAAAGTTATATTTCCGCCCGGAATGCCCGCATGAAGTATTGGTCAGCCGCAGCCGTGCGAACGATTTTCTGAAATGGATAGACGGTACTTTATAAACTACGCTGATGAAACATAAGAAATACATATTCCTCTTTATCCTCACGATATCAATCTCTCTATTTGTTATCGGCTGTATCTATAACATAGTCAGCGGAAAGCCTTTAAAGATAAATCTGGCTTATCAGTTTATCATCAACCTTCCGTTATGTATAGCACTCGGATTTATTGATTTCGGAGTAATCAATTGGGTATACAAGAGATTAAAATCCACAAGTAATGTAGTCAGAATTTCTATCGACTTGTTATTGACCACCTTTCTTAGCGTTTCATTGGCAGGAATCCTGAACTGCCTGTTAGCCGGCCCGGAGATGTCCGGTTGGGATATCTTTAAAAACTCCCTACCTGTAATCCCATGGAACTGGATTGCCGTCTTCCAGATAGAAATCTTTTTCTATAACCTGCAGCAGACGGAAATGGAAAAGCGGCTGGCTGTTATTGAAAAAGAAAGAGCTTTGTATCAATTTGAAGTACTGAAGAACCAGATTAATCCGCATTTCCTGTTCAACAGTCTCAACGTGCTTGCTTCCTTAACCTATCAGGATGCAGAGAAAGCGAACCTGTTCACTAAGAAATTATCCACTGTCTACCGCTATCTGCTCACAACTCACGGGCAATTAAAAGTCACGCTGAAAGAAGAACTGGCATTTGTCGACTCATACCTGTATCTGGAACATATACGTTTTGGAGATACCTTGCACATCGACATAGAAGACAACGGAAAGAATCATAACCGCTTTGTCATCCCTGCAAGCATACAAATGCTTGTGGAAAATGCCATAAAGCACAATATCAGCACCACCAACTCCCCTTTAATAATCCACATCACCATTGATGATGAAATGATTATTGTTTCCAACAACCTCCAGTTGCGCAACTACGTAACTAAAAGTGGAACAGGACTCAAGAATCTGCAACGCCAATATGCCTTGTACAACCGGCAAATTGATATTTTTCAAAACGAAAAGGAATTTGCAGTCCAAATTCCTTTTCTGGACTGAGGAATCAGTCTATCACAAAGCTTTCCGATTTGAAGCCACTGTAATATCTTCCGGAAATTGCCGTGAATTTCAGGACGCAATAGTCGGGATCGGTCACGCCTTCCGGATAATACATCGTATCCCCTTCCCGCCATATCATCTCCTTACTGGCACTATCTGTCAGTACTTCCATTGTGCCGCGCAGCATGACACCTCTGAAAAACCTTGCATCACAGAAGTATATACAGGCATGATTATTTTCCCTGTATTGCGCAACACGCATTGACGAAGTATTCGTTGTCAAGTAAATAGTCTTTATCCCTTCCCTCTTCCTGGGTTGCAACATGGCCTTGATATTAGGAAAGCCCTCTGCATCCACCGAACCGATAAAAGCTGTTTTCAGCTTATCCATCATACCTCCAACTGTCTTTTCCGCATCTCTCATAATCTTATTATTTTATGGGTTATTATTCCGCAAAGATAGGCCCTCAAGGAAAATACAACGCAATAAGAACTAAGGGAGAAATGACACTTTTTACGGTTTATGCTCCTTCCGGTAAGACAAAGGTGTTTCTCCCGTACACTGACGAAAGCAACGGACAAAGTAGGAAACGGTTGAAAAATGCAGTTCGAAAGCAATTTCTGAAATAGGCAGTTCCGTATAGACAAGCAGTCGTTTGGCTTCCTCCACAACTTTATTCTGAATGTATTGTTTTGCACTGATTCCCATAGCCGAACTGACAATTTCATTCAGATAGTTTGGTGTGATGCATAGCTTATCGGCATAATATTGAACAGAGTGATGTTCTCTCAAGTCAGCCCCTACCCACTCCATGAACTTGCTTATGCGGGTATTGCTTGCTTCTTTATGGGTACTACCGTCAGACAACATCTTTTGATATGCGCGGTCCAAAAGCATGAGAGCCTCATAAAGCAATGCTCTCAATACATGTACATCGTTTTGTTTATACGAATCGATCTCTGTCTTAATATCACTCAACAAGTGAAGCATACGTACATAGAGCTCATTCGACAAGTGCAGTCCGGCCGATTTCCTCCCCACATTGAAGAAAGAAAGATGCTGCACAAACAACGGATCTTTAAAGAAGGAAGACAGAAACTCATCCTCGAAGATCAAAGCATAGCCATTTACAATGTGGCCGGTATCCCAATTCCGTATCTCTCCGGGTTTGGAAAACAGTACATCACAGGGAATGACCTTATGCGTTTGATTATCGATAGAAAAATTACCTTCTCCCTCTGTAATGAAAGTAATATCATAGTAAGTCAATGTGTGCACAGTGCCCTTAGTCAAGAACCTTTTTACGTACTTCAGTTCTACGACATCCACTAAAAGTTCGCTTCCGTACTTAGTCTTATAAAAAGTATACCGGGGAATTGAATTTTTCATTGAAAAGGTTCTTACTCTAAGGATCACATTACTGCATGCAAATATATTGAATCTTACGGAAAAACTACTTATTCACAAACTTAAATTCATGTGGATTGTAACGGTCACCGACATCTGGATAGTCTCTCAAGAGTTGTTCTATCCGATTTCTATCTCCGGCAGACAGGACGACATCAGCTGCTCCAGCATTTTCTTCCAGATACTTAATCCGTTTGGTGCCCGGTATTGGAATGATATTCTCACTTTGTGCCAACAGCCATGCCAATGCCAATTGTGCGGAAGTAATGCCTTTATCTGCTGCTATTTCAGTAAAACCGAGTGCCAGATTCCGGTTATTTTCCCAATATCTGCCATTATAGCGGGGTAAGTGTTTGCGAAAATCATTTTCATCCATTGCATCCACATTGATAGTATTGGTGACCAGTCCCCTACCCAACGGAGAGAAAGGAACGAGAGTTATTCCCAATTCTTTCGTCAACGGCAAGATTCCTTTTTCTACATCCCGGGTCAGCAAGGAATATTCACTCTCTACGGCAGCAATAGGATGGACGGCATAGGCTCTCCGTAAAGATTCGGGCGAACATTCACTCAATCCTAAATAACGCACTTTACCTTCTTGTACCAGTTCGGACATAGCTCCAACCGTTTCTTCTATAGGAATATTGGGGTCTACCCTATGGGCATAATACAAATCAATTGTTTCAATCTGTAGCCGTCTGAGACTATTCTCCACAGCTTTCCTGATATATCCGGGCGAAGCATCCACATAACTTTCACCACCGCCGAACACACTACCCTTCTCATTGCGCATACGGAAACCACACTTCGTTGCAATAAAAATCTGATTTCGTTTCTCGAGCAGTAATTTTGAGAGTAGTTCTTCGTTGGCTCCGTTACCGTATACATCGGCGGTGTCCCAAAAGTTAATGCCGAGTTCCAAAGCGCGGTGAAGCGTAGCGATACTCTCTTTTTCATTTGCCACACCATACGCGGCACTCATTCCCATACAGCCCAATCCAATAGCGGAAAGTTGTACGTCTGTGTTACCTAATTTTCTGTACTTCATATTTTTGATATTTAAGTTGATGCAAAATTAGGTATCTACAACACAGACACGTTAGCACGATTCAAAGCATCATTTGTACAAATCAAATAATTAGGTGTTTCTCAATCATCAAAGAGTAAAACAGCAGATTATTCTCTCACTTCCGACGGTGATTTACCTGTATGTTTTCTATAGAATTTACTAAAATAAGAAACTGATTCAAAGCCCAATCCGAATGCAACTTCAGAAACAGAAAGATTACTATGTTGCAGGTACTGAGTAGCTTCTTTGATGATTCTTTCAGCAATAAGTTCAGAGGTTGTTTTGCCGGTTGTCTCTTTAATAACTTTATTCAGATGATTTACGTGTACAGATAACCGATTGGCATAATCAGCCGGAGTACGCAGTACTAATGCAGTACGGGGGAAGTCTATTGGGAATTGCCTTTCCAGCAGTTCCATAAATAACTCTGCAATACGTTGTGAAACATTCGGATGTGATTCATAATGGTTAGAATCCTGCATCCTCATGGCTGTATGTATCAGTAGATGGAGATAACAACGCAGTACATCAGGCGTACCTGCATAACCGGATTGCATTTCTTCCTGCATCTGAGCGTATATACTTTGTACTTTCATCAGTTGAGATTCATCCAGAAAAAAAACTTTGTCACCCGTCAACTTAAACAAAGGTGTATTTGCCAAAGAGCCCGTCTTCTCTTCGGACCGTACAAACTGTTCATTGAAAATACAAAACATACCTTTCTGTTCTTCACTGACGGACTCCCAGGCATAGGGCACCAGAGGATTAGAAAACAGCAAAGCCGGACGATCTACCAAAATCCATTTATCAGCATAATACAATTTGCCAACACCCAGAATTAGAGTTATCTTATAGAAATCACGATAGCTGAATTGCACTGTGCCAAAATTACACTGCCGGGAAAAGATATTGAAATATTCTTTCCCTTTAGAATAAGTTGCATCCAGTTTTGGATCGCAACGTTGTATTCTCTTGTAGAACTGAGGAATTGTTTCAGCCATTATATATTGTACATTTATTTTAGAAACAAAGGTAGAAATAAAAACATTTTGAATAACAAATAATCATCATAACAATATGTTTGCAAGCTTGTCATTCGCTATTTTCAATAAAAAGCAGTACTTTTGCCTTTATTATTATATAGATTTACAATTTGAATGACAGCAAAAAAGACAGCCATACAAGGTATTAAGCTCGTTGACTTTCCCGAGGAAATTGACGAACAAAACGGCATTAAAGTGTACGGTGAAACCAGTTGGGAAAATCAATTGGCCGTGCTTAGCCACTATTTACATAATAACGGTCGTATTGGAGATGAAGAATACAAAAAAGAATTAATATATACCATACGTGAATTTTTAGAGAGAAAAAAGGAAAACAAAAATGAAGAAATAACGGATGAATATGTAACTAAGGTTGCAGAGAATCCAACTGAATACAATCTGTTTTCTGATTTCTTTAACGTGCCATTTCTTGACCCTGAAAAACCAAAGTTCACCTTTATAGACTTATTTGCAGGAATGGGCGGTTTTCGTCTGGCCATGCAAGCACAAGGGGGCAAATGTGTTTTCTCTTCGGAATGGAACAAGTATGCGCAAAAGACTTATTTGGCAAATTTTGGAGAAATGCCTTTTGGTGATATAACAAAGAATGTAACCAAGAGTTACATACCTGAAAAATTTGATGTTCTTTGCGCTGGCTTCCCTTGTCAACCATTTTCTATTGCAGGAGTTTCCAAAAAGAAAAGTCTCGGACGGGAAACAGGCTTTAAGGATAAAACACAAGGTACACTATTCTTTGATGTGGCGGACATTATCAGCCGTCATCGTCCCAAAGCTTTTTTTCTGGAAAATGTAAAGAATCTAATGTCGCATGACAAGGGTAACACGTTCAAGGTTATAAAAGGTACATTAGAAGAGCTTCGTTACTCGCTGCATTACCTTGTGATGGATGGTCAAAGTTACGTTCCCCAACATCGAGAACGTATTATGATAGTAGGTTTTGATCGCGACATCTTTCATGGCGAAGAGCAATTCGCATTCCCTGAACAAAAGCAAAAAACAAAATCCATTAAAGACATATTAGATCCGAATATTGAGGAAAAATACACTTTAAGTGATAAACTATGGAACTATCTGCAAAACTATGCAGAAAAGCACCGCGCCAAAGGTAATGGATTCGGTTTTGGGCTTGTGAGTCTCAACGGAATATCTCGCACATTGAGTGCTCGTTATTATAAAGATGGCTCGGAAATACTCATTCCGCAAAGTGACGGAAAGAATCCCCGTAGGCTGTCTCCCCGCGAATGCGCCCGTTTAATGGGGTATCCCGATGAATATCGTCTTAATCAGGTTTCTGACGTACAAGCCTACCGACAATGTGGAAATTCAGTTGTAGTACCTCTTATTACGGCCGTTTCCGAGCAGTTAATAAAGACAATGTTAGCCAATTGATTTATCATGAGTGAAATATTAAATAGTGCAATATCCAAAACACAAAATGCAAAACATGCATTTTGCCGTTTTATCACCGCCAATGACACGGGCAAGAACGGTTCACACCAAGCAGGATTTTATATACCTAAATGTGCTGCCCCACTTTTGTTTGATACCCTAGGAAAAAAAGGCGAAAACAAGGATAAATTAGTAAAAGTGAAATGGCAAGATGATTTTGTTACAGAAAGCCGCTTCATCTATTATGGACAAGGGACCCGGAACGAATACAGAATAACTCGCTTTGGCAAGAATTTTCCATTTTTTGAGGAAGACAACGTCGGCGACTTGCTTATCATAACACAACAAAGTGAAGACTATTATCATGGTTTTATCTTGCAAACGGACCAAGACATTGATGATTTCTTCGCTTATTTCAACCTCTCATCAGAAATGACTAATCAGCTGATTGATGTCAAACAAGCCAATACGCCGGAAAAACAATTGGAAACAGGTATTCAAGAACTTGTTACTTTATACACAGATTTTCCAGAAACCAAGCAAATGGCCAAATTTGCCAGAGAAATATATAACAAGGTCCACAAAATCACAGATACTGAAGTCTGCGAGAATCCTGACTTACAATTGCTAAAATGGATTGATACAGAATATAGTTTGTTTCGTGGCTTTGAGGAAAAAGTTTATGCCCCCATTTATAGTATCCCTTTTCCTAACTGTCAGGAATTGGTCAAATTTTCCAATATTATTCTAAACCGTCGCAAATCCCGTGCTGGCAAATCCTTGGAACATCATCTTGCCACGATATTCACGGCCGCACAGTTGGATTTTGAAGAGCAAGCAGTTACGGAAGATAATAAAAAACCAGATTTTTTGTTCCCCAACGGGGAAGCTTACCACAATTTGCTATTCCCTTCAGAGAATTTGGTATTTCTCGGCGCGAAGACAACCTGTAAAGACCGCTGGAGACAAGTGCTAAATGAAGCCAATCGCATTGAAACTAAATATCTGTTTACTTTGCAGCAAGGAATTTCTAAAAATCAACTGCGAGAAATGAAACACGAACACCTTAAACTCGTTGTCCCAGCTTCGTACCGTACTTCGTTCGATAAAGAATTTCAACCGGAAATAGAGACATTGGCTTCTTTCATGGAAATGGTCAAGGCAAAACAAAACGACAAGCCTATTTATTCCGTATAGATTATCACTCACCATACTCCACCCCGTCCTCGGCCACCATACCGGGGACGTCTTCATTTCCTTCAATAGCATAAAGTTTGATAGGTTTCTGCCTGAAACGTTCTAAATAGGAATGATTAATATGGTATTCAATCTCCAGTAGCGTTTGTAGTCTCACTGCAGGCTTCAATTGACACTCCCATACGGTCATTACCGACCAGCCCATTTTCCGCAACATCTCTTTGTTTTTCGTATCGCGCCACTTATTCCTTTCAATCTTATCCACCCAAAACTTTTGATTAGTCTTTGGCATAGTGCCATCCACCTCATGTCCGTGCCAAAAACACCCATGAATAAAAATCACGATGCCATACTTGCGCAGCACAATATCAGGAGTTCCCGGTAGTCCTTTCACATTCTTGCGATAGCGGTATCCACGGGAAAACAAGTAACGGCGCACGATCCACTCCGGCTTCGTGTCCTTACTGCGTATCCTAGCCATGACAGCGGAACGTTTCTTCTTACTCCAAATATCCATGCACAAATTGTTTCTGGTTGCAAAAATAGGGATAAAAACCAAAGAGTATTCTTTCAAAAGGAAAAATCATTCGCAAATTGGTCTTCTCTCCCCTATAAACATAAATAATCTTCCTTCAAATCTTTCTCTCCACAAGGTATCATACAAAAAAACTCAGTTTCCAATATAATTCCGACACGGAAATATCAAGATTAAAAGATTATTCCTATATTCGCTTCCGAAATATGCCAGATACCAATAGAAGTACAGACGGAAATACAGGCCGTTCCGATAACGGTGAAACTCCTGCCTCAGCATTCTGGTAATACTTTATTTTACAGATTTGAATCTGCAATAGAAAACGCAACTTGAATCTGTATTTTTATAAATAAACAAAGACAAATATATTAGTATGAAATTACCAGACCCTCAATCTTCACCGTTCAGCGCACTAATAAGTGACATTGAAAAAGGATTGATAAAGATTCCCCAGTTCCAAAGAGATTTCGTATGGGACTTGACAAAATCGGCAAATCTAATGGACAGCATCGTGAAAGGTTATCCCATCGGCACTTTCATTTTTTGGAAAACAAAGGAACGCTTGCGCAGTATACGAAACATCGGAGGCGTAGAATTGCCTGAACCCATTGCCGGAGATTTTGTATACTTTGTTTTGGATGGTCAACAGCGATTAACTAGCTTGTTTGCAAGCCTTAAAGGTATCACTATTCAAAGAGAAAACGGCAATGAAGATGATTATTCCAAAATATATTTAGACTTGGAAGCTTCTGAAGACGAGCTAATTGTGATTTTAGACATCGAAAATAGAAATAGCAAATCGTACATAAGATTGACCGATTTGTTATATGGAGGACTGACTTTGTTGGCAAGCTATCCGGTGGAATACCATTCCAAAATCGATGAATACAGAAAAAGAATAGAAAGTTACTTGTTCTCCGTCATATCTTTGAAAGAAGCAACCCTTGATGTGGCAACGGAAGTCTTCACCCGTATCAATGTCGGGGGAAAACCATTGACACTATTTGAAATAATGGTTGCCAAGACTTTTGATGCAGAAAGAAAATTCGATTTATCTGAAAAATTTCAAGAATTGATAGAAAGGCTTCGTCCGTTGAACTACGAAACAATCTCAGATGCAACAGTCCTACAATGCATCTCTATTTTCATCAAGAAAGATTGTACAAGAAAAGAAATTCTTAAACTGAATAAATCAGAATTTATCGACGCTTGGGAAAAAGGTATTGGCGCCATTGAAGCGGCTATAGAATATTTTATCAGTTATTACAGAATACCAGTGAGTCAGCTATTGCCCTATAATGCCTTAATCGTTCCGTTTGCTTATTTCTTTTATCACAATACGGATAAGCCGACAGGAGCAAAGCAAAAATATCTACAAGACTATTTTTGGCGATGCGCATTGTCTGGACGTTTTTCTTCTTCTGTAGAAACGAAACTGGGACAGGACGTCAAACGGATTGATGCCATCCTGAACGAAGAATTACCGAAATATGACTGGACTATTGACATCTCAGAAGAAGGAATCATAAATCATGGATGGTTCAGCGCAGGAAGAAGTTACATAAAAGCTATTTTGTGCATCTACGCCTATCAACAACCTAAATCATTCAATGACGGCTCACTTGTCAACATCAGCAATTATTGGCTAAAGCAAGCTAACAGCAAGAATTACCATCATTTCTTTCCCAAAGCATATTTAGCCAAACAGAACACAGATTTCTTCCACGTCAACCATATTGCCAATATAACCATTGTGGATGACTTCTTAAACAAGCGTGAAATCGGAGCCAAGTCACCAGCTGTCTATATGAGAAAATTCATAAAGCAAAACGAGGATATCGAAACTACAATGAAATCCCACTTGATTAACGATCTCGAAGCTTTTGGAATATTAGAGAATGACTATGACAGATTTTTCGAGAAACGTATCATAGCCATTCACAAGGAATTGAAGAAAAGAATTATTCTTCAAGATAGTGATGAGGTTACCAACGTTTCATTACCCTCAAATGAAGATACGGTAGAATAAGGGTATAATATTTAGAGTATACAGGCTGTTTCAAATAGAAATGAAACAGCCTTCTTTACCTTTTCTATAAGTTCTTATTTACAAACTTTGTATTTTCTTGAATCCATTAAATATATTACATTACACATATCCTACACAAAATAGCTTCGTCACAATCTCACCAAATGATACACCGTCCCCCTATTCGACTTCTTACAAGGAATATCCAATTTCTTCAGCGAACGGCCGAAGTGCCCTATTTTGCTGACCGACAGTTTATCGCGGGTTTTCTGCTGTAGATAATTGAATATCTCCATTGTGGTCAGCCATTCCCCTTCCCGTTCTTCTTCCGTCACCCGGAAATAACAGTGGAAAAGCTGTTCGAGCGGACTGACCTGTTCAAAATCCCGGTTGGTCTCTTTCAGGATAGCTTCGTCCTCATCATTCAACCAGTAGCGCTCACCTTTATAAATGGCATCCATGGCCTGAGCATACAATTGCTTGTAATTGATAGTGACATTCGTATCAATAGGCGCAGTCACTTCGATACAGATAAAACGGCGGCTACCGCTGGGATCGGTAAGCAGGTCCATCTGATTACTGGTACCGATAAACGAGGCATAACGGCGCACTTCCTGGATGGTAGCACCGTAAGGTTTCCGCAAATTTGCCACAGGTTTCTGCAAAAGATGTTTCAGAAAGCCCTGCTGATTAGAGCTAATCTGATCAAACTCATCCAAGTTCACCAACAGAAAACGCCCCAGATAACGCTCCGCATCCTGTTTGCTCTTAAAATCAAGACTATCCGTATATCCGAAACGCAGTTCAGGCGGCAAAATAATGCGACAATAGGTAGATTTACGATACCCCTGTGCCCCAACCAGCAATGGCGACGTACTGTTTCCATGTTGGCGGTCGAGCCCACGCCAGTGAGCCACCATACTGAGAAACCAGCGATAAAACAACTCCCGCCAATGCTGATTATTGCATGGCACAAGATTGGCAAGCGCCCGGATGCGGTCTTTTCCGTCCCAACGCCCCACACTGCAAAGGTATTCTTCAACAGGATTGTACAAAGACACATACTCTGATGTCAGATAACGCTCCACGTCACGGTCCCAGGCACGAATCCCCTCTTTCAGGGCATTAATCGCCACCGTATTGCGTACCCTCCGATCCACCGGTCTGAAATAGAAATGAATGGAATCCCGCTGACGGTATTCCAGATCATTCAACACCGTGTTGTAACGAAACTCATAGCGCCGTTCCATAAACTCTTCCAGACGCAAAGCGGTATCCTGCTCCGGAGTCAAAATAGTTTTAGAGCCAAAGCCCTTAGACTCTTGGTAAATATTATGAACCATGGCACGTACTGTTTGCTCCTCCGCCTGTGCATAATAATGAATAATCGTCTGCCTCACAACTTCCTCTTCCGGTATGCCCGCCTTGTAGCAATACTCCGCAAGGCGGACAAGTAACGGTTGAAGGTCATCTCCCCGTCGCCAGTTCTCCATATCCCGGAGCGCCTTATCGAGGGCGGTTTCAAAAAGCATGGTGAAGGTCTGCGATGTTTCAAAACCCGGTTCCAGCCTCAGCAACGGATTTTTCTCAGCCAACTGCCGTTGCCGGAAGGTCTGTTCTCCGGGCATGGAGAATGGCTGTTCCAGACAAAAAGGTACCGCATGAGGATTGTATCCGGGATGTTCATCGAGCGTCATCCGGCAGCTTTGCATCAGTGAAGGCTCTTTCAAGGCAATGGGAAACGGGAACAATGGTTGATAGCAACTCACCGCCAAGCGATAGGCATGGGCATGAAACAGCGCAGCTTCCTGTTCGCGCTTCGGTAAGTTTCCATCCGGTAAGGCGAAACACACCCATATTTTCACACTCTTTCCGCTGGAACCGCAAAAAGCGGCAAACGTCTGAGGAAGCAGCATCGCCTGACGTTTTACCAGTTCGGCTTCCGCCAGTCCAGCCAGCTTCTTCACTTCAAGCTGAACCAAACCATTGTATTGTTTCATCCTTCGCCCTCCGTCTTTAGTGCGGGCATACTCCACGGCAGGATAGACACGCGGAAGTTTGTCAATATGAACGAATGTAGAGCCACTACTTTCCAACTGAGGTATGACAGTTCGTAATCCCGTTACATACCCGTCTCTGGTTTCCGTTTTCATCTTCTCCATCAATACATCGGTATCATAAACGGTCATCATTTCCCTACCTGTATCTTTGTCATGTCTTATTGAAGTGATTTTCATATCATTACTTGCTTTGAATTTTATTTATATAGTATAATTCCTTTAAAGAGTTACAAAGATACCATTCCTAAAAGCGAAAGTCAAGTATTTAAGTATATTATTCTATATTTATCTCAAAAAAGTTCAGCGCATTCATTTCAAAGTAAAAGCTTCAATAATAATTGAAAAAAGACAGGGAATCACTTGACTTTGCCCTGCTTATTTTGTATCTTTGTAGTAAGTCTTATTGAGTGTTAACCTTGGTCAACAGGCTCATTAATGAAGGTCAACAGGCCGAGTAACCAAGGTTAACAGGCTCGTTGACCAAGGTTAATATCCAATCGTTCCTAAGGGTGAGCAGGATGTTCCTTAGGAGGAAACAGAATAGTCCCTAATGTAAAACAAATTAATACCTTATAATTAAAACAAGCAACTATGGCAATCTTATTTGAATGGTACGAAAACCCGGTGGCTCCCAACCAGCCACAAGAAGAAACGAAACTTCATGCACGCATCACGCTGAACGGAAAGACAGGAACCGACCGGTTACGACGCAAAATCCAGGAACGTTGTTCACTGACGGAAACGGATGTGTCCGCCGTGCTCGACGCCCTGTCTCATGCAATGGGTGAAGAACTGGCGGAGGGCAGGCAAGTACATCTGGATGGTATCGGTTACTTCCACCCTACCCTGACCTGCACGGAAGAAATAAAAGAAGATACAAAACGGAAGAATACGAAAGTAAGGCTGAAAGGCATCAAATTCCGGGCGGATCAGGATCTGAGGAGTGAAATCGGAAATGTGAAACTGAAGAATATAAAACACAATGGACACTCCAACAAATTATCGAACGAAGAAATAGACAGCCGACTAACCATCTACTTCAGTCAGCACCACATGATGACAAGAAGTGACTTCCAAAGGGTATGCGGCATGATGAAATCGACTGCAATGGGGCATATCCGCCGTTTACGCGGGGAAGGAAAGCTAAAAAACATCGGATTACAGAACCAACCGATATATGCACCAAATGTGGGATATTACGGTATAACAGAAGAAGTTATGATGTAAAAATGTAAAAATCCGGCGTGAGAGTAAGCGGTTTACTCTCACGCTATATTTTTACTCTCACCCACATTTAATATTCTAATTATCAATAAGATATTTTAGCAGTGAGGGTAGTGAGAGTAACCTGAACCAACTTTTTATTGAATCTCTGAGCAATCATTAAATTATTGTTAATTACCCTTTCATACATCGAACCATGTTTCAAAGATTATGTTGTTACAAATGAACAGCAACCTTAATTATGAATTTAAAATAATGAATTATGAAGAAGAAAATTAAATTTTTAAAGAAAGAATCGCTGTTACGTTAATGAACGGGATTCGAGAAAGAGTAGATTATATGATTAAACTAACTTTAAACTTAACAAAGATCAAAGCAAACAAGAAATCTGCAACCTAACCCTCCCGCTTTATTCCTGAAAAGAGCAAACAAATAAACTACTTCAGGGCATGTTATATTTTATTGTATCAACTATTAATGCATTTCAATTATGAAAAAATCAATTATTTTATCAGCATTTGTTTTAGCAGCATTGACTGCAAATGCCCAGACTACCGTACAAGGCAGCAAATTCACAGACAATTGGTCTATAGAACTAAAAACCGGTATTATAACTCCTGTAAGCCACAGCGCTTTCTTCAAGAATGCCCGCCCGGCTTTGGGAATTGAGCTTACCAAGCAACTTACCCCCGTTTTCGGACTGGGAGTTCAAGGTATGGGATATATAAACACCTCGAACAGTAAGACAGCTTTTGATGCCTCAGACCTTAGTTTATTGGGTAAGGTTAACCTGATGAACCTGTTCGCAGGCTATACAGGTACTCCGCGCATATTCGAAGTAGAGGCCGTAGCCGGTGCGGGATGGCTGCACTACTACATGGACGGCCCTGGAGATGTGAACTCCTGGTCCAGCCGCTTCGGAATGAATTTCAACTTCAATCTCGGAGAAGCTAAAGCCTGGACGATAGGAGTCAAACCAGCATTGGTATATGATATGCAAGGCGACTACAACCGTAGCCGATTCAATGTGAACAATGCCGCCTTTGAACTAACGGCAGGTGTAGCTTACCACTTTGGTGGTAGCAACGGAAGCCATCACTTTACCTTGGCTAAACTCTATGATCCGGCCGAGATAAGCGACCTGAATAATTCTATCAATAATCTTCGCTCACAAGTGAATGAGAAGAATGGTCAGATCAATGTCGACGCACAGAAGATCAGCGCATTGCAACAAGAAGTCAACAATTTACAGAACCGGGTAGTTCCTGTTGAAACAATAGTGGAAACCAGCCGTATTCCGGAATCCATCGTTACTTTCAGACAAGGTAAATCTACAGTCGATGCTTCTCAGTTGCCAAATGTGGAACGTGTGGCTTCTTACATGAAGAAACACGCAAACACAACAGTGGTGATTAAGGGATACGCTTCACCGGAAGGTAGTGCCGAAGTCAATGCAAGAATAGCTAAAGCTCGTGCCGAAGCCGTAAAGACAATCTTGGTCAATAAGTATAAAATCAACCCGTCACGCATTACTGCCGAAGGTCAGGGAGTGGGTGACATGTTCACAGAACCAGACTGGAACCGGGTTAGTATCTGTTCTATTATTGAAGATGCCAAATAAACAAAATTAAAAATGGCCTACCTGTACTTAAGCATAGGTAGGCCATTTTTTTTATTCCATTATTTAAAGTATCCTACAGGATGATTCAACATAGGAATCTGACTATCTTTCAGTTTCAATACTTTCTTCAACTGAGTGGCATCCATCGAGCCTCGTGGCACCGTAGCCAATTTGGCATTAGCACAGAATAAAGAGATATTCTGCGAAACGATACCAACATCTATAGCTCCAACCACCTGATTTTGTGGTTTCTGAGCATCGCCAAAAAGGGAAACATCACTGACCAGTACCAAAGATACCGGAGCCGCTTTTACAAAAGTCTGACCACCTGCAACAGCATCGCGGTGATCTCCTTCAGAAACCAGATTTAACTGATGATTTTTCGCATCGTACACATAACTCCCTTCGGGTAATATCACGTATACATCTACATCCTGCTTATTCAAAGCCGATGGAGCTGTCCGCTTTCCGGACTCCGGACGATTGATTCCGTTAGCAGCCCACAATAAATCCGACAAGTCAGCAAGACTCAATGCTTTCGAAGCATATTCACGTGTAGACTGACGTTCAGACAATGCCTTCATTACCGTACCGGCACGATTCAAATTGGGCTTTGGTAACTTAACTACCTTATCAGCAGCAGAAGCAGCCACTGAAAGCACTAAACAAACTAACAATAGTTGTACTTTTCTCATAACTGTGGTATTTTAAAAGTTAAGAGGCAAATATACAAAGAACTCGCGTAAAAACGACAGAATCAGGTAAAAGAAAGTAAGTTCATTCGCATGGTCTGATCAATTAGCGTTTCGGTTATTGAATGAAGTTATTGAGGCAGTTTGCAGGGTTTAGCGGAGTCTGGTCTGATAATACGAGAGACTTGACCATGTGCAACGTTCCTTGTTTGTACTTTTGAAAATGCTCCGATGCGATATGAGATTCATAAGCCGCTTTACTCGCATAAGTTTCGAGAATGGTTATCATACCGGGATTCTCCTTTTCGCGGACAGCATACATGGTCAATACTCCCGGTTCAGTGCGCAAGGAGACTTCTCCCACTTCGGTCGCATATTTCATATATTCTTCGAGATACTCCGGCCAAACCTCGATTTTCGACAGCCGCACGATACCATCTGTCGCCATAGGCAGTTTGGCGCACATAGAGGACTGTTTATCCAGATTCAGACATTTGCCGATTATCTCTCCTGTTGCAAGATAGGAATAAGTAGGAAACGCGAACAACACAGGCTTTAACCGGGTATAATCAAGTTTGCCAGTACTGTCGAGTACATCGGGAGCAGCATAGGTATTGACTACAGTGCAGATGAAGTTGTCGAAGCCATCAGTTTCGTAAATGTCCACCACATTACACTCCATCGTCAAAGGGGATTCGTCGATGACAGGCGTACCGTTCTCCCCGATATGATAAGCGAACACATTCGACTTATCGACTGCCGCACCGCTCACGCTTCCCACATAGTCGGCTTTAGACAGTATCTCACGACTAACGAGATTGATGGAGAGTTTCTTTGATTTCCTGATCCCCTGATTGGTATAATGCTGCTTGCTCATACTAAGCAGGATACGGTCGTGACCGATAATACCCGTATGCCCGACAACGAGCCAGTTTACTTTTCCTTCTACCTGTGCACCGACAACCGTCATCGGCTTCGGATAGAGTGCTAACAGATTTCCAATATTTTTCTTGTTCATTTCTGTTATATTGGGTTGATCGGTATTCTCTTTCACCGCCGTGCTGCATGATAGCATGACGAACAGAGTCAGAATGCTTAGGATTGTTTTCATCATCATCTATTTTTAGTGTTAAACTTCTGACTGCAAATATACTGCGATTAAATAAAAAAGGTTGTATATGATTTACAGATATTCATACCCGAATTCCCGATTCTGGAATAGAACCGTATATATTACGGTACACCACTATATATACATGCACATTTATTTCTTAGAAACAGGAATATAGATTTCAGTCATAAGCTTGTCTTCTTCTACTTCGTCAGGTGAATTCAAATACTTTTCAAAGACCATGCTGTCTCTTATCTGATAGTCACTGTTGAATAACCAGTACCGATATATATAAGTATATACATCCGGCAATTGCCTGTATGCGCCATACATTGTAAAAACAGCATACTCTCCTCCTTCTATGGTTTGTACTCCAATAGTACCGGAAGGTTCCAGATGGTCGGAATTATTAACGCAAACAAAGATCCGTTGCTGCTCCGGAGAAGTTATAATTGTAGGGACATCACGAGAAAATGTGAAATACTCTGTTTCTCCATCCGGTATGCCTCCTTTCCTTACGTATTTTAACAACCTGTCCCATGCCTTGGTAAATGCATCTATATATTTGTACGGGTTGGCGACTTGGATATAAACCACTTCCACAGGCTCAATAACTCGAATATCCTGCCGTATATCAGAAATTCCGCATTCCTCACGCCGAACGGGAATGGTTAAATCCGTAGGCATGTTCCTGTACGTGCTCGGAGATATATTAAAATACTTCTTAAAGGCCTTGGACAAGGCGAACTGGGTTTGGTATCCTACCTGCTCGGCTATTTCCGTAAGGTTCAGATTAGTAGTCTGCAATTTGAAAGCCGCCCTCTCTAATCTGACTCGCTGGACATATTCTCCGACATTCTCATTCATGACAGACTTAAAAATCCGATGAAAATGAAAATGAGAGATATTTGCAAGATTTGCCAGAGTGGTCAACTCTATTTTTTCCTGCAAATTGGACTGAATATAATCGACTACCTGATTCACAGGTTTCAGGTAACTGTAAGCAGTAGATTCTTCGGTAAATTCTCCGTTCTGATAGCAATAACTGCAATAATCCTTATTGAGACTATGATCCTTATTTGTGCCGAAATGCTGCATAGCAGCCATAGTCATTCCACAGCTTTGACATATATGCTCTTCCATCTTATACCGTTTTTCGTGTCCCCAATGCTTTAACTTCCAGACGCCAGCTTCCATCCTCTTGTCTACGTATCCGTTTCCAAACGAAAGAAGTATCCGTTATCTCCGAAAATATCCACTTCATACTTTGCTGAGTGATTTCCGTCAAAACTATTTCCTGATCCACTTTTCTGGCTTCCAATCTAATAGATTCGCCCGGTTCTCCCCAGAATATATCCCATGCCAAGGTGCTGGGGTTAAAGATACGGATAGTTGTACCATACGACGCATCCGGCTGAATATCTGTAAGTCTTTCAACTCTTGAAGGTACGATAAAAGTATCCTGAATTGCCATACCCTCCAGCACCCACGAGAAAATCCATTCTCCCTTTACACGTCTTTTTTTTGCTTCATGCAGATGATCGTTCCAATCAAGATCCCACACTCCTACCAGTTTTCCAAAGAAATTATATTCCTCCGGTATTCGATCATTCTTATGATCACAAACTAATGCTCCAACAAAGTCTTCCATGATTCTTTTCATATTTATTGTTTATGGAGCAAATGTAGGCATATCCGATAAGAATGAACTTATCCAAACTTGCGATTTTCGGAAAAGACTGAAAGCATCAGGACAATGCTCCGCAAGATATAGACTTGGCGATTTCTTCCATATGTGTATCATCCGTTCCGCAACAGCCGCCAAATATCCTAAAATCATATTCTGATTTCAATTTCATCATACCTTCAGCCAAGTCGGCAGGAGAAGAAGATTGCAGATCAGCGGAACCGTCCAGTTCACTATAAGACAAAGCGGAAGTATTGGCCTGAATACCGATAAACCGCGTCCGGACAGCCTCGGTTTGGTTGAAGTTGTGCGCAAGAGCTTCATAAACGATGCAGGGATGTACACAGTTTGTCATATAGCACACCGGTTTGCGAGATACATTATCGTCGATAAACCGAATAGCATAGTCGATGGTATGCCCATCAATAAGTTTCCCGTCTTTTTGAATGGTAAAACTAATGATATAGGGGATTCCGGTATCGGACATGGCCCTCGCCATACCCGTTGCCTCGGTCAACACAGGCATAATTCCTGCATACAAGAAATCTGCTTTCGCAAGTTTAAATAGTTGCGCCTGCCAATGATGAAAGTCGTGAGCTTCCTCAATGTTCAGAGCACCGGCGCCTGTATAAGCATCTCCTTTACACCCCATCAGACCGCCAATATACATTTCAATATTTGATGTCTCCTTTATTTTACGGAGGAACCTGACATTATCCTCAATAATAGCCTCATCATACCCGGCCTGAATAACTTGCTGCTTATTGGCCCGTCTGGTTGGGGTGGTAGCCAAGAACGGTAGATTGTATTTTTCAGCAATCTCCATATAGCCCCGCCAAAGAGTTTCCAATGCCACCCGCCCCTGTTGACTATAAATCAAATCAGCCATAGCTACACTGCCATTGATGGTGAGACCATACTCACGCTTCAATCGTTCTCCCAATGCCCCTTCTATCAGAACTGAAGAATGAGAGGCTATGCAAGTTTCAAAATCCATACAAGTCGGTTTTATATATTACTCGCAGGTATGTGATACCTGTTGCCGCAAAGTTACAGAATCTTTCCCGGCTTTAAGAATACGGATCAGATGATTTCCGGTAAAAACAGAAAACTCTTCTCTTCGAAAAATCTGAAAAACAGAAAAAAAGCATTATACTTGCAATCTAAAAACACACTAATAGCTGACTAAGATTATCATGTTATTAAATCTAACAGAAGAACAAATCATACAATTAGCCCCGGATGCAGCCTCCGTAAAAGCCGGAAAAGGGTTGGCGACAAGAGCCAAGTGGGTGTTGCTGGAACACAGTGACCGTGCTATCTGGGGGCATTGCCAGGGAAGCGGGAAAACTCCATACCAGACCGTAATCGATACAAAAAACGTAGCATTCAAATGTTCCTGTCCCAGCCGGAAGTTTCCATGCAAGCATGGATTGGGACTCTTATTTCTATATGCCGCACAGGCAGAGCAGTTCAAAGAAGCGGACGAACCGGAATGGGTGACTTCCTGGCTTTCCAAGCGGGAAGAAAAAGCCGAAAAGAAGGAACAGAAAGCCAAAAGCGACACGCCTGTAGATGAAGCTGCACAAGCCAAACGTCAGGCTATGCGCCACCAAAAGGTGCTGAACGGTATTGATGAACTGGAGATTTGGCTGAAAGACCTGCTACGCAACGGGTTAATCAATATACCGGAACGGGCTTATACTCTTTTCGACGGTATTGCCCGCCGTATGGTCGACGCCCAGGCTCCCGGACTTGCCAATCGGTTGAAAGCCATTCAGGAAATAAACTTCTACGAGGAAAGTTGGAAATACAAGTTAACCGACCAACTCGGAAAACTCTACCTCCTGATGAAGAGTTACCGGAACCTGGACCTGCAACCGGAAGAGTGGCAACAGGAAATCCGCACACAGATAGGTTATCCGCAAGCAAAAGAGGATGTGCTGGCGGGTGAAACAATTACCGACCAGTGGCTGGTACTCCATAAGAGAAGTCAGAAGATAAACGAGCTGAATAATGATATTTACTGGCTATACGGATGTCGGAGCAATCGTTTCGCCATCTATCTCAGTTTCACAGCTCCCGGAACTTTGGCGGAATTCAATCTTGTTCCCGGCAGTACCTACGACGGAAAACTCTGTTATTATAAAGGAGTAGGCAGTCTTCGCGCCTTGTTCAAAGAATGTGAATTATCCGAAGAAGCAATTACCCCGTATTTCTGTGCGAATCTGCAAGAAGCAACCGCCCGATACAGGGAAGCCCTGCAACAGAACCCATTTGCCGAAAATGTACCCGTATTAGTAGAAAATCTGCGACTGGCTGTTCAAGGGAAACAACTCTGTGTGCAGGATGCAAACAATGAACTGATGCCTGTGCAGATGCAAGACATCACCCGAACAGACATTCTATCCGTCACGGGTGGAAAGCCGTTTGCCGCCTTCTTTCTGGCAGACGCCAATTGCTGGGAGCTAAATTCAATGTGGTATCAATCTGACTATTATATTTGGAGAGATGAACGTAACTGAACCAATCATTAATGCAGCCTTATTGGGAACCGCTGCCAAAGAATTCATTCCGAACGGTTTACCGGAAACTCTGGAAGAAAACTTCCGGCTGCTGCAAGAAAAGAGCGAAGATACGGAAGACGCTTTCTATCAGTTTTCAGCCCTGACTTTCGCCTACAGCCGTGCCGGAATGGAACCGTTACCTGCCGGAGAAGCTATCACCATGAATGAAGCTCCGGATGACAGTCTGCCCTATTTCGACCGGAATATCGGTGACCTGCTGATTCAGATGGTCAATGAACAGAACCGGTATCTTTTATTATATGCTTACCGGAAAGCTGTCCGGTGCAACAAGCTTATTCCGCCATTCTATCTGCGGACGCTAATCTCACATGCCTACGACCGCAATAATCCCGATAAGCACGAAGAGCAAGCACTGCTTTCTTCCTTAACAGGTAACCGTGGACGCTGGCTGCTTAGCCACATGGAATTACCGGACTGGGGAGATACCGGAAACGAAACCTGGGAAACAGCCTCGCATGAAGAACGAAAGCGGATGCTGCAACGCCTGAGAAAAGAGAACCCCGGACAGGGACTTGCCTTGCTGCAAACCGAACTGAAAAATGAATCTGCCGCCCACCGCGACGAACTGATACAATGCCTGCGCGCCAATCTGAGTAAAGCGGATGAAAGCTTCCTGCAAGAGATTGCCACTACCGACCGAAGCAGTAATGTAAAAGAAACCGCCCGTCGCCTCTTATGCAGTCTGCCCGACTCGGAACTGGTAAAAACATACTGTGACCTGCTGCGTGGAAAACTTCATTATAAGATGTTGCTGGGTTGGTCATACGATAAAATCACCTTTACACCTGAGATGAAGAAATTGGGTTTGGAAGAGGTCAGTTCCAACAAGAAAGAAAAAGATGAAGAGTTTCTGCTCCGCCAGCTCGCCGAACGTGTACCGCTCAGTTTCTGGGCAGAGTTTTACGACTGTTCACTGGAGAAAGCCGCCGCAAAACTGGCAAAGAAACCACCATTCGGTTCCTACTTCAACTTATGCCAGCCGATAGAAAACTTCGGTGACAATCTGTGGGCGTATCAAACCCTGAAAGAAGATTCAAATGAAGCCTATGCCTCTTCGCTGATGGGATTACTGACGCCGGAGCAACGGGAAGAAATCAACTTCCAGACAGACAGCAAGAGCAATTATATTCCCGAACCCTGGTATAATACGGACGGGACGCAATGGGGAATAAAATTCTCCACACGAGCTTTACAAAGATTGTTCCATAGCAATTATTACTATTATCCGAAAGAGATGGCAGAACGCCTGTCGCTATACTTTCCTCCGGAGATGTTGCCCAAAGTGGAACAACAGGCAGTGGCATACGATGCCGACCATGCCATTGCCAAATTCTGCCGACTGACAGCGGAATATATGAGAATGAAAGAAAAAATAAACAGCTTGTTTAATGACAATAAATAATACAAAACAATATGAGTACCTTACTTAGACAACATGCCGAACAGCAATTCGCAGAAGAGCTGCACGAACTGAAAAAAAATGAAACAAACTCTGTTCCCGAAAATTGGGAAATGTCTCCGCAATCGGTAGTCACCTACCTGATGGGTGGCAAACTGAAGAACGGATTTGAAGTTTCACCTAAATATATAGGTAACCGCCGTCTGATGGAGATAGCAGTAGCTACCCTGGTAACAGACCGCGCATTGCTGCTATACGGACTTCCCGGTACGGCGAAAAGCTGGGTGAGCGAGCATATTGCCGCTGCCATTTCCGGTAACTCCACACTGATAGTGCAAGGTACTGCCGGAACAGGAGAAGAAGCCATCCGCTACGGTTGGAACTATGCCCGACTGCTGGCAGAAGGACCCAGTGAAGGCGCACTGGTGCAAACCCCAATAATGAAGGCCATGCAGGAAGGCAAGATAGGACGTATCGAGGAGTTGACACGTATCGGCTCTGACGTGCAGGATACTCTGATCACGATTCTTTCGGAGAAAACACTTCCGGTTCCGGAGTTGAATAAAGAAGTACAAGCGATACGCGGTTTCAATATCATTGCAACAGCAAACAACCGCGACAAAGGAGTCAATGATCTGTCGAGCGCCTTGAAACGCCGTTTCAATACCGTTATTCTTCCTTTGCCGGATACGATTGACGAAGAGATAGACATTGTACGCCGCCGCGTGGAAAGCTTTGAAAAGGTGATGCAACTTCCGGCAGAGAAACCGGCACTTGAAGAAATCCGTCGTGTAGTAACCATTTTCCGTGAGCTGCGGCAGGGAGCTACCAATGATGGAAAGACGAAGTTGAAAGCACCCAGTGGTACATTAAGTACGGCCGAGGCTATCTCGGTGGTAAATAACGGCCTGGCCATGGCAGGTTATTTCGGAGACGGACAGATACATGCCGAAGACCTTGTTTCGGGCATTCTCGGAGCAGTGGTGAAAGATCCGGTACAGGATAAAGTGGTATGGCAGGAATACATGGAGACGGTAGTGAAGAACCGCGACGGATGGAAAGATATCTACCGTGCATCAAGGGATATGATCTGATACCTCCCACTCCATCATACGAACTAAAAGATTAAAAGAATGGCAATTCACTTATTAGGAATAAGGCATCACGGTCCCGGTTCATGCCGGAACGTACTGGAATACCTGCAAGAGCTTCAGCCCGATCTCATCTTGCTGGAAGGTCCGGCAGAAGCCGAGACTCTGCTTCCATGCGTGCTGAATGAACAGATGGAACCACCCGTCGCCTTACTCGCCTATCAACCCGACCAGCCACAGAATGCGGTGTTCTATCCGTTTGCCGAGTTCTCTCCGGAATGGCAGACGATAGTTTACGCCCTGCGGAACGAAGTACCGTTACGCTTCTTCGATTTACCACTGGTACATTCGATGGCGCAAAATCAGGAGCCCCATAATACAACCGAAGAGCAACAGGAGGAGATTATCCCCACCGTATACAGAGATCCTTTTGACTATCTGGCAGAAGCGGCCGGATATGCAGACGGGGAGTCATGGTGGGAAACTACCATTGAACACCGCAAAGACAGTGCCGATGTATTTCAGGCTGTGAAAGAAGCCGTAACCGCATTGCGGGAGGAACTTCCCGAACATACCTCTCCCCGTGACCAGCTCCGCGAAGCCTGGATGCGTAAGATGATCCGCACGGCACAGAAAGAAAACTTCGAACGCATCGCCGTGGTCTGTGGTGCCTGGCATGTGCCCGCCCTCGAAAATATGCCTAAAGTAAAAGAGGATAACGAACTGCTGAAAGGACTGCCCAAAATAAAAATAGAATGTACCTGGATTCCCTGGACATACGACCGGCTTGCTTTCCGCAGCGGATACGGAGCCGGCATAGAATCCCCGGGCTGGTATCATTATCTTTGGCATCATCCGCAGGACGACGGTACACTCTGGATCAGTCAGGCTGCTTCCCTTTTCCGCAAGAAGAATATGGATATCTCCGTAGCCCACGTCATCGAAACTGTGCGTCTGGCACAGGTGACGGCTGCTTTACGCAATCTCCCCGCCCCTTCACTGGCTGAGTTTAATGAAGCCATCACCACCGTCATGGGCTTTGGCGACGATATCCTTTTACAGATCATCAAGGAAGAACTTATCATCAGTAACCGTCTGGGGCGTGTTCCCGATGATGTACCCAAAGTTCCCTTGCTGGTAGATGTGGAAAAGACTCAAAAACGGCTGCGTGTTCCATTTACAGCCGAAATCAAAGAGCTGACTCTCGACCTTCGTAAACCGAATGATCTGGATAGAAGTATCTTCTTCCATCGCCTGCACCTGCTCGACATAGATTGGGCAATTCCGGGCGGTACTGACGGTAAAGGTACTTTCAAAGAAAAATGGACACTCTACCACAAACCGGAACAGATTATAAGCATCATCGAAAAGGCTATCTGGGGAAATACACTGGAAGAAGCAACGCAGAAGTTTCTGCTCAAACAGACGAAAGAGATACGGCATATTCCGGAACTCACCCGGCTGCTCGACCGGGTAATCCCTGCCAATCTACCGGACTTAGTGGAAGCCATGACGGTGCAACTCGACCGCCTCTCGGCTGCCTCCACTGATATTATCGAGATGATGGAGGCAGTACCCGATCTGGTAAATATCGTCCGCTACGGCAATGTCCGTAATCTGGATTTCTCAAAGGTAGGCGATATGCTCCAAGCTATGATTGCCCGTATCCTTGCAGGTGGAGTACTTGTTTGTATCAATATAGATGAGGAGGCTGCTACGGACATACTCAACAAACTGGTGTCTACGGATTACGCAGTTTCCACTCTCAATGATCCGGAACTGAACAGGATGTGGCTGGAATTTATCCGCCAGGTGCGTACATCCGTTAATGTACATCCGCTGTTATCCGGCTATGCCACAAGACTGCTGAACGACAAGGGAGACATTTCAGCCGAAGAAGCGCAGAATACCCTTAGTTATTATTCTTCCATCGGTAATGCTCCGGCAGATATGGCCTACTGGTTCGAGGGTTTCCTCCGTTCTTCCGGTTCCATTCTGCTGCTGGATGATAATTTGTGGAACCTGGTAAATAACTGGGTATGTTCGCAGGAAAAAGCAACCTTCATGGAACTGCTTCCCATACTGAAACGCACGTTCAGCGAGTTCAGTCCCGCAGAACGCCGGAAGTTGGGTGAGAAAGCCAAGGCGGGCGGTGCAGGCGGCATACAGACTGCAACAGCCTCAGCAACTTCACACAATGAAGAGGAAGCTGTGAGGGTGATTCCCTTGATTCACCGGTTATTAGGAATTGAAACGAAGTAAAGAGAAAGCAATGGAAGAAGAATATCTGAAAAGGTGGCGCCTGATACTGGGCGGAAACGAAGCCGACGGAACGGGTATCACACTGACCCCGGAAGAGCAATGCATCGACCAGTCATTAGAAGCCGTATATGACAGCGACCACCGCGGAGGACTCGGATCATCCGCCCCAAAAGTAAGCCGCTGGCTGGGAGATATCCGTGAGTTCTTTCCGCAGACTGTAGTACAGGTCATTCAGCGCGATGCCATCAAACGACTGAATATCACCTCACTGTTGACGGAAAAGGAAATGCTTGAAACGGTAGTGCCGGATGTGCATCTTGTAGCTACACTGATGTCACTCAGTCGGGTTATTCCTGAAAAGAATAAGGAAATGGCACGGCAGGTAGTCCGCAAAGTGGTGGACGAACTACTGCGAAAGCTCTCCGCCCCTACCCAACAGGCTGTGACAGGAGCGCTCAACCGTTCTGCACGGCGGAGAAATCCACGTTATAACGAGATAGACTGGAAGACCACCATCACCAAGAATTTGAAAAACTACCAACCGGAATACAAGACTATCATCCCGGAAGTCCGTATCGGTTACGGCAGAAAACGGAAAGCGATGAAAGACATCATCCTCTGTCTGGACCAGAGCGGTTCAATGGGGACATCCGTCATTTACTCCGGAATCTTCGGGTCTGTACTGGCTTCCATTCCGGCAGTGAACACGCGGATGGTGGTATTTGATACGGCTGTGGTAGACCTTACCGATGACTTGCAAGATCCGGTAGACTTACTCTTCGGTGTACAGTTGGGTGGCGGCACGGATATTGCCCGCGCCCTGACCTATTGCCAGGGAGTAATCACCCGTCCGCAAGATACGGTACTGGTACTGGTGACCGACTTGTATGAAGGGGGCGATCCGAGAGAAATGCGAAAGAAGTTCGTATCACTGGTGAATAGTGGCGTGCAACTTATCGTACTGCCCGCCCTGAATGATGACGGTGCCCCTTCTTATGACAAAAATCATGCAGAATTTCTGGCAAATATCGGTGTGCCTACCTTTGCTTGTACGCCCGATAAGTTCCCCGACCTGATGGCGGCAGCACTCAGTAAGCAGGATATAGGAATGTGGGTATCGCAGAATGTCAAGAGCACTTAGTTTTGTGACAATCTATATTCGCAGGGAGATACCCCTACCAGTTTTCTAAACAGGTTGCTGAAATATTGTACGCTTGGATAGCCCAATTTTTCAGCAACCGAACTTACCGTATAACCTTTGCCTAATAGCATCTCTTTAGCGACTTCCAGCCTTTTCAACTGGAAGTATTCATCCAGATTCTTCCCCGTTTCAAACTTCAATAAATCGCTGAAATAACGGGGAGATAAATGAAGTATATCTGCGCAGTATTTTGTAGAGGGTAATACACCGTTTTTCAATTGTCCGGACTGGATATAGCCATCCAACGCAATATCCATCTTATTCAATATCGCCTTATTGACTTCATTCCGAGTGATAAACTGACGGTCATAGAAACGGGAACAATAATCCAACAGAAGTTCTATATATCTTGAAATCAAGGTCTTGCTATGACAGTCTATTGCATGTTGCAGTTCCTTCTCAATATTGTACATACATTCAATTGCTTTATCCTTTTCGCGCAAGGAAAGGTGCAACGCTTCATTCAGATAATAAGAAAAGAAAGAGTAATTCTTAATGTTCCGCCCCAATGAAGTACTGCAAAGCAAGTCGGGATGAAAAGCCAATAACCAGCCCTTTCGGGGAAATGCCTTTCCTTCGTTGATATTGATGGATTGTCCCGGAGTCAGGAAAATCATTGTTGCATTGGAATAGTCGTAATACTTACGCCCGTAGATGAAATCTTCACATTCGCATTCCAACAGTAAGATGGTGTAGAAATCGAACTTGATAGTACGCTGCATCACATTGGCTTTAGATAAGTCAATGGCGCTCACCAACGGATGTAAGGTCTTATTTCCCAAACAGCAATTGCACTGGTGTACGGTCTCTATGTTCAATATATCCTTTTTCAAAACTGTACATTTTGCAGTCTATATTCATTGGGCGTACAGCCGACACGTTTTTTGAACAGGCGACTGAGGTGTTGCGGATATTGAAATCCCAAGGTGTAAGCAATTTCACTGATTGTCTCGTCCGTTTCAACGATATGTTCTTTAGCCAGTTCAATCACTTTCATCTGAATATGCTCCTGAGGCGTCATACCTGTTTCTTTCTTAATCATGTCACCGAAATAATTGGGCGAGAGATAGATTTTATCCGCAAAGTATTTCACGGACGGCAAGCCATCCTGCACAGGAAGATTACTTCTGAAATATTCATCCAGAAGTTGCTCAAACTTGGTAAGAGAGTCTTTATTGGCACCGCTCCGAGTGATGAACTGGCGTTCATAGAACCGCATACAGTAATTGAGCAGAAGCTCGATATTCATAGCAATCAATGCTTTACTATGCTTATCGATAGGATGCTCCAGCTCGATACTGATCTTTTTCAGGCAATCCATCACAGTCTCTTTTTCCTGATCGGACAGGTGCAAAGCCTCGCTTACTGAATAAGAGAAGAAAGTATAATCCTTTATTGTCTTTCCGAGGGAGGTTCCGCGAATCAGGTCGGGATGAAAGAGGATGCCGTACACTTCTTGCTGCACTACATCATTCAGCATCTCTACTCCGGCAGTCTGGCCGGGAGCAAAGCAAACGATGGTTCCTTCCTGATAGTCATAATGCTGGCGACCATACTTGATATCACAGTTCTTAGCTCCTTTCAGAAAGAGTGCATAAAGGCCATAAGTCATTTGGATATGATTGACCGATTTGGTTGCTTTGGTAAGATCCACCACACTCACCAGAGGATGCAGGGTTTCCAATCCGTAGAGACTGTTATAGTGATCTACATTATCTAATTTTATAACTCTATCCATATTCATAAGTATTTGAACTGCAACAAAGATAGAAATTATTTCGATTGAGAAATCAGGTATCTGTAATTGGGGTTATCATATCCGTAATAAGGGTACAAATTTCGGGATACAGCTTCAAAACAAAGACAACATTCGCATATCATCCAAAGCTTTCGGCTGATATTTTATCTCACTGAATACTCCCGTAAAGCCATCGCCACGAGAACCGTGTGCCGCGAAACCTACTTTAATCTTCCCCTTCGTCTCAAGATTGAAATTCCTGATCATCAACCAGTTTTTATTGTCAGAGGAGTAGAAGAATGAATATTCCGAACCCCTCTTCACTACTGCCATATATGCGTAATCGCCTGCCGGCATGGAGTTGCAGTCATCAGAGAAAGTACGGGTGACAACGGAAACAATTGTCGGCTGAAGATGAACCGAGTTCTCATAACAGAATTTCGCCCAGACATCATCATCCTGATAAATGACAAGGGCAGCTACATCATAGACCGACTTCAATTTGCCTGTAACCCGTGCACTCATTGTAAAATCGGCTTCTGGCTCAAACAGGATAAGCGGGGCGTTCGCAACCTTCGACTTTCCGGAAGGACTGTTGAAAAGATTCGTCTTTCCTGCCGCAGTTATGCTGATCCGGTCTTTTTCTATTTCGTAATCAACAGGGTGGTTGTGGATAATCAGATTGTGCGGAATGGCGGAAATGCGCTTATTAATATCTGTCACCTGAAAGGATTTAGGCGTGTTATGCCAGGAAAGAAGAAAAGGAATAGAGCTCAACTTGAACTGATTCTGCGCCGATGCAGGAATAGCTAACAGGAAAAATAAAACAAGATAGCTAAGTTTTTTCATAAATGTATTGTATTAGTTTCGGACAAAAATAGACACATCCATCGGCTTTCTTCGTAAGAGTATACTAATTAAACGGAAAAGAAACTAAAACATCATTGACGATGCCTATTGGCGAACAGCAGGAACAGGTTATTCTTTATTCTCATAAACATTGCTGAACTTGTGCCTGTTTGGATGAAGATTTATTTTAGTACTGTATGGAAGATAAAGAAAAGAAAGATGTTGTGTCGGCAGGCGATAACCTGACCGGCTACATGGAGACGGTAATTGCCGACCTGGAAAAAGAAGGGAAATTTCCGGCAGCACATGTTTACCGGAGTGTACTGCGCTCTTTTACCCGTTTTTGGAATGCCTCTGCACCGATGCGAGATGATCCGACATCAATGTCGAACGTCCTTGCACCGATACGGGATGTCTTTACGCCGGAGCGACTGAAGGAGTATGAGACATGGCTAGCGGAATGTGAATGCAGTCCGAACACTATTTCCACTTACATGCGCACGCTTCAGGCAGTGTATAACCGTTGGATGCCGCCCAGCATGGTAGACTACAATCCGGTATTGTTCAAGGAATTGTATACCAAAGTAGAGTCGCGCACCAAGCGGGCACTGACGGCGGAACAGATGCGGCAGTTAGAAACTACAGAATTCTGTGTGTTATCGCTACCGCAACAGCGTGTACTTGCTTGCTTCATGCTGATGTTCATGCTTCGCGGTATGCCTTTCATCGACCTGGCACATTTGCGGAAACAGAACTTGCAAGACAGGCGTATCGTCTACCGGCGTCACAAGACAGGTAAATTGATGGTGGTGGACGTGCCGCCGGACGCATTCCGGTTGCTACAGAAGTACAGAAACAGGGCTGAATCGGAGTATTTGTTCCCGATACTGAATGAGGCATCTCCGGGTAAAGAACGGTATCATCTTTATCAGGATACACTGCGCCGCTTCAACCGGGAACTGGCACGGTTGATGAAAAAACTCCTGCCCGGCGTTTCCGTGAGTTCGTATACCGCCCGCCATACGTGGGCGACGCTGGCTTATCATAGCGGAACACCTCTTGGACTTATCAGCCAGTCGTTAGGACATTCGTCCATACGGGTGACGATGAGTTATCTGAAGCCCTTTGATGCGGAGGTAATAGACAAAGTAAACAGACAAGTGATTGCCTTAGTAAAAGGAAGTAAAAAGAAGAAAGTAGATAGCATCAATATGCTGTACGGCACTTTATTAAGGTGATATTACTTGCATAGTAACGGCAAAAGTCACATACAAAGATGCATACTTTTTGACAAAAAAGCAAACAAATGCTAATAAAAAAGCTATTTAATCTTATATTTTACTATCTAGACTCCTCTTTACTATCCTAATAGATATACGAAATATAATTCCGCCTTCAATCCCTGAAAACGGATGCACTATTTGTGCGCCTTATTACCAAGACAACTTCTATTTATATGCTCATTCCTGGGTTGGGTGCCGTCCAAAAACGCTTTTTCAACCTACACCGCTATAGTTGCCTGCCGTTACTATGCAAGTAACCCCACACAATCACATTAATTATACAGCTTATGAAGAATCCAGAACTACACATCAAGAAAGGAGACCATGTATGGGTACAGATATACAATGGGCGGGATTATTCCTTTCATCCGCGCCTTGCGGAAGTAATTGCTACCTTGCATCTGCGCATCTCCTGTGAAGTAGTTCCTTATGTGGCACTGCGTTATCTGGACAACCGTAGCTGTGCATGCGTCCCTTATGAACAAATCAGTGGAATATGCGAAAAATCCCCCTAATCATCAACTGAAATACTTTCAACAAACAATAATTAAATAATGGTCTACAGGGCATGTTTTACTTAAAAACCATAACGTATGGCATTTTTCAAACCTATTTACAAAAAGATGTCCAAGAAGTGGCATCCCCAGGCCGTAAGCATGGGTAAACCTATCGAAATGGACGAGCTTTGCAAGCAAATCGCCCTCATCTCCACCGTGAGCAGCGCCGACAGCAAGGCCACGCTCGAAGCCCTCGGCCTGGTGCTGGGGAGCAGTATGAACACCGGTCGCACCGTCCACGTGGAAGGTCTGGGCACTTTCTACTACACCTGCGTCTCCAACGGCAAGGGCGTGGACAGCGCCGAGAAGGTGAACGCCAACCAAATCTCCGGTACCCGCGTCCGCTTCATCCCCGAGTCGCGCCGCCAAGGTAGCGCCGTCACCCGCGCCCTCATCGGCGAGAATGTGACGTGGACCAACGTCAGTTCCATCAGTGGTCTTGACGGCACCGGTTCCGGCAAACCGAGCGGCGGAGACGGTGGCTTAGAAGAAGACCCGTTGGGATAAGAAGACAACGCACCGCACCTCTATTCAAAAAAAACGCCCCGCTGCACACTGATGATGCAGTGGGGCGCTTTGCATTTACGAGAAACTGTATTTGGGGTTATCATATCCGTAATTTATCTACAAAGGAAATGCTACGTTTCCCCGACCTTTGCAGTACAAAAAAGAAATATATGAAGAATAAATTCAAACTCAATTCAAGTACCCTACTTGTATTCATCCTCACAACCGGTGTATTCGGAATAATCAATACCGAAATGGGTGTGATTGGAATTTTGCCCCTGATAGCCGAGAACTTTCAAGTAACTGTTCCGGAAGCGGGTTGGACGGTTAGTATATTTGCGCTGGTAGTAGCAATATCCGCTCCCATCACCCCTTTACTGTTTTCGAGTATCAACCGGAAAAAGGTGATGATACTGGCACTGGGATTATTTACATTAAGTAATATCATCTCCATGATGACCACTAATTTTACGGTATTGCTGATATCCCGTGCACTCCCGGCATTCCTTCATCCGGTATATGTATCTATGGCTTTCACGGTAGCGGCAGCATCTGTCAGTAAGGAGAAGGCACCAAAGGCGGTAGCAAAAGTATTCATCGGCGTATCAGCTGGTATGGTGCTGGGAGTACCGGTGACAAGCTACATTGCAAGCGAAGTTTCATATTCAATGGGAATGTTATTCTTCACCGTTGTAAATGCATTGGTACTGGTTGCAACCATCCTGTTTGTACCTTCCATGCCGGTCAAAGAGAAACTGTCCTACGGTACACAACTCGGTGTATTAAAAAAGAAAGTAGTCTGGTACTCCATTCTTGCTATCACGCTGATTAACGGAGCCTTATTCGGATTTTTCAGCTATATGTCTGATTACTTGAAGACAATCACCGGGGTTTCGTATACCGTAATCAGTACAATGCTACTGATTTATGGACTGGCCAATATTATAGGAAATGTAATAGCCGGAAAGCAACTGGCGGTCAATCCGGTACGTAGCATGATAATGATTCCTTTGGCACTACTGACTTTTTATATAGGAGTATTCGCTTTGGGGGAATGGCTGATGGCAATGGCAGTTATCATTCTGATCCTGGGAATTCTGGCGGGATACGGACAGAACACCATGCAATATATGATAACGCATGCCGCTCCCGAAGCACCGGATTTTGCCAACGGACTGTATTTGTTATCTGCCAATCTCGGTACTACAGTAGGTGCAGCCGTCTGCGGATTGTTTATCACCTTCTTCAATACGCGTTATTCCGTCATCGGATCTTTGGTATTCCTTGTTTTAAGCATTGTATTTGTCGTATTAAGAATACGTGCTACACAATCCGAAAGGCAAATCAGAATGGAAATGGCTGCATAAGAAATAAGAAGTGGTTTTAACTTTATAATATAAAATGATTATGACTAAGAAAGTATTGATTTTATCATCCAGCCCTCGTCGTGGCGGAAACTCCGACACCCTTTGCAACGAATTTATGCGAGGAGCAATTGAAAGTGGTAACGAAGCAGAAAAGGTTTTCCTGCGTGACAAGACAATCCATTATTGCACAGGATGCAGCACATGTAGCCTGCACGGAAAACCTTGTCCGCAGAAAGACGATGCGGCAGAGATTATAGAGAAGATGGTGGCAGCCGATGTAATAGTTATGGCTACACCCGTTTATTTCTACACGATGAGTGCACAGATGAAAACGTTGATAGATCGTTGTTGTGGCCTCTATACGGAAATGAAGAATAAGGAATTTTATTTCATTGTCACCGCTGCCGAAGATGATCGGAAACTGATGGAACGTACCGTGGACACTTTCCAGGGATTTCTGGATTGCCTGGAAAATCCAACCATCAAAGGAGTTGTGTATGGAACCGGAGTTTGGCATGTGGGCGAAATAAAAGATAAACCAGCCCTACGGGAAGCTTATGAAATGGGAAAAGAAATAGAATAATTTATAGGATTTAAAAAAGAAGAATAATGAGTCATTTTAGAATTTACATTCCTACCCGCACCTTGTTTGGTGCCGGTATGGTGAAGGAACTTCACAATCAGCAACTGCCCGGAAAGAAGGCAATGATTGTTATTTCAAACGGTCGCTCTACCAAGGATAACGGATATCTGAATACAGTAGAAGCCGAGCTCCAACAAGCTGGCGTTGAAACTGCCGTATTTGACCAGGTAGAAGCCAATCCGTTAAAATCGACCGTAATGGCGGGAGCCGCTTTTGCCAAGGAAAACAATTGCGACTTTTTAGTTGCCCTGGGTGGTGGAAGCGTAATGGACGCCTCCAAAGCGATGGCATTCATGGCCACGAATCCCGGCGATGTATGGGATTACATCAGTGGCGGAACCGGAAAAGGACAAACGATGGTAAACAAGCCCCTACCCCTGGTTTGCATTACCACCACTGCCGGAACAGATTCCGAAGCAGATCAATGGGGCGTTATCACCAATGATGAAACTAATGAGAAAATAGGTTTTGGCGGTTATGATGAACTCTTCCCGGTGCTGTCTATTGTCGATCCGGAGTTGATGAAATCTGTTCCGCCTAAGTTCACGGCCTATCAGGGATTTGATGCGTTGTTCCACTCTACAGAATGTTATATCTCTAAAACAGCCAGTCTGATGAGCGATATGTACGCATTGACTGCTATTGAAAATGTAGCTAAATATCTACCACGTGCAGTTGCCAACGGAGCTGATATGGAGGCTCGTGAAAGAGTCGCATTCGCCAATAATCTGTCCGGTGCGGTAATGACCTTTTGCAGCACTACTGCCGAACATTCTTTGGAACACGCAATGAGCGCTTATCATCAGGAACTGCCACATGGTGCCGGATTGATTATGATCTCCAAAGCATTCTATGAATTCTTTATAGAGAAGCATGCCTGTGATGAACGATTCATCAAAATGGCACAAGCAATGGGTATGCCGGAAGCTGACAAACCGGAAGACTTTATCACCATGCTGGTAAAACTACAGGAAGCTTGTGGAGTGGCAAACCTGAAGATGAGTGATTATGGATTTACGCCCGATGAATTTGATACCCTTGCCACCAATGCCAAGGAAACAATGGGCAAATTATTCCTTGCCAACCCTTACGAATTGAAGCATGAGGATTGCGTGGAGATTTACCGCAAATCGTTTCGTTAATTCATAAAACCAGTATTGTACGAGGCTGCATCCGGGTTAATTTCATGTTCTGAACGATAATGAGAAACATGAATTTATCTTCCGATGCAGCCTCTTTTGTACCCGATAAACAGAATCTGTAATCCGGGTTATTATGTCCGTAATCCATCTACAAAGAGTCTCTCATTTCCGCCGTATTTTTGCAATATAGAAAAAAAGGTAATCAATCATTTAATAAACAACAAGCAAAAAACTTGAATAATGGAACTAATTAAAGACACTCACTACGAAGGTGAACGCCCTTTGTTCGCCGCTCACAATCTTCATTTGGAAAATGTAACGATCCATACCGGCGAATCTGCCCTGAAAGAATGTAGTAATATCAAAGCTGTAAATTGCCGTTTCGAAGGAAAATATCCTTTCTGGCATAACGATGGCTTCGTTGTGAAAAACTGCCTGTTTACGGAAGGAGCACGTGCCGCCCTCTGGTATTCCAATAATCTGCAAATGACAGATACTTTGGTAGAAGCACCGAAGATGTTCCGTGAAATGGATGGTATCCGACTGGAAAACGTACAACTGCCCTATGCACTGGAAACCCTCTGGTTTTGCCGGAATGCAGAGTTGGAGAATGTAAAAGTAGACAAAGGTGATTACCTGTTTATACACGGTGAAAATATCAGGATTGATGACTTTGAGATGAATGGTAACTACTCTTTCCAATACTGCAAAAACGTAGAAATCCGTAATGCGGTAATCAATTCAAAGGATGCTTTCTGGAATACGGAAAACGTGACGGTTTACGACTCTGTATTGAACGGGGAATATTTAGGCTGGCATTCCAGAAATCTGCGTCTGGTGAACTGCAAGATTTCAGGTACACAGCCGCTTTGCTATGCCCACGATCTGATTATGGAAAACTGCACGATGACAGAAGATGCAGACCTCGCTTTTGAATATAGCAGTGTACAGGCCACTATCCATAGTCCTGTTCACAGTGTAAAAAATCCGCGTACAGGAAGTATCACCGCCGAAAGTTTCGGAGCTATAATCCTGGATGAGAATATAAAAGCACCGGGCAACTGTGAATTGAAATTATGGGACGACCAAACCTGTTTTGACTGATTAGGTATGAAATACAATTTTGATGAAATCATTCCACGCCGGGGTACGAACTCTTATAAATGGGATTCTGCCAATGATGCCGACATATTGCCAATGTGGGTAGCCGATATGGATTTCCGTACAGCCCCAGCCGTGACAGAAGCGCTGAAAAAGCGAGTAGAACATGGTATCTTCGGTTATGTCCGCGTGCCTGACAGCTATTATCATGCGGTAATCCACTGGTTCGACAGACGTCATAATTGGAAAATAGAGAGAGAATGGATAATCTATATAACCGGAGTAGTACCGGCTTTGTCAGCCGTCATAAAAGCCCTGACGAAGCCTGGTGATAGAGTCCTGGTGCAGACTCCGGTGTATAATTGCTTCTTCTCTTCCATCCGTAATAATGGTTGCGAGATGATTTCAAATCCATTGATCTATGAGGATAACACCTATCGGATTGATTTTGACGATCTGGAGAAGAAAGCGGCAGATCCGAAAGTAAAATTACTGTTGTTGTGTAATCCGCACAATCCGGCCGGAAGAGTCTGGAGCAAACAGGAATTAATACATATTGGTGAGATTTGCCTCCGGAATGATGTATGGGTGGTATCAGATGAAATACATTGTGAACTGGTCTTTCCGGGATATACCTATACGCCTTTTGCATCCCTTTCTGAAGAGTTCCGTATGCACTCCGTCACTTGCACATCACCCAGTAAAGCTTTTAACCTGGCCGGACTTCAGATTGCAAACATCATTTCCGCTGATGCAGATATACGCAGAAAAATAGATAAAGCCATTAATATCAACGAGGTTTGTGATGTGAACCCATTCGGTGTGGAGGCATTGATAGCCGCCTACAATGAAGGGGAAGAATGGCTGGAAGAACTAAAAAGTTATCTGTTTGCCAATTATCAGTATCTGAGAAACTATTTCAATGAACATCTACCGGATTTCCCCGTACTTAAATTAGAAGGTACTTATCTGGTATGGGTAGACTGTTCAGTGTTGAATAAGTCATCGGAAGAAATCGTGACGGCTCTACTGGAAAAAGAAAAGGTCTGGGTCAATGAAGGCAGTATGTACGGAGAAGACGGAGACAATTTTATCCGTATCAATATTGCCTGTCCGCGGCAACAGTTGGCTAAAGGTTTGGAAAGGCTGAAACATGCTTTCGGACAACTTTCTTAAAATCTCCTATAACTATATAAAAATGGACCTTCATAAAACCATATCATCATAAGCGTTTCCGTTTTTCCGGATAATTATAAAATAAATAGTCTTCATCTCAATCGTCCCAAGCTTTCATATATCCATCCCAACTATTTATCAGTGCAAATTTATTCGGATTAAAACGGGAACGTTTTCTTTAATATTAGTAACTTCGCAAAAACATACTAAGAATTTGAAATATCATGGAATACAGAATATTAGGAAATACAGGACTATCAGTTAGTGTCATCGCACTGGGCTGTGAAGGTTTCGTGGGAAAAACGGAAGAACAGGTACATTCGGAAATGGATTTCGCCATCAGTAAAGGAATCAACTTTATCGATATGTATACCTCAAATCCTGATCTGCGTAGTAATATCGGCAAAGCATTGGCAGAGCGCCGGCAGCAGTTTATCATTCAGGGACATCTATGTACTACCTGGGAAAATGACCAGTATCTGCGTACCCGTGATGTAGAAAAAACAATTGCTTCCTTTGAAGACCAGTTGACACGTCTTCATACGGATTACCTTGATATTGGTATGATTCACTATGTAGATAGCGAAGAAGATTTCCATGAAGTATTCAATGGTCCTATCATTCGGCTGGCCCTGCGTCTGAAAGAAGAAGGTAAAATTCGCCATATCGGACTAAGCAGTCACAACCCTATTGTGGCAAAGTTGGCTGTAGAAAGTGGATTGATTGAAGTACTGATGTTCTCCATCAATCCCTGTTACGATTTGCAACCGCCCAGCGAAAATGTAGATGATTTATGGGCTGACGAAAGTTATGCCCATTCCCTTGAAAATATAGATCCGGAACGTGAAAAGCTTTATGAACTCTGTGAGCAGAAAGGTATAGGTCTGGATGTAATGAAAGTCTATGGCGGCGGAGACTTACTGAGTGAAACGAACTCTCCCTTTGGCAAAGCTATGACACCGGTGCAGTGCATTGAGTATGCGCTAACCCGTCCGGCTGTTGCTTCCGTAATGGTCGGTTGCAAGAGTTGCGATGAGATGCAAGCTGCCATCAACTGGTGTAATGCTACTAAAGAAGAAAAAGATTACACCCCGGTTATGGCAGGTATGGAAAAGTTTAGCTGGCAGGGACATTGCATGTATTGCGGACATTGCGCCCCTTGCTCGGTAGGAATTGATATAGCGAGTGTAAACAAGTACTATAACCTAACCATTGCCCAGAATGAAATACCCGAGACAGTACGCGAACACTACAAGACGCTCTCGCATCATGCCTCGGAATGCATTCAGTGCGGACAATGTGAAACGAACTGTCCCTTTGGAGTAGCTATCATCGAACAGATGGAAAAGGCTGCGGAAAAGTTCGGATATTAGCAAAACGAACGTTGCTTTACTTTCCAGGCATAAAGCAACACCACGATAAACGAAAGCAGCGGAACGATGAACGAGAAAGACATATTGGTCTGATCAGCCACATACCCCATCATGAGCGGTCCTACCGCTCCCCCGATGGGGGACATCATCAGATAAGAAGATGCACGCTTCGTATAGTTACCCAATCCCCTCAATGAGAGAGCGAAAATCGTGGGGAACATAATAGCTTCGAACGCATATCCCAAGAACAGGGCTATCAATGACAAAATGCCCAGATTAAGAACTACCAAAGACGTGCTGACCACCGTTCCTATTGCACAAACGAACAGCACTTTTTCTGCCCGGATATACCGCATAATCCAGCTACCGGCAAAACGTCCGCACATAAACAGTCCCAGACCACCGAACGAAAGTACTACAGATGCATCGCGGGCATTCATCCAGCCGTCATCCACCACATAATTGATAAAGAAACTGTTGATTGATATTTCTGCAATCTCGTAGCAAAACAGGCTGATAATACCGAAGATAAACAGCTTGTGCGACCAAAGTCCGCGTGCACCGTTTTCTCCGACTTCTTCTTCATCAGCTTCATGAACAATCTCCGGCAGGCGTATCTTATAGAATACCAGAGCAACTCCCAATACAATGATCCCCATCAGTGTGTAAGGCAATGATATATTGCTTTCGCCCCCTTCCGAGAATAATAACAATCCCCCGATAAGCGGACCGCAAATACAGCCCAATCCGTTGAATGACTGCGCCAGATTCAGGCGACTGGCAGCCGTTTCCCGGTCGCCTAATTCCGTCATGTAAGGATTAGCCGCTGTTTCCAGAAAAACCAAGCCACAGGCTATGACAAACAGGGAGAACAGAAAAAAATTGAAAGACATCCAATATTCTCCGGGAATGAAAAGCAGGGAGCCTATGCCATAAAGCAACAGACCAAAAACTACTCCTTTCCGGTAACCGTACTTATTGATAAACAGTCCGGCAGGAATAGCCATCACGAAATAACCCAGGTAAAACATAACCTGTACCCATGCCGAATGGGCACGTGTAATAACCAGCACATCTTGAAAATGTTTGTTTAGCACATCTAATATCGCATGTGCAAATCCCCATAAGAAGAATAGGGAAGTTACCAGAATAAAAGGAATCTTATACTCCTTCTTTACCAAATTTTGCATACAGAACTCTTTTATAAAGAAAGCCACTCAAGGTTTTCAGCGCGCAAAGATAGCCAAGAAGTTTCATAATACGGCAGTTTCCCTTAACTTTGTGCCCAAAATTCAAGATTATAAAATGGAACACAGAAAACTGACAAGGTATCTGATATCGCTGGTGATGATCCTGATGATGGTCGGTTTAGCCGAATGGACCGATGAAAAGGAGATTCTGTTTCCGGAAATGACAGCACTGATCATCGGCCTGTTAATTATCGATAAGCGGGTATGGAATGTAAAACGTTGGCAAATCATCCTGCTTATGACTCTTGGAGCAGCAGTCGGTATCTGCATTGTTCGTTATTCACCCCTGCCCTATGTGGTCAATCTATGCGCCGCATTTGCTTTTGCAGGTGCTTCCCTTTTAATCAGTCGCGCTACACTGATTCCTTTGATATCAGCTTGCGTATTGCCCGTTTTGCTTCATACGGAAAGTATCGTTTATCCGATAGCAGTCTTTTCAATGTCAGTGTCAGTAGTGCTTGTACAAATCATCCTGGAAAAATGCGGAATACGTAAACGGATGCCTAAACCCGTCGACAGGAAACCCGGCAAGGAAGATATCATCAGATGGCTGATATTATTCTGTTTTGTAGGTGCTTTGGCCGAATTGGCCGTCGGCATGGATTATCCCTATCTCATATTGCCCCCACTCATGGTGACCTTCGTAGAAATGGTAAATTCCAAAGCAGGATTCAGAATTCGTCCTACACAAGTATTTCTCTTTCTGACTACCGCAGCCACTTTGGGCACTGTACTTCAAATTGTCGGTCACCACCATCTTCATCTACCGGAAAGTATCATCGCTTTAACCATTGCAGCTATCCTGTTCCTTATCTTCGAGTGGACAGGGAAATACTTTGCTCCTGCCGGAGCATTGGCATTCATTCCTATGCTATTACCCCAAGAGGGGCTGGCTTGGTTACCTTTGGAGGCTTCTATCGGAGCCGCCTTATTCATAACCATTGCCATGGTTGTCTTTCAAAAATGCTATAAATGGAATCGGACACAACTCATATTCTGTGCTACCCCAACCCTATTACGTGAATATATGAACCGTAAAAAACGAGAAAAACAAATCGAATAAATTAAGAACAAGATGAATACATACATGGAAACCCCACGCCTGATCCTACGTGATTGGAGAGAAGAAGACATCCCCGTCTTTGCCGGATTAAATAGCAACGATCAGGTAATGAAATTCTTTCTCAAAAAGCTATCTTATCAGGAAACACTCGACTTCTATAATCGCATCCGGAAGGAATTCGCATCCAGAGGATATGGGTTGTATGCAGTAGAAAAGAAAGAAAACCATGCGTTTATAGGTTATGTAGGGTTGCATGATATTACGTTCGACGTAGATTTTGCCCCGGCCGTAGAGATAGGTTGGCGCCTGATTCCCGAAGTATGGAATCAGGGATATGCTACCGAAGCGGCTTCAGCCTGTCTGGAATATGCAAAAAAGACATTGGGACTGAAAGAATTATATTCTTTCACCTCACTCCCAAACAAACGTTCGGAACGCGTGATGCAAAAAATAGGTATGGTAAAAAGCAAAGAGTTTGATCATCCATTGGTCAGTCCCGACCATCCTTTATGCAGACATGTACTGTATAAGATCTCCTTGATAAATAGATAGTCAATATACCGTCCACGAGTACCTGTAAGGCACATTAAAAAGGGCTACACCCTTTATCCCGGATGGCTACACCCTTTACCCCAAAAGGTGTAGCCATCCGGGATAAAGGGTGTAGCCCTGAAAAAGAAAGGATTTTCACCTTTAAAAAAAAGTGCAATATACCTC
>OGLT01000029.1_pt1 | contig 130561 bp, 120 predicted proteins | sample 1572911 | NCBI WGS metagenome assembly OGLT01 (sample SAMEA2582014, study PRJEB24529) | metagenome | biome: Human gut stool | place: China | collected 2011 | reverse complement strand
ATTAGCCTTCCAAGCTGAGGGTCGCGGGTTTGAGCCCCGTCTTCCGCTCTTAAGAAAATCAGATAGTTATCGAAAGATTTCTATCTGATTTTTGCTTTTAGAGGGTGCTGAATTTAGCGTGGTTTAACCGAGTGAGTTAAACCGAGAGTTAAACCAAAATCTTATGAACACAACAATCAACGTAGCGTGCTACAAATGGAAAACTTTAGCAAAAGAAAATGATTACCTACATCTGAAACTCATAATCATAAGGTTTATGGAATATATTAATGAATTTCACAAGTAATAGATAGAGTTCACTCATCAATCAATACCCTCATTGGGCAAGCTACCGCATCGTTAGAAGAGAAAAGGAAGCAGCAGGAACGTTTGAACGAACAGAGACTTATAAGAGAAGACAGACAGAAGGACTGATAAGATTTGCCAATTCCAATAACCTATGAATTTCTCTCCGAGCTAAATAGATTGAAATTAATAATTCAAGCTCTCTTTTACAACAATTCAAGTATCTGCTTCTTATAATTAAGTATAAAGGAATGGCCTTGTAAGAATTCGATGTTTAAGAGCCCAATATTGCCATCACCTATTATAAAATCTAACGTATACTCATCCTTTCCTATCTTGAATGTTACATTTCTACATAATTCAGCCGTCTTAATTGATAATTTATTTACGATATTAGCTGTTTCCTTTTGGATTTGCTCAGGTTTTCCTACATATAAACCACGTTGAAGTTTATTATTTCTACATCCTGTATCAAAGGCAAATCGTGTTTTTTTTCCATAGACTTTACTATCTAAAATGATATAATCTATTGCCACATCAGGATAGTCTTCATGGTTTTTCCATTTATAAATAATTCCTTTCGCTTTATTATTAGAATCGTAGGGTTCAACAATATTCTTTTCCATATCAAATTTCCAAGCTCCTGATCTAAGGATATTAGCCCCGACGATAAATTTTGGTGCATATTTTTGATAATGCCCAGTAAGATCTGCAACTAAGCAATACACTTTATGATATGTCTTTCCACAAAAAAAGATAGAATCTATAAAAGCACTTGAAATCTTATCTTTAGTTTGGTTAACAGGAATTGTTTGTAATTCATCTTCTTTTATTCCGCATGAATCAATAGCAAAAATAGAATCAATTATACATAACGAACAACCCGTATCAATAAGAGAGGGTATTGAGTGCCTTTTTGTCTCATTGAACACCTGTACATCCGTATACATAAACTTATCTTTAAAAATAAGCTTTGATTGTGCTTTAGCAGCAAAACTGACAGCAAGCATTATACATAAGGATAAAAAATAGAACTTCATAATTATTTAAAAAATATATATCTCAAAACATCTCCTATCCACGGTTCTCTCATTTTTTCTCGAAAATAATCATCCTTAAATTTAAAGGCATCTTTATTGTATATTCTTTTAAGATTGTGATTCACACTGTCTCGGTAATGTAAGATTAGCCGATAATACAATGCAGAGTCATTAATTTCATCTTGTTTTGCAGTTATTGAATCTTTAACAGCAGGTATAGTAGCAAGGGTATCTTGGATTGTACTCGTTACCAACGTGTCTTTTACAAATTTTAGATCTAACGTATCTCTATTTAAATTGAGAGATCTATTCGCCTGTGCAAATAAAGCCCCGTTGCTAAGTGCAAGAATTAGTAAGATTGATATTTTAAGTACATCTTTCATACACCGTTTTTTGCAAAGATACAACATTCTAAAAATAGATGTTCCTCTTACCAGAAAAATAGAGGTATATCTGTAAGTTCCAAGTTTTGAGATTTCAATAAAAGCATATCTAAGTCCAACTGTCCTAACAAAGAGTAGATGTTATATGCAATGGTAGGAGAAGAATGCAAGAAGCTAAAAAAACAAATATGCCAACCGGAAATAATTAGCGAAACACTTGACATCGCCTTCTCAATATCGTATCTTTGTATCATCCTTTTATAGATAATCTTTATTCAACTTTGCATTAAGCTACATTTCACGGCATATAGGAACGGAGAAGCAATTGCTTCCCCGTTTTTTTATTCCCTCAACACAGCAGGCTCCGATAGCTCACGGTTATATAAGCGTGGGCTTACACTTATATAAGCGTGAGCCCACACTTGTACAACTGTAATGCCACACTCCGTCGTCTCCAATGCCACACTTCAACAGTTTAAACATGTGGCATTCAGAGGACTAAGATGTGGCATAGAGGAGAATCAAGTGTGGCATTTGCCTCGCTAACTACAGGGAAAAGATGTCAGAAATTCACAATCACAAGACATTCGAGTCATGACACTCATCTTGGCAGTATTCCCGTTAATAATACATAAATCTGCTATTGACAAAAGGCAACGATTATCTGCCGGAATCAGTAAACATTATTTTTAATTTGAAGCAAATCACAATAAAGAATGTTTCATTGCAAGCAAAATAATTTCAGAAACATTCCATCTTATTTCATAATATTACTCCTATACTGCGTCGGTGTCAGATTAACCAACTGCTTAAACGTGCGATTGAAATGAGTGATTGAATCGAAGCCGCATTCCACAGCTATCTGCGAAATATCCATTTCTCCCAATGCTAACAACTTACAAGCATATCCCACACGCATTTCCATCACATACTGCAAAAGCGTCTTCCCTGTATTCTCCTTGAAGTAACGACAGAAGGCGCTGGAGTTCATGCTCGCCATTCCGGCTATTTCATTCAATTTGAGGTTACGGGTGTAGTTATTGTTTATAAAGGAAATGATTTTATCAATCCGCTTGTTCCCCAGCGTAGGAAACTTTTCGTAATAATGCAGACTTGCCAGCGTCCTTCTTTGCGGACTGACTGCCAGCTCCTGCAACAAATCCAGCAACCCGCTTATCTGGTGAAAACCACTTAATGAAAGAAAGCCGGAAAGCAACTCCCCTACCCGGGTTGCATCCTGTTTCGGAAAGATGATACCTCTCTTCGATTCCTCCAACAGCATTTTGATTTGCAGAAACTGAGGATAATAATCAAAGGAATATTGCATAAAATTCTGCTCAAACTGAATGATAGTCCCTTGCACGCGTGAAGTGGCGTTCTCCGAACCATAAATATCATTGCTCCGCATGTAATGGGGCAGATTAGTACCGAACAGAATCACATCACCCGCAGAGAACTTCTCAATGCAATCGCCTACAAAGCACAGACCATGACTCTCCTTTACGTAAATGATTTCATACTGACTGTGGAAATGCCACGGATAAGTGAAACGATCATAATCGTAATGCCGCGCCTTGATCGGATTCGACTCCGATATAGGCAACTTTTCATTTATAATCGGTCGGCGCATATATTCTGCAAAGTTTAATTCACACACAAAGATAAGGAAAGACAATAGAAATGCTACCGCATACATGCAAAAATCCGCATATATTCTGCAAATATCCATTTATCGAAGCATTATTTTTGCACGTATATTTGCAGTCAATAATCAGTTAAACTATTAATATATAAATGTTATGGAAAAAACCTGGAGATGGTTTGGCAAGAAAGACAAGATCACGCTCGACATGCTGCGGCAAATCGGCGTGGAAGGAATTGTGACTGCCTTGCACGATGTACCCAATGGTGAGATATGGACCGAAGAGGCTATCAACGATCTGAAAACCTACATTGAGTCTTACGGCCTGCGCTGGTCTGTAGTAGAAAGCCTGCCTGTTTGCGAGGCGATCAAGTATGCCGGACCGGAACGAGAGCAGTTGATAGAAAACTATAAAGTCAGTCTGGCAAACCTGGGCAAGTGCGGTGTGAAAACCGTATGCTATAACTTTATGCCCGTTATCGACTGGATACGCACGGATTTGCAACATCCTTGGGCAGACGGCACTTCGTCACTCTACTTCGACCGTGTTCGCTTCGCTTACTTCGACCTTCGAATCCTCGGACGCGAAGGAGCCGAAAAGGACTACTCCGCCGAAGAACTGGCAAAGGTTGCAGAACTGGACAAGACCATCACCGAAGCAGAAAAGGATGATCTCATCGACACGATCATCGTAAAGACGCAAGGTTTCGTCAACGGAAATATCAAAGAAGGAGATAAGAATCCGGTGAACATCTTCAAGAAGCTGTTGGCCCTCTATAAAGGTATCGACCGTGATATGCTACGCGAAAACATGCGTTATTTCCTCTCCGCCATCATGCCTGTCTGCGAAGAATATGGTGTGAATATGTGTGTGCATCCCGATGATCCTCCGTTCCAGGTATTAGGTTTACCGCGTATTGTCACCAACGAAGCAGACATCGTCTGGTTCCTGAATGCAGTGGATAACCCGCATAACGGACTGACCTTCTGCGCCGGTTCCCTCAGTGCAGGCGAGCATAACGATACCCGTGAATTGGCAAAGAAATTCGCTAAACGTACTCACTTTGTCCACCTGCGCAGCACGGCCGCCATGCCCGGAGGCAACTTTATAGAGAGCTCGCACCTGACCGGACGCGGGCATCTGATTGACCTCATCCGCATCTTTGAGAAAGAAAACCCGGGACTTCCTATGCGTGTAGACCACGGACGGATGATGCTGGGTGACGAAGACAAGGGATATAACCCCGGATATTCATTCCACGGCCGTATGCTGGCATTGGCACAGGTAGAAGGAATGATGGCAGTGATAAACAATGGATAATTAATAATTAAAAATTAAATAAGGAGATTATGAACGAACAATTCAGTATTGCAGGTAAAGTAGCCGTTATCACCGGTGCAGGTGGTGTATTGGGTGGCAGCATTGCCAAATGTTTCATGGAGCAAGGCGCCAAAGTAGTAGCCGTTGACATCCGTCAGGAACAACTGGACAAACGTGTAGAAGAACTGAAAGCTTATGGTGAAGATGTGATCGGTATCGTAGGTAATGTATTGGACATCGCCAGCCTTGAAAAATTGGCTGATGACATCGTTGCCAAATGGGGACGTATCGACATCCTGCTCAACATTGCCGGTGGCAATATGCCGGGTGCTACGCTGGCTCCCGATCAGAACTTCTTCGACATGGACGTTACCTGCTGGGAGAAAGTGACTAACCTGAATATGAACGGAACCGTTTATCCTTCTATGGTATTCAGCAAAGTGATGGCTAAGCAAGGTAAAGGCTGCATCGTAAACGTATCTTCCATGGCTGCTTACAGCGCTATCACCCGCGTTCCGGGTTACTCGGCAGCTAAAACAGCCGTTGCTAACTTCACTCAATGGCTGGCAAGCGAACTCGCACTGAAGTACGGAGACGGTATCCGTGTGAATGCTATCGCTCCAGGTTTCTTCATCGGCGACCAAAACCGTGCCGTGCTTATCAATCCTGACGGTTCGCTGACAGACCGCAGCAAGAAAGTTTTAGCCAAAACTCCGATGAAACGCTTTGGAGATATCAACGAACTGAACGGCGCCGTACAATTCCTGTGCAGCGATGCGGCAAGTTTCGTGACGGGTGCATTGCTGCCGATAGATGGCGGATTTAGTGCATTCAGCGGAGTATAAGAAGCTACACCATATTTTTTTCATACAAAAGCTGTTTCAGAATTCTGAGACAGCTTTTGTTGTTTATTTGATAGATTCAACTTTAATACACACCAAAGTAACAAATAAAAAACATACCGAAGACATAACACTCGAAGTAGATTAAGATAACTATTTTGTATTGAGTTTGTTGTATATTGGAGATAAACCTTTATCTTTGTTACATTAAAAAAGCAAACGATTATGGACAATACACTAAAATTGACCGATACTTATTGGGAAATGCTAAAGTCCCTGAATGATGATATAAAATTGCGGTTAGCGACTCGGTTAACAGCTTCTGTTATTGCAGGTAAAAACACCAGCAGAAATAGAACTAACGAGATGATAGAGAAACATCTTGGAAAATGGGAAGATGAAAGAAGTGCCGAAGCTATCATAGAGGATATATATGCAGGACGAAATAGCATTAAAACTCCCTTGAACTTCGATTAAAATGAATAAAACGCCTAAGTATTTGCTCGACAGCAATATTTGTGTCTATATCCTAAGGGGAAGGAAAGGCATGCGTGAACAACTTCAAAAAGTGGGATGGGACAATTGTTGTATCTCAGAAATGACTGTTGCCGAACTTTTATATGGGGCCGAATGCAGTAGTAAAATAGAGGAAAACAAAAAAGAAGTACTTTCATTCTGTGCTGATATTGAAATTATTCCCATAGGATTGGCTTTATCCGAATATGCTCACCAAAAAGCAATATTAAGAAAGAAAGGAAGTTTAATCGATGACTTAGATCTTTTAATCGGTTCTACAGCTGTGGCTATTGATTGTATAATGGTTACAGAAAATGTAAAGCACCTCAATAGAATAGAAAATATTCAAATAGAGAATTGGACTACCATTTAATAAGACTTTAGAGTCACTCAATAAGTGGACTCATCCTTTGTAGCAATTTCAATTTAACCTATACACTATTTCAATGAAAAACGAACCTCCTACTCATGTCCTGGGCCTGGCTCATCCTCCTATTCCCGTTGTACGCATCGGACTCATAGGCTTAGGCAATCGCGGATTACTCACATTGGAGCGTTATATGCTCATAAAGCACGTAGAGATCAAAGCTTTGTGTGAGATACGCCCCGGAAACCTGGCAAAAGGACAAGCCCTACTGACAAAAGGCGGACATCCCGCCGCAACCGGTTATGCCGGAGAAAACGGCTGGCAACAGATGTGTTGCAACCCTGATATCGACCTCATCATCATATGTACGGACTGGCTGACGCATGCCCCTATGGCCACCTACGCCATGGAGCAAGGTAAGCATGTTGCCATCGAAGTGCCCGCCGCCATGACCGTAGCCGAGTGCTGGCAACTGGTAGACACCGCCGAACGCACCCGCCGCCACTGCATCATGCTGGAAAACTGTTGCTATGATGCCTTTGCCCTGACCACGCTGAACATGGCAAGACAAGGCCTGTTCGGTGAAATCATGCACGTGGAAGGTGCTTATATACACGACCTGCGCTCCATGTACTTCAGCGATGAAAACCAAGGCGGCTTCCATAACCACTGGAACAAGGCTTACTGCATGGAGCACACCGGAAACCCCTATCCCACTCACGGCTTAGGTCCTGTATGCCAGATCCTGAATATCCACCGGGGCGACCGTTTGAATTACCTTGTATCCATGTCCACCCACCAGGTGGGAATGACGGAATATGCCCGCCGCACTTTCGGCAAGGACTCCCTCGAAGCACAACAGGCTTACCTGTTGGGAGACATGAACACCACCCTCATCCATACCGTCAAGGGAAAGACCATCCAACTGCAATACTGCACCGTTCATCCGCGCCCTTACAGCCGTTCGCACACCATCTGCGGCACGCGAGGGTTTGCACAGAAATATCCGGTAGCCACAATCAGCCTGGAAGATGTGCGTAGCGGAGAGGCAAACAGCGCAACCACCGAAGAACTCTTGCAACGCTATCAACATCCTTTTACAGCTGCCATCGGCAAAGAAGGAACCCGCAAAGGTGCTCCGAACGAGATGAACTATATCATGGATTACCGCCTCATCTACTGCCTGCACCACGGGCTTCCCTTGGATATGGACGTCTACGATGCCGCCGAATGGTCGTGCATTACCGAGCTCAGTGAGCAATCGGTATTGAATGGCAGTCGCCCGGTAGAAATACCCGACTTCACACGGGGCGCATGGGAAAAGAACGCGTTGGAAACCATATAATAGATACACAATAAAAACCATTAATATACACACATGCATAAATTAATCGACATCCTCCTATTCTCCGTTTTCTTCTTCTATGCTGCCAGTGCGGAAGAGTATGTTCCCAACATCCGGGCTGTCAGTGTGGAAGAAGCCTCTCCCGACACGCTTACCTCCATGAAGTACCCTTCCCTCATGCACTACCTCCCCCAGATGGAACGCCGTGCAGCCAACAAAATCTATTACCCGCAATGGGACGAGACACGCTACTTCAACCGCGACAGCCTGTTCATCCGCTACGCTACCTTGGGCTACGAGGCGGTAAAGGACGAACTGCGCTACTATTACGATGACATCCTCGACCCCATCCCCGACAGAGAAGGGCGCATGAAAGAACAGAACGCAGTGCGCCGCGCCATCCGGCAAATCGCCTCCCACTCCCTGAACCGTGAACTGGAATACGCCGAAGCCCTCGCCAGCCCCGAAACCACCCCCGAGGAACTGGAACAGAAGCTGCAACGCTTCCGCAAACTGATTGATAAATACACCGCCAAAGGCGACCCCGAAATCGAATTGCGCGCACTGAGCTACCTCGTCACCAAATGCCTCGGCCGCCAGCTCTACCACGAAGGTTTTCTCAATGCCGAGCGCCTGGCACGCCGCCTCGATGCCGTGTCCGAGAAGGACTACTCCGGCTACTACCTCGCTTGGGCCGACCTGGGACACGCTTACTACGAGTTCCGCGACTACAAGCGTGCAGTGCTTTACCTGAAGAAAGCCCTCCGCGAAACTCCCGCCACCTCCTTCCACGACCGCTCGAACCTCCGCTCGCGCAGTACCCTTGGCATTTATTACCAAAGTACAGCCGCATTGGATACCTCCGACTATTACTTCCACTCCATGCTCGAAAGCGGCGACCAGGTAAAACTGCGCCCCATGTTCGACTGCATCGCCCTTAGCAACCTCGGCACCAACCTCCGCGCCCGCAAGCGTTTCCGCGAGGCCATCGCCTACCACCGCGCCGCCCTGCCCGGCTCCATTGCCGAACAGGACTGGAGTTTCACCTCCAGCATCTACGTGGGCCTTGCCGAGTGTTACCTGGAGACGGGCGACCCGCCCCGCTGCCGACTGATGCTGGACAGTGTACGCCACTACATCAGCCTTGCCCCCTGGGTGATGTCCTACCGCTCGTGCGACCTGTACCCCATGGAGGCACGCTATTACGGCGCCATCGGCAACAACCGGCTGGCACTGGCCTACATGGACTCCACCACCCTTGCCAACCGCGAACAGGAAAAGGCGTACAACTCCATGGTCATCCTGCGGGCCGAACAGGAACTGTTCCGGTCGGAACAGGAACGGAAGGACTTGCAGATCGTCACCTTCCGCCGCACCGCCATCATCTGCGCCATTGCCGCGGGCATCATCCTTGTAGTGTTGCTCATCATCGCCGCGCTCTACCGCAAGAAGCGCCGCGATTACCGCATGTTGGCAGCACGCAGCCGCGAGTGGGCGCAGCGGATGTCGCCCACCACATCCCCCGTAGCCACAACGGAAGAGGTCATAGAACCGGACGCCACCGACCTCGCCCTCATGGAAACCATCGGGCAACTGATTGAACAGGAACATATCCACCTCAACTCGGAACTCGACCTCGACCAGCTTGCCAATCGCCTGGGCGTGCACCGCAATATGATTTCGAAGGCAGTGAACACGGTACACCGGAAGACGTTCTCCGCCTTCATCAACGACTGCCGGGTGCGCGAGGCCATCCTCCTGTTGTCCGCCCCGGAGCAGGACCATCTTTCCTTCGAAAACATCGCTTACGACACCGGTTTCGGGAGTCGCCAGACATTTTACCGGGTATTCAAAGCGCACACCGGACTCACGCCCTCCCTTTTTCGCAAAAATCGTGAAGCGATAGCCGATTAGCGGGTTAATCGTTCATTTCTCCCCATTTCATCGAATAATCCCTCACCGTATGCCTGTCTCGGGCAGCCTACGGAAAGGGATTCATTTGTCTCATTTTGCACATTGAGACAGATTTCCGCCCGAATGCATCTAACTTCGGGCATGATTCAAGAAAAAACAGAAAGAAGAGGATATACCGAATAATAATCTAACAAGCAACCACCATGACAGAAGACCACTATCCCGAATGGGCTCAAACCATTTGCAGCTGGAAATATCTCTGGGTAGTAGAGCTTGCCCTGTTGCTGGCTATTATCATTCTGATCATCACAGCCTGCCGTTTCTACTTCCAGATGAAAGAGGCTGAACGATTTCTGAAGGAGGACGAAGAAGCCGGCAGCGACGCCGCCAAGCAAGCCCGAAAAAACAAGACAGAGCGGACAAAGGCGGGAAACGAAGCAGGCAAAAGCGAGAGACAGAGAAGATAACGGCGGGCAATCCCGGAACAACGAACAATAACTCTAACAAATATACTATATGAACATGAGAAAATTTATACTAATGCAACTTCTGTGCCTCACCGGAATATGGGGACAGAGCGCACAGACCTCTGCTGCAATGTCGGCATCCGCCACCCGCACAGACAGCCTTTACACCTTCCGCTTCGTGCAAGGAAAGGATGCATTCTACGTCCCCTGGCGTGAAAACGGCACACAGCTTGGACAACTCACCGACCTGCTGCAAAGCCACCGGGAAGCCGTCGTCAACGGAAGCATCCCCGTAGTCGTAAACGGATATTGCACCGGGCAGGCTTCGCGCCAAGAGAACCTGCACATGGCAGCCGTGCACAGCAACCGCGTGAAGTCGGAACTCATCGTACGGACAGACATAACGGAAGACTGCTTCAAGACAGCCAACCACGCCGCCGAGTATAACGGACTGAGAAATGTGGTAACCGTAACCTTGCGCATCCCTGTGGCGGAAGGTGATCTCCGGACGGAAAGAGATTTTTCATCCGTAAATGACACAGATAGCGCAGATTCCGGGAATAAGAGGAAGCCCGAAACCTCCGTGCAGCCCGCAGCGCCCGCACAATCAGAGAAACGAACACAGACCGAGGCCTCAACGCAACCCAAAGTATCCGTATCATCCGCGCCATCCGCGGATGAAAAATCCCTTGCCCCCTTCTCCTTCCGCCTCAACCTCCTCCGCTGGGCCACCCTCACCCCCGACCTGGGCATCGAGTACCGGCCTGGGCATACTCCTGAACGCCACCTGGACCTCCTGGAGCTGGCAGCACAAATCACGCCGCTACGCCCTCTGGAACCTCTCACCCCAGATACGCTACTACCTGGGCACCGAGCACCGCGGCTACCTCGGCCTCCTCTACCAAACGGGAGACTTCAACTACAAGCTCAGCGACACCGGACGCCAAGGCAACTACCACGGCATCGGCCTCACAGGCGGCTACCTCTGGATGCTCACCCCGCACTGGGGCATCGACTTCCACCTCGCCGCCGGCTACACCCATGCCGAATACAACAAATACACCCTTACTGACGGAATACGCGTGCACCATCCCGACGGCCACACCAAGAACTACTGGGGTATTAACAGCGCGGGCCTCACGCTCGTATGGAAAATAGGAGGAAACAAATGATGAAGACAACCGAAATAATATTGCTGGCCTTGCTGCCCGCCCTCGCCTTCACCTCTTGCGTGAAAGACGACCTGTACAACACCCCGCACCCCGACCGCGGCGCCATCCTGCTCACCACCGACTGGAGCCGGCGAGGCGAAGCCGTGCCGGTGCCCGACAGCTACACCGTAGAAGTAGCCGGAACCTCGTTCACCCTGCAAAAGCTCGTCGCCTCCCTGCCCGGAACCTTCGAGCCGGGCAGCACGGAATTGCTGGCCTATAACACCCCCGCCGGCGTCAGCATCAGCGGAGGAACCGCCACCATAGCGGCGGACGCACAGCCCGAAGTACTCTTCGGCGGATTCGCCACCGTAGACGTGCCACAGGACGACACCCTGCGCACCACTCTCGCTATGCACCAGCTCTTCCGCCATGTGCAGTTCGCCCTTACCATCACCGGCGGCGATGCCGGACGCATCAGCACCATCCGCGCGCACCTCTCCGGCATTGCGCCCTCCATACGACTCGACACGGGCGAAGCCACCGGAACCGCCACTTCCATCCCCATCCCCTTCGAGCGCGAGGACCGACTGCTGACCGCCGCCCTATGGCTGCCCGGCACCATCGCCGGAGCCGAACAGCACACCGTGGTCACACTGACCTTCACGGACGGAAAGGAACAGACGGTAGACACCGATGTCACCCGGGCATTCAGCAACTTCAATGCCAACAAGCTCATCCCGCTACGCCTTTCCGGCAGCCTCTACGCCCCGGTAGGCACCGAAGTGGGAGGTAGTACCATCATTGAATGGACCGACGTGGAAGGGGGCGACGTGGACGCCAATATGTAGAAGAAAGCAAATTACACCATTTATATTTATTAATTCATTTAAAACTTTACAATTATGAAAACAATGAACCGTTTCAACCGTTTGCTCACAGCCATGGGTGCCACCGCTTTCATCCTCTGCGGATGCGAACAGAATGACAGCAACCCCGTTGACGAAGCACCCGTAGCCGCCCGCATCACCTCCACCATTGCGGCGCAAAACACCACCGACAACGACCGTGCCCCCAGTACCCGCGCCTCCGAAACCTCATGGGCCAACGGCGACCTTATCGGCGTGTCTGCCTCCTCCACCACGGGCACCACCTCGTACACCAACATCAAGTACGCCGCCACAGGTACAGCCGGAAACTTCGCCGTGGTGAACGCCGCAGGCGAGGACAACGACATCTACTTCCAGGACCAGAAGTCCACCGACTTCAGCGCCTACTACCCCTACGCGGGCACCAACGGTACCCTGCCCGGCACCGACGGCATACTGGAACGCACCCTCACCGCCGCCGACCAAGCCTCAGCCAGCCTGCCCGCCATAGACTACCTCTGGGCCCCCGCCGCCAGCGCCTCATCGGCAGCCCCGCAAGTGAAGTTCAACTTCCAGCACAGCATGAGCCGCATCTCGCTGAACTTCAAGGAAGGAGACGACGTGACCTTCGGCGACGAACTGACTTACACCTTGGACGGACTGGTACTGGAGGGCACCTTCAACACCCTGACCGGTGCCACCACCTCCGGCACCGCCGCCGGGAAACTGGAGAACCTCTCCGTCGCCACCGGTTCATCGCAAGGTGCCATTTCCTACCTCATCCTCTGGCCGCAGACAGTGAACAGCGCCACGCTGACCGTCATCGTGGACGGCACCACGTACCGTGCCGCCATCAGCTTCCGCGAACTGCCGGGCAGCACATCACAAGAAAAGGGACTGGCAGGCGGATACTCCTACCTCTATAACGTGAAGGTGAACAAGACCAAAATGATCATCGAAGAAGCTATCATCACCCCTTGGACCAAAGATCCGGAACAAGATGTCGACGCATGGAACTAAACTCAATCAGTTACGAGCTCAAGCTACAAGTGGCTGCGCTATATCCCGAAAGGTACTTGTAGCTTGTAGCTCGTAGCCTGTAGCTAATTTAAACAGAAAGGAAAGACAATGAAAGCAACCCTATTACACCTGACAAGCGCACTCGCCCTGCTGGCACTGGCCGGAGGGTGCAGCAACGACCTGCACGAGAACGAAACCAACGACGTCCCCGGCCTGCTCACCTTCTCCGCCACAGTAGCCCCGATGGCGGCGGTTGACGCATCCGGTGCCATGACCAGCACCCCGGCCTCCGCTGCCACCCGCGCCACTGTGGAGGGCAACTTCCCGGACGGCGCCTGCATCGGCATCTTTGTACGCAAAGAAGGGGCCACGGCCGAAAAGGTCTACGTCTACAACAGCTCCACCCGCCAGTTCACCCCCGCCACCCCCGCCGACGCCATCTACTGGCAGGGAACGCCCGGCGAGACGAAAAGCATCAGGGCTTGGTATCCTTATCCCTACATCCAGCTGGACACCCCTACTACACAACCCGCCGACCAGCGCAGCGACGAGGCATTCGCCAATGCCGACTTCCTCACCTGCAAGGCCAATATAGTGCGCGACAAGCCGGCAACCCTCACCTTCCAGCATAATAGCAGTGCCCTCATCACGGTGAACCTCAGTGCCGGCACCGGCATGAGCGAAGCCGCGCTGAGCCGCGCCACGGTAACATTCCCCAGATTCAACACGAACCAAGTGGAAATAGACAAAAATGACCTTTTCATGATCATAGCTTCAGGCTCAGCCGGAGTCACCCCCCACAAGCGCACCCCGGCCGTCAGCGGAGACGTGCCAGCGTTCGATGCCATCGTGCGAAAATACAACTTTGGTGTCAACGACACCCCCGAACTCATCCGCGTCACCATCGACGGCACAGACTACTCGTACCACAAGCCGGCGGGATCGTCCTTCTCTGTAAGTGAGGGGCACCACTATACCTACAACGTCCGGGTGAACCACGACGGCCTCACCCTCGTGCCCCCCACCGGTGGCACGTGGAAGCCCGGAGGCGAACCGGAGAACATCCCGAGCACCCCAAGTAATAACCCCTAAATCCATTCCTCATGAAACGAATAGAACAATTATACCGGACAGCGGTGCTGCCGACGCTCCTGATGCTGGCAGCAGCCTGCACCCCCGGCGACGCCTTTGACGATGCCTTTGACGACGCCACAGGCAACGCCTCCGGCCCCGACGCAGCAATCACCATCACCGTCACCGACGGAGGCTATGCCCCGGACGACGCATCCGCCACCCGAGCCGTCGAGAAGGGCTTTGCCACCGAGTTTACCGCAGGCGACGCGATAGGCATCTACGTGGTAAACGAGGGGAGCGGGAAGAACGAGTTCGTTGCCGAAAACCTGAAATTCACCTATAACGGCCTGACGTGGGAAGCGGACAAAAATCAAACACTCCCGTCCATCCCCCACAACAACAAGCCCCTCTACTTTGCCTATTATCCCTATCAGGACGACATATCGTCCACGAACAGAGAACCTGATTCCAGCAAAGACAACGCGGAAGATTTCTTCCAGAATCTTATTAACCGGTGGGGTGTCAAAGACGACCAGAGCACCTACGCCAAGTACACCGCCAACGACCTCATGGTGGCGCAGGGCGTGGTCGCTCCCCGCGCGGACGGCGCCCCCGGCTCCACCCTCAGCTTCAAGATGGAGCATCAGATGGCACTGCTGGTCATCCGCATGCCGCGCACCACCTGCACCTACACCGAAACCATCAGCAACGAGGAAAAGACGAAAAGCTACGACCTCTACACAGGCGGTTATATGAAAAACTGGTGGAAGGAAAATCATTACACGGCACGCCGCATAATGAAAACGGACATGGCCTGGAATTTAAAAGAGTTTTATTATGATTCTGGGTTTAAGAAACACGAGTTCACCAAGTTGGTAAATAATAGCGTCTCCGGCACATATAAACTCTACACCGTCGACGACGGCGCGGAGACGAAGTCCGACCGCAAGCTCCGGGAAGGCGACTTCTACATGAAGGACGGAACCGTGCTGTCCCAAGAGGCCTTCGGCGGCGGCAACCTGCCCAACGACGTGAAGAAGGACTGCATCGGCGTGGTGTTCTGGGTGGGCGAAATCGCGAGGATACACTGGACGCAGACTGGCTACAAAAACGGTGACCACCTCCTGATGCGTGACCACCCGGAGTGTGTGCACGGCATGGTGGTTGCGATGCACGATGCCTCTCAGGGGGCAGTGTTTGCCACCGGAAAGGGGGCGACTGAGTCTACTTATGATTGGGCCGACTCATTCAGCGGCTTCACGCCCGGAGAGCAGGCCGATTGGAAAGAAATACGGAACTCCGATTCAACTTTCGGCTATAGCAAACCCCGTTTATTGACATTGTACGGCACCCGGCACAACGATACCACCTTCCCCGTCCTCGATGCGATAGCCGCTTATGCCGCCGCGTACCCCGTGCCCGCAAGCAGCAGTGGATGGTTCTTACCGGGCCGGAATGAGTTTGCCACGCTGTTCTTCGGTGCGCCTCAGGATTTCAGTACGCCTGAAGATTCATACTATTACCAAGATCTGCTGATGCTCAAGGTAATCAATCCCCAGATTCGTATGGCGTCCGGTGATGCACTTAAGGGAGGATACTGGAGCTCCACCGAATATGAGGATAATGCCTGGTGGATAGATGTCTTCCCCCACTATGGCATAGAGCCCAAAAACAAGACCTATAAAGTCCGTGCCGTACTCGCCTTCTGAGGCCGGGCAGCCGGAAACGAAGTCAGCCTTTTAGGTTCAGCCCCCGGCTGAAACAATAGTAATAAACCGGATTATTCACCCACGCCCCGACAGAGAAAGGAGGACAAGAGCGAACAGCGGGCAGGATGATTACCAAACATGATTATAAATCCTCAAAAAAAATGAGACGTATGAAAGAACTATATTTTAAACGTTTCTCTGCCATGACGGCAGAAAACAACACCCCCTCGCAACAAGTGGCCAATTACCTGACAAGTTATGTCAATATTTGCGGAGTGGTAAAGAATGTGATGATGAAGAGTGCATCAGACTACACCCTGTATCATAAACCCGATGACTGGTATGATTTCATCGAAGAGCTTACAACGGCTCAAAGCAAAGTCGATATATGGACCAACAAAGTATTGAAACATTTGAAAAGCCTTCCGGGCAAATTGTCAGGTGACGCCAATTTGCTGGTCACCCATGACTTCGATAAAATGCTGAGCAAATGTATCTTCTTAATCGACGATCCCAATCATTCCTCTACATTGCAGCATCTCAAGCTCGATATCCAAGCAGCTTATAACACAATAGATGATATGTTGCAAGACACCCAAGACATCATCAACCAAATGGATAACTTCTCGAATAACATCACCCCATTGGCTAATGAGTTAGAGAACTTGAGTAACCGCGCCTACAACGACCGGCAAATTGACAGTGAAAAAGTGATGAATCTGAGAAACGACGTATCGATGATTAAAGCTGACATAGCCAACTGCGGAGTGATGCTCATCGCCAGCCTGCTGGTAGAAGGAGGCATCATACTGATTGGCGGAGGTATTACGATTGCCACATTCATTGCAACGGGACCTTTGGGCGGTATCTCCATAGGCTTCTTCACCGCTACCCTGGCAGTACTCGACTTCATAGCGATTACCCTATGCGGAGCGAATCTCATAAGCGAAATCAACAAGTTGTCTGAAAAAACCAAGAGCCTGAACCAATATGAGCAAGACGCATTGCAACTGGGAATAGCAGCCGACGACTTTGATACGCTCTCCAAGCAGGCCGACGGCATGAAGAACGACCTGAAAGTGATGATGAATATGTGGAACAACATCAAAGCCGATCTCCAGGATGAAGAAAAACGGATTGAGCAAGGAGAAAAAGAAATGAAAAACAAAGAGTTCTTCACCTCCAACGACTGGAAAGAAACATCGGAGAAACTGGAGCAAGTAAGCCAATGGTTCAAACGGTTCTCTGAGGAAATACTCAAACTCAATGTCGACGCACTGTTCGGTGCCGAGACACAATTAAGCGTAGGCATGTCTTCGGATGAAGTGAAAGCGGCTGTTGACAAAGCTCCTAAGAAGGAATTGATAGCTTATCTCACGGCATAGCATCTACATGCAGGGCGACGAACTGTTTATTTGCAGTCCACCGAAAAAAAACACGTCCAAGCCGGAGACGGGCGCAAGAAAGACTCCGGAAACTACAATATTTAACGACAAATTCCGGCAGCCCCCCGTAGTGTGTCCGGGCAGGGGCAAGACGAACTCCCATACATCGCCTTGCCAATGTCCATACTTGGCATAGTGAATGTCCATACTTCACCCCGCCGACGTGCACGCCGTCATCCGCGCCCTGCCCGACGTGATGGCCGAAATCATGGCCGAAGGCCGCTCCGTACAGCTCGAAGGTCTGGGCACCTTCTACTACACCTGCCAGGCATCCGGCAAAGGCGTGGACAGCGAAGCCAAAGTGAATGCCAACCAGATTACCGCCGTCCGCGTGCAGTTCCTCCCCGCCCGCCAGCGTGAGGGCACGCAAATGACACGCTCCCTCGTGGGGAACCTTACCTTCACCGAGTGGCGCGGAAAGGAACCGCAAGAAGATAGCGGAAATGATGGAGGCGGAAAAGGTGATGATTATCTGGAGGAGAATCCACTGGGATAAAGAAGATACGAGTGACGGGCTACGAACTGCAAGTGGATGGGCACTTGTTATTGGTAGCTTGTAGCTCGTAGCTTATCCGACTGGTCGATTTAATGATTTTTTCTATAGAAGAGTGTCGAACATCAGAAACCGAAATTAAAATTCTTTTCTTCAGTTTCTGTATCTATATACTTGAATGACTGAGGAGGAATGAAAGATGTAAACAGTTTAAAAGGATCTATCGGTTCATCATAAAGTTGCGGAGAAGAAACTTTTAAAGCATATCCTTTTTGGCGTCCCTCAAAATATTGATCAAAAAAATCTTTTGAGATGCCCGACACCTCATGAGTTTCTTTCCAAAGGATTTCCGGTTCCTCTACTAATACTTCTTCAACTGAAAATTCACCTACAATCATCCCCATGGGTTTAGTAGCATATACTACTACTTTATCCACATGCTTCGTAAATATAGATTTACGATATTCGTACTTCTTTGTTCCAGCAAATATTTTCCGGACATATTCCGGTTTAATTGACAATAAGACTTTCATTTACTTTACCTATTGATGTTATTTTATTGAATTGTTCATCTGTCAATTGAAAGAATCCCCAATATTTATCAGACGCAATTCCTACTTTCTCCAAAAGTTCCTTCCTTATAACACGACGATCAAAAGCCGCATTATATGTCATTTTAATGACTACCAGATCTGGCTGTTCATATAGTTTCCTTAATTCATCCTCACCAAATACGCTATAGGCATTGGCATATTTCAAATATTCTCCAATGTTGGCAAAATCTGATTTCTTTTTTATTTCCTCTACCACACACACTGAACTGATTACACTTCTATAGTACGCCGGCCCTGCACCGTCACTCATTCTATAGATAACCAAAACGTCATCTCGATGGAGTTGGCCAACCTCCTTCATCCTACAAACATAAATCTTATGGATACTGTTTGTATGTGCCACGTCACGCACCAAATAATCTTTTTCTCTTTGTTCCGTATTCAAAATCGAATCTGGAAAAAGCCGCGTATGATATTCCGGTTTTATTGCCAATAAGAATTTTCGTTTCCCTTCTGTATGGACAAAAGGGTAATCCCTCAGAACATCATTCGAACGTTGTTTAATTGGCCTCACCAATACAAGTTCATCACCTTTCTTTCCACGTTCTTCAAAGCCATATCTTTGCAGAAGTTTAATCAAAGCTTCATGCTTTGCAAAGATCGTAACATATACTTCGTCTACCTCTTTATATACTGCTGCTTGCATTATTTTCTTAACGAAAAACTCTCCAAGTTTGGTATTATGGGCATCTATTTTAAAGGTGCCAACTTTCAAACGATTGGCGGCAGGCATTGTTGGCTCTATATCAGTCAAAGCTTCTTGCTCCACTTTCAGATATAAAAAAGCTTGTAATAACCCCTTTTCATTTTTTTGGATATATGCCCGTGCATTTTCTACTGATTTTTTCTCATACCATTTACTGAACCCCGGATAATCGGCTTTCAAAGAATCAAAAAAAGGATCAGACAAGGCTATGTCACTGAACTTGTGTATTTCCATGGTTTTTACCATTTAAGTGTTGTTTAATCAATGCACAAAGAACGTCATTTTACATGAGACGAACAACAGTTTCACCCTAAAAGAAAGAGGCCGCTGACAAGAAAGCCATAACAACTGATTCATTTATCTGTCTGTCAAATTGTTAAAGTCCATTATTAGTTAAATAAATCATGCCTGTATAGTAATCTGAAAGACTTTCAAACCCCAAAGATACTTGTAATCAACATCTTGTTTCCAATAACTTCACAGTCCTCAACTGTTTACATCTGCAAAAAAACGTTCTTTTTCCTTGCGTACTTTAAAAAGATACATTACTTTTGCCACCGTTAAACACAGTATTCACCCCTTTAAAACTGAAAGAAAGGGACTAATTTATGTTGGAACTATAATATCTCAGCCAGGACTAAGTTGACTCATCGGGATGATGGGGCTTTGCAATTTTCTTGATTAGTCCTACAATCACATTTATAATTTTATTATTATTCACTTCAATGCAGTGGACAGATAGCGTTGTATCTATCATCATCCCTCATGCATTGGATACAAAACGCATATTGCACTGCCCCGTCGCGAGGCGGCAGCCCATGCCGTATGCGTACACATGAAAAAAGAAAATATGGGAATACGATTAAAAGATTTAAGTAAGCTGGGATATAGAGACAATGTAGCACGCAGTCTGGCAGTAGCCATCGTCGGTAAACATTGCAAGCACCAAAGCAAAGAACAGATTATCAAGACACTGAGCGACGTGCTGGAAAATCCCGATACTTATAAAGAGAATGAGACCTGGGGCAAACTGGCCGAACACCTGTCCCCCACCCTCATCGAAAAGAAGTTCACAGCATACGACTTGCTCGACGAGCCGTTGCCCTATAAAACCTATGGCGGCAAGTTCATAGAAACCCTCGCCAAACAGCAGATGAACCTGGCCATGAGGCTCCCCGTCAGCATAGCCGGGGCACTGATGCCCGATGCACATGCCGGATACGGTCTGCCCATCGGCGGTGTACTCGCCACGGACAATGCCGTCATCCCCTATGCCGTAGGGGTGGATATCGGTTGTCGGATGAGCCTGACGGTGTTCGATGCCAAAGCGGATTATCTGAAAAGATACTCGCATCAGATAAAAGAGGCACTGAAAGACTATACCCACTTCGGCATGGAGGGCGGTCTGACCTTTGCACAGGAGCATGAAGTGACAGAACGGGAAGAATTTCAATTGACCCCTCTTCTGAGGGACTTACGCGGAAAGGCCATCCGTCAGTTGGGCAGTTCCGGCGGTGGAAATCATTTCGTGGAGTTCGGAGAGCTTCTTCTGCAAGGAGAAAATGTGCTGGGACTGCCCGAAGGCAATTATATGGCATTGCTGTCACATTCCGGTTCGCGCGGACTTGGAGCAGCTATTGCCATGCATTACAGCCGGATAGCCCGTGAAGTCTGCAAACTGCCACGTGAAGCACAGCATTTTGCCTGGCTCGACTTGAACTCGGAAGAAGGACAGGAATACTGGATGAGCATGAACCTGGCAGGCGACTATGCCCATGCCTGTCACGAACAAATCCACCTGAACCTCTCGAAAGCTCTGGGGCTGAAGCCAATGGCGAACGTGAACAATCATCACAACTTCGCCTGGAAAGAGGAGATTGCACCCGGACGCACCGCCATCGTGCATCGCAAAGGGGCTACTCCTGCACAAGCTGGGCAACCGGGACTTATCCCCGGAAGCATGGCAACTCCCGGTTACCTGGTAGCAGGTCGAGGTGTGGAAGAATCATTATGTTCCGCTTCGCACGGTGCCGGACGGGCCATGTCGCGCCAGAAGGCAAAGGAGAGTTTCACCCAGTCGGCCATGAAGAAATTTCTCTCGCAGGCCGGGGTCACACTGATTGGGGGTAGCATCGAAGAGATGCCATTAGCCTACAAGAACATCGATCGGGTGATGCAACCCCAAGAGACATTGGTAGAAGTGCAGGGCAAATTTATGCCGCGCATTGTAAGGATGAATAAAGAGTAAGAGGCTATGGAGAAAGTATATATGCAAATAACCTCCGGACGCGGCCCTGCCGAATGTTGCCGCGTAGTGGCACTGGTACTGGAAAAGATTCTGAAACAAGCCGCTGCCAAAGGAGTGAAAACAGAAGTCGTGGAACGCGAAACAGGACCTCTCAACCGTACCCTGCTCTCAGCCGTCATCTCTCTGCAAGGCGGAGATTATCACGCGCTGATTGAGGACTGGGAAGGCAGCGTGCAGTGGATTGCCCAAAGTCCGTACCGCATTTATCATAAACGGAAGAACTGGTTTGTCGGTGTGCAGACCTTCACGCTCTCCGAAAGCCAGGAGGCTACGGAAGCGGAAATCCGTTATGAGACCTTGCGGGCATCCGGACCGGGCGGTCAGCACGTGAACAAGACGGAGTCTGCCGTCCGTGCCGTCCATATCCCTACCGGAATGAGCGTGGTAGCTTCCGACCAACGCTCGCAATGGCAAAACAAAAAACTGGCTACCGAACGCCTGCTGTTGAAACTGGCATCATGGAGCATAGAGCAAGCCATGATTCAGGCACAGGCCAACTGGAGTAATCACAACTGCCTGCAACGTGGCAATCCGGTGAAGGTGATCCAGGAGCCGCTGATTTAGAGTAGATGAATGATTTAAAAAGAAAGGAGTAACTTATGTTATCAGAAAAATATGGTCGCACGTATCATTATCCGTTTTCTCCCGGAACGACCAGTGACGACCGCATCAACCATACGTATTGGGAAGACATTCAACAGATAGAAACCCTGATACACACCGAAAAGCTGGACGGAGAAAATAATTGTCTGAGCCGCCACGGTGTATTTGCCCGCTCGCATGCAGCACCCACCACCTCACCGTGGACCAGGGAGCTGCGCGAACGTTGGGAACTCATGAAAAACGATTTGGGGGATATCGAGATATTCGGTGAAAACCTGTATGCCATACATTCGATAGAGTATCGCAAACTGGAAACACACTTCTATGTGTTTGCCGTGCGCTGTCTGGATCAGTGGCTATCGTGGGAGGAAGTGAAATTCTATGCCGCTCTGTTCGACTTGCCTACGGTGCCCGAATTACGAGTGGAAACGGTAAAAGGATTGACGCGGGAAGCGTTGCAGCAACAGGTCGTTAGTCTGGCGCAAGAACCGAGTGTGTTCGGAACACGCGATCCGCAAACAGGCGCAGATTGTACCCGTGAAGGGATAGTCACCCGTAATATAGGTGAATATCCTGTAAGTGAATTTGCCCGCAACGTATTCAAGTACGTACGCAAGGGGCATGTGAAGACCGATGAGCACTGGACACGCAACTGGAAGCGTGCCCGCCTCATCTGGGAAATAGGAAAGGAGGAATAAAATGAATTGGAAACTGACAGATAATAAGAATTGGGACTCACTGGAACAACAGTTCCGGTGGGTACAAGATATGAACTTCGTGATGCAGCACCATTTACATCACGAAGAAGGTAGTGTGGCCGTACATACCCGCATGGTACTGGAGGCATTGCAGCAACAGCCGGAATATCGGGCTTTGCCTGCACAGGAACAGGAAATATTGTGGGCAGCCGCTTTATTGCATGATGTGGAAAAGCGCTCTACTTCGGTAGATGAAGGAGGAGGCATTATCACTTCCAAGGGACATGCCAAGCGTGGGGAATATACAGCACGCACGATCCTTTACAGGGATATTCCTACTCCATTTCATATCCGGGAGACCATTGCCGCACTAGTGCGTTATCATGGTTTGCCGGTTTGGATTATGGAGCGGGAGAATCCTGTGAAGAAGCTGTGTGAAGCATCTCTCAGAGTGGATACACGTTTACTGAAAATGCTTGCAATGGCGGATATTCAGGGACGTATCTGCAAAGATAAACCTGCACTGATGGAGGCTGCCGAGTTGTTCGAGATGCTTTGCCGTGAACAGGATTGCTGGAGAAAGGTACGAAGCTTTGCAACGGATCATGCCCGCTTTCAGTACTTTCATGCTGAGGATGGGTATATAGATTACATTCCACATGATAATTTCCGGTGTGAAGTTATCTTATTATCCGGTTTACCAGGGATGGGAAAAGATCATTATATCCGTACATTGCAGCAGGATGTTCCTGTGATAAGCCTCGATGCTATCCGGCGAAAATACAAAGTTAGCCCTACGGATAAGGCTGCCAATGGCAGGGTGGTGCAGGAAGCCAAGGAAGAAGCTCGCAGCTATCTGCGTAAAGAGCAAGGTTTTGTGTGGAATGCAACCAATACTTCAAAACAGATGCGCTCGCAACTGATTGATTTATTCCTCACTTACGGGGCTAAAGTGAAGATTGTTTATATCGAAAAGCCGTATGAGGTATGGAGGAAACAAAATCGTGAACGGGAATTTATGGTTCCGGAAGCGGTACTGGATACAATGCTCGGGAAGCTGGAAGTTCCGCAACTGGGGGAGGCACATGAGGTGGTGTATTCTGTCTGACAGTAGACAAGATACATCACTCTTTGTTTATCAATTGTTCCATTGCATTAATAAAGGCTTCAGCCCGTGGACGAAGTGTATTTACCAAAGCAAGATCACAATATGCAAAGTCACTATAATCACTTGCCTGACGTTTTTCAAATAGAAGGCTAAAGGTTGCGCCATGATCTAAGCTCAAATGCCCGGTGCGAACAAAATGCATAGAAAGTTGTGTCTTTACGCCATTATGTGTATTGGCTTCTATCTCACAATTTAACAGCAGTGCAGAAGCAGCATAATAACAAGCATAATAAAGACGGTTAACGGCTGCATTATAATAACCGCCTGCTGTGTTATAATCAGCTTCTTTCAGGGTTTCATAAGCACGTTCCAAACGATAATTCACAATGGCGGCACGACTTTCAGAATCAAGTTTTTCTTTCATAACACGATCCCTTCCTTCATTACATTGATACTGAATGGGGTCGTGATTCTTTCCCATACACGACGCAACACTACCATCGGACTGATAATCACCCCGGTCTCCACTTCCACTTCATACAAATGACGGGTAATCTCCAATTCACGTTCAGGTGCCAAATGATCACCATCCAGCAATATGAGTAAGTCTATATCCGAATCTACCTGTGCATCTCCCCGAGCTTCGGACCCATAGAGAATGGTCTTCGCATCAGGAGCAATGCGATGCACTACTTCTGCAATCCGGCGAACAATATCAGGTCGTTTCATAACTTAATCTCCTATTCTCTAAATTACACGACAAAGATAATAATGTTTTCGGAAATACAACTTACTGCAATACAATACTTACCGAGAAATACGGTGCTATCTGGAAACAAGGATCATATTCCCTCCCCATCGCCTTAAAGAACGCTGACAAGCTTCTGCCATCATAATAAGCATTGCGTACCGCATTTATCCCCACCGTAACAGGCAAAGAAATGTGCTTGGAAACCTTGAATTCAGGACGGAAACCTACCACAATGTACTGGTGCGTAAAAATCTTATCATCACCATTCAACTCAGTCAAAGCCATCTGTCCACCCATTTCCGTAATGAAACTGATGCTGAACGTTTTGTTCACATTATACCCAACCGCAAGGTTAGCCCCATCCAAAGCCGAAAAGCTGCAAGTCAGCTTATGCCCATAATTCCAGTTTACGTATAATGCAGGAAACGCCATAGGATAACCGAAAGCATTGTTCAATGCCAAACCCGCACCCAGTTCCAGATTAGGGAGTATACGCCTGACAAAGACCAACCCCGCACTTCCCAATACATTCCGGAAACGTAAATGCGAAAACCGTGTATCATCCGTATACACGCCGACACCGACACTCGTCATCATCGACCACTTCTCACTCAAAGGCCGCACATGGAAAAGCGACATCTGCAAATTCAGAATCTCGGACAACACAAGAGGCTCTGCAATATTCTTATTATTCAGAGACGCATAATCGCCCGAAAGCCCGATCCCCCATATCGTAGGCTGATTGTTTTCGTTCTTTTTCATCGACAAAGGCAGATTGGCACTTCCGTGATAGACCATGGCGGAACCTTTACTGTTACCCACTTTCTGATTGTGTTCATCCCGATAAGCCGATGTACCGAAATACTCTGTTTTAATAGTGATCTGTGCAATGCTTTCCACAGAAACCAGTAGTAATAAGACTGTTGTAATAGATATCCACTTCATTTTTGTTCCTTCTTTTAATGATTTGTATGCCACAAAGATTGTCAATATCAATGCGAACGAGAAAATCTTTTTGACCAACCCCCGGCTTGCTTATGACGAAACAGATAAGCAGCAACCACTTTATCCCTTATCTTTGCAACATGAAGAAACATCTGACTTTCAAATCGCAGCAGCTCTCTACTATCTTCTGGCTACTCATTGCCGGCACTTTCTGGATACAATTTCTCAATATGTCGACCAGTATATGCGAAGCAACGCTTCTCACCATCTGCATAAGCGGCAGTTATATGCTGGTGAACCAATATCTATGCAACCATCTGCTGAAAAAAGCGATACGCACCAAGCAGATGAAGCCTTTTTGGATATTGTTTATAGTACTTTGCATCCCCACAAGTACACTGGTAGCCTCCTACTTCGTCCTCTTCCAGTATCTTGAACAAACAGGTATATTCCCTGTATCCAACATCTTCATAGAGGGAGAAGAGAACCTTCTTTTCAACTCTATCCTCTTGCTACCGGGTACATTGGTTATCAATCTCGCCTTCTGTGGTCTGTGCTTCTATTCGGAAAACCTGCAATTAGAAAAAGAGAAATCTCAATTCCTCTTCCAGACATTACGGCAGCAAATCACCCCTCACTTCATGTTCAATGTGCTGAATCACATCAATATCCTGATGCAGGATAATGTGCCTTTAGCTTCTTCCCTTTTAGAGAAATATTCCGATATCCTGCGCTACCAATTGTATAACGGTCAGAAAGAACTTATCAGCCTGGAACAGGAGATAGAATTCCTGCAAAACTACATAGCGATAGAAAACATTCGCTGGGAAGACAAACTGGCCGTAAGCACCGAATGGGAAGTAGAAGACGGCAGCATCGGATTCCCGCCTTTGTTATTACTGACATTCATAGAAAATGCCTTTAAACATGCATCGCACACACCCACGGAGAAAGGACAGGTACAGATACGGTTCAAACAGAATGCCCATCATATCCTTCTTGAAGTCGGCAACACCAGTTCCCCGCATCTGCAACGACCAGGCACCGGACTGGGACTAACCAATACAGTCAAACGACTGGACATCCTGTTTCACAAAAAGTACCAGTTGTCCGTCAACCAAACAGATACCTATTATCAAACCTCACTTAGCATTGAAATATAAAAGATGAAAGACTCCCCTGAACAACAACCCCTGAAATGCCTCATCGTAGACGACGAACAAATCGCCATCAAAGGTATTGCCAACCACATCAGCAAACTGGACTTTCTCACAGTCAACGCCACCTGTTCTTCTGCACTCGAAGCAAGAGGAATATTAGAAAACCAGCCTATCGACCTCATGTTTCTGGATATCAATATGCCCTATCTTTCCGGCATCGATTTCCTGAAATCATTGGATGAAGCACCGTTGACCATACTAACTACCGCCTACTCCGAATATGCCCTGGAAGGCTATCAACTTAATGTTGTTGACTACTTACTGAAACCAATTTCTTTTCAGCGTTTCTTTCAGGCAGTGACCAAGGCCGCCCATACCTTCAGAACCCAACTCCTACTGCAAAATAACGGAATAGAAGAAACCACCCGGGAAATGTATATCAGACAGGGGGATGCATTTACCCAGATATCCTGGAAAGATATACTGTATGTAGAAGGTATGCAGAACTACCTGAAACTGCACTTCAAGTCCAAAACTCTCATCATCCATCAGACCATGACTTCACTGGAAGAAATTCTGCCTCAAAGCGCCTTCTTCAGGATACACAAGTCTTTCCTTGTAAACCTCTCGCACATCGATTCCATCGCCAAAGGAAGAGTCTTCATCAACGGGAAAGAACTTCCTGTTTCAGCCCAGCGACGGGAGGAATTACTGCAAACAGTAGTCTATAAGAATTTAATCAGCAAATAAAAATTGGGCACATCCCTTCATGAACCATGACGGATTAGACAAGATTTCCGAATATTACATCTATCTTTGCAGGCGTAAACAGACAACGCACATTTTATAGAGAAAGTTTCTAAAACTCATTACCAAACTTACGCATAAAACAGATGAAAACAATCGTAAACGTCCCTACTAAGCAAAGCCTGATTCGGGAAACAAGAGATTATTTAATGATCGCCCTCGGATTAATTCTTTATGGTATAGGCTGGACAGTATTTCTGTTGCCCAATGACATCACCACCGGAGGAGTGCCGGGTATAGCCTCCATAGTCTATTTCGCCACCGGCTTCCCTGTGCAGTACACTTATTTCAGTATCAACCTCATCCTGCTACTACTCTCTATCCGCATCCTGGGCTGGAAGTTCAGTATCAAAACAGTATTCGCTGTATTCACCCTGACATTCTTCCTTTCCATCATTCAGAGACTGGCAAGCGGTGTGGTCTTACTGCACGATCAGCCTTTCATGGCGTGCGTCATCGGTGCATCCCTCTGCGGAGGTGGCATAGGCATCGCTTTTTCTTCCAACGGTAGCACAGGCGGAACGGATATCATTGCCGCCATCATCAATAAATACCGGGATATCACATTAGGTCGTGTAATGCTGATCTGTGACCTGATTATCATTTCTTCCAGCTACTTTGTGTTGAAAGATTGGGAGAAGGTGGTTTACGGTTATGTAACCCTGTACATTTGCAGTTTTGTTCTGGATCAGGTAGTGAACAGTGCCCGGCAATCCGTACAGTTCTTTATCATCAGTGAGAAATATGATGAAATAGCCCGGCACATCAATGTATATCCACACCGGGGCGCCACCGTCATCAATGCTTCCGGATTTTATAGCGGTAAGGAACAGAAGATGTTGTTCGTACTTGCCAAGAAGCGCGAATCAACAATTATATTCCGATTGATAAAGGATATAGACCCAAACGCATTTGTATCACAAAGTGCGGTAATCGGAGTATATGGAGAAGGGTTCGACAGAATAAAGGTGAAGTAGCTACGAGTGATGAACTATGGGCTACAAGTACCTTTATGCAGTTACTCGTTACTTGTAGCTTGTAGCTCGTAGTTACCTTCTTTCCAAACATACACTATAGGGCGGCGGAGATACGGTTTCAGTTTCTCTGCCGCTTCTTTATCCATATAGTCGGTAGTTGTAAAAGTAAAGGTCAGTGCATTGTCCTTTGCAGAAAGATCGGCTTTCACCAGCAACATATCTGCCTGTTCGCCGGCATCTCTCACTTCATAATCCATCACCGTATCGGGTAATGACAGGAAATCTTTCATCACAGGAGGCGTGAGGAAAGAAGAAGCAGGCAATTCTTCCCAACCGGTGGTATAGAAATGGACATCACTATCACAAGCAGGGGCACAAGCTGTAGATACGGTACAGATTACTTTCGTACTGTCATTCGTAGCCAGCAATTTCATCTGCCAGGAGCTTTGCGGAGTCATCTGGATACGGATGTAGTCGGGAGCAAGCTCCGTCATTTCCGATTTGCCGCCGAAACGGTTGGTTACTTCCGCTTTCATCTTACTTTCAAGGAAGTCGATACAGTCGGCACGGTTCACGGCAGTAAGCAGTGGACTGAGGCTATCGGGCATATTTTTGAAAAAGGTTTTAGCTTCCTGAGCTTGCAGAGAACACATCCAGGCACAAGCCAAACACAAAAACATAGTCAATTTCTTCATCATATTATTTTTCTGTTATTCCTATTTTGTATTTTATTACTTCAACACAATCTCCAGAGCCAAGAGCATATCTCTCCAAGAAAACGTGCATCTATTTCATCAAAGGTATTCAGGCTTTCACTATCTATATCGAGCACGCCCCACACCTCGCCATTCTCACGAATCAACGGAACGACGATCTCCGAGCGCGACAACGAACTGCAAGCTATATGTCCGGGGAATGCATCTACATCGGGCACCACCAACGTCTCCGCCTTAGCCCATGCCGTACCGCAAACACCCCGTCCTTTCCGGATACGTGTGCAGGCTATCGGTCCCTGAAAAGGTCCCAATATCAGTTCTTCCCCTTTCACCAGATAGAATCCCACCCAAAAGAAACCAAAAGTCTCTTTCAGTGCAGCCGAAACATTAGCCAGATTGGCTATAAGGTCATTTTCGCCTTCAATCAGGCTTTTTATCTGGGGAAGCAAAGTCTGATACTTTTCGGCCTTGCTGCCGTTGCTGATACATAAATCTTCTGCCATATATTCTGTCTTGAGATTTATTTACTTCCCAAATATAAGAAGAACATTCCAATCAATACCAAAATGAGATCGACAGCCTTACTTTTTAAATTCTTTTCACGGAAGAAGAGAGCTCCGAAAAGGAAAGAGACAACCACACTGCCCCGACGTACCATAGAGACAATGGAAATCATGGAGTCTTCATAGCTCAGGGCATAGAAGTAGGCAAAGTCAGCTGCACTAAGGAAGACGGATATCAGGATGATAGTCCAGTCCCAACGGAAAGGGGTACTTTCTTTTCGTTTGGGATACCATAGTAAAAGGATGATGGGACACATGATAAATACCTGATAGACATTATACCACGACTGCACCACCATAGGATTGAATTGCTTCATCAGATACTTGTCATAAAGTCCGCTGATAGCTCCGGTGATGGCAGCCAGCACGATGAAGTAAATCCATTTGTTATGTTTAAAGTCAATGCCTTCCTTCTTACCGGAACGGCTCAGCATAAAGAAAGAAAGTATGGCAAGCATGACTCCGATCCATTGGTATAGGTTCAGACGTTCACCGAATATCAGCATGGCACCCACCAGCACCATTACAGGGCGGGTAGCATTAATCGGACCGACAATCGTCAACGGCAAATGCTTCATGCCAAAGTAACCGAATATCCAGGAAGATAGAACGATAAATGACTTGACAATGATAAACTTATGTACTTCCCAGCCTACAACAGGTACTTCGAACATTGTTCCGTTCAAAGCAGGAGTAAAAGCGGAAATCAGTATGAAAGGAAGAAATATCAGGCTGGAGAATACCGTATTCAGAAACAGAACGGGAAGCACAGCATTATCGCGCAATGATTTCTTCTTAAATGCATCATAAAAACCCAGCAAGGCAGCTGAGAGAAAGGCGAGTAATAACCACATGTGAATTAAAAATTGAAAATTAAAAATTAAAAGGCAGTTCAGGGATAAAGTTATCCGACTTAAGAAACTGATCCGCCTGCTTAACTGCTTATAAACAGTTCTTCCGGATACGTGACATCTACCAGAAACAGAGCATTGCCCGGAACGGAAGTACCAGCCTTGCAACGGTCTTTCTGCTCGATAACACGCCGGAAGCCATCAACGGTGAGCTTGCCACGGCCAACTTCGAGCAAAGTGCCGACAACTGCGCGAACCATATTGCGCAGGAAACGGTCCGCCTGAATGGTGAATACCCAGGTTACATCGTCTATCTGAGTCCAGGCGGCATGCATGATGCGGCAGTTGTTTGTTTTTACGTCCGTATGCAGTTTGCTGAAACTGGTAAAGTCTGTATAATTAAACAAACTACGGGCCGCTTCGTTCATTCGTTCGAAATCGGGTGTCTGGAAAAGACGACAACGGTATTGACGATTGAAGGGAGACTTTGCCGTAGTCACGTAGTATTTATACATGCGTGCCGTTGCATCAAAACGGGCATGCGCATCGGGCTTCACAGCACGGAGGCGGTAAACAGAAATATCGGGCGGCAAAAGGCGGTTTAGTTTGTCGGTAAAGAAAGCTGTATCAAGCGGTTCGTCACTATCAAAGTGGGCAACCATCAGAGAAGCATGCACCCCGGCATCGGTACGTCCGGCACCAATAACCTCTACTTCACGGCGCATCAGTGTGGCAAGTGCACGCATCAGACACTCTTGTACACTCTCTCCATTGGGTTGTATCTGCCAGCCGTGGTAGGCGGTTCCGTCGTAAGCTAAATAAATAAAATACCGTTGCATACTTTTTTGCTTTCATTTTTCGGGCGCAAAGATAGCGCAAACCCCAAAAGAAATGAAAGAATACGTCAACAAATCTTGCTTCCATTATTTTATATATGTACCTTCGTCACTAATTTACTATCATATAATAAAGTAAATCTTGAATAATACAAACATAGAACGTGAAACTGCAAGATTATTAAAAAATACTGCCATTTGGATGATCTTTGTTCTCATAACAGGAGGCAGTATCGGTTTAACAAAAAGATTTTTTGGCGAAGCGGCCTCTCTTATCGTAGGTGCGCTACTTCTCTCAGGACTTATCTATTGGGAATTCCTAAAAAGAAAATCTGCGCAAGACATTACCAGGCAAATCTTTGAACTTTTAAAAGCCAATCGCGATAATAGTTCAATAAACTCATCACTCAAAAATAAATCTACCAATTTCAAGCTTCAAACTTCAGCAGTCAACTACCAGTTTTCAATATCGCCAAATAAATGCCACAGCCTATTCCGGATAAATTTCATATTAAAAAGTGATCCAAATAAAGAGGTGCAGCACAAAATCTCGAAAGAGATACAATCATTCATCACTGAGCATCCGGAGCATAAAGACGTTATACGGTTCCGCAAAAAATCTTTATTCAATGACATTTGGGATTGTTCTATATGCTGCGAAGCTGACAAACTCATATCCAAACCCCAGTTCTTGCTTATAGGAAATTTGCTGAGAAGTATAGAAGATAAATATCTTCATTCCGTAGAGACTTATCTTAGTTTCTATGATCATCACGAAGATATGATCTTCTATGCACATTATATGAATGGCACAGCTATAGAGTCATATATAAAAGATGAAGAAAATGATATCTGGGGAATACAAGATGTATTAGACGATGAATATTTCACATTAGCAAAATTACGATAACTTCCTCAACTTTGTACACATCTTCTTTCTTTTTATAATATGTTTTTCATTGTCTCTTTAATACTCCGTTTTGACCATGTGCCTGTTCCGGAGTGAGATAGTTGTTACTTAGATGTGGTCTTTTCTTGTTGTATAACTCTATAATCCTTCCAATGCCCTCCTTTCCTGTTTCTAAAGTTTCTATACTTTCCCTATTTATCCACTCTTCTTTCAAGATACCGTTAACCCTTTCGGCTACAGCATTTTCTTTAGGATCTCCATTCTCGGTCATACTTATCTGCACAGCATGTGATTGCAATAACTCTACATATGCTTTGCTACAATATTGTACGCCACGGTCAGAATGATGTATCAGCTTATGTTCCTGAGGAAGATCCTTTAATGCCATCTTTAAAGCCTGTAGAGGAGCCTCTATATCAAGGCTCTTAGAAAGTGCCTATCCCACTATTTTGTGCGAATAGACATCCGTCAACAGGCTTAGGTAAAGAAACGTACCGTTGCACAACCTTATATAGGTAATATCCGCTGCCCAGACCTGATTGGGAGATTCCGGTATACGACCTTTCCATAAGTTGCTGAACTTGTGGAAGTGGTGCCAAGATATGGTAGTTGTCGGACGAAACGATTTCTTTTTCCGAATCAATAAACCGTTATCACCCAGTAACCTGAAAAAAGAATCCCTGCCGGGAAGCAGTGATTCAGGCAGACGCTGGGTAATTAGCTTAAACAGTTTACGACCTCCTAGTACGGGAAGCTCACGACGAATCTCTATGACTTCACGAAGAATTAAATCTTCGGCAAGGGATGCTTTCTCCTGACGTTCTCGTCGCTTATAATAGGCTTGTTTGGGGATTCCAAGCAATGCACAGCAAGAGGATATGTTAACTCCCTCTTTGCTATGAAGCCTATTCACTACTTGGAACCAAAGTTTTTTCGGATATCAACCCCAAATTCTTCTTCAGCCAAATCGATCATAGTATCCTTGATCAGCAGGGCAAGAGTGGTTTTCTTGAGCTCTTGATCCTTCTCTGAAAGGGACTTCTGACAGCTATACAAAGCACGTTCAAGTTCTTTGATACGAGCGGACTGCGCGGATTCCATATCTGTCAACAATAGACGCTTATTACGACGTTTTACCATTTTTGTGGATGCTTTAAGATCTTCTGAGGTTGCAAATTTACGTTTCCAGTAAGATAATAAACTAGCATCGGGCAAAGAATATTTCAGGGCAACCGCATTACGAGACATACCACTCAAATAATCACGAAGAGCAGCAGTACGAACAGATAAAGGATAGGCCTTGCCCATCTGACCACGCTTATGTGGAAATTTTTCTTGTTTGATAGATTTCATATAATTGATAATATAGTCAACCTATACTAGGACAAGACAAAGCGAAAAAAAGGATTAAGACTATAAAGTCTGGATATTCTATTTCAATGAAAAGGTCGTAATAATTCGCCTATATTGAGTGATTTATTGCGGCTTTTTTGTAATTTTACAATTGGATTGAGGCAACTCTTTCCAAGACATATTAGAAAAGAAAGAAGCGTTATGCTCATCTTGTGCTTGACAACGTAGGAAATTTTCAAATTGGATACAAGGATAGCATAGTGGTTCTCACGCTATAGCGTGGGCTGCTATTGTTGCATCTGTATCCAAGGTTTCCTACGGCCTTCAAGTTAAGTGTGGCAAAACAGTTCACGCTTTGTGTTTTACACTTAGACTAAATGTTTTTAGTGTTTAAAGACATTGCGTGAAACTCTTACAAAATATGGACAATATTAAATGAATATCAATCATAAGGCAAAAGCATTGGAATGAAAAAGGAAATAAATATAGCCGTTATTGGATTAGGATACGTTGGGTTACCCTTATTTTGTCTTTTATCCAAGTACTTCCCTTGTATTGGTATAGACAAGGATACGGTTCGTGTTACTCAATTGAAAGATGGAGTTGATTATCGGGAATGTGAAAATCAGCATAACATAAAAATGGCATTACAACGAAGTTTATTAACTTCCACATATTCAGATTTGACGGAATGCAATGTATTCTTTGTTTGTATTCCAACGGGTATTGATGAAAATAAACTTCCAGAATTGGAACCACTGAAGAACGTCTGTAAGTCGCTTGGTAAAATTTTAAAACGTGGTGATATTGTGATTTTTGAATCAACAGTATTTCCCGGAGCAACCGAAGAATTATGTATACCTATTTTGGAAAAATATTCTATGATGAAAGTTAATGAGGATTTTTCAGTCGGATATTCACCTGAACGAATTAACGTGGGGGATGAATGTCATAGGATAGCATCCACTCCCAAAATCATTTCTGCATCAAATATAGAATCTTTGAATGTTATGAGAGATATTTATTCAACTATTCTTGATGCGCCTGTAATAGAGGCATCAAGTATAAAAATAGCTGAAACGGCAAAAATGTATGAAAATGTGCAACGTGATGTCTTAATTGCATTGGCAAATGAATATGCGGATTTCTGTAAATCAGAGGGAATAAATATCAATGAAGTCACAGAATGTGCTGCAAGTAAATGGAACTTTGCAAAGGTCAATCCTGGATTGGTGGGTGGTCATTGCATTGGTGTTGATACCTATTATCTTATGAAACGTGCAAAAGACAAAAAACAATCGTTAAATTTGGTACAGACAGCTCGGCATATAAATGAGGCAGAGCCTAAAAAGGTTGCCACTCGAATTAAGGACTATGCTGTGTCTATAAACGCACAGCGTATTTTGTTGTTAGGCTTTTCTTATAAAGCAAACACTCCGGATTGCAGAAATACAAAAGTGGCAGATGTTTACAATGAACTCAAACGACACTGTCTAGTTGTTGATTGTTTCGACCCGCTGGTGGACACAAAGAAAGTAAGCAAAGATTATGGAATTTCGATTATTCATTCCAAAGAAGAAGTGCAGACAGATTACGATTTAGTAGTGCAACTGGTGAACCACAATGTTTTTAACGAAATGGAATTCTCCGATGCTACATTTATTAAACTAAAAGACTTGTTATGATTCAACAAATAAACAACAACTCCATTAGAGACACAGAAATGCATGAATCAGACATAGACTTCTTGAGAAAATTCTATGTAGAGCACAGTCATTTTCCAGTGTTTCAGCAAGTCCTAATAGAGACAAGAACTGATTGCAATAATCATTGTCCGTTTTGCCCACATGCTTTCAAAAAAAAAACATTGGGTATTATGGAATGGAAATGCTATACGACCATCATAGACCAACTATGTGAGATAAACTATAATGGTCGTGTCGCTCTAATGCTTTCCAACGAACCTTTATTAGATGACAGGCTGGAAGACATGATTGTCTATGCCAAAGCAAAATCACAGCGTTTGTTCCTCGACATAACTACTAATGGCAGATTGTTGACTGTTGAATTGGTTGACAGGCTTTTTAGATTGGGATTGGATAATATAAACATCAATGACTATCGGGGAGATAGGGACAAATATCCAGAAAAGTGGTCTGCTTGTCTTGAACCTATCTATGCTGCATACTGGAACAATCCAAAAGTGAGTTTCAAACGCAGGAGATTTGATGAATCATTGCCAAATTATGCAGGGAATATTCCGCAGACTTTCAGTAAGGAAAATTTAGGCTTCTGCAACTATCCTTTCCGTAAACTAACCATTGCTTACAATGGCGATGTGTTGCTGTGCTGTGATGATTTCATGTACAAAACAAGTTTTGGAAATGTTATGACAGACAACCTTATAGATTGCTGGAACAATCCAGAACTAAATACTATAAGACTATCGCTGCTTGACAACAAACGCATAGGATTATGTGAGCGGTGCAATGATTTTCAAGATTATAACACATTTTAGATATGGAGAACTTATTATTGGGTAATGTCATTGAATCTGGAAATATTTCACCTTTTAGTTGTCCTTTTTGTGGCTACAATGGTCCATTGGATTTAATGGGTGCAGATAGATTTCCAGTGCTTCGGACTCTTCAAGTTATTGGTGCGGGAAGAAGAGCTGCAAGATGTCCTAAATGTAAGTCCTCAGACAAAGAAAGACTTGTATATACTTATTTGAAAGAAGTAGAAAAAATAGAAAAAACAAAAGGTCTAAGTATATTGCACATAGCTCCTGAGAGTAATCTGCAAATATGGCTTCAATCCATTTCTGATAAGTACATTGCAGGAGATGCGTTCTTACAAAATCAGAAATTTATAGGTAAAGTTCAATTTGTAGATATAAGACAAACAGAGTTCTGCAACAATCAATTCGATTATATAATTTGTAATCATGTGATATGTGACATTAAAGAGGACAAAACAGCATTGATGGAGATTTTACGCATTTTAAAAACCGGAGGCAAAGCTATATTACAGGTTCCTATTACAAAAATATCTAAAACTGTAGAATATCCAAATGTTTACACAAAAGAAGAACGAGAAGTTGCTTATGGGTATGGCTACCATGAAAGAATCTATAATGACAAAGAATATGTCAAGCTTCTTACAAGTGTTGGATTCGTAGTTGAGGTCTATAACATTTCGGCACGGTATAATAAGAATGGTTTAAATCCATTAGAAGATTTGTATATTTGTAAAAAGAAATAATTATGGTACTAAATCAAGAACAATTTGATGCGTTTCGCATGGAAATAGCCACATTCGGTAACATTCCAATTCTAAGTCAATATTGTGGAATTGGATGTGTGTTCTGTAAAGTACATACAGACTCTTATCTTGGGCACTATCCAAAGATACCGCCTATTGACCGAGAGGACTTGCTAAAAGGATTTGAATACATCAATCCAAATGTCAACTATGTCCGTCTTGGAGCAGGCGTTTTGGTCGCTCCACATACAGACCCATTTCTACATCCGAAGATTTATGATTTCATAAAGATAGCTTCCGAGCATTTTCCGACAAAAAAGATTACGACAGTGACAACCGGAGCATACATTAGAGAGGATAAAATGGATTTTCTGAACTCTATTCCGAATTTTGGTATTGACTTGTCGTTAATAACTATGCAAGAGCAACGCGAGAAAATAATTCCACGTTCAGAACGGGAACGGACAATGTATCTACTGAAATATGCTCGGCTGAACAAATGTACACTTATGTTCACTGGGAATCTTGACGAGGTAAAGAGGGATTTGGAACTGCTTCATAAACTTGAAGTAAACAAACGTGTCCGCCAAATTTTGATGAGACGGGTGGAGCACACTGCAACTTCACAACCTCGCCTGAAAGAATTGTCACAGGCTTGCATTGACAAATATGAAGAATGTATCTCTTGGGTAAAACAAAACTATCCTGATGTCGTATTTACTGTCCCTATCCTTAAAGATGTTTTTAGGGGCGGCAACAATGAATACTTTATTGATGCTGATCAACGAATAGCTCGACAAAGAGATATTATTTCATCTTTGCCGGAAGGAACATTTGTAAATCTTATATGCCCACTCTCGGGATATGACTATTTTACAAAGGCGTTTATGGGAATGCCTAATGTAAAAACGAATCTTATCGAGAATCATTTGTATGGAGGCTCAGTCTCTGTTGCCGGTCTATTAAATCACCAGGATATACGTGCTCAGTTTAATCCTGATAGAAATGATGTGATGATACTACCAAAAGAGATGTATAATATTGATGGACTCGATCTTTTAGGAGAGCATACAACCCAGTTAGAAACTTATTATAATGCTAAAATCATTTTAGGATAATATGGAAAAGCTTCAATGGGATAAAGTAAGAGTCTTGGTTGCTAACTATTGCAACTATAAATGCCCCTTTTGTCACAATGAGGGGCAAGACAAGGCAACGACTAAAGAACGGATGTCGCTGCAATCTTTTAAGAGATTGGTAGATGTTCTTTCTGACCAACCCATATCTGAGTTTAATATTAGCGGTGGAGAGCCGTTCTTGAACGAAGATATTGTAGATATGATTTTATATATCAATGATAATCTGGATTGCGACATAAGTTGTGCTAGCAATTTATCGCTCATTAAACCTGAGCATATAAATGCGTTAAGCAGAACAAGAATAAAATTCAACATTCAATTTCCTTTTGCAACAGCCGAGGCATTCAAACGGAGTACAGTTACCAGTAATCTTGATAGAATACTTAACAATATAGATCTGTTGCGTGCCGAAAATATTCAAGTGGGACTTAATACTGTCTTACAGTCAGATGATTTTACTTCAATTCCCACATTGATTGATTTTGCTTTAGAACGTGGATTGCCCTTAAAGTTATTGCCGCAAATTGGTTTAAGTGGTAGTGAACTGTTCCTAAACCATATCCGGCCGATGCTTGATGCTATTGCAGTCAAGACCATTGACAAAAATAATGGCGCGCTCAAATGGTATATAGAAAAGAACGGAAAGAAAACCACGGTGCTTTATATTGATGCCCCGTGTTTTACTAAAGACATAAAGCGATGCCGTAATTATGGTGAATTACGAATACAGCCAAATATGGAAGTGCAGGCTTGCATTTTAGGTTCACCGATAGAGACCATCAACTTGGCCAACTCCAACGATGTAATAATAACTCAACTCAACAACTTATGGAAGAACTTCAATCATTGCTAAGAAATTATAATTTGAGCCATTTAGATGGCATGGAAGTCGCTCCTTGGAGTAAGCAATACTGCGCGAATGAGTTCCCTCGATATTGGCAGGTGGTCTATTCAATTTTAGAAAAGTTGGATAGAAAGCTGCGCATTATAGAAATTGGATGTGGTCTTGGAGATGTAACCACAATCCCATGCTATCTGGGCTTCGACAAAATCATATCGTTTGAGAAGAATCCTGAAATATACAAAAGGACTGTTCGTCGTCTTGACGACCTTTTTAATCGTGGCAATATTGTCAATAATCAAGATTATCCTGGCGCTGCTTTCTATGATAGTGATTTACTTTTAATGGTAAACTGCGCATACGCTGATCTCGCAGATTCAAAAGATGAGTATATGGCCTTATTGCTTGATTATTATAATCAAGCAGGAAAGCCGCAATATTTCATTATGGAGGTTATTGACTCGTCATACACACGGGATAATGCTCAATTCCCGAAACATATACGTCTATCCAAAGAAGATGTAGAGTCTATGTTCCCAGGATATAAGATTTCATCATGGGAAACGTATAAATATCCCATCAACAAAAAGAGTAAAACATTATATTTGATTGAGAAAGCATGAAAATCTTGTTCGTTACATCGGAATTTGGAAGTAATGGAGGGGGCCTCTCGCTTTCTTCTGAGCGCGTATTTAATTACTTAAGCGAAAGGTATTCAGTACAAATTGTCAACCCAAAGAATCCACAGGTGTTAGTAGCTGATGGTGGATATAATCAAGAATTGGCAAGTGCGATTAGACATGAAAATAATTTGAAGATAGATGCTTATCAATACCAAGATAAGGATATTGACTATGTTATCGCATTTAGTGGAGGTTTTAACGGTTATTATGCCTCTATTCTGGCTCAAAGAATAAATTCATCTTTCATTCTTTGCCTACGGGGCACTGATGTAAATCTGGCAAAATGGTCACCCACTGAAACATTCTATTTAAGAGAGTCGGCAATCCATTCCTATAAAGTAGTTTGTCTATCCAGAGAAATGATAGAAAACTTGCGCCTGATTGACAACTCTTTTTGCGCTAAATGTGTGTTGATTCCGAACCCTATTGTTGGTGGTGAGGGCGTAGCGTTTACAGCGAAACGAAATCCGGCCATTGTAATTGGAACTGCATCAGCTCACTTAAATGAAAAGAAAGGAGTTGCAAACCTTCTTTCAATGGTGAAACTTGCAAAGGAAGGTGGTATTGAGATCAATTTGGAATTAGTCGGTGAGGTTGATGCGGATTTATATGAGTCGTATATAAAGATTATAAACAACTTTGAAATCTCAGACCATATAACTTTTCATGGGCGTGTCAGCAGATCTGAGCTTTCATTGCTAATGAAAAATTGGGATTTGTACGTCCAAGCATCTGTATGTGAAGGCCATCCCAATTCCGTCATAGAGTCATTAGAAAATGGCGTAGGCTTCATTAGCACCAGAACTGGCTACATCTTTGAGAAATTGCATTGCGATTTCCCCGAGTTCTTCTTTGATAATAATACCCCGGCTGCTATGCTAAAAGGTATCTTAGCCCTCATAAACGATAAAAAACTTGCGCCCAGAAGCGAACAGCTTCGAGATAACCTTCTGAAATCGTCTGATTCCAATGCCATTAAAGATCTATGGTATAAATTGCTTGAGTCACCATCGAAAGAAGTGCGTTGTGCTTTTGATGGCGATAATATCCTTTCGGTTGGTTTACATGATGTTCAAGGAGAGGTGCATGACAGTATCACTACACCGATAGATGTATTCCGGCAGTTCGTAGATTTCATATATAATCATGGCATGGGCTTGTGCTCAATGAGATATTACTTGTCGATGCCTCCAAAGGAACGACAATCTTGGATTGTCTGTACATTTGATGACGGATATGTCGGATTATATAATCACGCTTTACCAATATTGTCCAAGTATGGTTTTAGCGCAACTGTTTTTGTATGCACATCTTTAATCGGCCATGACAATAAATGGAATAATAAAGACTCCAAGATGAGAAGACATCTCAACATGGATGAGCTTTCAACCTTGAATAATCAAGGATGGGAGATTGCCTCACATGGGGTGCATCATTATAACTTCTTGAAATTGACAGACATTGAATTGGGAAATGAAATTAAACAATCTAAAGAACAGATAGATAGTCTATTTGGCTCGTCTGACTGTTTGGCTTATCCTTATGGAGCAAACAATGCCTACATTCAACAATGTGTTTCACCTTATTACAAATATGCTTTTGCAGTTAATCAAGGAGGAACGTCTTTGTCTGCCGATGCTCATCAATTAAGAAGGTACTCAATCTCGGAAATCTATAAGATTTTAACTGTAGAATCATGAAAAAGATATTAGGCATACTTAGAGGTTTTCCGGGACTTGGACGGGTTGTGTCGGGCGTTTCTATCTTAGAAACATTACGAGACAGCTACGGATATGATGTTAAAATAATTAGCTATCTACAAGGCAACAAGTATTTGTATTCTCGCGGCTATAATAATTTGAATGAGGTAACTCCTATGGACTATTGTTCAATAGGCTTATTGCCTACAAATAAAATGGGTGTATATATCCATAATTGCATTAGAGAGTTCACCCCGGATTTAATTGTTGTTGATGGCGAGCCCTTGATGATAAAGTCAATCAAGATTTCACATCCGAGCATAAAGGTTGTAACATTGCTTAATCCTGCCGATGTTGTTAATCCTAATAATTACAAAGAGGCTATGGACTTTTTTAATGAATTTTATTCATTGAGCGACTTGGCAATAGTCCATGGATTAAGACGTATCGATAAGGATTCGAGATACAATGAGTTCCTTTCAATAAACACAATTATTCGTCCTGAAATAATTGGAGTCAAGAATGTTCCTACCAATAACATATACTGTGTACTTGGCGGAGGTACGGTTAATGTGGAACAACAGTTTGTTGATTCAACAATTACAATCGGACAACTTTGTCAAAAAGTTGCCTCATTACTTCCGCAATATACGATGCATATAGTTTGTTCAAGCCAAAACATATTCAATGTCTTGAATCGAAATAACAGCTCCGAAAATGTTGTGCTTCACGACGAAATTATACCTGCCGTACAGTATTACTGTAACGCTGGACTTGTAATTACACGGTCAGGGCGTAACACTTTAAGTGAACTTGCATATCTTGGCATCCCGGCTATATCATTCGTTTCCGGCTGTTCATATAGAAAAGTTGAACAAACTAACAATATCAACGATTTGAATATACCTACCATTGTGCCAGCCTGTATGTCTATTAGTCCGGTTGCCTTTGCCGACCTTTGTCATAAATTGATGCAGGTAAAGAAAGGTGAAACTATGCTTCCCGGAAATGATGAAGCTATTAAAAGCATTCTTAAAGTAATCTGAGAAAAGGTTAATGAGAAATTTAGTTATGACAAAAAAGATTAACAATCACCTGCTACCTATAATTGGCGCTATTGCCGGAGATATAATAGGTTCACCATACGAGCTAAATGGCTCTCGAATAAAAACTAAAGAGTTCCCATTATTTAGTCAACAGAGTACATATACAGACGATACTGTAATGACATTAGGCGTTGCACAATGGGTTATGAATAATAATGAAAACTTAACTTCGATATTACATATTTTGGGAAATAAGTATATCGATGTAGGATTTGGACATGCTTTCAAGTGCTGGCTTAGAAGTGAAAATCCTCAACCTTATAACAGTTGGGGCAATGGAGCTGCAATGAGAGTTAGCAGTATAGGCGTGGCATGTGAATATTTACATGATGTTCTCAACCTGGCAGAACAATCTGCATCCATTACACACAATCACCTCGAAGGGATTAAAGGAGCACAGGCTGTTGCAGTTGCTGTGTTTTTAGCGTACAGAGGCTTTTCTAAACAGAATATTAAAGCATATATAGAAAAAACTTTTAATTATGATTTAAGTCGAGACTTAAATCAAATACGTAAAATATATTCATTTGATTCGAGTTGCCAAGGAAGTGTTCCTGAGGCAATTATAGCTTTCTTGCATTCCGACAATTTTGAGGATGCAGTAAGGCTTGCTGTCTCTTTAGGTGGTGATGCAGATACGCAGGCAAGTATAGCGGGTGCAATAGCCGCCTCTTTTTATAAAAAAATACCTCAAAATATTATATCCGAAACTTTTAGCAAATTACCCAATGAATTACGTGATATTATTTATCTATTCAATGATTATGTAACTCCTCAAAATGTTTCGTTAGCTGTAACATCTCTGGAATCAGTAATCCTAAAAAGTAAGATACAATACTCTTTTGCCCTTGCGTGCACAGATGTCATAGATGTATATATACCGAAAGGGACGAGATTAGAACTCGCTTCAATTCCTCCTTTAGTTAAGGACGAGGAGAAATATGCCACATTGCATCTTCTAAATAATAGAGAACGAATATTTGACGCCATAGAGCATGAGGCAAGATTGAAATATCCTGAGTTCACGGAAGACTATGACCATCTTGTTGAGAGAATAATGCTATTTTCTAAGATTGCAGATCTTGAGAAGTTTGATGTTAGTGCACTAACTATGGATGATTTATTAGCTAATGCTTAAAATTATGAAGATAGTGCATATTAGTGATATTCACTTTACTGAAAATGGCACCGAAATATGGGGCGTTAATACCCATGAACATTTTCAGAAAGCCATCCAAAAGATAAAGGAATTGGATGGCCTTGATGGCATTATAGTCAGTGGAGATTTGTCTAACGATGGCAGTAAATGGACTTACGAATATATTGATAGAGCTTTTGAAGAAACCGGTGTTCCGACATATTGTTACCCAGGGAATCACGATAATTTAGAGATGTTTTATCAAGGATATAAACCATCTTACTACAAAATTTGCGAAAAGTTTGAGCTCTGTGGATGGAATTTTATAATGCTCAATTCAGCAGTGCCAGATATGTCAAGATGCTATTTCAATCCTGATGTCCTTATGAGGCTGCTAAAATCCAGCAATGGTCCTGTGGCCATAGTCCTTCACCATCCTCCGGTTGATCAAGATGGCTGGCTAAGTAGGAAGTTGTTAGAGAACAGGTCAGAGTTTAACGCTATAATTAAAAATAGCGAAAAGGTTAAGGTGATATTATATGGTCATACTCACTTTGGAATGTATAAACAGATTGACAATGTAGTTTATTCATCGCCTTTTTCTGTGGGATTCGCTTTTTCACCCGAATTGCCTAAATTTGAGATTGCAGATGGATTGGAGGGCTTTAATGTTTTAGTGTTTTCCCAAGACTCTATATTTATAAAAACCATCAGGATATAGGAATGAATATACTAAAGAAAAAACTCTACTATAAATTTTTAGATCTTCAAAGGCTTAGTCGCTTTACTGGAGAGGTAGGCTTATGTGATTTCGCAATTTCCGTACTAAATAAAATCAAAAACATAAGTGATGAAAACTTTGATGTAGAGTTATATGATACAAAAAAATCAATTTTTACAGATAAGGAAAAACCATTTATTGATGAATACATAGCAACCGGACAAGTACAATTTATTGAGGATAAAATTGTATCTTTACCCAAATGGGTTTGGTTGCTGATTATGCCTGAGTATATCCCAATCGAAGAGTTAAAGTTTATCTTTAATAAATATCAAATATCGTCAAGGAATAAACTCATAGATTATTTCCAGTCTGATGCGGCTGCGAATAGATATGGAGAGGATTATGCCAATTTATACTGTTATTTTGTGGAAAATCAAGATTCAAAGAATTTTCCATTGCAATATCGTTCAATACCCAGTGAACAAACTCAGCTAATTGAATTATTTTGTAATGAAATTATATTGGGTAATTTCCATAACCATACTACTTTTAGTGATGGAAGATTGTCAATAGAAGCGATAGCCAATTTAGCTAAGTTGCACAACCGGAAGTTTATCGGAATATCCGATCATTCATCAAGTGTCGGTGGCGTTGACGCGGAGAAAATCATGAGGCAGATTTCTATTATAAATTCATTATCTAAGGATGAAAATTTCACAATACTAAAAAGTCTTGAATGTGAAATACTTGCTGACGGAACTTTAGATATGGATTATGGAATTTTCAAGGAACTTGATTATTTAATTATTGGTGCTCATAGGAATGAAATTATGAGTAAAAAGGAAGCGACAAGGCGTTTGATTAAAGCCATCGAAAATCCTAATTCCAATATTTTAGCTCACCCACAATCACGAATTTATCAAAAAAAGGTTGGCCTCTATGTGGATATTCAAATGATAATAGATGCCTGTAAAGAGAATTCAGTTGTAATTGAAATTAACGGAGATCCCGATAGGTTGGATTTATCGCCTGAGCATATAGAATATGCTGTCAAAAAGGGGATTATCTTTTCGTTAGATTCAGACACGCATACATTGAATAGCTTTAAAAATATCAATAATGCAATAAAAATAGCTGAGGAAGCTCATATACCGCCCGAACAGATATTAAATATCCAATCGATGCCTAAGTTAAAATCTATATTTGACAAAGTCATTTATTAAACAATTGTAACGAACATGATTGTAGAGAAAGATAAAATTCGATTTATCGTAGATATAGTTGACCATTGCAATCTAAACTGTAAATGCTGTGGCCATTTCTCCCCATTGGCTCCAAAAGGATTTTTGGGTATAAATACTTTTGAGAGAGACTTGAAACGTCTTCATGAATTGCTTCAGGGTCATATTCATTGTTTTGAGCTAATGGGTGGTGAATCACTTTTACACCCTCGCCTATATGATATTGTCCGCTTAACAGCAAAATATGTGACTGGAGAAAAATACTTATGTACTAATGGAGTGCTTTTAAGTTCAATGCCTGATAAGTTCTATCAATTATGCGCTGAAACAGATACGATAATAAGTATCACTATGTATCCTATTGACTTGAATTGGGATGAAATCAATCGCAAAGTCAAGTTGTTCGGCACGAAGTTATATTTAATTAAATCTCAGGGAGAGGAAAATAAAAACTGGTTCAAGAACAGAAGAGACTTGAGCGGAAGTCAGGACGTTGAAGAAAATTTCAAAAACTGCTTCTGGAAAGCTCGTTGTATAGTGCTTGAAAATGGCAGACTATCATCGTGCGTTGTACCGTTTAAGGCAAAATATTTTCAACAATATTACAAATCTGATGCGTTTGATACATCTGATAAAAATTCAATCGACATTTTCAAAGCAAAAAATATTGAAGAAATTGTTGAGTTTCTAAATCGTCCCATCCCTTGTTGTAGGTATTGTTTGCCTAATCAAGAGGAAAAAATTCCTTGGGGCGTTTCTAAGAGAGATATTAGTGAGTGGTTTTGAAATTGAGATTTTATGGAAAAGATATTAGTAACTGGTGGCGCTGGTTTTATTGGGTCAAATCTCTGTGAACATCTAGTTCTCAATGGATATGATGTTGTATGCCTTGATAATTTTTCAACTGGGCACATGAGTAATATTCAGCACCTAATTGATGGTTATCCACTAAATTTTAAGCTAATAGAAGGCGATATACGTAATTTCGAGACTTGCGTAAGAGCTGTCAACGGAGTTCAATATGTTCTTCATGAAGCAGCACTTGGAAGCATACCAAGAAGTATCAATGACCCAATAACTACCAATGATGTAAATATTGGTGGATTCCTAAATATGTTAGTAGCAGCCCGAGACAGCAATATAAGAAGATTCATATTTGCAGCTAGTAGCTCCACCTATGGTGATAATACTGATTTGCCCAAAAAGGAAGATAACATCGGAAGACCTTTATCCCCATATGCATTGACTAAATATGTTGATGAGTTATATGCTGACGTATTTGCAAAAACCTATGGAATAGAATATATAGGACTGCGATATTTTAATGTGTTTGGAAGAAGACAAGATCCAAACAGTATGTATGCAGCTGTAATACCATTGTTTATAAAGCAATTTCTAAATCACAAGCAGCCAAAGATAAATGGTGATGGATTGAATACTAGAGATTTTACTTACATTGACAATGTGCTTCATATGAACATGCTTGCATTAAATACAACAAACACTCAAGCGGTAAACCAAATCTACAATACTGCGGGTGGAGGGCAAACAAGCATCAACAAGTTAGCAAATGAAATAAAATCATGTTTGGTTCAATACGATTTTTCAATTTCCGATATAAATCCTATTTATGGGGCATATAGACTTGGTGATATACCCCACTCTTTTGCTTCAATAGATAAGGCAAAGCAGTTATTGGGTTATTCCCCATTGGTTTCTTTTCAAGAAGGATTAAATGAAACTGTTAAATGGTATGTAAACAATAAAAATCATTAGCTAATCAATAATGCTACTATATAACAAGATACGAGCAAATAAATTCAGATATAAAAATAAATACCTTATATTGATTTGTAAGTAACACTTTTCTCACTCTTTTTTCTTTGAAGATTGTGTGTGAATAGAAAAATCTTCGTACCTTTGTGTCAAGACGAGTAACAATGAAAGCAACTCACAGCAAAGCGCAGAAATAGGTATGGTTGCCAAATCATTACCTCAAAAATGGGTAATTCTCCCAAAGTCCTTTGTATAAAGCACTAAGGAAAATCTTCCAGAATTACACAAACAATCAAAATCCGGAATGATAAACATAACCCCATCTTCTTTAGAAGAGTTTGCCCTAATGAAAGAGAACGCTATTTGTGAAATAGATTGAGCCGTCACTTTTTTCTTTAAAAAACGATAGTATATAGACAAGAACTCTCTTTTCTTTTTCCTACTTTTGTGCCCACATAAAAACATTTTCAAGCCATATGCAACAAAGATACAACAAACTTCCGCTTTTATTTTTAGCAATACTTATGGCCGGCACTTCCCTTGCCGGATGCAAAAAGAAAGATATGTCCCTCAAACTGAATGAACCGCGAAACATTAAAGGAGTAATCAGCTACAGACGAACCTTCGGTGACTTGAATGAAGCGCATCTGAATGTCGCACAAGCCATAGGCATTACGCCAATTGCCTCCCGCAAAGAGGCCGAACACATGAAGGAAAAACTTCAGCACATCGAAACGAACGATTTATATGTAGTAGACTCGCTGACACACTCCATCCCATATCTCATTAAAGGTGCAGCACAACTACTGGATACCATCGGTACCAATTTCCTTGACTCGCTGACCGCCAAAGGACTAAACCCCAATAAAATAATCGTAACCTCCGTACTCCGCACCGAAGATGACGTAAAACGCCTGCGTCGCCGCAATGGCAATGCCTCGGCAAACTCTGCGCATTTCTACGGAACTACATTCGATGTCAGTTGGAAGCGCTTCAAGAAAGTAGAAGATGAAGATGGACGCCCGCTACAGGATGTCAGTTCAGATACATTGAAACTCGTACTTTCCGAAGTATTGCGCGACTTGCGGAAAGCGGATAAATGCTATATAAAGTATGAGTTGAAGCAAGGATGCTTCCATATTACGACGAGAGGAAAATAATAAATTAGGTATTAAGTTTTAAGTATTGCAGTATTAAGACTGCACCATAACACTGCATACTTAAAAACTGATATCTTGTCTTTTTATTCTTCCATCATCCTCCACGCCAACGGCAGACACGTCACGATATCCCCGGCCGTCATTCCTATCGCCCCATACTTCTTACAAGCAATATCTCCGGCAAGCCCGTGAACATACATCGCCAGACAGGCTGCATCTTCCGAAGCATAACCCTGTGCCAACAAAGCCAGCACTACACCCGTCAACACATCTCCACTGCCACCTGTTGCCATACCCGGATTACCTGTAGTATTAAAATAACACTTCCCTTGCGGAGTAATAACCACAGAGTAAGCACCTTTCAAGATGATATATGTTCCTGATGTTCGCGCCAACTCACGTGCTTTCGTTAAGCGTTCATAAGAGTCCTGACACTTTCCTACCAACCGTTCCAGTTCTTTCGGATGCGGTGTCAGAATACTCCCTTTCGGTAAGCGTCCGATATAATTGCGATGCCCTGCCAGTACATTCAAAGCATCAGCATCCACTACCATAGGAGATAAACAACTGTCTATCTGTTCCAATACCGCACCCTCTGTCTCTTCCGCCTTTCCCAAACCCGGACCGATGCCCACTGCCTGATAATCATCCGTATCCGTAGGACAAGCAAAACAGGTATCACTGGGGTCCAGTTCCGTCATAGCCTCCGGCACGGAAGTCTGCACAATCATATTGTTACAATAAGGCACATGCATCGTCAGCAACCCTACCCCAGAGCGCAGGCAAGCTTTTGCGGCAAGCACCGACGCTCCCGCCATTCCTTGCGAACCGGCAATAAGCAGGGCGCATCCGAAGTCTCCTTTATGGGCAAACTTATTTCTCGGTTTCAACAGATCCTGCATATCCTCAGCTTCCAACAGACTATAATCAGTCGCCATCTCCTCTATCGCATCTTCACTCAGACCGATATCCAGCAATTCCCATTCACCCACGAACTCCTGATTCTCTGCAAAGAGAAAAGCCAGCTTCGGCAATTGCAGACTCAGGGTCACATCCGCACGGACAATATTAGCTTTGATATTGAAGGTATTCTCCTCCCCCATCAATCCCGAAGGAACATCAATAGCCACGATCTGTGCCGACGAAGCATTGATATACTTCACCACGGCAGCAAAGCCACCACTCAGCGGCTTGTTCAATCCACTACCGAACAGTCCGTCAATAACCACATGGTCAACCGTCAGCACGGGCGGGACGAATTGTGATGTCACTTCATGGAAATCCAGATTCTTCACATCCGCCAGTCGTTCCTTGTTCGCCTCGCAATCGGGAGAAAGTTCTCCTTTGGTATTAAACAGATAAACCGATACCTGGTAACCTTTTTCCGCCAGCAATCGGGAGACTGCCAATGCATCTCCACCATTATTGCCCGGTCCGGCAAATACCGTAATCGGTGTTTCAGCCTCCCAGCGTTTCATAATCGCTTTTGTCAATGCCTGCGAGGCACGCTCCATCAGGTCGATGGAAGCAATCGGTTCATTTTCTATTGTGTAAGCATCCAACTCTTTGATGCTTTGAGTAGGAAATATCTTCATATCTTTATTTTCAAATTACTAACAAAGGTAGGCTATTTTGTGGAGATACGCAAGGAAGGATGGCAGAGAATAATTCTCAAACCCGTTGGAGGAATTAAAGCATCCTGATCTATCAAATGAGGGCATCCAGCCTGCGCCCCAACGCATGAGCCAATTTCAAATTCAGCATCATAATAAGGACACCCAATATTCCGCCCAATAGAAAATCCATTGCAGTAAACAAGCCCGTAGAATAAAAGAAATAACAGACATAAACCGCATAAGGCAGACAAAGCAATGAGGTTACTATAGCCGGAATATACTTCCTTAGCAGTACGAATTGCCCCACATGCACGAGCAAATGTATGCCAAATGCAAGGAACAAAGCCATCCACAAAAAATAATGCTGGGAAAGAACTGCATAGACAGATACGCCACTGATAATAATAAATTCCTCGGCAACCGCTATTGCAAAACCGGTCGTGCTCAGCTCCCGTAATTGCATGATTTGCTTTCTCAACACCGGGAAGCGACGGGACAATTCATCTGCATTCCGTTCCATCCACCTCTGTTGCATAATGATCTCTTCGAAATCATGCAACATGAAGACGACGGGAAACAGACATATCAGTAACACAATATGATCCATAACGACGATTTATAAAGTAACATGATGCACGCTAATAAGCATCCATCTCATCCTCTTCCCGTTCCGCCTGTTTATCGGCCAGTTCCATCTTCTTCGTCAGCAGCTCCTTCGGGAAGTAATACTTAAATGGAATCCGATGGCATCCCGCACGCTTCACGGCCAGCGTCAGCATACGATCCGCCTTAAAGTACACGCGTGAGAGTCTGACGGAATGTGGCAACACATCTTCCGGATGTTCGAAACCCTTGCTCGTGACTGCCGTCTGAAACGACCCGATGCCGCGCAACGTCACAGAGCGTCCGTCGCTCAACTCCTCTTCAATGATTTCACCCGTTGCAGCCAGGACAGCTTCTACCACTCCTGGATGAAAACCAGTCCGTTGAGCTACCCGATGTGCTACGTCCCGCTCCGTTCTGCCGCTCTTTTTCTGCATTTTCTTGCCGACGGCATACCACAATTGCGGTTTTTCTTTTTTCGTTGCATCCACCTTGCGGCAGACAATGTAAGGGATTGCCATATATCAAATGTATTAACAGTTAACGCTTTATTATTAAACAGTCCGTCTTTCTTTAAAGAATACAGATACCTACATGCACATGTTAGGACTACTGACATGCACATGTAAGTAGCATCAACATGCACATCTCAATATCACTAACATGCACATGTAAACACCACTGTTTATAAAACAAAGGTAGACTATTTAATAGAGATAAGCAAGGAATATTAGCATTAACGTCAATAGACAGACAATTACCTGAAAAAATAAATAAACCATAAAATTAAAGCCTTCTGCCTAAATAATCTTTTTTATTAATCTGATAAGATACTTTTTATTCTCCCTTTTGTATTTTTGCTATCAATAAGACAAAAACTAATCTACACACATGAAAGGCTTTAATAACTATACGGAGCGTGAAGAATTCTCCATATTCAAAAAATTCTTTTTGGATCATGGACGATGCAAGGAAATGAAGAAAAAAGAATATTTTGCGGAACAAGGCATTGTCACGACACATGCCGCCTATGTCGAGAAAGGTATGTTCCGCTATGTCTGTACGGATGAAAACGGATGTGAACACATTGTAGGCTATGCTTTTGCAGGAGAATATGTCGGTGATTACCCACAATGCATAAAGAAGGAGAAAGCAATGGTAAGCATTCAGGCAACAACCGATTCTCTGATATATTATGCATCTGCCCAAGAAATAATCAACTTCTTTTCCACCGACAAATCTACTCAGGAATTGGAAAAAATTTTAGCGGAAGAACTCTTTGTCCAGACTTATAAGCGCTTGCTGGATATTTACTGCAAAACACCTACTGAACTCTATGTGGATTTAGTAAGACGCTACCCGGATTTTCTAAATTATATCACACTCAGGGAGATAGCTTCTTTTCTCCGTGTCACCCCTGAAACAATCAGCCATATACGAAAGAATATCAAGGGAATAGAGTTTTGTTAAAAAATCATAGGATTATCACTTTATTTTGAAGGCCTTGAATTCGTTCAAGGTTTTTCTTTTTTTTATGCACTTAATTTGTAGCGAGTTAAACATTAAAGACTAATGATACCATACAAAAGTAGAATTAAACGTTCGATAAAGAAGAATCACTCTCAAAATACATAATTATGAAACGTATACATATTCTGTTAATGGCATTAGTGGCTCTGTCCATTCAAGGCTGCCAAGATGATTTTAACGTTCCGTCCGAACAAGCAAGCAGAAGCTATGAGCAGGACGCAGAGGTACTGAACAGATTCGTCGACATAAACAAGACGACGCATGAGTATTATATCAATCCCAATAAGCGGACTACTGCTTTGTCTTATATCACCAATGACGGTGCGGAAGAGTTGGCTGTCGTCAATTCGTTGAATCTTGATGTATTTCAGCAGAGCGTCGACCGGGTAAGCAAACTGTCCGGACAATTTGCGTCCAACCACGGAGTGGATTATGTGGTGATGATGACCGGTAACGAAGTCTATGTGAGCCGTACCAAAAGCGATTCCCCCATAGTGCTGGAAAGGATGAATGAGAATGAAGCTACCCGCAGCTACTATCCCAGGACTGCTTCCTTAAAAGTAACCGATAGCGAAAAGGAATACACCGTTTATGGAAGCGGGGATATTGAAACATCCATTGAACTCTTTCCACAAGCCTACAAGAATGCAGCTTGGGCATTTCTCGTTTCTTGTGAAATGAAAGAAAACGGCAACAGACAAATGGTGAATGTGCTGTTCTGCGGTGTAGGATATCGGATGATTGCTCCCCGCTTTGCATGGCATGCAGCCCAGCCGGATACGGAATGGAACTTCGGAGTAGCAAGCAGTTGCGACAGCAACACCACCATTGCAAGACTTAATATTTCACATCCATGATAAAAAGGTCATATATCTATTTGTCGTTTATCATTCTCTCCCTGCTGACGGGCTGCGTCGAGAAATCGGGCTACTACGACGACGGGCAACAAGAGATTATCGACAACTTGACCAAGAACGAGGGATGGGAACGATTCTACCACATGACGTCGTATGACGGCAGAGAGTGCGATGTATACGAATTGTGGGTTTTCAAAAGTGACGCCACTGGCTCCCGTAAATTCGTGTGGAACTATGATGATGGAGAAGTCTCCGAGAATATGGGTTATTTCCGTTGGTCATTCACGATACCTAATTTTAAGATTATCTATATGGATAGCGGGTTATATTGGGAAATTAAACAGCTAACTACCGACAAATTGCACATATACGAAACTTATGACGATCCGATAACTGTTCCCGGACAAGATTACAGAGAATACAGGGAGTATGAATCGCTGCCGCTCTCTACAAAATAACGGAACAATCTAAACTAGACTTTTCAAGAGAAATCCTGCTTCACGATTCTGTGAGGCAGGATTTCATATTGTATGCACGCAAATACTGCATGGGAGTTTGTCCGGTATACTTCTTAAAGTCCTTAATGAAATGATTCGTGTCGCTATAACCACTATCCGCGGTAATGCGAACCAAATCTTTCTGTACCCGAAAAGCGGTATAAGCATGGATGAACCGCTGCAAAGCAGAGTAACACTTGGGCGTCATGCCGACTGCTTCGGAAAAGTTTCGTTCCAGCCATTTATAGTTAACACCTAAATGAGACTTTAATTCATCGATGGATAATGTTCCTTTATGCAACTTGATATAGCGAATGGCCTCATCCAGCAGTTTATTAGATTTTTCATTTACGGATAGGACATCGCGGATACAGGTTTCTAAAAGTTCTATCTTCTCTTCTACTTCCTCACATTGCTGCATTTCTTCCAGCAAAGCATCCGAATCATGAAATACGGATTGCAAATTCCAAAAAGGACGGGTATTGAGTTTTTTGGCATCCAACCCAAACAAGCGGTAAAAAGATGCAGGTTTAAACCGTACTATCAGCAGATAAGTGCCCCTTCCAGAGAAACGAACAGCCATCTTTTCAAAAGACCTTGTACTGAACCAACCGGATTTGAATCTGGAAGTTGCCTCATCATACTCCAACTCTACTTCATCTTCCGCCTCGGACAGGAATGCTAACATAGGTGTTCCGTCATTATATGCCAGGCTATCGGATAAATCGCAGCAAGGGAAGATAAAGAAACTATCGACGTACTCTTGCAGATCTTTTGCAGGAGTCATTGTCCTTATCCCCTCAAGAGAAGCGAAAGGATGTGATATGATATGTTCTAATAGGCTTACCGGCATGTGTGCAAAAGTACATAAATATAGGATAGTACAGAACGATATGTCTAAAATTTACCATAAGGGTTGATGTCTATGGGTTACTTTTGCCTAAAAAAGTAATATGATTAAACCGATAACGATTTACGGGAATCCCGTACTGAGAGAAGAATGTGTGAGTATAGAGAAAACTTATCCGGGTATCCGGGAAGTTATAGAGACGATGTGGCAGACACTGAGAAATGCGGACGGTTGCGGTCTGGCTGCTCCACAGATCAATCTTCCTATCAAGTTATTTGTAGTGAATAGCCGGGACAGCTATGCATATATGTCTGCCAGAGAAAGGGAACGTTTCTTTGCAAAAGATGATTGCGGGATAGAAGAAACATTCATAAATGCGAAAATAACGGCATACAGTGACGAGGTATGGACTACAGGAGAAGGCTGTCTGAGTATTCCCGATCTGTATGAGGAAGTGACACGACCCTGGTCCATAACAATAAAGTATCAGGATAAGGAATTTAATGAGCAAGTTAAGGTTTACCATGGATATACGGCACGAAGCATTCAACATGAGTTTGAGCATACGGAAGGGAAACTGTATATAGATCATTTGTCGCCTTTCAGGAAACAATTATTGCGGAACAAACTGGCACGCATCCTGAAAAGAAAGATAAATGCGTCATATCCAACACAAAAGTCATATTAAACCGAAGATTATGCCTGACTTTTCGTATTTTTGTTGCAAGTATCATTCCTTAAAGAGTATCCATTTCCGAATAATGCACCAAAAAGAATATGAAGCTAACCGTATTAATAGATAACAACACCTACATCGATGAATATTATATAGGTGAACCTGCCCTGAGCTATTATATAGAAGATGAAAATGAACGCCTTCTGTTTGATACCGGATACTCTGACGCATTCATCAGAAATGCGCAGGCGATGAATATAGATTTATCTGCAATATCCACCCTCGTGCTTTCGCACGGTCATAATGACCATACAGGTGGGGTAAAATACCTGATGAACCAATATCCAGATTGCAAATGCAAGGTTGTGGCTCATCCGGACGTATTTAAAAAGAGAATCTACAATGAACTTCACATTGGTTCTCCGCTGGCAGAAAAGGATGTAAAAAAGGTGATGAATTTACATTTGACCAAGCAACCCGTCAAAGTAAGTAAGAACATAACTTTTCTTGGGGAAATACCGATGATGAATGACTTTGAGCGCCGGCATGCCATAGGAGTTATCGAAGAAACTGAACGGTCTGAAGATTATGTAATGGATGATTCCGCCATTGTGTACCAGGGAAAAGACGGTTTATTCATTATCACAGGCTGTTCCCATAGCGGAATATGCAATATCATTGAATATGCCAAAGAGGTATGCAATGAACAGAAGATTGTTGGAGTTATAGGTGGTTTTCATCTATTTAAACTGTCGGAAAGGCTTACGAGAACGATAGATTATTTTCAAAAGAATGGTATCGAAGAACTGTATCCATGTCATTGCGTCTCTTTCAAAGCGAAAGCGGAAATACATAAGTCAATACCCGTACACGAAGTGGGTGTCGGACTAAAAATAGAGATCGAATAGTAACCTAAATAATAAAGTTATGAAAGTATTCAGTTTATTAGTAGCACTTATGGCTTTAAGCTCATTGGGAGGAAACGGCAACGGTTCTATGAACCTTCGTGAAAAAGCCATTGATACGAATCGCCCCAATGGATGGTATTACATCACGAGTGGCAAACAAGACAGCCTTTCGGCAGAGCCAATCGTAACTACCAAAGATTTTGCCTCCATAAGCCTCGACTCTTCCTTGAATGAACGGACAGGCGAAATGATATACCAAATTGTAGGAAGAGTAAACGAACAGTCGATTGAAGTATGGGCAGATGCAACCGAACGGTCTATAGGTAAACATATCGGCTTTGTATGTAACAATAAGGTAGTATGCAATCCTCGGGTAAATGCTCGGATTCCAAATGGCTATTTTGCTATTTCAGGCAAAGAAGCTGAGTTTAAAACACTGTACAGACAAGTTCAAGAGGACATTAGAAACGAAGAGATTGCTTCAGAACACAAGAAAGCTTGGGAAGAAGCCCGCAAGGTACGCGAATCCATTACCGACTCTACCTTCCTTAAGACTAAACGTCCGATGTCCGATGATGCAATCGGTCCTTACAATTACCACACAGGATTGATGGAAGACCGGGCATACAATCAAACGGTTTATGTGATAGCAATAGATAGAGCTAAAAAATTCCTTTCAGTCGAGAATAACCAATTAGTTTTGAATCTGAAATCGGGTGCGGAAATCAATATAGCAGAAGATTTGTTCCAATATATCGTCGGACTATTCAACGATTGGAACAAATGGGTAAAAGAAGGACGATGCAAGATCGTAAAAAATGAGGAAGGATATTATGACATAGAAACAATCCGGCAGAAACGTAACAATTAATATCCTTTCTCCAAACCTTTCAAAGCAGCAATAGAATCGGATACATAAGCATTATCCGGTTCTATGGACCGCCAGTAGCAAAGAGTTCCGATCAGGCGCTTCAGGTAAGCAGGATCATGAGAACCTATCCGGCATTGATGCTCCGCAAGCCCTTTCGTCAGAATGAAATGGACATTCTTGCGTATCTCCCTTTTCTTTGCTTTAGGAATGGTCAGTTTCACACCGGAGCTGATGGAAACACCTGTGATAATCTTTCTCTTATGCCCACTCAAGAAACGGGTTTTCTTATGATTGATTTCAAACTTTTCCTCCCGAATGATCTGTTTAATCAGAGGCAATATCTGTTGCGCCGGAAAGACATCTCCCGAAAAAGTGAGATCATCCGCGTAACGGGTATAAACCAGATTATATTCAGTAGCCAGTGTCGCCAGCTTTTTGTCCATTTCATAAGAGATGATATTACTCAGTGCCGGACTGGTAGATGCTCCCTGAGGCAGGCATCTGCGTACACAGCATAAAGCCGCAAGCACTCTTGCAATCTTCGGCGGATATCCCATATTCTCGAACATTTTCCGTACCCGCAGACTGCGTATAGAGCCAAAGAAATCATGGATATCAGTTTTCAGCACATAGGGCTTGCCCAGATGCGGCCGGACATTATCGGAAATGGACATCTTGCACCGGAAACCGGTAGCGGCGGGATGTAGATTCACAAATGATAAAACGCGATGATTGATAGTATCCTGAATGGCTTTCAGTTCTTTGTCCGGTGCTGAAATCATACGGTAGCCTCCCTTTCTTTTACCAATCCGGAATTCCCGGTAATGTCCGGGAATATCTTTCAGTATCTCTTTCAGAGCCGCCTCTTCCACTCCCAACAGATTGGCACACTTCACCACTGCCTCCTCGTCGAACCATGGAATGGTGATCGGAGCAGATCCGGCTTTCCACCTTTTGTATCCTTCCTGTTTCCGGCTCGAAGAGATAATCTTGTAAATCAACAAGCCGGTGACAATCAGTACCGCTATTAGAATTCCATTCATCTTACATAACTAAAAAAGGAAGAGGATGAGTATTTACTAATGTAAATCGTGGTATTTATACCAGAGTATTTACATTTCTAAGAAAGCTCCTGAGCTTACGAGGCGACTGCACCTCTTTCCTGCTAAATCTTTTTCTCATCCTCTTCGTACGCAAAAATATATCTTTTTTCACTTATAGCGCCAAAGAGAGACAATTTATTTTAATGTAGTAATGTCTTTTTTAATCAGATTCTATAACTTTGCCTCCCATAAAGAAAATATCTATACTATAATGAGTACATCCAAACACCCGAAAGGTCTTTACCTCGTCTTTGCTACCAGCACGGCAGAACGTTTCAGCTACTACGGTATGCGTGCTATCTTCATCCTGTTTCTAACCCAGGCTCTCTTGTTCGATAAGGAACATGCCGCCTCTATTTATGGCAGCTATACCGGACTGGTTTATCTCACTCCGCTCATCGGCGGATATATTGCTGATAAATACTGGGGCATCCGGCGTTCCGTTTTCTGGGGTGCCATGATGATGGCGGTAGGCCAGTTCCTGATGTTCTTCAGTGCGTCGATGCTGGATACTAAAGAGCTTTCCCACTGGTTGATGTATGGGGGACTCACCTTCTTGATTTTAGGAAACGGATGCTTTAAGCCTACAGTTTCGTCATTGGTCGGACAACTTTATGAACCGGGAGACAGACGCTTGGACTCTGCTTATACTATATTCTATATGGGTGTAAATGTGGGTTCTTTCTTTGCCCCACTGGTTTGCGGTTACTTCGGTGAGACGGGTGATCCTAATGATTTCAAATGGGGATTCCTGATTGCAGCAATTTTCACTCTATTTACCATAGTTATATTCGAAACGCAAAAAAATAAATACCTTATTGGTCCCGACGGCCAACAACTGGGAATCATTCCTGATGCTAAGAAAGATCAACCGAAAGTGGAAAAAACGATTCAACAAACAGCAGTGAATAATAATAAAAAGAAACGTAACTATTTACTTTTAGGTCTACTGGCCATCATACTCGCTATTTTCTTTTACTGGTGCTTCGGTGACGATTGGATCAGTATTGGTATCTTTACCGCCTGCATTGTATTTCCTGTCAGCATTTTATTGGAAGGTTCCCTGACAAAAATAGAACGTAGCCGAATTTTCGTCATCTATATCATCGCCTTCTTTGTCATCTTCTTCTGGGCAGCCTATGAACAAGCAGGTGCTTCACTAACCCTCTTCGCAGCTGAACAGACCGATCGTTTTGTCTTAGGTTGGGAAGTTCCAGCTTCATGGATACAGTCTCTCAATCCATTCTTTGTAGTAATCTTGGCTGCTATCATGCCAGGAGTCTGGAATTTACTCTATAAACGAGGCATAGAGCCAGCCTCTCCTACCAAGCAAGCCATTGGTTTATTGTTACTCTCTTTAGGATATTTAGTCATTTGTTTCGGTGTAAAAGAAACCCAACCTGGCGTAAAAGTCAGCCTCATTTGGCTAACCGGACTTTATTTTATACACACTATAGGTGAATTATGCCTCTCTCCTATCGGCTTATCCATGGTAAACAAACTCACCCCTGTCCGTTTTGCCTCTCTTATGATGGGAATCTGGTATCTTTCCACCTCTACAGCCAATAAATTTGCAGGTACTTTAGGCGGCCTTTATCCCGAAGACGGAAAAGTGAAAACCCTGCTCGGATTCCGTATTGAAACCATGTTCGACTTCTTTATGGTATTCGTTATCATGTCCGGCGTAGCCTCTCTTATCCTCTTCCTGCTCTCAAAGAAATTACAGAAGATGATGCATGGAGTGGAATAAAAATCGTATTTTTGTGCCAATTTTAAAAATCTATCCCTTATGGACACCATACAAATAAAAGACAAAAAGTTCACTGTTTCCATCAAGGAACAGGACATTCTGAAAGAAGTAACCCGCGTTGCAAATGAAATCAATCGCGATCTGGCTGGTAAAAATCCTCTGTTTCTCAGCGTCCTGAACGGCTCGTTTATGTTTACTGCTGATCTGATGAAAAACATTACTATTCCCTGCGAGATTTCTTTCGTGAAGCTGGCTTCTTATCAGGGGGTGTCCTCTACCGGAGTTATCAAGGAAGTGATCGGTATTACCGAAGATCTGACAGACCGTACGGTAGTGATTGTGGAAGATATTGTAGATACTGGCCTGACTATGCAACGTCTGCTGGACACGCTGGGCACACGTAACCCGAAAGAAATCCACATCGCTTCGTTACTGGTGAAACCCGATAAGTTGAAAGTAGATTTGAATATAGAATACGTAGCCATGGAAATTCCCAATGACTTCATTGTAGGTTATGGATTGGATTATGACGGCTTCGGGCGCAATTATGCAGATATTTATACGGTAGTGGATTAAAAAAGAATTTGAATTAGGTATAATATAAGTAACAGTTAAATTGTAAATCACAAATGTTGAACATTGTAATTTTCGGTGCTCCCGGTTCAGGAAAGGGAACACAAAGTGAGAAAATCGTAGAAAAGTACGGTATTAACCACATCTCAACCGGTGACGTGTTGCGTGCTGAAATCAAGAACGGCACAGAACTGGGCAAAACAGCTAAAAGTTATATCGATCAAGGTCAGTTGATCCCTGACGAACTGATGATTGATATTCTTGCAAGTGTATTCGACAGCTTCGAAGACAGCAAAGGTGTAATCTTCGACGGTTTCCCCCGTACGATTGCACAGGCAGAAGCTCTGAAGAAAATGCTTGCTGAAAGAAATCAGGGAGTTAGCGTGATGCTTGACCTGGATGTACCTGAAGATGAACTGATGGTCCGCCTCATCAAACGTGGTAAGGACTCCGGTCGTGCCGATGACAATGAAGAGACTATCAAGAAACGTCTTCATGTTTATCATTCACAGACTTCTCCGCTGATTGACTGGTACAAGCAGGAAGGACAATACCAGCACATCAAAGGACAAGGTGCATTGGAAGAAATCTTTGCTGATGTTTGCGCTGCAATCGACGCTGCAAAGTAAAGTAACACAATCATAATTTAGAAGCGCGGTAATACCCATGAAAATGATATTACCGCGCTTTGTTATTCTCCCGTCTGCCCTAAAATAACAAGTAACTATTTCACGATCTTCTTTTTATATTCACGCGGGGTACATTGGATTTTCTTAAAGAATGTAGCATTAAACCGAGCTATAGAATTGAATCCACATTCGTATGCAATGTCGGTAATGCTCATGTCTGTAGTCAGTAATTTACGTTGTGCATGAGCTATTCTTAACTCAGCAATATAGTCACTTATTGTAGTACCAAATGCCTTCTTAAATATATGATTGGCATAATCAGGGTGCAGACCTACTGCATCACCGATATCATTGGCTTTAATATCATTACAATAATTCTTAGTAAGATATATGGTTATTTTTTCGATAAGTGTCGTTTGGTATGAAGCCAATGCTATACCATCATCTGAAGACTGTAAGTGATGAGCCATACGAGTGATTCTGGTCTGCATTTCTAATAAAATAAGATCCGATTGCATATTAACACCGCTATCTTTCAACCAATTATTTAGTAAGAACTCATCATATTGAGAATATTCATCTGTTTGTTCATATAGAATATCTCCTCTGAGCAAGCTGTCTACAAACTGTGCCGGAAGCTTCCAGGATAAAAAATGAGCAAAAGGAATGGTACATACATAATACTTTTCTACATTCTCATAATGAATTATTTGGTGAGGAATAAGTCCCCAGAATATCGTAAACCGCTTATTGGGTATCGTTATTTTTTCGTTGTGTCGCAAGTAAGTGATATTCCCTTGGGGCAGGTAATTTATCTCTATTTCATTATGCCTATCGTATCTGGGCATAACACGGGGTATCCATGTCTCACATGTAAGTCCATAAGGTTTAAACTCCTCACGGAACTTATCAAAACTGTAACATTTCTCGGAATTCATTATATTCGTATATAAAAATAGAGAGTGTTATTCACATTTTGGTGGTAAATTTGCAAAAATAATCTTTAAATGCCATGAAAAAAGTACTTTTCTTCTTTTTCTTTCTTACAGCATGGAGCCTTTATTCAGAGGCGCAAGTGGCTAATGAGGACAAACATCGGCTGATTGTAACCACTGATTTAGGAGGAACTGATCCGGATGATATCCAGTCAATGATACACTTGTTATTATGCTCAAATGTAATCGACATTGAAGGGTTAATCAGTTCACAAGTCTGGATGGATGACCCAGATAAAACAGCTAAAATTTCAGAGGTAGTAGAACAATTTGGAGAAGTTCTGCCTCGCTTGAATAAACATGCAGAAGGGTATCCCAGTTTGAATCAACTGCGGGCAATTATTAAACGAGGGCAACCTTCCTCTAACATGACCGGAGTAGGTCAAGGTAAAGATTCTCCGGGATCAGAACTGATAATCTCGGTAGTTGATAAGAAAAAGGATCAACGCCCCGTATGGCTTGCAGCTTGGGGTGGAATGAATACGATAGCGCAAGCTTTATGGAAAGTGAAGCATACACGCAGCGAGAAAGACCTTAAGAAGTTTACTGCAAAAATCCGCATATATGATGTTCTAGGGCAAGATGATGCCGGAGCCTGGATAGCCAAGAACTTCCCGGAAATAGTATATATCAGAAATAAAGAAGTATATGGTTGGGGACCCTCCGATCAATGGCTTAAACAGAATATTCAAAGTCATCAGCCATTAGGCAAGCATTATCCTGACCGGAAGTGGGCAACGGAAGGTGACTCTCCTGCTTTCTTTTATGTATATGCCAATGGCCTGAACGTACCCGATTCACTTGAATATGGAGGATGGGGCGGTCGTTTCTCCAATCAAAAGACGAGTGGTATACGAGGTATGGATTTTATAGTGCGCAGCGGGAAAGATGAAACGCAATATGACCCTTATTATATGCATGGAAGCTGCAAAGAGGGCTGTGCCGCCATCAACAAATGGCAGCAGCACATTTGGAATAATTTTGCAGCACGTATGTTGTGGACTACAACCGATGATTATAAAGCGGTGAATCACCATCCGCATGCAGTGCTTGATGGAGACCGTTCGCTGAAATGTATCTTTAAGAAGGTAAAAGCCGGAAATTCCATGGTTTTAGATGCCAGCGGTTCAACTGATCCTGATGGTAACAAGCTGATATACAAGTGGAGTGTTTATACTGAACCAAGCAGTTACAAAGGTGAAGTAAAAATAGAAGGGGATAATGCGGAAAAATGCAAAGTGCATATTCCTGCTGATGCTGCGGGCCAAAACATACATATCATTTTAGAATTGACGGATGAAGCAACTCCGGCACTTACCGTTTATAAACGAGTAGTGCTAAAAATAAGTTAGAAATGCCCTCCACTACGGATTAATAAATAAAAAGGAATAAAAAAGTTTGAGGTAGTCTTGGAGAATCGTTACTTTTGCATCGAAAAAGAAAATAAGTATTTTAAAATCAATCGTAAGGAAAGAAATGGCTGAATCGAACTTTGTTGACTACGTAAAGATATATTGCCGCTCCGGAAAGGGCGGACGAGGCTCTACGCACATGAGGCGTGAGAAATACATACCTAATGGCGGCCCCGACGGAGGTGACGGAGGACGAGGAGGTCACATTATCCTACGCGGTAACCGTAACTACTGGACGCTGTTGCATTTGCGCTACGACCGCCATGCACTGGCCGGACATGGAGAATCCGGTTCCAAGAACCGCAGTTTTGGTAAGGATGGAGAAGATAAGATTATTGAAGTTCCCTGTGGCACAGTGGTATACAATGCCGAAACAGGCGAATATATCTGTGACGTCACCGAGCATGGACAAGAAGTTGTTCTGCTGAAAGGCGGACGTGGCGGACTGGGTAACTGGCACTTCAAGACAGCCACCCGTCAGGCACCCCGCTTTGCACAACCGGGCGAACCGATGCAGGAAATGACAGTAATCATGGAGCTGAAACTCTTGGCAGACGTAGGTCTGGTAGGCTTCCCGAATGCCGGAAAATCAACCTTGCTTGCTTCCGTATCTGCCGCCAAGCCCAAGATAGCCAACTATCCCTTCACCACATTGGAACCCAACCTGGGTATTGTTTCTTACCGTGACAGCAAGTCGTTTGTCATGGCGGACATTCCCGGTATCATTGAAGGAGCCAGTGCAGGAAAAGGTTTGGGATTGCGCTTTCTGCGCCATATCGAGCGTAATTCTCTGTTGCTCTTCATGGTGCCTGCCGACAGCGACGATATCCGGAAAGAATATGAAATCCTGTTGAATGAACTGAGCACTTTCAATCCTGAAATGCTGGACAAGCAACGGGTACTTGCCATCACCAAGAGCGATATGCTCGATCAGGAATTGATGGACGAAATAGAACCTACACTCCCTGCAAACGTTCCGCATGTATTCATTTCTTCCATTACCGGTATGGGACTTTCCGTGCTGAAAGATATTCTTTGGGAAGAGTTGAATAAGGATAGTAACAAAATAGAAGCTATCGTTCACCGTCCGAAGGATGTAAGCAAACTCCAGCAAGAGTTGAAAGACATGGGTGAGGATGAAGACCTCAGCTATGAATATGTGGAAGATGACGAGGACGTGGAAGACCTGGAAGACTTTGAGTATGAGGAAGAGGACTGGGAGGATGACAAGCAATGATTGCTCTGACAGAAGATAAACGAATGTTGGGATACGGGGTTATGACACCGTACTCCAACATTTTTTGTTTCGCAACTACCCGTCGGGGAGGTTTCAGCAAGGGAGATTATGCCTCTTTCAACTGTACGCCTTACACGGGGGATGATGCAGGATCTGTCCGTCGCAATCAAGAACTACTCTGCAACTCCATGCCTCAACAGCCTAAAGAATTAGTCATTCCGTTCCAGACACATGGTACAAAGGTGGAGGTGATTGATGAAAAGTATCTCAATGCCACATCTGACGAGCGAACGGTCATGCTGCAAGGGGTGGATGCACTAATCACAAAGGAACCGGGTTGCTGCATTTGCATTTCTACGGCAGACTGTATTCCTATCCTGTTGTATGATCGCAAGAACCAAGTGGTAGCCGCCGCCCATGCAGGTTGGCGGGGAACGGTGAATTACATAGCCGGACACACTCTCGACAGGATGCGGGCACTCTACGGAACCGATGGAAAAGACGTAATCGCTTGTATCGGCCCCGGCATATCCTTGCCTTCTTTTGAAGTAGGCGAAGAAGTGTACGAAGCTTTCCGCATGAACGGTTTTGCAATGGATTATATATCAGAATGGAAACCGGAAACACATAAGCATCATATAGACCTGTGGGCTGCGAACCGGATGCAGTTGCTCGATTTTGGCGTACCCGGCGAGCAAATAGAGACATCTGGTATTTGCACTTATATGAGACATGAAGAATTTTTCTCGGCAAGACGGCTGGGGATTAAATCAGGACGTATACTATCGGGAATTATGATAGTAGACACAAAACCATAACTTTTTAATATGAAGAACATTTTGTCCAAAGGGCAACTATCGATTCTCATTGTACTGGGAATTTTGATTCTTGACCAAGTCATAAAGATTGAAGTTAAAACGAATATGTTTTATAATGAAAGCATTCATATCACAGATTGGTTTTATCTTCGCTTTATAGAAAATCCCGGTATGGCTTTCGGTATGCAGATAGTGCCTAAAGCCATTCAGACTATTGCCCGCACAATATTTGCTATCGCAATTGGATGGTATATCGTCATACTTATTAAAGCTAAATATAAGCGTGGCTATATTGCATGTATTTCATTGATACTGGCAGGAGCTATCGGGAATATCATCGACAGCATATTCTATGGCGTTATTTTCAGTAAGAGTACACCCACCGAGATTTCTACTTTCGTACCTATAGGGGAAGGATATACCGGTTGGCTGCATGGAAAAGTGGTCGATATGTTCTACTTTCCTCTTTTTGAGTTTAACTGGCCAAGCTGGATGCCATTTATAGGAGGGGACAATTTTGTATTCTTCAGTCCGGTATTCAATTTAGCGGATGCTGCCATCAGTTGCGGAGTGATTATCTTATTTTTGTTTTACATGAAAAGTTTAAATAGTAGTTTTAGTTTATGTACCAAATTACTGTATCAGAAGAAATAAAGAATGCCTGCCCCATCTTCAAAGGTGCAGCCGTCTATGCAGAAGTTACCAATACAGCCTTTTGCGAAGGGCTTTGGGAAGAGATCAATACTTTTACCCGGGAACTGACTTCCACTACCCAGCCGGAGGACATCAAACTGCAACCCGCCATTGCAGCTACCCGCGAAGCTTATAAACGCTGCGGCAAAGACCCAAGCCGTTACCGTCCTTCTGCCGAAGCCTTGCGCCGCCGTCTGATGCGCGGAATTGCCCTTTACCAAATAGATACATTGGTTGACCTGATTAATCTGGTATCCCTGCGCACTGGTTATTCCATCGGTGGTTTCGATGCGGACAAGATACAGGGCACTGACCTCAAACTGGGAGTTGGACGCGCCGAAGAACCATTCGAAGGTATCGGACGGGGCGTGCTAAACATCGAAGGACTTCCGGTCTATCGCGATGCCGTAGGTGGTATCGGTACTCCTACCAGTGACAACGAACGTACTAAAATGGATTTAGGCACCCAGCATATCCTTGCCATCGTCAATGGTTACAGCGGACAGGAAGGTCTTCGGGAAGCTGCCGAGATGATACAGGAATTACTGAAAAAATATACTTCTTCAAATGGAGGAGAAATTATCTATTTTGAATAACGAGAAGGACCTTTAATCATGAACATATTCTTTCTGCTACTATCATTCGCACTGGCTTATACTCCGCCTGAAGAGAAACCTAGCTTCTCGCAAATGGAAATCAATCATATCCGGGTTACTACCCCAGGGCTTTTCGATAACGATAAATTGTTAGAATTGCATCTGGAGCAAATACCTGATACTGCCTATTGCTTTCCGCTTCCCGGAGGAAAAGTGATTTCTCCTTACGGACGTGGTGGTGGCCGTCACTCGGGCATTGATATCAAAACTTGCGCCAAAGACACGATACGCAGTGCTTTCGATGGCATTGTACGTATGTCGAAGCCTTACAGTGCTTACGGCAACGTAATCGTTGTGCGCCATTCTTCGGGATTGGAAACGATATACAGCCATAATTTTAAGAATCTTGTTCAGAGCGGTGACGCCGTTAAGGCCGGACAACCCATTGCACTGACCGGACGTACCGGACGGGCCAGCACCGAGCACCTTCATTTTGAAACCCGCATCAACGGGCAGCATTTCAACCCCAATCTCATTTTCGATTTCAAAGAAAGGACACTCCGCAAAGAGTGTATTCACTGCACCAAGAATGGAAAAGGCGTCATCGTGAAGCCTGCAACAAAAAAAACAGCCGGAACCAGCTAAGTATCCAAACGTTTCACTAAATTTGCAACTGTTTTACCTATAAAACGACATGAACTTATAAACAATTCAATGATAGAAAAACTGATTGTTCTTGAGGATATCGACCCGGTTATCTTTTACGGTGTGAATAACGCCAATATGCAGTTGATAAAAGCTTTGTACCCCAAACTGCGCATTGTTGCACGCGGCAATGTCATCAAAGTGTTGGGAGATGAAGAAGAGATGTGCGCATTCGAAGAAAACATTACCAAGCTGGAAAAATACTGCGCCGAATACAACTCATTGAAAGAAGAGGTCATCATCGATATCATCAAAGGAAATGCACCGCAAGCAGAAAAGTCGGGTAACGTCATCGTATTCAGCGTGACAGGCAAACCGATCATCCCCCGCAGTGAAAATCAGCTTAAACTGGTAGAAGGTTTCGCCAAGAACGACATGGTATTTGCCATAGGTCCTGCCGGTTCGGGAAAGACGTATACTGCCATTGCCCTTGCCGTACGTGCCCTCAAAAATAAAGAGATCAAGAAAATCATCCTCAGTCGCCCCGCCGTGGAAGCCGGTGAGAAGCTTGGATTCCTGCCCGGTGACATGAAGGATAAGATAGACCCGTATCTGCAACCGTTGTATGATGCCTTGCAGGATATGATTCCGGCTGCCAAGCTGAAAGAATACATGGAACTGAACGTCATTCAGATTGCTCCCCTCGCCTTTATGCGCGGAAGGACGTTGAATGATGCAGTCGTAATTCTGGATGAAGCGCAGAACACCACTACCCAGCAGATCAAGATGTTCCTCACCCGCATGGGTATGAACACCAAGATGATTGTAACGGGAGATATGACGCAGATCGACCTGCCCTCTTCCCAGACTTCGGGACTGGTACAGGCACTCCGCATCCTGAAAGGTGTGAAAGGTATCAGCTTTGTGGAACTGAACAAGAAAGATATTGTGCGTCACCAATTGGTAACCCGCATTGTAGATGCCTACGAAAAATTTGATAAGGAAACCAAAGCCGAACGGGAAAAAAGAAAACTCACCACGGGATAACACAGAGTCTCACAGAACAGAAAAGAACTCTGTGAGACTCTGTGTCACTCTGTGGTGAAAACCATAGAAAATATCCAAATCATAAATATAACAATGATGAAAGCATTAACAAAAACTGATTTCAATTTTCCGGGACAGAAAAGTGTGTACCACGGAAAAGTACGCGATGTTTATAACATCAATGGTGAAAAGCTGGTTATGGTAGCAACCGACCGTATCTCTGCATTCGACGTTGTTTTGCCGAAAGGCATTCCTTTCAAAGGACAAATGCTGAATCAGATTGCAGCCAAATTCCTGGATGCTACTACTGACATTTGCCCTAACTGGAAGACAGCTACACCCGACCCGATGGTAACGGTAGGTGTGATGTGCGAAGGTTTCCCAATCGAAATGATTGTACGCGGTTATCTTTGCGGTAGCGCATGGCGTACTTACAAAAGCGGTGTACGCGAAATCTGTGGTGTGAAGTTGCCCGAAGGAATGAAGGAAAACCAGAAGTTCCCCGAACCCATCATCACACCGACTACGAAAGCTGAAATCGGTGAACACGACGCAGACATTTCAAAAGAAGAAATCCTTGCTAAAGGTCTGGCTACTCCCGAAGAATATGCCATATTGGAAAAATACACCATGGCACTCTTCAACAGAGGAACTGAGATCGCAGCAGAACGTGGTCTGATTCTGGTAGATACGAAGTATGAATTCGGTAAGCACAACGGTACTATTTACCTGATGGATGAAATCCATACACCGGACTCCAGCCGCTACTTCTACTCTGAAGGTTATCAGGAACGCTTTGAAAAAGGCGAAGCACAGAAACAACTTTCTAAAGAATTCGTTCGCGAATGGTTGATGGACAATGGTTTCCAGGGCAAGGAAGGACAACAAGTTCCGGAAATGACAGACGAAATAGTAGCATCCATCAGTGAGCGTTACATTGAACTGTACGAGCATATCACCGGAGAGCAATTCGTGAAAGAAGATACCAGCAACATTGCTTCACGTATCGAGAAAAACGTAACGGAATACTTAAATAAGTGATAAACGGTTTAGTGATAAGTGATTAGTAGATTTATTAATCACTTATCACTAACCACTAAACACTATCAACATGGATTATCCCCAGGAACATATCAAACCTTACGGTGAAGACGGAAAGAAGAGTGAACAGGTAGAAGAAATGTTCGACAACATTGCTCCTGCTTATGATAAACTGAACCATACCCTTTCATTAGGCATCGACCGCAGTTGGCGCCGGAAAGCGATCCATTGGTTAAAGCCTTTCCAACCAAAGCGCATCATGGACGTAGCCACCGGTACAGGTGACTTTGCCATTCTTGCCTGCCGCGAGTTGCAGCCTGACGAACTGATAGGCACCGACATCTCAGAGGGAATGATGGACGTGGGACGTAATAAAGTAAAACAGGCGCACCTCTCGGACAAAATATCCTTTGCCCGGGAGGACTGCACCTCTCTCTCATTTGCCGATGACACGTTCGATGCTGTAACCGTAGCGTTCGGTATCCGCAACTTCGAAGGGTTGGACAAAGGGTTGGTGGAAATGTGCCGCGTGCTGAAAACCGGAGGACATCTCGTCATCCTGGAACTCTCCACACCGGACCGTTTTCCGATGAAACAACTTTTCACCATCTACTCCAAAGTAGTCATCCCCCTGCTCGGCAAATGCCTGTCAAAAGACAATAGTGCTTACACCTACCTGCCCCAAAGCATCCGTGCTTTCCCGCAAGGCGAAGTGATGCAGGAAGTTATTCGCAAAGCAGGTTTCAGTCAGGTTAATTTCCGCAGACTGACATTCGGTATATGCACTCTTTATACTGCGACTAAATAGAGTGATAGAGTGATAAGTGATATCACCCCACCTTATATATATTAACGTTAGCACACTAAGAGAATTATGCAGAAATACGGTTTAATAGGCTATCCGCTGAGACATTCGTTTTCCATCGGATATTTCAATGAAAAGTTCAAATCGGAGAATATCGACGCCGAATATGTAAACTTTGAGATACCCAACATCAATGACTTTATGGAAGTCATAGAGGAAAATCCCAACCTCTGCGGACTTAATGTGACCATCCCGTACAAGGAGCAGGTCATCCCCTTTCTTGACGAACTGGACAAAGATACCGCAAAGATCGGCGCAGTGAACGTCATCAAAATCATCCGCCAGCCGAAGGGAAAAGTAAAGCTTGTCGGCTACAACTCGGATATCATAGGATTTACACAGTCCATTGAGCCTTTACTGCAACCCCATCACAAGAAGGCGCTGATTCTGGGTACAGGCGGTGCATCCAAAGCCGTCTATCGCGGACTGGCCAATCTGGGCATCGAAAGCGTATTCGTATCGCGTACGAAAAAGGAATCGTCTTACCTCACTTATGACGAACTGACACCGGAGATCATGCAGGAATATACTATTATCGTAAACTGTACACCCGTAGGCATGTATCCTAAGGTGGATTTCTGTCCGGATATTCCTTATGATCAATTAACTCCCAACCATTTACTCTACGATTTGTTATATAATCCCAATGAAACCCTTTTCATGAAAAAGGGAGAGGCTCACGGCGCCGTTACTAAAAACGGACTGGAAATGCTGTTATTGCAAGCATTTGCCGCATGGGAAATATGGAACAAATAGAGTGAAAGGAAGGAAAGATGAAGAAAGGTATCAAGTACAGTCTGCTCGGACTGTTAGCAGTTATCATTATTGCCCTCACAGGTGCGAGTTTCTACATGCTCGGCTACTCGCTGAGACCGGAGCACAACAAAGGGAAAGATATTCCCGGCTCCTACGAGTATATGCTCAGCGAGTACCCGCAAATCAAGCCTTGGATAGATAGTTTGCAAACTGTCGGTGCTTTACGGGATACCTTTATTATCAACCCTGAAGGGGTGCAACTGCATGCCATTTACGCAGCCGCTCCCGAACCTACCCACAAAACAGCCGTCATCGTGCATGGTTATACGGACGATTGCATCCGTATGCTGATGATAGGTTACCTTTATAACAAAGATTTAAAGTATAACATTCTGCTGCCCGACCTGCAGAATCAGGGATTAAGCGGAGGCCCTGCCATTCAAATGGGTTGGAAAGACCGGCTGGACGTTTTGCGCTGGATGGACATTGCCAACGATATTTACGGCGGAAATACCCAGATGGTAGTACATGGCATCTCTATGGGTGCCGCCACCACTATGATGGTATCCGGTGAGCCTCAACAACCTTTTGTGAAATGTTTTGTGGAAGATTGCGGTTATACCAGCGTATGGGACGAATTCTCCTACGAGTTGAAGGGACAGTTCGGGTTGCCTCCTTTCCCGTTGATGTACACCACCAGTTGGCTGTGCAACGTGAAATACGGCTGGAACTTCAAGGAAGCTTCTTCGCTGAATCAGGTCAGGAAATGCAAACTGCCGATGTTCTTCATTCATGGCGATGCAGATACATACGTACCCACCTGGATGGTATATCCCCTCTACGAGGCAAAATCGGAACCCAAAGAATTGTGGCTTGTCCCCGGTGCCACACACGCCATGTCCTACAAGGATCACCCGGAGGAATACACCGAACGTGTGAAGAATTTCGTAGGAAAATACATCTATTGATGTGATTTTTCCTATATTCGCCACACAAATACATTAGTATGAAAAGATTAATCTCCATAAGTTTATTCCTATGCCTGCTGCTATCCATGCAGGCACAGAAGGTCTATACTACAGACAATATCCCCAAAGTACATCTTCAGAACAAAATGCGCTATGTCTGCAATCCGGACGGCATCCTCTCTCAGGCTGCCTGCGACAGCATCGACCGTATGCTGTATGCATTGGAACAACAGACCGGCATTGAGACAGTAGTTGCCGTAGTTCCGTCTATCGGCAATGATGATTGCTTTGACTTTGCACACCGCCTGCTCAATGAATGGGGTGTGGGAAAGAAAGGAAAGAATAATGGTCTGGTCATTCTTCTGGTGACCGACCAGCGCTGCATCCAGTTCTATACAGGTTATGGACTGGAAGGAGACCTGCCCGATGCCATCTGTAAACGCATCCAGACACGCAACATGATTCCTTATCTGAAAGACGGTAACTGGGATGCGGGTATGGTTGCCGGTGTGCGTGCCGTATGCGGCAGACTGGACGGTAGCATGGTGAATGATACAGATGATGAAGAAGATATTTCCTTCTTCGGCATTTTGGCAGCAGTTATCGGATTCTTTGTTGTTGCCGGAGGAATCGGCTGGATGGCGGCACGTGCCGCAAGTAAATGTCCCAACTGCGGACAGCATAAATTGCAACGTACCAGCAGCAAAGTGGTTTCACGGATCAACGGAGTAAAAACGGAAGATGTTACCTACACTTGCCGCAACTGCGGACACAAGGTAGTACGCCGCAAACAGTCATATGATGAAAACTATCGCGGAGGTGGCGGAGGAGGTCCGGTCATCTTCGGTGGTGGCGGAGGCTTCGGCGGAGGAGGCGGTGGCTTCAGCGGAGGCAGCTTCGGTGGAGGTATGGGAGGTGGCGGAGGTGCCGGTTCCCGATTCTGATGCACCGCAGAAATATATAAATTGTATAATCATTTAATAAAAGAAAAGTATGAAGAAATCAACTATTATCATTCTTGTTGTTTTAGCTCTCCTCGTCATTTGGGGTGTCACTGGTTATAACGGACTGGTAACTATGGATGAAAACGTAAGCGGACAATGGTCAAACGTTGAAACACAATATCAACGCCGTGCCGACTTGATTCCGAATCTGGTTAGTACGGTAAAAGGATACGCTTCTCATGAAAAAGAAACTCTGGAAGGTGTGGTAGAGGCTCGCAGCCAGGCTACTCAAATTAAAGTAGATGCTAATGATCTGACTCCGGAAAAGTTGGCTGAATACCAGAAAGCTCAAGGTGCGGTAACTTCTGCATTGGGTAAGTTGCTTGCCATTACTGAGAATTACCCCGACTTGAAAGCAAACCAGAATTTCCTGGAACTGCAAGCTCAATTGGAAGGTACTGAAAACCGTATCAACGTGGCACGTACCAACTTCAACAATGCAGCAAAGAACTTCAATACTGCCATCCGCCGCTTCCCAAAGAACATTCTTGCAAGTCTGTTCGGTTTCGAAAAGCGTGCTTACTTTGAAGCTTCCGAAGGAGCTGAAACAGCACCGCAGGTACAGTTCTAAATAAGTTTATTCCTACCGTAACAAACGGTTCTATAAAAAACAAGTACCCCTTCCACCCATCGGAAACTCCAGTCTATTCGAGTTTCCAGGGTGGAAGGGGTACTTCCATTTTTTAAGATGACTACTGCAAATCCGTTATTGCCTCTTTCAATTCTTTTATCCCGCTCCATGCTTTGAGGAACAAACGAATTCCTATCAGCGTTCCTACGACAAGACCAGTCCAAGCACCTATCAATATATAACGATCACCCATCTGGGACATATCCCATATCATACTTGCCAGTAAAGGTACGGCACACAACACACTCACAGCTATCCCCACTTTGAAAGACATCCGAAAACGGCTCTCCGCCAGACACACTTCACGCACAGTCATCTTCAGGCAATCAATCTTCCTTAACAGCAACATCCATGTGAATTGCCGGGCTATTATCACAGCTACAAACAGAAACAACAGCACCCACGTTGACATGCTAAAATCACACATCTGATTATGAACAATATACCAGCAAAAGAAAGGCAAACAGATCACTACAATCGTAAATCGACGCAACACACGATCCTGGACCTTCTTTACTTTACTGACTACCTTATTATTTAGTTGCTGGCGCTGGTCCATTTCCAGACGCCCGAGCCTTTCTTCCATTATATTCCAATTTTGTTTTAATTCTTCCAGTTCCATAATCTGTTTTATTTTAGCTATTCGCTTGTTTTGTAAGTTTATCCTTAATTCGTTTCAATTTTGAAGCCACGGTATTGCGCGGCACGCCGACAATTTCCGCAATCTCTTCGTAAGAATTTTCATCCAGCCACAGCAAGATGACGGCACGTTCAAACTTATCCAGTCCCGCAATGAGACGATACATCTCTTTCAAGCGTTTGGTCGTTTCACTATCTTCTGCTTCCAAACCGTAGAGGGAATCCAAGGAAGTATGCTCGCCCCGGCGTTGCTGCTGGCGATAAAAGGAGATACAGGTATTCAATCCCACGCGGTAAATCCACGAAGAAGGTTTACCCTTTCCTTCATAACCCTCGAAGCCTTTCCAAAGGTTTATTACTACATCCTGGTAGAGATCTTTAAAATTATCCCCGTCCGTGGCATACATGTAGCAGATTTTATAGATCACTCGCTTGTATTCCTCAATGAGGGAAGTGAACTGTTTTTCCTTATCATTTTGTTCCATCTTAAGATAGTCTTTTATACATAAGACGCCCGATTTGGATATTAGTTGCAGAGGAAAGAAAAAAAAGAAAATTGAGGGATATACTACGGACGGGGTATCACTAAACCCTAATCACTCTTATTCCTTCCTATACTGCTATGGACAAAATGATAATCCTGTATGACAAACGTCTGTACATAAACGATAAATATTAACACAATAAGATATTTGTGAGATCAGTCGTATACTTAGGCTATCTCAGTATGATACTTAGGGTACCTCAGTCCCATACTTAGGGTACCTCAGTCGTATACTGAGATACCATCATTATAACATATCTGATAATCAGCTATTTACAAAACGCCCTTTCAATATCAATAAATTGAAACAAATGAGCTGTTTAAAATAATAAATTATACTCTTTCTATTCCGTAATAAATTCATTTTTGTCCTCATTATATATATCCATATTAAAAAAACCTGTATCTTTGTTGCATATTTCTTCAATGGTGGAGAAATAGACTTTACGATTTGGAGATCATTTTATTATTCGTTTTCCAAAAAATCTGGTAAATTTTTACAAGAACGAATAGTAGGTGAAAGACTCCACGTCTGGATTGCATATAACTTTGTTATATACGTTCCGGCGTGGGGCTATTGCTTATTATTTTCTTGGTGGGTTTACCAGAGCCTTTGGGAAGAATAATATACCAATAGTACCCACGCCCTTTTTTTCATGATAAAGAAACTTAGGACAAACTACAACTTTTAAATTTATAACACGATGAATGTAGACTTTACCTGCTCTTGTCAAATGAAAATCGACTTAGAAAACTCAGCCGATGTATTTTCTTTTTTCGAAGAAAACTATTCCCTACCTGCTATTGCAGATAATCTGGATACGCTTTCCCCTAAAGAATTGCGCTGTGCCTGTTGCCTGATGGGCGTTGCCTTAGTAGCATTATCCCAGAAGAAAACCATTTGGGAACGACTGAAGACTATGGGATTGGGAAACAAAGAATAAAGCCTTACTCCTGCTTCATTACTACCTCCCTCACACAATTCCCTGAACCATCATGCAAAAGATGGCATCTTTTGTTGTAAAAGATAGCATCTTTCGTAGCAAAAGGTGCCACCTTTTGCATCACTTGTATAAGAGAAAGAGATGAAAGGTAAGTATTATCAGCATGAAAGGATTAAGTGAAGACGCCCCAAACTCCAATTTCTTATGCAAAGGCAAGGCTATAAGCAAAATAATCGCTACTTTTGCTACGTGAAGATAGGCTGCACCTCAGCAAAATGCAAATGCCGGGGCATTCAGTTTAAATAAATCTCTCACATTCGAAAAAGAGAATGAATTCTCTTTTTACTCATAAAATCGAGATTTTGCACTATCTTTGCACATTCAATTGAAAAAACATATCAACTCATGAGTAACCAAAGATACATGATGCGCGGTGTCAGCGCTTCTAAAGAAGATGTGCACAATGCCATCAAGAACATCGACAAAGGTATTTTCCCGCAGGCTTTCTGCAAAATTATCCCTGACATTTTGGGCGGTGACCCGGAGTATTGCAACATTATGCACGCCGACGGTGCAGGCACGAAGTCCTCATTGGCTTATATGTACTGGAAAGAAACAGGTGATCTTTCTGTTTGGAAAGGCATCGCACAGGATGCACTGATTATGAATATCGACGACCTGCTCTGCGTAGGTGCAGTAGATAATATCCTGGTTTCTTCTACCATCGGACGCAACAAACTCCTCATTCCGGGAGAAGTAATCTCCGCCATCATCAACGGTACGGACGAATTGCTCGCCGAGCTCCGCGAAATGGGTGTAGGCGTATATGCCACTGGCGGTGAAACTGCCGATGTAGGCGATTTGGTACGTACCATCATCGTAGACAGTACCGTAACTTGCCGCATGAAGCGCAGCGATGTGATTGATAATGCCAATATCCGTCCGGGCGATGTAATTGTAGGCTTGGCTTCTTACGGACAGGCTACTTATGAAAAGGAATATAACGGTGGTATGGGCAGCAACGGACTGACCAGCGCCCGTCATGATGTATTCTCCAAATATCTGGCAGAGAAATATCCCGAAAGTTATGACAAGGCAGTGCCCGAAGAACTGGTTTACTCCGGTGGTCTGAAACTGACGGATGCCGTAGAAGACAGCCCGCTGGATGCTGGCAAATTGGTACTCTCCCCTACCCGCACGTATGCGCCGGTAGTGAAGAAGTTGCTGGATGCACTTCGCCCTGAAATTCACGGTATGGTACACTGCTCGGGTGGTGCACAGACGAAGGTGCTGCACTTTATAGGTGACAATTGTCGCGTGATTAAGGATAATCTGTTCCCTGTTCCTCCTTTGTTCAAAACGATTAAAGAGCAGAGCAATACGGACTGGGCAGAGATGTACAAGGTATTCAATATGGGACACCGTCTTGAAGTATATCTGTCGCCCGAACATGCCGAGGAAGTTATTGCCATTAGCAAGAGCTTCGGCATCGATGCACAGATTGTTGGACGTATTGAAGAAAGCAACCAGAAAGAACTGATTATCAATAGTGAGTTCGGAGAATTCAAATACTAAATTCAATGAAGAAACTGATTTATATCTTATGCTGTCTCTTCTGCCTTTTCATCACCGTAGATATGGGGTATGATACGTGGGAACAGTTATCAGCGAAACCATTTTCTTTCAGGCTATTCATGCGTATACTTGCATTGTTGGGTTGGTGTGTCATAACTTATGGCGTTGCCACCCGGAGATATAGATGGGTACAAAAACTTTGCAAATAAAATAAATGGCAGACAACAATACCATATTAGAGAAACTTGAAGGGCTTGTTGCCCGCTTCGAAGAAGTATCGACGCTGATTACAGACCCGGCAGTGATTGCCGACCAAAAGCGTTACGTTAAGCTCACCAAAGAGTACAAAGAACTGGGCGACCTGATGGAGGCCCGTAAAGAATATATCCAGGTGCTGAACGGCATCGAGGAAGCCAAAGAGATCATCTCCAATGAAACAGACCCGGAGATGCGGGAAATGGCACGCGAAGAATTGGATGCCTGTCAGGCACGCCAGCCGGAACTGGAAGAGCATATCAAACTCCTCCTCGTGCCTGCCGACCCACAGGACAGCAAGAACGCCATCCTCGAAATTCGTGGAGGTACAGGTGGTGACGAAGCCGCAATCTTTGCCGGAGACCTTTTCCGCATGTACACCAAATATTGCGAAACAAAAGGTTGGAGGATGGAAATATCCAGTGTCAATGAAGGCGCGGCAGGTGGATTCAAGGAAGTTATTTGCAGCGTTACGGGCGACAATGTGTACGGAACATTGAAATACGAATCGGGTGTACACCGCGTACAGCGTGTTCCGGCTACTGAAACTCAGGGGCGCGTGCATACTTCCGCCGCATCCGTAGCCGTGCTGCCCGAAGCCGAAGAGTTCGATGTAGTGATTAATGAAGGCGAAATCAAATGGGATACTTTCCGAAGTGGCGGTGCCGGTGGACAGAATGTAAATAAAGTTGAGTCCGGTGTACGTCTGCGCTATGTATGGAGAAATCCAAACACCGGTGCTTCCGAAGAAATCCTGATTGAGTGTACCGAAACACGCGACCAACCGAAGAATAAAGAGCGTGCCCTCTCACGTCTGCGTACCTTTATTTACGACAAGGAACATCAGAAATATCTGGACGATATTGCCTCCAAGCGAAAGACAATGGTATCTACCGGAGACCGCTCCGCTAAAATCCGTACCTACAACTATCCGCAAGGACGCATCACCGACCATCGTATCAACTATACCATCTATAACCTCTCCGCCTTTATGGACGGTGACATTCAGGACTGTATCGACCACCTGATTGTAGCGGAAAATGCAGAACGTCTGAAAGAAAGCGAACTGTAAACCAACAGGTTAAGAAGCAGAGCGAATGAAAGGACAGCTACTACATAAAGTATTTCATACCCTGACGGAAGCGTTTCAAAATTGCCTGAGGCGCTTTCCTTCTACAGTATGTTTTGTCCTTGCACTTACCGTCTATTTAGTCTATCTGGTAGCTACCGATATGGATGATGACAGGAAGCTGGTGATGGTTCTGGGTTACTATTTTTCTATCGGTACGTTGCTCTCACTCACTCTCCACCTGTGGAGCGAAGAGATAAAGAGCAAGATAAAAGGAGTGATCGTACATATGGTAATGCACGTATTGCTGATTGCCGATGCGGTGTACCTCTACAGCCTTTCACCGGAACAGTCGCTTACCGAAATAGGCATAGCCCACGGAGCCGCCATCCTGGCACTGTGGCTTTCGGCTTTCTTCCTTTCATTCATCAAAGAAAAGAATGACATTCCAAGCTGGAACTTCGCTTCATACACGGTTGGCGCTTTTGTCACGGCCAATGTGGTGGGGCTTATCATGAGCGGTGGAATCAGTCTGCTGGTTTTCTCGCTTCGCCAACTCTTCAACGTGGATGTAAGTTGGAATTGCTATCTATATATCCTTATTATATGTAGTGTATTGCTTCCGATGTTGCTCTTCCTTGGCATGTTGCCCAAAGATGAACAAAAACATAACCGGGAGCCGCAACCGTCGGAGTTTCTGAACGGTACGATACATTTTCTCTTTCTCCCGCTCATGGCAGGATACCTCCTCGTGCTTTATGTCTATGCAGCCCGCATATTTATCAGTTGGGAACTGCCCACAGGCTGGGTATCCTGGCTCGCGGTAGCACTGATGGCAGGATGTATCGCCATTGAATTCGGGTTGTATCCCGTGCGTATTCAGGAGAAGAAACCTATAAACGAATGGATTGCGCGTTGGTTACCCGCTTTGGTATTGCCGATGCTGGTACTGATGACAATCGGCATTATACGCCGCTTCAACGATTACGGCGTTACCATCAATCGCCTTTACCTTATAACTCTCAACATCTGGTGCTACATTGTTTGCATCGGACTCGTCTTCACTAAAGCCCGGCGCATCAGTTGGATACCGATTTCGTTCTCCATCCTCTTTCTGCTAACTTCGGCACTGCCAGTTAATTATGCAAGTATTACCCGGAATATCATGCGCAGCAGCGTAGAGAAAGAGCTGAAACGCACTAATTTAAAACTACCACTCACCCGTGAACAATATGATGACTGGATGGAATCGCTCCCGGCAGAAACGGCAGTGCAAGTAAACGACAAGTTCAGATATCTGCGCAACTGGTTCGGACGGAAAAGTATAGCCGACCTTGTGGACAAGGATGCCTCATTCTATTCTTCTAAAAATTACGGTACTACCGATACAACAGACGATTCCGATTCCTTTGTATCATACAGCGGCAAGAGTTCCCATCAAGTCAGCATCCAGATACCGGACAGATACTATCAGTTCATAGTCGTACCGGATGGAGATATACAGGACAGATACTTCCACATACCATACAACTATCTGGAAACAGGAATACTGCCTGTTCCCCTTACCACTCAGACTAATAATAAGAACGATACGATCTTCATTGACCTGAAAACAATGGAGGCACTTGATAATCACAAATATAATCAAATGCCCCCTACCCGATTTAAGTGTAATTCCGACAGATGCCTTTTCATGCTAACAAGTTTCTCTCTGGATTACAATAAGAAAAGGAAAGATGCTCTCAGGTTACGCATAGAAGGCTACTTATTCAAGAAATAACCAAACGAATTATAAACAGATTAAATAGATTCAGTAATGGATAAACAACAACTTTTTGAAAATATCAAGCGTAAGAAATCATTCCTCTGCGTAGGTCTGGATACAGACATCAAGAAAATCCCGGAACACTTGTTGAAAGAAGAAGATCCGATCTTCGCTTTCAATAAAGCCATCATCGACGCAACGGCTGACCTTTGCATTGCCTACAAACCGAACCTCGCTTTCTATGAGAGCATGGGCGTGAAAGGCTGGATTGCTTTTGAAAAGACTGTGAAATATATCAAGGAAAACTATCCCGACCAATTCATCATTGCCGATGCAAAGCGTGGTGACATTGGAAATACCTCTGCCATGTATGCCCGCACATTCTTCGACGAACTGGACATCGACTCTGTAACCGTAGCCCCTTACATGGGTGAGGACAGTGTTACTCCGTTCCTGACTTATGAAGGCAAGTGGGTAATCCTCCTGGCACTGACAAGCAACAAAGGCTCCCACGACTTCCAGTTGACGGAAGATCCCAACGGCGAACGCCTTTTCGAAAAAGTACTGCGCAAGTCTCAGGAATGGGGCAACGACGGACAGATGATGTATGTGGTAGGTGCCACACAAGGCCGTGCTTTCGAAGATATCCGCAAGATTGTTCCCAACCACTTCCTGCTTGTGCCGGGTGTAGGTGCACAGGGTGGCTCACTGGAAGAAGTTTGTAAGTATGGCATGAACTCCACTTGCGGACTGATTGTAAACTCCAGCCGTGGCATCATCTATGTGGATAAGACTGAAAAATTTGCAGAAGCTGCACGCAATGCCGCAAAGGAAGTGCAACAGCAGATGGCAGAACAGTTGAAGGGAGTGATTAACGCCTAATCACTTATCACTTACCCTTAATCACTAACAACGTGTTCGAACGAAAGATCATTAACGACCCGGTGTTCGGGTTCATCAATATCCCGAAGGGGTTGCTGTACGACATCGTGCGGCATCCCCTTTTGCAGCGTTTAAACCGCATCAAGCAACTGGGTTTGTCGTCTGTGGTTTATCCCGGTGCGCAACACACTCGCTTTCAACATTCGTTGGGGGCTTTCCATTTGACGAGCGAAGCTGTCCAGCAGCTCGCCAGCAAGGGAAACTTCATTTTTGATAGTGAAGCCGAAGCAGTACAGGCAGCCATTCTGATGCATGACATCGGACACGGTCCCTTCTCTCATGTACTGGAAGACACCATCGTACAGGGCGTATCTCACGAGGATATCTCCCTCATGCTGATGGAACGTATCAACAAAGAAATGAACGGGCAACTCACCCTTGCCATCCAGATATTCAAGGACGAGTACCCCAAGAAGTTCCTGCACCAACTGGTCAGCGGACAACTCGACATGGACCGCATGGACTACCTTCGCCGCGACAGTTTCTATACCGGCGTAACGGAAGGTAACATCGGCTCGGCACGCATCATCAAGATGCTCGATGTGAAAGAAGACCATCTCGTGGTAGAATCCAAAGGTATCTACTCCATTGAGAACTTCCTCACTGCCCGCCGCTTAATGTACTGGCAGGTATATCTGCACAAAACGTCCGTAGCATACGAGAAAATGCTCATCAGCGCCCTGCTCCGTGCTAAAGAATTAGCAAGTAAAGGTGTAGAATTATTTGCTTCACCGGCATTGCGTTTTTTCCTTTACAATGACATCAACAAGGAAACTTTCTATAACAATCCGGAGTGCCTGGAGAACTTTATCCAACTGGACGACAATGATATATGGACCGCATTAAAGGTCTGGAGCACCCACAGTGACAAGGTTCTGTCCACGTTGAGTCTCGGTATGATCAACCGTAATATCTTCAAAGTGGAAATTTCTACCGAACCAATATGTGAAGAAAGGAAAAAAGAGTTAACTTTGCAAATCAGTCAGCAACTGGACATACCCCTCTCTGAAGCGAGCTATTTCGTCTCTACCCCCAGCATCGAGAAGAATATGTACGACCCAGCAGACGATAGTATTGATATCCTTTATAAAGACGGAAGTATCAAGAATATTGCTGAAGCATCGGACATGCTCAATATTTCCCTATTGTCTAAGAAGGTAAAAAAATACTATCTTTGCTACCAACGTTTGCATAGGTAAGTATAAAATATTCACCCAAGGACAAGGAAATATAAAAAAAAAGTCCGTTATTTGTGATTTGAAACCATCTAACAAGAATAAGACAATGGAGTTCTCTGCTAAACAAATTGCAACATTTATCCAAGGAGAAATCGTTGGAGACGAGAATGCAACTGTACATACTTTTGCCAAGATAGAAGAAGGCATCCCCGGTGCTATATCGTTTCTGTCAAACCCCAAATATACATCTTATATCTACGAAACCAAAGCCAGTATTGTACTGGTAAACAAAGACTTCGTTCCTGAACAAGAAATAAAAGCTACTTTAATTAAGGTGGATAATGCCTACGAAAGTTTGGCTAAATTGCTCAACCTTTACGAACAAAGTAAGCCTAAACGTGTTGGTATTGATCCGTTAGCTTTCGTTGCAGAAACTGCTAAAATCGGAAAGGATGTTTACATTGCGCCCTTTGCTTGCATTGGTGAATACGCAGAAGTAGGAGACAATACAATGATACATCCGCATGCGACTATCGGTAGTGGTGCTAAAATAGGTAATGACTGTATCATATATGCCAGCGCAACCGTCTACCATGACTGCAGGATAGGCAATCATTGTGTTCTGCACTCCGGTAGCGTGATAGGTGCGGATGGCTTCGGCTTTGCTCCCACCCCTGAAGGTTATGAAAAGATTCCCCAAATCGGTATTGTAATTTTGGAGGATAATGTGGAGATAGGTGCAAACACTTGCGTAGATCGTGCTACAATGGGAGCAACCATCGTACACAAAGGCGTAAAGTTGGATAATCTAATACAGGTGGCTCACAATGACGAGATAGGTGCACATACTGTTATGGCAGCACAAGTAGGCATAGCAGGTTCCACAAAAATAGGTGAATGGTGCATGTTCGGCGGCCAGGTAGGCATTGCAGGACACAGCCATATCGGTAATAAAGTAAGTCTCGGTGCCCAGTCAGGCATACCAGGCGACTTGAAAGACGGCAGCCAGCTGATCGGCACGCCGCCAATGGAATTGAAACAATATTTCAAAGCTTCCATTGCTCAACGGAGTTTACCCGAGATGTTGAAGGAAATCCGCCAGCTCCGTAAAGAACTGAATGAATTAAAACAACAAATAAATAAGTAACAAATGTTGAAACAAAAGACTCTGAAAGACAGTTTCTCCCTTAGTGGTAAAGGTCTTCATACGGGACTTGACCTGACCGTTACTTTCAATCCGGCTCCGGACAACCACGGATATAAAATCCAGCGCATCGATTTGGAAGGACAACCTACCATTGATGCAGTTGCGGATAACGTGACTGAAACGACCCGTGGCACTGTTCTTTCCAAGAATGGTGTGAAGGTCAGCACAGTAGAGCACGGTATGGCAGCCCTCTATGCTTTAGGCATTGATAACTGCCTGATACAAGTCAACGGCCCTGAGTTTCCCATTCTGGACGGTAGCGCCCAATATTATGCACAAGAAATAGAGCGCGTAGGTACAGAAGAACAAAATGCCGTTAAAGATTTCTATATCATCAAGTCAAAGATCGAGTTTCGCGATGAGAAGACAGGCTCTTCCATCATTGTGTTGCCCGATGAGAATTTCAGCCTGAACGTACTGGTATCTTACGACTCGACTATCATTCCTAATCAATTTGCAACGTTGGAAGATATGTCGAAGTTCAAAGAAGAAGTAGCCGGTAGCCGCACATTCGTATTCGTACGTGAGATCGAACCCTTGTTGCAGGCTGGTCTCATCAAGGGAGGCGATCTGGACAATGCTATCGTAATCTACGAACGCGAGATGTCTCAGGAAGACTTCGATAAACTGGCCGATGTGATGGGAGTTCCTCACATGGATGCTAAACAATTGGGTTACATCAATCACAAACCGTTGGTATGGGCCAATGAATGTGCCCGTCACAAATTGCTCGACGTAATTGGCGATCTGGCGTTGATAGGTAAGCCTATCAAGGGACGCATCATTGCTACACGTCCGGGGCATACCATTAATAATAAGTTCGCCCGCCAGATGCGTAAGGAAATCCGCCTGCACGATATACAGGCTCCGACCTATGACTGCAACCGCGAACCCATCATGGATGTAAACCGTATCCGCGAACTGTTGCCACACCGTTACCCATTCCAATTAGTGGATAAGGTTATCGAAATCGGTGCTAATTATATCGTAGGCGTGAAAAATATCACTGCCAATGAACCTTTCTTTCAGGGCCACTTCCCACAAGAACCGGTAATGCCGGGTGTATTGCAGATTGAAGCCATGGCACAGGTAGGCGGTCTACTCGTACTAAACTCGGTAGACGAACCCGAACGTTACTCTACCTACTTCATGAAAATAGATGGAGTGAAGTTCCGTCAAAAAGTGGTGCCGGGTGATACGCTGGTCTTCCGTGTAGAATTGCTTGCACCTATCCGTCGTGGTATTTCTACAATGAAAGGATATGCATTCGTAGGCGAAAAAGTAGTTTGCGAAGCAGAGTTTATGGCACAAATAGTTAAGAACAAATAATTCAAAGCATGATAAGTCCCTTAGCGTATATTCATCCCGAGGCAAAAATCGGGGAAAACGTAGAGATTGCTCCTTTCGTATTCATCGACAAGAATGTGGTAATCGGCGATAATAATAAGATTATGGCAAATGCCAACATTCTGTACGGTTCGCGTATCGGCAATGGAAATACCATTTTTCCGGGAGCTGTTATCGGTGCTATTCCTCAGGATCTGAAGTTCAGAGGAGAAGAGAGTACCGCTGAAATCGGCGACAACAATACTATTCGTGAAAATGTTACCATCAACCGCGGTACAGCTGCCAAAGGTAGAACCATCATAGGTAATAATAACTTGTTGATGGAAGGTGTGCACGTAGCTCACGATGCCCTTGTCGGTAACTATTGTATCATTGGGAACTCTACCAAAATGGCAGGTGAGATTGTAATAGACGATTTCTCCATTATCAGTGCCAATGTATTGATGCATCAGTTCTGCCGTGTAGGTGGATATGGCATGATACAAGGCGGTTGCCGTTTCAGTAAGGATATTCCGCCATACATCATTGCAGGCCGGGAGCCTATCGCATACAGTGGTATCAATACTATTGGTTTGCGCCGTCGCGGATTCTCTAATGAAACGATTGAAAGCATACACAATGCATACCGTATCATTTACCAAAGTGGCTTGAACACTTCAGATGCATTAAAGAAAATAGAAGAAGAAATTCCGACGAGCCCGGAAATTGAATACATTATCAGCTTCATCCGTGACTCCGAACGTGGTATTATTAGGTGATAAAACGATAAAGTAATTAGAATATGATATACAGATTTACACTTATCTCCGATGAAGTGGACGACTTCGTAAGAGAAATACAAATTGACCCGGAAGCTACATTCTACGACTTCCATGAGGCTATAGTGAAGTCAGTAGGCTATACTAACGACCAGATGACTTCTTTCTTCATCTGTGATGATGATTGGGAAAAAGAAAAGGAAATCACACTGGAAGAGATGGATGACAATCCGGAAATGGACAGTTGGGTAATGAAAGACACCACTATCAGCGAACTGATAGAAGATGAAAAGCAGAAGTTACTCTATGTGTTCGACTACATGACAGAACGCTGTTTCTTCATCGAACTTTCCGAGATCATTACCGGAAAGGAAATGAAAGGTGCCAAGTGTACCAAGAAGGAAGGCGATGCCCCGAAACAGACAATTGACTTTGAAGAAATGGCAGCCAATAGCGGATCACTCGATCTGGATGAAAACTTCTATGGAGACCAGGACTTTGATTTGGAAGATTTCGACCAGGAAGGTTTCGACATAGGCGGAGGCGAAGGTGGCGCAGCACCGTTCGAGGAAGAAAAGTTCTAATTCAATTATTCAGATACGCGGACGACACGGACTGGAGCGGAAGAACACGGAAGATTATCTTAAAATGAATCTTAAGTCCGCGTTAATCCGCTCCAGTCCGTGTCGTCCGTGTATCTATCTTAAATATTACATTCTCTCTTTATGAAAACCCTGATAGTGCTTATTGGACCGACCGGAGTCGGAAAGACCGAACTCAGCCTGCGGCTGGCCGAGCATTACCAAACTTGCATCGTTTCCGCAGACTCCCGGCAACTCTATGCCGACTTGAAAATAGGAACGGCAGCCCCTACCCCCGAGCAACTGCAACGCGTGAAACATTACCTCGTAGGAACCTTGCAACTCACCGATTATTACAGTGCCGCCCAATATGAAACGGAGGTACTGAAGCTTCTGGAAATCTTATTTACCGAACAGGATACAGTATTACTTACTGGCGGTTCTATGATGTATGTGGATGCCGTTTGCAAAGGCATTGACGATATTCCGACCGTAGATGCTGAAACACGCCAAGTGATGCTACATAAGTATGAAACGGAAGGTCTGGAAAGATTGTGTGCAGAGCTAAAGTTACTCGATCCGGAATACTACAAAATAGTAGACCTGAAGAATCCTAAGCGCGTAATCCATGCACTGGAGATATGCTATATGACAGGGAAGACCTACACCTCATTCCGTACCCAGCAAAAGAAAGAGCGCCCTTTCCGCATCATCAAAATAGGATTGACGCGCGATCGGGAAGAACTTTACGACCGCATTAACCGACGGGTAGAGATTATGATAGAGGATGGCTTGGAAGAAGAAGCCAGAAAGGTATATTCTTACCGAACACTTAATTCATTGAATACGGTAGGTTATAAAGAGATGTTCAAATATCTGGACGGAGAATGGACCTTGCCTTTCGCCATAGAGAAAATCCAACAGAACTCCCGCATCTATTCGCGCAAGCAGATGACATGGTTCAAAAGAGATGAAGAAATCCGTTGGTTCCATCCGGAACAAGAAACGGAGATACTAGCGTACCTCCGTTCGGTAATGTAAGTTCTATTCTGATTCCAGTAAACTCTGATAAATCATTCTGATGGATGATTCCAGTTCATCATACAGCTTCGGTATTGCTTGGATATCGAGGCTTCCTTTTTTGTACCACTCTTCCAGCAATGGCTTCGTCGTACGGAATACTTCATCTTCTACCGCAGTAATTGCTGTCATATAACCGTCACCTTTCTCAGGGCTATACAATCTCTCCCAATTCAGATAACGTCCGGTACCCATTCCCTGCTTATAGCTGAAAACTCTGTCTGCCAAACGAAGTGACCAATCACTGAGCGGAGCTGCCTCATGTTCTTTGCCGAAACGTACCATTCCGGGAAGAAGTTTACCGGCATCTTTCACCCACAACGGAACAGCTATACCAGTAGGAGGATAACCTAACAGTGTCCACATGGTAGTCAGTTCGGCCTTTTCACCCGGTTTTACACCTTGTACCACCACCGAACACGATGTACTGCTACGCGGAATGAAATCCTGATCTACAAACCACCCCGATGCCTGAGGACGATTATATGCCCCGCTACGTAAATCAATATCCAGCATACGGTTACGGAACGAACGGGATAAATCATTGAAAATAAACTGTGGGGTAATGCTACCTGTGGCCGAAGCTTTCATCAGCACCTGGTCTGCTTCCATATAGCGCACATAGCCGGCCCCCTCGTTCACCTTACCTGCAAAAGAGAAGTTAGTACGGGCAATATAACCATAAGGAGCATCCTTCGGGTTATTGGCATCATACATCACATATTTATAATAATCTACTTCAAACATAGCTGCACCGCCTTGTGCATCGATCACACCAAAATTAGCTTCGATATCGCTAGGTTTGGAAATAGTATCCAGAAAATGGCAGAAGTCCTCTACCGTAGCACAAACTTCAAGTGCACGATAAATAACACGCCCATTGGCTGCTCCCCGTTCTTCATCGCCTTTTACATCCATCAGGTTATACGATTGTGTATTCATCAAAGCAAATCCTGCAGAGTTAGTTCCCATCCATGCTTCTTTCAGATATGCATTGGCACTATTCACTACAGCAATAAAGTCATACTTCTCACCTTTCACATAATCAACATGATTTCGCATAAAGTCTGTATCACGGTTTTTCCAAAGCAGGGGACGACCGTCGGGAGTCACTTTACCCGATACAACAGCAGAAGTGCAGGCTTGCACAGGAGTAGCGAACAAAACGATTGCTACCGCACACAGGATTAATAAGGATATTTGTTTCAACATAAGCCATCAGATATTTGGGAAGTTGATACAAAAATAAGATTTTCTACTAAAGAAGTATTCAAAAAGATCAGAATTATTTAGTTCCGATTGAATATCTCAATAGGATTAATTACTTTTGAACGCAACTAAAAAGTACAGTACAATGAAACCACTTATTCCACTGGCAATATTTATATTCATTCTCACAGTCAGTTCTTGCACTACGGCACCTAACTTCCGAATAGATGCTACAACGCAGGGAATACAAATCGGAGACACACTTATTCTTACCCACCATCTACTGCCGGACTGGAAAGAAGGCGACCGTGATACTTTCATAGCAACAAAAGAAGGAAAATTTTCTTTCTGCAAACAGACGGATGAGACAAAGCTTTACATCATAACCTACCATCCTTCCCAAACGGAACCTTTAAGATATTGCAATCGTGGCTTTGTATTCTATGCCCGTCCGGGCGATCATCTGAAAGTAAAGGGGAATGTAGAGTTCTTTCCTGCCATGCACAAGGAGGGCGGAATGTATGATGATCCGCGTCTACAACGCATCCTAACCCTGGAAGATAGTATAACAGTGGAACAAAACAAAATATACCGCAAACTATACTATTTTGCAAACCTGCGAGGCACCCCACAGGCCAATCCCGACTCTATGATGTATTATAACCAAGCATACAGTCAATGCCGTTCCAGCGAACTAAGTGAAGCTCTGAAAGAATTCCGCAATACGGCAGATGACAGTGAATATGCCGCTTGGGAATATCTGCAAGCCGTAAACAGAGTCTCCTATTCGGAAGCTGCAGAAAGATTCACTCGTTTTACTCCCGAAATTAAATCATCGACTATCGGAAGAAAACTGGAACAGTTGCTCAAGGTCATGAAAAATATAGAACCGGGAAACACCCCAAGCGAGTTTACCGTAATCACTTCTGATAGTGCCCGTGTTTCTTTGTCGGACTACCGTGGTAAATATTTACTTATTTATCATTGGGGATATGGATGTCCTGGAACTACCTGGGTACATCCGCGCTTATTGAAACTCTACGAAGAATACCACGATAAAGGTTTTGAAATCTTAGGATTCACTGGCGATAAGCAACCAGAAACTCTCTCTCAAGACTCAGAAGTTGCTTCACTGTTTTATCCACCCTGGGCCACTGTATATACAAATCAAAAGGAAAATAGCTTTATTGCCGATGATTATTACTTCAACGGAGTTCCTATCCTGATGGTTATCTCACCCGAAGGAAAAACTCTTCTGAGGGGATATAGCGGCATCTATCAGCCCCTCAAAGAATTATTAGAAAAGGAGATGGGTAAATAAAAAGGCGGATAATTTCTTATTCATATTCTCCCCTTATGAAAATCATTGGTTTAATATAGATTTCCAAAGTTCCGTCTGCACCGGTTTTCACTTCCATTTGTTCGATGTTCGTTTGATACGCAGTGCTGGCCGGAACTTCTTTTCCATCAATATAATAACGTGCATTTCGCCTGTCAACACCTCTAGGTTTCAGCAACTCATCAATCTGCTTAATCGCTTTTTCTTCCTTCACTTGCTGTGGAGTTTTCAGTTTCAAAACTATGACTCCATTTATTCCACGCGTACCATAAATAGCAGTAGCCGAAGCATCTTTCAAAATATCAATGCTTTCAATGTGCATAGGATTCAATGCCGCAAAGATTTCATAAGGAAGCTCTAACCCATTTACAATGTATAAAGGCTCATTGGATGGAATAGGAATACGGTCTCTGATAACCAATGTACCATCTTTCTTCGGAGACTGTGTCACAAGTGTGTCATTCTTCAAAGTATCTTTGAAAATTACAAGCTCCTTCATGAAAGGGGCTTCAGCATGAATAGATATAGCGGCAGACATTACTAATAATAGAAATACTCCCCAAAAGAAGCTATATCCCTGGTGAATTTGTTTTCTTTGTCTCATAGCATTATCTTTTAAGTGATAGAATCTAAACCGTCTCAAACAAAAATACTTAAAAGTAATGATTTAAACAAAAAAATAAGAAACAAAGTATTTATTCAGCAGATAATTCCTTTAACCTATCAAGCAGATATGCTCGTTTACTCTCGCTTGTACCTTCTTCCCAATAGCGGATAATACCTTTCTTATCTACCAACACTGTAGTCGGTGTAACCTGTACTTTAAACAGATTGAAGAAAAATAATTCATCGGCAATATGTGTAAAAAGGAAAGGACGGTTCTCCACAATCTTCTTTATTTGTTCCGGCGTATTCCAAGTCGTAGAAAAATAAGTCACATTCGGGCAGATCTTCATCCATTCATTCAAATCCGGCATCTCTTTGATACAAGGCCGGCAACCTGTATGCCAATAGTTCAGCACAAAAGGCTTTCCGAGAATATCCGCTTTTGTCCATACCCGTCCTGCCGTATCCTTTACTTCAAAATCCGGAAATGGCTTACCTACCCATTTATCAAGAGTAATCGTATTACTTCCGGCAACCGCCATCGGTTTTTGTGTCCCGGAACGTGAGATCATCAATAGCTCCTCCCCTCCGGGTACTTTTTCTACCGGAACCCGGTATTTCATCGCATAATCCGGTAATTTTTTCCCCTTATTCAGACGTATCTCCAATGCTGTATGTCCTTTTTCATCTGTCAACATTATCATTTGAGCTCCTTCATCATTCCGAACTCCCGGTGGCATACCATTGAAAAAGCATCCATCAATGAGAACAAACTTGTCACCAGTAGTCTGGGCAGAGCAAAGCCCCGCCCAAACAAACATCATAAAGAGAAACAAAAAGAGAGAATTCCTTTCCATATAAAATATTCTTGATTATTCATCTTTTAAAGTAATCGTCACTTTCGATGCAACTTTTACCTTGGTACCCTTCATACCAATATAAGAAACCACCAACTTATCCCCTTTTGAAGCAGACATTACAAAACGTCCATCTACATCGGTGACTGTTCCCATATTGGTTCCTTCAATAAGAACAGTAGCCCCCACAATAGGCTCTCCATCCTTATCCTGTACAAAACCTTCTACTTTCATATCACCCCGAACAGACGTTTTCTCAACACCTTCTTTTGCCTTTGTAGTAATATAAATTTTACCTCTTCCAGCTTCATTTCTTTCTTTCTCAACACTGATACTTTCAATCCGATTAGGAGGCACAACTTCATCCAATGCTCTACCAGCCATTTCTATCTTCTCACCATCAACAAATATATCTACATCCTCCCATTCTGCCCTTCGGTTATTCAAATAAACACCTTTCAACCCAGGTACGTTAACTACTGAACTTCTATTTGATAAGGTAATAGACTTCTCAGCGCTTCCTTTCAGAGTAATCAGGATTACACCATTCTTTCCTTTCTCACCATACACTTCAGTAGCTGATTCGTTTTTCAGAACAGTCATACTCTCTATCTTATTCACATCTAAAGCAGAAAGGATTGACGAAGTGACTTCTTTGCCGTCAACAATGTACAAAGGATTATTCATACCTTGAACTGAGAATTCTGACATCTTCGAGCTCACAGTCACCTGTGAATTTACCGTCTTTCCACCTTCCAGCCTAAATACCACCGGAACCGTATACTTCACTGCTACCGCCTTCCCTTTCTGCATACCTGGTTTCCATTTCGGCATTGCCTTTACCAACCGGATAGCTTCAGCATCCATATCCTTATCTACCGAACGGGTTACTTTAGAATTCGTCACATTTCCTTCTTTATCAATAATGAATTGTACCGTCACACGCCCCTGAATCCCTTTTTCTTTTGCAGACTCCGGATAACGCAGCTCCTTCTGGAGATATTCCATCATGGCATCCACACCACCTGGAAATTCCGGCATTTCTTCCACCACTTCAAAGACCGCTGTACCTTGCAACTTCCGACTCACTTCTGTTGGTACATAATTCACCTTTACCGTATCTTGCGACACAGTACTTATCTGCACTGACTCTTCCGTACTTTTTATGGCTTTTGCTTCCACAATTGCTGTCAAATCATTAACTTTGACGGCAGAAATCTCTTCTGCAGTTTCTGAGATTTCAGGACGGGCAAAAGCTGTTACTGCAATAGCTGCTACCGGAAGTATATATAAATACTTCAATTTTGCCCACGGATTCGATTTTTCTTTTAACATCATAGTGATACGTTTTTTAAGTTTACTGTGATTAAAGCTGTTGGCCATAGAGTAGAGCCTTGTGCCGACAGCTTTTTTTATTAATAATAGTTGATACTGTTTTGCATCCACACCCTCCTTTATCACCGTTTCATCCGCTTCAAACTCATGGATATTCTGCAATTCCTGCTTCAGGAGCCATGATGCCGGATTGAACCACTGAAAGAAAATGCAGACATCAGCCACCAGCAAGTCCCAGGAATGGCGGTTATGGATATGGGCAAGCTCGTGGATAAGGATTTCCCGTCCGTTCTCCTCCAAGTCTTTCCGTGAAATGACAATATATCCCATCCAACTGAACGGAGCGATGTCACAGTTGTGTACAATCAAAGTAACGCGCTCTTTCCTGCCCGGTAAGTAGCTGCCAATATCCTCTTTTTTACCCGATTTCAGCAACATCAGTAACCGTACCAACGAATATACGTTGCGGAAGGCAAAGAAAACGATTCCTGCCAGATAGACAAGCAGCGCCACTTGTATCCAGGTGACTGTTGCCGTTTCAGCCCTTGCTCCGGCCTCAGTGGCATTCACTGCATCTGCCATCATCAGCAACTGCTCCAATGTCAGCATCGTCTGGTGCACTTCCGTCTCCTGCTTCACACTTACCTCTACCAAAGGCAATAGGCAGGACAACAGCAAAATGCCCAACAATGAAAAACGGTTGAAACGATGAAACGTCTCGCGTGCCAGCAACAAGCGATAAAACAAATAGAATATCGCCAGGCAAACAGAAGATTTGAGTATATAAACAAAAAACAGACCCATGGAATTATTTACTATTTAGGGATTTACGATTTACTATTTACAGTTACTTGGTCAGTTCATTCCGTAGCATCTCCACTCCGGGAAATCCGGTTGCTTTGTAGGAAATATCTCCTTCACGGTTCACGACGAAATAGGTCGGGATACCCGGATATTCGTACAGCTTTGCCAATGCCGTACTTTGCTCATTGCTAATGCGACAGTGAATACCGGGTATATCCGGTATCATTACTTTCCATTTTCCTTCAGGAGATGTTTCGTCGACAATATATAGATAAACCACCTCTTTCAGCTCCTCTTTCAACGGTTTCAGGCTTTTCATGGCCCGCATACAAGGACCACACCAGGTGTTCCACATATCCACCAGTACCATCTTGCCACGATAAGGACGAGTAATGACCTGCAACAAACTGTCTGCCGCTACCTCCTTTTCCACCTCAACAATCTTATATCCGGTCTTTCCCTTAGTAGCTTCCAGCTCTGATTTCAGTTCGGCTTCAATCCTCCCGTTTCTCATCAGGAACAATTGCCTGAGGTCGGGAGAAGCGATGCTGTCCACCGTCCGACGCTCTTCCTCAGTCAAAGGCATGTACTTGCTCAGATTACGGGAAGCACGCCCGGCAAGAAGCATGTCCGGCCAAAGAGGGTCTTGCACAAACTTATCCCGGAAATTTCCGGTAGCGGTCTTCACAAAGTCCGTATAATAATTGTAATATTTCTGTTCGGGGGTATGCAGAATATCCAGTTGCAGTATTTCCTTGAAGTATGAGGTACTGTCCACCGTCATGTCCGCCCTTTTCACCCCCTTCCTGCCCGAAAGCATCGGGGCATAACTAAGGTTACTCTTGTAATTATAGATAAGGCTGAACAGATTCATATCCAGATTTGCCCGGATATAAGTACGGCAAGCCTGGCTCATATCCTTGTTTTTTACAAGTTTCTTTTGCATATCTTCATAATGCCTGAACAGATACTTTTTATATGCCTGCGGAGTCATCCCACAAATATCTGCATAAAAATCATCAGCTCCCGATAAGCTTTTCATTTCACCGAACCGCAGCAACTCGGTATTCAGACCGGCATAGTCTCCTTCAAACCAAACACAGTTGTCCGTTACACCATCCCTTTTCCGGCTTAAAAGACGGCTTTGCGAATAGAATATTTCAGGCAGATTGATTGTGACATCCAGTTCTCCACCCGGAACGAGAAACAATTCTATTTTCGAACGGGATATCCACAGCGTAGCACCGCTCGGCAACAGCACCTCTGTCTCATAACGGAACGTGCCATCCTCCGCTATCTTCAAGTCCTTACCGGTGAAATACATGAAGAACCAAGGCGAGTCATAGTAGCGTAACGTCACTCCATACTCCGGTTTATACCCCAATATCTGCCCCTTTATGACAGTCTTTCCCATATTCAATTCCGGTCCGGGCAATGGCAAAACCTCATCCGGTTTCTTATTCCGCAAACGTTCGGAAATATCCACCCGAGGTTTCTCTCCGTTGAGCTGTATACCATAAATTACCCATCCTTCATCACTGTCCGGTGTCTCTACAAAATCAAAGCTCTCAGTATCCATCGGAAGCGGACTAAACTTCAAAACAGCAGTCATTTCACCGGAAGCGGGAATATGCGTCCATTCATCCCTGGCAAAACCGGTATTTCCCAAATATCCGTAATCCTTTCCGGATGCCCGCAACACAGCTGTCGAATCAATCCTGACCCTATCGCCCTGCATGCCATAAAGCCTCACCGCCAGCCAGGTCGTATCTTTTCCAAGCGTCACTTGCTCCACTTCAATGCTACGCGTATTGCATGCCATGAAATAGGGTACCTTTACGATTTTCTTTGCCTGCAATCCGCAGCAAATACTTACCAGCAGCAAACAAACCAATCCGATGTTTTTCATAAGCCAGAGTTATTAGAGTCTCAACAATCTCAGTCCCTTCCCTTTTCCACGTCTTGTATCAACTGCTTCAGTTCTTCCAGGGATATATCCTCTTCCTTCACCAGAGACGACACTGCGCTGAGATAGGAATTATTGAAATATTTGCTGATAACGTTCTTCAGTGTCCGCTTGCGGAAATCCTCCTCGCTGACCACCGCATAATACTGATACGTGTTGCCGTACGTATGATGGCTCAAGAATCCCTTATCCTCCAATCCTCTCACAATGGTGGACAAAGTATTGAAATGTGGTTTCGGCTCTTCATAGAATGCCAGCATTTCCTTCACAAACAAGGGTCCCTTTTCCCAGAAAAAGCCCATGATTTCTTCTTCTTTTGCAGTCAATCCTTTCATAACATTCTTTGTTTTCCGCAAATAACTAAATTATCTAGTTCAAAAACTAATTTCTCTCGTTAAATAAAACTAAAGCTTTTAGTTTATTCGGCAAACACCAGTCTCCAACCGTCTCCCGACAAGCAAAATACCTACTAATAGTGATTGCAGTTCTCGGATAAAAGCCGTTACTTTGCGCACGAATCAGAGAATTAAAAACAATAACATACAATGAATGAGCAACATAAGTACCGCTCCACGGACAAGATGAGTGACCTCATCTGTGACAATTACTCCTTATTAATGGTGATGAGCCGCTTCGGACTGTCATTAGGATTCGGAGACAAGAGCGTGAAGGACGTCTGCGAAGCACAAGGCGTCGATTGCCCTACATTCCTCGCCGTAGCCAACTTTATCAGCGAAGAACAATACTCTTACAGCGGTAATGAAAGTGATTTTTCCATTCCCGCCCTTATGGATTATCTGAAGCGTGCCCACACATATTTCCTCGACTTCAACCTGCCGGCCATCCGCCGCAAACTCATCGAAGCCATCGATTGTTCCAGTACAAACGATGTAGCCTACCTCATCCTGAAGTTCTTCGATGAATATGCCAAGGAAGTACGCCGCCACATGGAATATGAAAACCAGGCCGTATTCACCTATGTAGAGCAATTACTCCAAGGCAACCTATCGGATGAATACAACATCGCCACTTTTGCCAGCAAACATAATCAGATAGATACCAAACTGAAAGAGCTGAAGAACATCATCATCAAATACTACCCGGAAAAGGAGAACAACAATCTCCTGAATGCGGTCTTGTTCGATATATTCAACTGCGAACAAGACCTTGCCACCCACTGCCAGGTAGAAGATTATATGTTTGTTCCCGCCGTAGCGCAAATAGAAAGGAAACTGAAAAATGAACAATAATACTTCTTTGAAGATTGTCATTGCAGAAACTTCGGTCATCATCCGGAGTGGCCTGACGGCTGTTTTGAAGCGTATTCCCAACTTGAATGCACACCCTATTGAGGTTTCTTCTCCGGAATCGCTGCAGAACTACATTCACATGCATCCGGCAGACATTATCATCATCAACCCCACTTTCGGTGGCTGGTTCGACCTGCCCGCCTTCAAGGCAGAACACGGAAAATCCGGTATCAAGTACATTGCTATGGTATGCTCCGTCATCGACAACAACATATTGAAGGAATATGACGAGAACTTCGCCATGTGCGATGACGTAGATGTCATCGCCTCCAAAATCAACCACTTGCTACACACCGAGGAGGAAGAGGAAAAAGACAGCGAACAAGAAACCCTGAGCCAGCGCGAAAAGGAAATCATCACCTGCGTTGTGAAGGGCATGACCAACAAAGCCATCGCCGACAAACTCTACCTCTCCATCCATACCGTCATTACCCATCGCCGTAACATTGCACGCAAACTGCAGATACATTCTCCGGCAGGGCTCACCATCTACGCTATTGTCAACAAGCTGGTAGAATTGAGCGACATCAAGGACTCTCTATAAGATTCTTCCGGCAACCGTTTCCCTACCCGCTGCGGCCTATAGGGAAAAACCGGATGAATCCCTTGCAAAAGTATGCTCCTCCATACGGGAAAAGCCCTCTGCCTATTGATTAAGGTTTATCTTGTGCCTGAAGACAAAGCTCATCCCCTATGTCATCCCTCCCCATCCTATGACTCTTTATGCCCCACAAGTATCCTTATCCAACCTTACCCACAGTATCCGTCACGCCATACACAAATCCCCGCTTCACGATATCACATCGGGAAGCGGGGATCCTTTTATCTTCATAAAAGTGGTTACGTAATTATGACTAACTAATTCATTCAAATCTGATGTTGCAAAGATAGGGCATCGGCAGACAGTACGCAATCACTTAAATTAGGTATAATAAAACAAGTCAGTCATCATAAATAGGTAGAACCACCCGTAAATCAGGCATTGGCATAGCTGTGCATTCCTCCAAGGATGTAGTTCACCCCGAAATAGGTCATCAGGACTGTCAGAAAGGCGGCAACCATATAGATATGGAAGAATAACGGACTGCGGAAAATGCGCAGGCTGCGCGCATGGAACGCCGCTCCATAAACCATAAAGGTAATCAGCGCCCATACTTCCTTCGGGTCCCAAGCCCAATAACGCCCCCAAGAAGCATTGGCCCAAACCGCACCCAGAAAAATGCCGGCTCCCAAAAAGAAAACGGCGGGATAAAGCAGCAATCGGCTGAGCAGCATCAACATCCGGGCTGAACGGCGAAGACACAATGCCAGTATGCCGTTCAGCATCATAAAGGCAAACAAAGCATAAGACATCATTATCAACGACACATGCGTACTGAGCCACGGAGAAACGAGCACGGGCATCAAGGGAGTGATTTGGGGATTCATCTGTCCCAAATAGGACACCAGTAAGGCAAAACCGGACAGCAAAAAACCGAAAGGCACCATAAACGGGAAGCGCCGCCGAAACAGACAAGCCAGGAACAGCGCACACAATGCCATGAACTGCATCGTTTCGTATCCATTACCCAACGGGATACGCCCGCCGATGTACCACCTCAGACCATACCCGAAGAGCTGAAAGAGAAACGCCGCATAAAGAGAAAACGGGAAAAAAGTATCTGCCAAACGCGAAGAGAAAGAGAGCGCTACAATCCTACCGGAAGAGTCTGACAATGCCGACGAACGGCGCAGGCCGCAATACAGCAGACGGAAGAAAGCCAGCATCCCCACCGTAAGGTTGAACATGAACAGCAATTTGCTGAAAGGAATACGGTTATACAGCAATTCGGCTTGTATTTTAGTATTGGAAACAGGCTCCACACTCCCGTCTTCCGGCAAAGGACGAATCAATGTACCATTTTGGAGCATCAAAATCAGTCCCACCTTTTCATCCGCCTCTACAATGGCCTTTTCCAGAGAAGTCATTTTCCGATGATGGTCTTGCTTCCCCTTCCAGAACTTCTGCAAGCGATACTTCTCACCGTCGAACAAATCAGCCAGACATGCATAGGGTGTCTCCAAATGAAGCAGGCGACGGAGTGCCTCGTTTTTGATATAAATCATCGGCTCATTCTGCCAAACCTCCGGACGCAGAAGCCATCCGCCAATCACCTGCTCCGGCGTCATGCCTCCATAAGACAATTTTCCCGTCAGTTTCAGTACAAAATCGCGCGCAAGGGTATTGAAAGGAACCACACGGTCATTATAAATCACCTGCTTACGGGCAAGACTATCCGCCTGCTTGCGTGCCAGTGCCGGAAGGCTTCTCTTCTGCGCATGTACCCCACTTCCCAGACACAGCAACAATAGGACAAACATTCCTCCCTTCTTCAACAACGGATGCCTCAGCAGCCTGCGGAACTCTCCTCCCCGGCTGACCAGCATCCAGAGCATGGAGACACCTAACAAGAGGTATCCACTATAGGTAATCCCTATCCCCCACGGGTCATAATTCACTGTCAGCCAGCTCCCCTGCATATCCTCATCAAAGGAAGACTGATAAAAGCGGAACCCCTGCCGTGAAAGAATACGGTTCATGGAGACGGGCGTCTCACCGTGAATATAGCTGATATAATCTGCAGGAGCATCCGTACCCGGATAGTACTCAATCCGGAAACTGTCCAGACGTAAGGTGAACGGTAACTCTACAACCTGCCTGCCGTCTTGTTCCAAAAAGCAGTTCACCTCACTGCCGACAGTAAGATGCACATATCCTTTCCGGCCACAAAGAAACGTAGTCATGGCTCCCGCCAAAATCACGAGGAAGGAGCCATGCAACAACAACGTCGGGAGATGCCGCCACAACCGCAGTCTTACAAGCACAACAACAGTCATCGCAGCAAGGGCTCCCCACAAACAACAGAACCAAATCGTATGATAAACATGCTTTTCTACAAAATCCGTACTGCACGTCTGCTCTACAAACGTAGTTGCAGCAAGCATGAGCAGCAAACAACCATAAACAGCTATGAGAAACTTTTTCAATTAAGAGCTATCAATTAAAAGTAAAAAATCAATATGGAGCAAACTCTTTGTTTTCTAAAGACCTGACTCCCATACATTCCATCTCTATCAGCCAACCCGGACGACATACGGGAGCATATACAAACACTCTCGGAGTATCCGGAAAACGTTCGTCATACATTCCTTTGACCACGGTATAGTCTGCAACATCCCGCAGATAAACAATCATCTGTCCTAAATCATCAAACGTACAGCCAGCCTCTTTCAACAAAGCCTCCACATTCTCCCACATACGTTCCGTCTGCTTGCGAATGTCTCCGGGATATACCACCTCACCTTTATTATTGATGCTCGCAGTACCCGAAATAAACACCTGGCGACGGTCGCCATAATCCACATACGTACCTCGCTCGAAACTCACACCGTATTCGTATGTGGGATTCAGATGTGTCGGTGCGTAAAGGTAGTGAATTTGTTCAGATTTCAAACCATCTACAGCATAAGTATCCATCTGAACCGTCACTTTTGGGTCGGCATGACGGCCACCGATACCGGTACTGGAAATATAATGAGTCTTCTCCGTCAAGTCCTGGGTAACAAACACCTCATTACGTGCCTTCACCACTCCGGCATAATTCACATCCACGTTCTGTACAAAGAACCAGGTACGTATGCAATTATCAGCCAGCTTGCAGCCCTGTTCCATCAGCTGCATCACATAGTCATTCAACAGCAGACGGGTCTGGTATTCCGAATTGGCGGCACGATTGAAAGAGCCGCCTCCCCAAAGGTGACGGTAGGCGCCATGTCTCACTTCGAACAATCCGTTATGAAGTACCTGTGTTTCCACACCTTTCTGCAGATAGACCCACAGTGCAATCTTTGTACCGTTCAACGGCGGCTGCTCTACCACGGAGAGTGCACAATCCGAACATTCTGCCGAAAGCGCCAGTAGCATATCTGCCTGATTGGCGGCGTCACTTAGAAAGTAGCGTTTAAAGATGGCAACAGCACCTTGTAGTTCACTTTCACGCAGTTGGCAGTAAGTGTCGACCACCGCATTCAGCTGTTCTTCATAAGTCGCTTCCGGTCTGGTGGCATGAATCATTACATGATATTCCGAAACACCCGCTTCTACCTCATATTTAAAGATTTCGGTTAAGGTATTCTCCGATTGATTAGTTTGTTGTTGTTTATCTTTCATATTAAATATCAATTAGTCGTTGTTGTTCAAAAAAGTACCGGTATTACCAGTAAGACCCATCATTATTACGGTTGTGCACCATCGTCAATCCAGTTGCCAATCAAAGACTGCATATCAGATGAGGTTATCATCTGAGAATGGTCTATACGCCAATCCGAGCTGATGTCCGTACCCAATATGAGATGCAAGACACTTTCTGACGCATTACCGGGCATAACCCTCATTTTACCGTCCACCGTCGTTGAAGCCCGGTTGACCAGATCAGCATGGCTATGTCCTTCCAGCAGATTCAAGCCACCACCCGGAGTGGTGCTAAGACCATGGCAAGCCGTACAAGTGGCATTGAATATTTTTTGTTGAATGGCATTGTACATACTTGCATCAACTGTTCCTGCATCCATAAGTATAGTATCAGCGATTTCAGTACATTCCATTGCCACCAAACTGACAATGCGCTTTCTCAACTTATTGATTACACATAGCTCGACAGTTGTCACCTCATCCGTTATGCCGGACATTGTCAACTGGATTTCATCATTATCCGATTCGGATACCGGAACAACCTTTGAAACAATGGCATAATCGCTTTCATCATCAAATCCTGCCACTACCACACTATAGTCGCCCGACCACTTATCCACACCACTAATCCGGCCTGTCATCTTCACTGTGCGTCCTTCACCCGTGGCCACTACGGCATTCTCATAAATTCTCCCCTCATCGCATGCATGCAGACCTATAAGAAGCACGGGCAGAAAAAAGAAAAGAATGTATTTTTTCATAGACGAATCCTTTCCTGACTTCATTTAGAATGTATATTGAAGCATCACCGTGGCAGAGTGAGTGGCCAGACCTAAATTATCATTATCACGGTCGAGCTGCGTGTCGTGTCCCCAACGGGCTACATACTGATACATTGCCTGCAATTTCAGGTTGCATCCTCTGAAAAAGTAATTCATACCTACAGCAGGCATATTCAGGAAACCGTCGTCATCCGTACCGTTACGATTGAAGATATCGTAGCGTGCGGCAAGCTGTAGGCGGGGAGCGACAAAGTAACCACCTTGCACATAACCGCCTAAAAAGCTATACGATTCATTTATCTTTTGCCGTTTGGTGAAACCTACATTCATATAATAAGCTTCAGCCGCCAGATAGAGCTTGTTCTTCAACATGGCAAATTCCAACCCCACACGGGTATCATTGGTACTCTCATTTTCACTCTCCACATTGATAGAACCCGAAAGACCGAATAATATCTTATCCTCGTTCAAACGGTTAGGATTACCTTGTGTGGAAGGCATCACCCCCTTGGGCATATAAGTCAGACGTCCGGCATACAGCAATGAAGGGATATGCCAGTCATCACTCATCGTCTTTGAAGCTGTATTCACGGAAGCTCCGGTTCCATTGAACAAGCCGACTTCATAACCGAACTTATCTGCCACCAGACCGTGAATTTCAACACCCAGGTCAAATCCCGTACCGATATTAGGCGTCACGGCATTCAACGAATAAGGAAAAATTACAGAAGACGTCAGAGAAACCGGCAACTGGGGAAGCAGTGTTTCGCCAAGAGTTGTCAGATAGGCATGCGAGAATGGAGTCTTGAACTTTCCGACACGAATCGCAAATTGTTTTTTCAGCTGTACATCAAACCACGCCTGCTGTAACAGCGCTCCTCCACTTGCAGCAGCATTGATGGACAGATTGAAAGCTACTTTTCCAAAAGCCTTGCCAGTAAAGCCAAGTACGGCATAAGGAATGGAAAAACCCGAATTGGCAATATTATCTTGGTTATAAGCCTTATCCAAGCCTTCATCATCATACCAATTGAAATTAGCACTCGTTTGTACCAACAGATAAGGCTTGAAAACAAAATCACCTTTCTTTGTTTCAATGGTAAAACCTTCTCTTCCGGCCAATGACACTACACCATTCTCCGTATCTTCCTCATGTTGCGCCATAGCGGTCAAAGGCAAAACAGCCAGCATGGCGACATATAAAAATTTCTTCATAATTACTTTTTATATAAAGCTTATTAGTTCTAAAGTGAATTTAAAAATACAATCAGGGCATCACGGTCATCCTTACTCATGTTCTTAAAGAGATTTTTCGATGCTTCTCCCTCTCCCCCATGCCACATTATGGCTTCAACAAGATTGCGAGCACGACCATCGTGCAAGAAGTAGGTATGTCCGTTTACCTTTTCCTGAAGCCCGATACCCCAAAGCGGAGTAGTGCGCCATTCATTGCCACGCGCCAACCCACTTACATAGTTATCATTCAGACCGACTCCCATAATTTCGGAGCCCATATCATGCAGCAAAAAATCCGAATAGGGGTGAATTGTCTGACTTCCCAACCATGGCAAACGGGTACCGTTCAACAGCACGGAGCCCCGAGGCTTGGTATGCAACGTGGTGACATGGCAAAGATGGCACTTGGCTTTATAGAAATTCTGTTCTCCCCTTATCACCTGCGGGTCATTCACATTACGCCGTGCAGGAACACCAAGACTCTGCATATACAAGTCAACATCTTCCATATCTTCTGTAGAAACATCCAACTGGGCATAAGAAAGCCCCATCATGCTGCCTTGATTCACCTGGGACTGCCCCTCGCATATCTCTTCCGGATAGCGGCTATTGGTAACACCCATATCACTTGAAAAACCAAGTTCAACAGTCAAATCCGCATGTTGAGCCTTATTTCCCGACAGCCCCAAGCTTCTCACACCACGTTCGGTAATGTAATTGCAACGGCCACTTATACCATACTCCGGATAATTACTTTTTGCAGCAAGCGCTTCAATCTCCGTAGCTTCCAAAGCCATCATTTGCCCCATACCGACATGTCTCAACGGGATACGCACCGTACAGAACATATCTTCAGGCTTTATACTGTCAGCATACCATTCGGATATGGAATAAGCCGGTCTGCAAAGTTCATACTTCTCTCCGTCGGGAAAGGTAAAAGTCTCATAAGTATACTCCACAGAAAGCTTCCCCTCCGGTTTCACTCCATAAATTGCCTGGTCATGGAGGACACGACCATAATCCTGAAAAAACGCACCATTCTTGCGGCTTATATAAACCAGCATCGAGGAAAACCCGTAACTACCCGATCCACCTTCACTCCACAGCGTCGGTTTGGTACGGCCGGCATTACGATGACAACTGCCACAAGAATACCCCGCATAGACTGGGCCAAGACCACCTCCCATGCCATTGCTACTCGTACGCACATCATCGTAAAGCCCGTCACCATCATTAAAGCGACTGTTGTAAACACCCGACACCCAGTCTGCCGGTGAATCATAGGCCTTGGATGAATTCATGAAGATTGTGGACGTTCCGGCAGACAGAGCGTATCCTTCAGGAATCTCTATATCCAACACGTCAATCCCATCATCATCACAAGCAGTCAAACCTGCCGACAAACAAAGGAGAAGACATGAATATCTCATTAAACGATTCATCATCTTTATCTACTTTTTAATAATGGCATATCCAAACATGCCAAAGAAGTAAAGGCAGGATTCTCCAAATCCTCCCCTTTACTTCTTGAGTATTGTTTATAAATAATTCTTATTTAACTGTACGAGGCTTGCCATCCTTGAAAAGCAGGAATTCCAAAGTATGGAATCCGCGTACATTTTGAGCAGATTCAACTTTTGCATCATCATCACCCTCGCTCCATTCCAAATCGCCCCATTTCTGGGAATTCAGAATCTGGACAATGGCGTTCTGGTCCAAAGGCCAACTATCCATATTCGGGTCAAGTCCCAGCTCATCCACCGGCCCAAATAGGAACGCCTCACTTTCCTCCCAAGGTTCACGGGCTATTATCCAAGCATTGCATGCCGTCTCAAAAGCACTGTTAGAGGGATTGTTGGCAAGAGCCACCACAGCGTCATACAGCGTACTATTCTTCTCCTTCAAATCCTTATAGGTAGGCAAAACCACAACATTGACATAATTTTCAACAATCGGGTCAAGTGCTTCATTGCTGTTAATGGTGCTATTGTCCCTGATATAAGGTTTCAACTCCTTATCCAATACACTTTCCAGTTCTTCACAAGCCTTGATAGCCGCTACCGTTTCCTGACTGTTGATATTATTACGGAAAGGTTGGGGAATAGCCTGAATAGCCGATGCTGCCGTAGTGATAGCTGCCGACACTTTCATATCCAACTCCGCATTGACTCCAGCCACCAATTTTGAAATTGACTTGTCGCTCACCTTACCGTCCAAAGAGCCGTAATAGGCATTGCGGATTGAGTAAATATTATTGGTATAATCATCACGGGAATGCCAGCTATACCATGACTCAACAGCATAGAGGGCCTCTATAACATTGTTTGCCATATATTTATTATATGGATCACCAATCTTCGTCTCACCTACCTCATTGGAGATTTCAACACAACCGTCGATAACCTGCTCTATACAGTTCCAGGCACTTGAAAAGTTATAGGCACCATTATGAGCTTTGAAGGAAGTTGCAAAACTTGCCCCACCCTTATAACTCGTATTCCAAGAATCATAAAGATTGGTGGCATCTGTCTTCAACAAAGCCGCCACATTTCTCATGTAGTTGTGCCAACTTGCCGCATTCTCCGAGTTATACTCAATGTCAGCAGGATTAACTGTACTGTTGTCATCATCATCGCTACAAGCAGTAGCCGTAAATGCCAGCCCTAATACCAAAGCTGTCGCATAAAAGAAATTTTTCTTCATCTGTATAAAATTAATTGATTACTATTCATCTACTTCTTGACAAACCAACCGATATAGGCAATACCGATCGAAAACTCATTTTCACTATTATACTTGCCAGTTCCAAAAACCTTGTTTGTTCCGATTTGGCGGGTAGTGTAATCAGCCTTTACCACCAGATTAGGCAAGGCATACCAATTCAATCCGGCAGTCCACATGCTTACCTGACAACGTTTCTCCATTATCTGGCTGGCCTCTCCCTTTTCTTGCGGATTATAATATTCATAACGTGCAAAGGGGTAGATAACCGGAACTTTCCTGTTTCCTTTGAAGAAAGCGCTGATATTCAAACCGGCCTCGGCTGCATAACTGACTACATTCTTTGCAATGGGGGTTATACGGCTGTAAGGAGATTTATTCGACAATTTGGTATTTGCCTCACTAAGCTTCGCTGAATTACCCAAATTTCCGTATACCATATTGGCACGGGCAACCACATATTTATTACGGTATTGGGCATCTGCCGTATAAATTCTTACCGGAATCTTACCGGTAGACGAATAAGTATCCGCTTTGTCAGAATTGGAACCGGCATCAGCGCAGTAATAGAACGAAGCACCTATACGCAACCCCGGAACCCCCTTATAGTCCAGACGAGCCACATAGCCCGGTGAAGTAAAGTTGTCTTCTTCAAAGATGCCTTGTTTGCCACTTGCTATCCAGGTGTTACGGTCAAAGCCATTGGCATTCAGACCGGCCACTATCATGGCCTGATAATCAAAGCTGGCATATCCTTTTCCAAAAGAACCAAAAAACTCGAGTCCGTTTTCATGCCACGTAGAAGGAAGGATGGTTGTCTCTCCTTCCGGCCGATAAGTTCCAAAGAAATTGATTGGTTCATGATGGGCGTTGGTCAATCCTACCGGGACAATGATGTGACCGGCACGTATGTTGAATTGTGGAACAATTAAACGGGTAATGTGGAATTGCTCGATAGCCACTTCGCCACCCTTTTCCACCTCCGTTTCATACTCACCGTTTTCCGTATTCTCAAGTTCATAAGCAGTACCCGTACCACCGGATTCAAACTCGATTTCAGCACCGAGTATCCATTTGGAATTGAACTTGTAATCCAGAGCCAACACGAAACGGGGTATAGAAATTGTATTCCTATGTTTGTCTGGATTGCCTTCAGGTGCACCATAGAAACGGTTAATACCATAATCCTTAAAACTTGCAACCATTTCTCCGTATCCACCGAAACGGAATTTCTTGTAGTTGTCGCCATCATTCGCTACTTTTTCCTTTTTCTCTTTGTCTGTTGAAATCTCCGTACTCTCTGCTGCAGAAGTAACTTTTTCAGGTTCAGCAGCCTGCAAAGCATTGGCAGAAAGCAAAAAACATAAAACGAATAAGCCAGTTAATTTTCTCATCTTTTATCTTAAATTTTGTTGGGAGCAAAGGTAGAGGTAGTTAAAAAGGAGAACAATACCTAAAAATTGCGAAAAGAAGAGAAAGAGTAACCATTAGTAGGTAATGGCAGATTTATAACAACAAATAAAGATGAAAAAGGAGGATAAATGGTAAAAGAACTATTAAAATGCTAATCCACGTAACGAGCACGATAAGCAGGGCCGTACCTTCCAGAATACGGTCAAGCACAGTGGGTTGGAAACGGACATTAGGGCATTTCTTGCCGGAATAAGGACCAAGATTAATCATATTATCTACGATTTAGAATCTGTTATCACTAATCCTCCTTTGCTTTCTCTTCAGACGGAGGAGGATTCTTGGACTTCTTCATCCGCCCACTCTTCCGCAATGCTTCAGCGATAATCCACTGAAGCTGTCCATTGGTACTACGGAACTCGTCGGCTGCCCATTTTTCAATGGCATCCATCGTTGCAGCATCCACACGGAGGACAAAGCTTTTGGTTGAAGTTTCTTTTTTAGCCACTATTTATTTACTATTTAACAATTTACGATTTATGATTGAAGTTACTTTGATATAACCAAGTACCAATCAAAGAGTATTCTGCTTGCCCCGCACGAAGGAGGCAATGTCATCCATAACATATGCCGGGACGGGCGAAGCATGGCTATACTCAAACGGAGTCGCCTTGCCGCTGCCTTCCTGCAACAAGTGATTCAATTTCGGATAAGATTTGAAGTACGCATTCTTACAACGCAACAGACCGGAACGCCATAAACCGAAGTCTTCCATAGTCACTTGATAATCTCTCTCCCCTTGAAGAACAAATATGGGCAGCTTTAGTTTAGCGGCAACCTCCACCGGTTTGTAAGCGTTGGCAAACAGCCAATATGAGCGGGGCTGCCCCAATGGTAAGGGAATTGCCTCATCGAACTCTTCGGTACCAAGCTTTTTGACATTCACCAACTGTTGTTTCAGTTCATCAAGTTGAGCCTTTACATTGACTGAAGAATCCGTCAAAGAAGAGGTATAATAAAACTGTTCCTCAAGAGCATCTTCAAGCGGTCTTGCCAGTCCGGCAAGGATAATGATACCTGCCAAACCTTTCGAACGCCCGGCAATACGGGGAGCCAATGTACCTCCCAGGCTGTGCCCCAACACATACACACTGTCAGAAGCCAGCTCGGGCAAAGCCCTTACCTGCTCCACTATGGCAACGGCATCGTCCACGGCCTCAGTATCATAATCGAGTTCGCGACCGGCAGGAACGCAAGCCGCACCATATGCTTTTGTCCGTTTTTCATAGCGGACGACGGCAATGCCGCGTTCCGCCAATCCCCAGGCCAGGTCACGGAAAGGCTTGTTGGGACCTATCGTCTCGTCACGGTCGTGAGGACCGGAACCATGTACCAGAATAACACAAGGAACCCTGCATACATCCGAACCGACTGCCCTCTTGGGCAAAGTCAACGTTCCGGGAAGCTTGTAGCCGTCGGCTCCCAGCGTAATATCCCTTTCATCCATTTTTGTCTTATCATAGGCTACCGGTTGGGCAGTGCTAACAGCAGGTGCAGGGACTAGCCGGATTGTATTCAGTGCCCCGTCAGCATCAAAAGCCACTAGAAAGCGGAGATTATAACGTTCAAATTCCACATCGGAATAATAGATAGTAATTCCCTGGGCAGAATCGGTCTTCCATTCTCCTTTTGATATGGATTTACCAAACATTTTCTCTGCTTGCCGGAAAGAATCATTGAAGAGTGCCGGAGCCAGTTTCTCCTGCAACTCCCGGTTCAATGCCGCATGGATGCTGTCACCTTGCCCTGCCACAAACAATTCATAAATGTGCTGCGCGCGCGCAGTATTCGCATCTTGTGCAAAGCCCCCATATACATTGCCCAGCAAGAGCAGTATAAGAGCCCACCGTCCTATGCCTCCCATCTCTTTCATCCGTATCCTTTATCAATGGTTCAACGTTCCCGTATTGACTACCGGTTGGGCAGCCTCGTCCGCACAAAGCACTACCAACAGATTGCTGACCATTGCTGCTTTCTTGTCTTCGTCCAGTTCAACAATTTCTTCTTCAGAAAGTTTATGGAGCGCCATTTTTACCATAGAGACTGCCCCTTCCACAATCTTCTCGCGTGCCGTAATAATGGCAGATGCTTGCTGGCGACGCAGCATCACAGCGGCAATTTCGGGCGCATATGCCAGATAGTTGATACGCGCTTCCACCACTTCCATACCTGCCATGGCCAGGCGTTCATTCAATTTCTGCTCCAGCTGTTCATTGATTTCCTCACCGCCCGAACGAAGTGTCAACTCTTCCGTATCAGCCTCATTATCATCATAGGCATACTGACCGGCAACCTGGCGAAGAGCGGCATCACTCTGTATCATGACGAAATTCTCGAACGCATTCATACGGTTGGCCACCGCATTGCCAAGACTGACCTGGTTCGCATTACCCGCTGTCGGAGCGGATGCAGCCATTGTTTGTGAATCAATCTCAAACATGGCTTTATAGGTGTCCTTCAGCTTCCACACCAATACCAGTCCTATAAGAATAGGATTACCAATCTTATCGTTCACCTTTATCGGCTCCACATCCAGGTTGCGTGCACGAAGCGAAAGCTTCTTCTTATTAAGGAAAGGGTTTACCCAGAAAAAGCCGGTCTCCTTGAACGTCCCTTTATATTTACCAAAGAACACCATAGCACGCGCCTCGTTCGGCTCCAGCTCCATATAGCCGGCAAACATAATAAACCATATCAGACACAGACACACCGAAAGGATCAAGGTAGGCACAGAAATGATAAACCCAAAGATTATCACTGCCGTAAGCACTACCAAATGAAGGAACAAGGCCAAAAAGCCATTCATCTTGAAACCACTGAAACCACACTCTTTTGTTTCCATATTCTATAGATTTAATTGATATCATAATGATATCACAAATATATCAATTAAAATTAGATAAGAACAGAGAAGCAAGGAAGTTAACATATTGTATTAAGGATTATTAAGAACATGTATCCCCAGTACACAAAAATTCCGCTTGAGGGTCATGACTTACCTTCAAGCGGAATTTTCTTTTTCGACTTTGTCAGCAATGTATCAAGGCTGAATGACAAAAGACCGGCGCAGCAAACCAGCAGTCTGCGAGCTACTGCCCACCATAAGTTCATAACTGCCTTCGGAAACGCACATGGTATTGCTTTGCGGATTCCACCACACCAACTCTTTATCGCCCAAATCAAACTCTACATCGACCGTCTTTCCTGCCGGGATATGTACCCGTTTGAAAGCACGCAATGCCTTGCTCGGTCCTTCGACATCATCGTTTTTCTTCAAATAGACCTGCACAACCTCTTCACCGTCACATTTGCCGGTATTGGTTACGGGGACATTCAATCTCAATTTCTCACCGGACTTTATATTATCCGAACCAAGCACCACAGCGCCATAGCAGAAAGAGGTATAGCTCAATCCATGACCGAAGGGGAAAAGCGGTTCCTGGGTCATGTAACGGTAAGTCCGGCCGGTCATATTATAATCCTCAAAATCAGGAAGCTGTGACACATTACGGTAGAAGGTGACCGGCAAGCGTCCTGCCGGATTGTAATCACCGAACAAGACTTCGGCTACAGCCGTACCACCTGCCTGACCGGGATACCATGCCTGCAGGATAGCTCCACACCTCCCGGTTTCCGGCTCCAAGCCGATAGGAGAACCTGAACAGTTCACCAACACCACCTTTTTACCGGCACGGTGCAAAGCGGCAATCAGTTCCCGCTGGACAGCAGGCAACTCTATATCGGTACGGTCGCCTCCTCTGAATCCGGGAAGCTCAACACCCATCTCCTCGCCTTCGAGGTTCGGAGAGACTCCTCCCACAAAGACCACGACATCAGCATCCTTTACACGCTCCACAGATTTCCTCACATCCACTTCATTCTTAAATCCAAGGTCAAAGTTCAACTGTGCATCGCTACGGAAATATTCAAAATCCAATTCAACGTCATACGTTTTTCCTGCTTGTACCTGCAAAGTATAAGCACTCTTCTGCCCACCGTGCTGATTGGAGAATCCTCTCACTTCCTCCCCATTTATCCGCAATCTCCCTGAGCCATAAGCATAGATGTCAAAGACCACCTCTCCCGACTGGTCGGGAGTGAATACGCTGTTGTAGGTAGCCGAGAAGTCGGTAAGGTTCACACCCGGAGCAAAAACCGTGGCACCGGATGTACAGAAATGGAAAGGAGTGGTCACTTGGGCAGTAGTGACTGGCTCACCGTCACGAGTCACGTTATTCCAGTAGCGTGCAGTAAATCCGGGTTTCCCGTCGGCAGTCTTGCAACGGTTGAAGACGCTCTGTATCTGAGCTCTCTCCACCCATCCGCAGCCTTGTTCATAAATAAGCCGGTCATCAGTCCCCAAGGCTTTTCTAATTCCGTCCAGAATGGTGACAGTGTGCGGAGGCATACCGTTATAATTTCCCCACTGCATCACAGAATCATTGGCGTTCGGACCCATCACGGCTACAGTCAGCCCTCCACGCTTCAACGGCAAGGTATTATCCTTGTTCATAAGCAGTGTCATTGACTTGCGAGCCATGTCGAGCGCCAGAGAGTCGTGTCCGGCAGAAGCCACCACAGAAAAAGGAATGCCGGTCCAGGACACCTTCTCCGGCTCGTCCATTTCACCCAAGGCAAAGCGAGCCGTCAAAAGACGCTTGACTGCTACATCCACTGCTTTTTCATCAATCTTTCCCTGCTTCACCGCTTCTACCAGGGCCTCGTAACTCGAACCGCACTCCAAGTCAGTTCCACTCAGCACCGCAGCCGCCGAAGCGGACTCTGCATCAGGATGCGTCTTATGACCATAGTCTCTGTAAAAATCGGCAATAGCTCCACAGTCCGAAAGGACAATACCGTCAAATCCCCACTCATCGCGCAAAATCTGCATCAGTAGGCGGTCGCTACCGCAGCAAGGATCGCCCTCAAAACGGTTGTAGGCACACATCACCTCCTTCACTTTTCCTTCTTTCACCAAAGCCTCGAAAGGAGGAAGATAAGTTTCATACAAATCACGGGGCTTGATATTTTCCGCATTAAACTCATGGCGGTTCCATTCCGGACCGGAGTGTACGGCAAAGTGCTTGGCACAAGCATGCAGCTTGTCATATTTTCCATCGTTCGTACCCTGCAAACCTTTTACAACCATCACACCCATACGGCTGGTCAGATAAGGGTCTTCCCCATAAGTCTCTATACCCCTTCCCCAGCGGGGGTCGCGATAGATATTCACTGTAGGCGTCCACATCGTCAATCCTTGATAGCGTTCATGGCTTTCCTGGGATGTATAGTAGGCATTCTTGGCACGGGCCTCATCAGAAACAGCAGTAAATACCTCGTATACAGTCTCCGGCGAGAAGGATGCCGCCATACCAATCGGTTGGGGAAACACTGTGGCCAGCCCGGCACGCGCCACTCCATGCAACGCTTCATTCCACCAGTTATAGGGCTTGATGCCCAGGCGTTCCACTGGTTTGGAGCTGTCCATCATCAAGGACACCTTCTCTTCGAGCGTCAGTTCCTTCAGCAAAAGTCCGGCACGCTCTTCTGCCGGCAGAGATGCATTCTTGTAAGTAACCTGTCCACATCCCGACAATAGGAAGAGTGGCAAAAGGTAAAGAAGTTTCTGTTTCATCATGGTTTTATATTAATCGTTGTTACAATCGCTTGTATCACAAAGATAAATATTTTCTTCCAATTGCCAACACGCAATAAACTTCTTATTATAGCCTCCTCTGAATATCCTCGTTACTGTTCCGCTGACCCTTACTACGTATATCACCACCGAAAGTATAGGATACACCGATACGGAAACTGGCAAAGGCAAACTGATTGTCGGCAATTATCTTCAACCCGTTGGACATGGTTTCCAATTTGGAATGGCTGACAAACAAATTGTTGACATTCAGGCTGAGGCTGAGCTTATTGTTCAACAACCGATAAAGCATACCTGCACTGACGCTGTAAGTGGGGCTCATCAGATAGATGCCCTGATACTGACGGGAAGAATAGGAACCGGACAACGTGGCCAGAAGAGTCTTCTTTTCATTGAAGAAGAAAGTGTTGCGCAGGCTGGCGTTATAAGCCCATCCTTTCTCCTCGGGAGAGGTGGTGGCAGCGCTGGAGGTAGTCCGGCGATAGCTCACTCCATGCTGGGCGTAAGCTTGCAGCCATTTGGTACGGAAAGTGTACGAATTGTTAAGCCCGAAAGCATGCGTCTGCATGAAATTCTCCCAAAGGAAAGAAGTCACATTCGTTTCGGCATCCAAGTCCACAACCTGGAAGAATACATCGTCCGAATAAGAATAATAAGCGGAAACATTGAAGTTGTTCTTCAACGTATATCCCAGTTCTGCATTGTAAGTGTAGCTGGGTTTCAAGTCCTCACGTCCGCAGGCATACGTATATTTGTTCTGATAGAACGGAAAAGGATTGACCATATTCTGTGACGGACGGGAGATGCGGTTGGAGAAACTGAAGTTCAGCGCATGCCCGTCTGTAGGCGAATAAAGCAGATAGACAGTAGGGAACAAGCGCGTATAGTCGTGCTTGTCCTCCGTATCCTTCGCTTCGGAAATACCGGTAGTGCGGGTGTGCTCCATACGCAAGCCCAACTGCATGGAAAAACGTTCGGAAAATTCACGGCTATAATCAGCATATAAGGCATAGATTTGCTCCTTGTAACGGAAATAATCATCCTGCACCAGCGTAGGGTCCGATGTATCGTAATTGATACCGTTGCGAGTGTTGGTAAAGGAGACCTTGGCACCTGCCGTTATCTTGTACTTTTCAAAAGGAAGGATGAAATCAAGAGCGGAGGAGACTACATCTACCTTGCGATGTTGCAGATAGTTGTAATCGAAGTTTGTGCCCGGAATCTCCGTACCGTCAGGCAGGAGGGTTTTCGAGAGAAAGCCCATATTTTCGTCCCGGTTGTCACGCAGGTAATCCACATCCCAAGTCATTTTCTTGCCTTTGTCATCCCAGACCTTATCGGTATGAAAATTCAGATTGAGACGGTCGGAACTGGTATCCTTGTCACTGTTGGAGTACAGCAAAGAATCCAATACGGCGGTAGAGGCATCGTAAACTTCCGTCCATGAAAGGGCGTTGCCCGGTTTGGGAGCACTGTGATTATAGATGGCCTGCATACCTACAGTCCAGTCCCGTTCCAACGATACGTCCACACCTCCCTGAAGGTAGAAGCTATTCATGTAATTGGTGTAGTCGGCACGGCTGTTCCAGGTGTTCTGCGGAAAATAGCGGTAATTCTTCTCACGCGTCTCATAGTTGCCCTGCGTAGTACCCCCGTTGAGGAAGGATGACACGCGCCCCTTGCTGAGGTTCAGGCTTACCCCGCCATATCCGTAATTGTCCTTTTCACCAGCGCTGTAGGAAGCGGAAGCCGTACCACCCACGTAATCTTTGGGACGTGACTTCAAGCGAATATTGATGATGCCTGCATTTCCGGCGGCATCATATTTGGACGGAGGCGTGGTAATCACCTCCACCTTCAGTATCTGGGAGGCGTCATAGGAACGGAGGTAATCTATCAGTTCATCTCCCGACAGCTTCGTCTCACGGTCGTTGATATAAACCTTGATACCCCCTTTACCTATAATACCAATACTGTTTTGTCCAACCTGCAGACCGGGCACTTCACGCAGAAGGTCGAGTGCACTGCCTCCGGCAGAGGCTATGGTATTATGTGCATCGAACACTACCCTATCCACCAGACGCTTGATAACGGGACGCGCGGCCGTAACGGTCACTTCGTCCAGCAAGGCGGAAGAAGATTTCAATGTCAATTCGCCAACGTTTTTGTTTCCTTGCAGCACAACGGGAACGTAGAGGTCTTCGCTGCCGATAAGGGTAATATGCAACAAGTATTCTCCCAGTGGCTGGTCAAAGGAAAAACAACCTTGTGTGTCGGTCAGCATACCGGTAATATAGGTACTGTCTTTTGCCTGCTTCAGCAGCACATTCGCCACCTCTACCGGTTGGCGGTTCTCGTCCTGCACACAACCGGAAAGCCGGTAAGTCTGAGCAGGAAGCAGAGTTGCCATACTTGCCAAGGCCACCCATACCATCACTCTTTTTCTAACGTTGTTCAGTAGTTTTTCTTTCATCATGCGTTTGATTTCAATATTTCACACCTTGTATTTCGCTGATACAAAGGTAGGGGTAAAACATGCCTCAAACGGTCTATATCGAGGAATAAAAAGTCTATATCCCAAAACTACAAATCACTACATATCAACACTTTAATTTTACAAAAGTCTATATTATGCCTTTTCCGGTCTATATGCTGCCTATAAACTCTACGATGCCTTCCTTCTCCCCCATCCCCAGTTTCTTGCGGATATTCGTCTTTCGCTGGTAAATGGTAGGAATGCTCTGTTGTGTCACCACACTAATCTCCTTCGTCGAGAAGTCCGCACAGAGCAGGCAGCAAAGCTGCTTTTCTTTGTCAATGAGCACATCGCCAAAACAGCTGTCCATCTTTGTGTAGAAGTTATCATAAATCCGGTCTATGATAGGATACAAGTCCTCCCATACCAGCAAACTCTCTACCGGCAGTTCATGGCTGGTAATACCCGAAATGCGGCGAAGCAGCTCCTGATTCTGTGAGGTAGGTTGTTTAGCCACCAGCCGTATCATGCCTAATTGCTGCAACAGTATTTTCCGAAAAAACTGCCCGTCTTCCCCTTTCGACTGGTTCCTGGTCGCATCTTCCAGCAACCGGGTCAGTGTTTCCGCCCGTTCTTCCGCTTCAATCAGCCGGTTGCGCCGGTTACGGATATAAAGGGACACACCACCACCTGCAAGCACCAGTACCAACAGTGCCAGCAACAAATTCAGTTGTGCCTGCTTCCGTTCCACCGTCAGAATCAAGTTGGCTTGCGAAAGCGTCTCCTTCGACTCGTCCTTACGCCGGACAGTACTCTGCAACGCAGTAAGAGCATTGGCTACAGAATCATTATAGCGCGCCACGTCCAGCACATCAAACGTACGGTGACGTGTATAATCTATCAATGCCCTATATACCGCCACCATATTCTCTTCCGTCAAAAACCGGTTCCGGCCCTCGCCACGTTTCCTCTCCTTATTCAAATAGTATTCCGCCGAATCAAGCAGCCCTTCTTTCAAGAACACTTCCACTTTCACCAGATCTCCCATACGCAACTGCACCGGGTCGATGACATACTGCTCCATACGACGAATAGTAGCTATTGCACCGGAAGGTTCATCAAAAGAGTAAGCCTGCATCTGGGCATAGTTACGCAAATAATGCACTATCTTACTGGTATCTTCTGCCTCCACTGCCAGTTCTATGCTGCGCTCCATGTAATAGGATGCAGAATCATTCTTGTTCAGCCCCATGGCAATTCCCATAGAGAAGAAGCTTCCGGCTCTTGCGTCCAAAGCTATGGCGGTACGGAAAGTTTCTATCGCTTTCTCATAATCTTTCCAGACATACACATACCAGTATGCCTTATCAATCAGCATATCAGCCATTCTTCCCGTGTCCTGCAGCGCCTTGGCCAAAGCTACGCCGCTGTCAATGGCAGCTATACACCGTTCGTGCTCTTTCAGCCAATACCAGTACCAGGCTTTCAACTGATAGGAAAACAGATTCTTCGCCGTGTCGTTGCGGAAGACGTAATAATCGGAAGCAGGCAATATCAAGGAATCTTCCGCCATCGAGTTGTGCCGCTTATAGTGCACATAAGCATTCAGCCATCCATACAACAGCCTCTCCTCATCCGAAAGTTGCGATGGCCTCTCTATCTGTACCAGCAAGGCATACACGCTGTCCACATTCATATTCACCTGTTTTTCTGCCAGATGTAACAGATGTGCCTCATTCATCTGCCGGCAGGCAACAAGGCACAGCAACGCAAACAATAGTCCAAGGAAAGGTAATCTATTCATAATATAGGAGATATAGTTTTTTCTATCATTTGTCTGCAACCGCAGTTTCCAGTTGCTTCAGCGCCTGCTCCAACACCGAACGCGGGCAGCCGATATTCAGCCGCATAAATCCCTTACCCGGTTCACCGAACATGGTGCCGTCATTCAGTGCCAGGTGTGCCTTGTCCACAAATAGTCTCACCAGTTCCTCCTGAGTCAGCCCCAATCCCCGGCAGTCCAGATAAATCAGGTAAGAAGCCTGCGGACGTATCATGCCGATGCCCGGAATATGCTCGCGCAGGTAGTTCTCCGTGAAATCGATATTGCCCTTTATATAGTCCAGCAGCTGTTCCAACCATTCCTCACCATGCATATAGGCAGCAGCCGCACCGATATAGGCCAACATGTGCCCTTCGCTGAACTCGCCCGCTTCCATGAACTCCTGAAAACGGTGGCGGATGTCCTCATTGAGGATAATGGCGTACGAACTTCCCAATCCCGGCATATTGAATGTTTTGCTGGGTGCCATGAAGGTGAGGGAATTCTGCGCGGCAGCCCCCGAAACAGTAGCAAAAGGATGGTGTTTGTAAGGTGGCAGAGTCAAGTCGGCATGAATTTCATCGGAGATGACAAACGTATGGCTTTCCGTACAAATATCAGCAATCCGGCGTAATTCGTCCACCGTCCATACACGCCCGCCCGGGTTATGGGGATTGCAGAGAATCAATACTTTGCATCCTTGTATATCCTTACGGAAACGCTCAAAGTCAATCTGATACTGTCCATCTTTCAGGTCGAGCGGAGAGTAAACCACTTCGCGCTTCATGCGTTGCGTCACCAGGAAGAAGGGATGATAAACGGGAGTCATCACCATTACCCGGTCGCCGGGATTGGTGAAGCATTGCAATGCGAAGGCTTGACCGCGGACAATGCCGGGTACAAAAGTCAGCATCTCGCGAGTGACGTCCCAACCGTGGCGACGACTGAGCCAGCTACAAATGGAAGTATACCATTCCTCACACGCAGACGTATAGCCCAGCACTTCATGTTCAAGACGCTTCCGCAAGGCTTCCATCACAAACGGGGGCGTGCGGAAATCCATATCCGCCACCCACATGGGGAGGAGGTCATCGCGTCCCCATACACTCTTCACACCGTCCCATTTCACGGAGTCGGTACCACGGCGCTCTATTACTTCATCAAAATTGTAAGTCATTTGCTTGTCTTTTTATTGTAGTTTCACTAATTCAACGCATCAATTTGTCTTGTTTTTATACCGCCCGAAAGAGAATTTACAACTATCTGATTATCAACATGTATAAATACATCCTATTTCTGTCGTATACTGAAATAGGTTCAGTATACGACTGAATAGGGCTCAGTATACAATCCATTACTGCCACCTTATTTTTGTAAATAATAATCATATCGGGAAAAATATAAATACCGCCACATCCCACACTGCATGAGACAAGATAATAGCGGCAAAGCGGTTCGGAAAGAAACGGTAAAGCGCGCCCCATGCCGCCCCCACCACCAGAGCCGCCATGACCAGCATGAAGTTGCAGGAACCGGCATGCACCAGTGCATAAATCAAAGTAGCCACCACAAAACCCGCATTCGGATTCCAGCGTTTGGAAAGCGTGCGTTGCACATAGCCGCGCCAGAAAATCTCTTCCGCCGGCCCTATCAGCAACAGTAGCAATGCCGCCAACAGCCAAGGAGACTCTCCCTCTTTCATCCCATAAATGGAGTCCACCTGCGGACGGGCAAAATCGAACATCCAAGATGACACCTTGTCTCCCAACCAGAAAACGCCCCACAAAGCAACAGCAATGCCAATTCCCAGCAAGACATTCGGCAAGCTCCACTTCACCTCCCGCCACCAGCCGGGATTGAACAAGGTGGCAAACACGGACAGCGTGAGCGCAGAACCGGTCATCATCCACCAGAAATTCACGAAAGGAGCCGTCCAAGGCGAAAACATGACCGTCCACAGCACGGCAGCCAGCAGAATGGTAAAAATCAGCTTCTTCATGACAGCAAACCGGCTACAACGAACGACAACGTGAACAGCAGACTGAACAACAACTGGAGTTTTGCCGTCATCTCATCCAGACCGGCTATGGCACTTTCTCCCTTTCCGGGAAAACGGGACACCACCCGTACATTGCCTATGGCAGGAACCAGTGCCGGCATCACCAGCAGGGTCCATAGAGGAAGAGTTCCCGCAGCTATCAAGCCGGCTATCCAGCCAAAAGGGAAAAGGACTTCGGCACAATAAACGTACATCGACGCCTTTCCTCCCAGCTTCATGGCCAGTGTCTGAATCTCGGCACGGGCATCGGTACGCATATCCCGTGTATTATTGGCATGCAGAATGGCCACCGTAATCAGTCCCACCGGCAGAGCTATCCACAAGACATTCCAGTCAACTACTCCCGTAGCCACATAGCAGGTACCCAACGTCGGCAGCAAGGCATACGCCAAAAAGATGACGACATCGCCCAACGCACGATACTTGAGCGGCGGATAAAGCAACGAGCAAGCCGCGCCGCCTATACCGATGTACAGCAACGGCAACCCCGTACGCCACAGCAGGCCGACACCCGCAACAAGGGCAACTGCCAGCAATGCCATCGACAAGCCATATATCTCGCGCGGAGCAAACATCCCGTCGGTCAAGGTCTTGGCGCCAAAGGTATCCCTTGCATCGACCTTATGCTTATAGTCAAAATAATCGCTCCAGGTATTCCCGGCAGCGTGAAACACGACGATGTTCAGCAATGCCCAGATGCCGTTCACCCAGTTTATGTCCTGCTGCATCCAATACAGATATGCCAACGTCACCACCACCGGCATCGAAGAGGCGGGGAATGACCACGGACGCACCGCTATCATCCAATCTTTCAAAGAATGTTTCTTCATTTGTTATTTATCATTTATTTGTGCGCAAAAGTACGAAATATCTTCGCTTTTTTAAGTAATTTCGCGCACAAGATAAAAGAACCCCTTATGATAAAAGCTCTGTTTTTTGACATCGACGGAACCTTGGTCAGCTTCAAGACCCACGAAATTCCCGTTTCCACTATTGAAGCGTTGACTGCCGCCAAGGCCAAAGGCATACATATCTTCATTTCTACCGGACGTCCGCGCGTCATCATCAACAACTTGTCCGCCTTGCAGGAACGGAATCTGATAGACGGCTACATCACGATGAACGGCGCCTATTGCTTTGTAGAAGACACCGTTATCTACAAAAGCCCCATACCGACAGCGGAAGTGGATGCCTTGACAGCTTTCTGCCACGAACGCAACATCCCATGCATCCTGGTGGGAGAGCACGACATCTGCGTGAACCAGCCCGGCGAAGTAGTGGAGGAAATCTTCCATCACCAATTGAAAGTGGACCCCATCGAAGCAAAGCCCTATACCGACAGCCATGCCGACAAAGCCTTCTTCCAGCTGACTCCCTTTATCAACGCCGAGGAAGAAGCAATCATCCTGCCCTCCGTCCCCCACTGCGAGATGGGCCGCTGGCATCCTGCCTTCGTAGACGTGACAGCCAAAGGAAACACCAAGCAAAACGGTATCGACCAGATTATCCGCCACTTCGGCATCAAGCTGGAAGAGACCATGGCCTTCGGCGACGGAGGAAATGACATCAGCATGTTGCGCCATGCCGGTATCGGTGTAGCCATGGGCAATGCCAATAACGACGTAAAAGCTGCCAGTAACTACACAACCACTTCTGTTGATGAAGACGGCATCGCCAACGCCCTGAAATATTTCGGCATAGTCGGGAATCCATCATAAATCTGAAATCTTTTGAGCTTCGTTCCCGATACACAAAACAAAGAGTTTCAAGATGCCTTGAACCTCATTCAGTATACCCGTCAGTCCGTATTCCTGACGGGCAAGGCAGGTACGGGCAAATCGACCTTCCTGAAATATATCTGCGCGAATACGAAGAAAAAGCATGTAGTGCTTGCCCCTACCGGCATAGCCGCCATCAATGCCGGAGGCAGTACCCTGCACAGCTTCTTCAAACTGCCCTTCTACCCCCTGCTGCCCGATGACCCGAACTTCAGTCTGCAACGGGGACGCATCCACGAATTTTTCAAATACACCAAACCCCACCGCAAACTACTGGAAGAACTGGAACTGGTCATCATCGACGAGATTTCCATGGTACGCGCCGACATCATCGACGCCGTAGACCGCATCCTGCGCGTCTATTCCCGCAACCTGCGCGAACCCTTCGGCGGCAAACAGATATTATTGGTGGGCGATGTGTTCCAGTTGGAACCCGTCGTCAAAGGAGATGAACGGGAGATACTGAACCGATTCTACCCTACCCCTTATTTCTTCTCTGCCAGGGTATTCGGCCAGATAGACCTTGTCTCCATCGAACTGCAGAAAGTATACCGGCAAACAGACAGCAAGTTCATCCATGTGCTGGACCACATCCGCAACAATACCGTCGGCTCTGCCGAACTTCAGCTGCTCAACACCCGCTATGGCACCCAAATAGAGCAATCGGAAGCCGACATGTACATCACCCTCGCCACCCGCCGTGACAATGTGGACTACATCAACGACAAAAAACTGGCGGAACTTCCCGGTGACCCGGTCACCTTCTACGGCGAAATCATGGGAGACTTTCCCGAAAGCAGCCTCCCCACCTCGCAGGAACTGGTACTGAAACCGGGCGCACAAATCATCTTCATCAAGAATGACTTCGACCGCCGCTGGGTGAACGGCACCATCGGCGTCATCAGCGGCTTCGACCCTATTGAAGAGACCCTCTACGTCATCACCGACGACGGCAAGGAATGTGACGTCAAACGAGAGTCGTGGCGAAACATCCGCTACAAATACAACGAAGAAAAGAAACAGATTGAAGAGGAAGAACTGGGAACCTTTACACAATATCCCGTGCGCCTGGCATGGGCCATCACCGTCCACAAGAGCCAAGGGCTGACCTTCAGCCGGGTAGTCATCGACTTTACCGGCGGCGTGTTTGCCGGTGGGCAGGCATACGTAGCCCTCAGCCGCTGCACCTCGCTGGAAGGCATCCAGCTGAAAAAGCCCATCAGCCGTGCCGATGTATTCGTGCGTCCGGAGATTGTCAGCTTCTCCGAACGCTTCAACAACCGCACCGCCATCGACCGTGCCTTGAAGCAAGCACAGGCAGACGTTCAATACGTTGCCGCCGCCAAAGCCTTCGACAAAGGGGACTTCGGCACTTTCCTGGATGAGTTTTTCAAAGCCATCCATTCCCGCTACGACATCGAGAAGCCCAACGTGCAGCGCCTCATCCGCCGGAAGCTGAACATCATCAACCGTCTGAAAGAGGAAAACCGTGCACTGAAGCAAGCAGCATTGGAGAAAGAGAAAGCCCTCGTGAAGTATGCCCGCGAATACATCCTTATGGGTGACGAATGCCTGAAGCATGACATGAAGGAGGCGGCCATGAAAAACTATGAGAAAGCCGTCACCCTCTGTCCCAAATTCAAAGAGGCCTGGAAGAAGATAAAGAAACTGGAGAAAGAGATGCTAAAAAGGTGAATTGCTTGTTTATAAGCCGATTATTATCTATTTTTGCATGTAATATAAAACTCAAATCCATTTCCACCATGCTTCTGAAACTTTATCAAAAAAATAACAATCCCGCCGACCTGCAGCAGGTGGTCGACCTACTGAATGACGGAGGTATCCTTATCTACCCTACCGACACCATGTATGCCATCGGCTGCCACGGACTGAAGGAGCGCGCCATCGAGCGCATCTGCCGCCTCAAGGACATCGACCCCAAGAAGAACAATCTTTCCATCATCTGCTACGACTTGAGCAAGGTCAGCGAATACGCCAAAGTGGACAACAGCACCTTCAAGTTGATGAAGCGTAATCTGCCCGGAGCCTTCACCTTCATACTGAACGGCACCACCCGCCTGCCCAAAATATTCCGTAACCGTAAGGAGGTCGGCATCCGTATGCCGGACAATTCCATCATTCAGGAAATAGCTCGCCTGCTGGATGCTCCCATCATGACAACTACATTGCCGCATGATGACAATGAGGACATTGAATACTGCACAGACCCGGAACTGATTGACGAGAAATTCGGTGATATTGTCGATTTGGTAATAGACGGCGGTATCGGCGGTACGGAAGGCTCTACCGTAGTGGATTGCACCAATGGGGAGCCGGAAATCATACGCCAGGGGTTAGGCTGGCTGGACGAAGGATAAATATTGAATTCCGGCCACAATTTCCAAACCTTTTCAACTTCTTTTATGTTTCTTTACTAAGAAATACAGGAACTTTATGAGCACAAAAGAACAATACTGGAAATATTCATTGATAGCTATCATTATCGGGCTGGGAATCATTCTTTTCAGACAAATAGCCCCATTCATGGGCGGTCTGCTGGGAGCCTTGACCATCTATATCCTGGTGAGAAAGCAGATGATGTATCTTTCCGACAAGCGGAAAATGAAGCGCAGCATAGCTGCCACCCTCATTACAGCAGAGGCCATTCTCTGCTTTCTGGTTCCGCTTGGGCTGGTGGTATGGTTGGCTGTGGTCAATCTTCAAAACATCAATCTGGACCCGCAAGCCATTATAGCTCCTTTCGAAGAAGCGGCCAACATCATTAAAGCCAAAACCGGCTACTATATCTTGGGGAAAGACACGGTGGCATACGTCATTTCAATTCTTCCCCGCATCGGGCAAGCCATCATGGGAGGTATCAGCAGTTTTGCCGTCAACATCTTCGTACTGGTCTTTGTACTCTACTTCATGCTGATAGGGGGCAAAAAGATGGAACAGTACGTCAACGACCTACTGCCGTTCAACGATGACAATACACAAAACGTCATCCACGAAATCAACATGATTGTCCGCTCCAATGCCATCGGCATCCCCTTACTCGCCGTCATACAAGGAGGAGTAGCCATGATAGGCTACTGGATTTTCGGTGCTCCCAACATCTTGTTCGCCGGTTTCCTGACCTGCTTCGCCAGCATCATCCCAATGGTAGGAACAGCGCTGGTATGGTTTCCGATAGCTGTCTACATGGCATTGATAGGCAACTGGGTTCAAGCTATCGGGCTGGCCATCTATGGCGGTGCAGTCATTTCACAGCTCGACAACCTGATACGCTTCATCATCCAGAAGAAAATGGCAGACATTCATCCGCTTATCACTGTCTTCGGAGTTGTAATCGGCTTGTCCCTTTTCGGATTCATGGGTGTCATCTTCGGGCCACTGCTCTTGTCACTATTCTTTCTGTTCGTGGATATGTTTAAAAGAGGGTATTTGGATGCAAGGGGGAAGACGACGGAATAAGTACTTAATAAAGCATGACCATAATAGGGTTACCTTCCTCTTCTACTCCCATTCTCCGTTGATTATCATCACTGAGTTCATCCGGTTGTAACAAAGCAAAAAAATGTCCATCCGAAGTGACTCCCCTGATTTGGATATGCTGATTATTCATTTTATCAAATAAGCTATCACCCTTTTGGCAAACAACAGTTTTCTTTTCCTTATGGTAAAATCCACAATATGACTGGCTTTCTTCTAAATATAAGCTTGTATGAAAATGGAAATAGATGTATTCTGCATTCTCCAGAATATAGTCTATGGCTATTTTCTTATCACATCCTTCTACATCCAATTGCTGCTGCTCACTCCAGTGCCACTCACCCAGTTCAAAAACCAGATATGGAGTAAGTCCCTGCTCTGAAATAGTATAGATAGTATCATTAAAAGCTTGTTTCACTCGGATGGCATCCTTAGATTTCCATAACGAAGGGCTATTGATTGCCGTATAATATTTCCGGTCACCAACAAATTCTGCCATTGCCAAGTCACCTCCATAAGCAACATTGCCCCCCAACAAATTTGAAACCGACAAAACCTCATCCATGGGAAGCAGGGCTGAATTCCATGTAGCAATACCGGTCAATGACATCGTATTTCTATCCATATAAAAGACTGATGGCGTCTCCGGAGAGAGTTTCATTTTATTATGTCCCCAAATTCTGTCCGCATCCATCAAATAGTAATTTTGGGACAGAATACAATTGACTGTATCTTGCAATCGAATTCTATCCTTATATTTCCCATCAAATCCATATAGTAGGAAATCATTATTCCATCCCAATAGATAAACGGTTCTCCGAACCGCATCAGCCCAAAAGCTCACTTTCCCCCATGAATCCTTTGCATATCCTTCCGGATCAGTACCTACGTGTCCAATATCCCGAATATACTTCCCGTTAGTACGGTCAAAAAGTTTCAGATTCTGATGGACAGAAGATACCAATATCGCACTATCCATAATTATGCACTCCGGATATTTTCCTATAATAGCCTGCTCATTAGTCTCCAAAGGAATATAACTTATGCTGGAAAACAAATTTTGTACAGATTGTCCTTCTGACAATCTACTCATTGCTTCCGCAACATTAATTACATTGCCATCAATCTGCTTTTCGGAACACGAAGTTACAACCAACATCAATAATAAAAAGAATTTCCACATATATCTCATACCATTTCTATTCATTACTCTGAAAGTAGTAAAATATCACTTATCATCATTAATTACATTATTTAATCGATTCCGGCTCCATCACAAGGCGAAAACCTCCATACTCGTCACTATAATTCTCAATGTCGTAATCAATGTACGACACCCGACACCCCTCTGCTGTTCCTCCCCAACTTCCACCTCGCAATATTCGGCGGAAAAAAAGATAAGTACCCTCAAAAGGCCATCCCGGATGGATAGACTTACCACCTTGCTTGTATTCTTTAGTGTACAAATCACCGCACCACTCCCAAACATTGCCACTCATATCATACAATCCCAATTCATTGCTTTTTTTCAGACCTACCGGACGGGTAGTTCCAGCTTCTCCATATTGTCCGCCAGAGGAATTCCCAACATACCAAGCCACCTCACTTACCTGATTGCTGCCACTGTATTTATAGTGCTTACTTTTGTGTCCACCACGCGCTGCGTATTCCCATTCGGCCTCAGTCGGAAGACGAAATGTTTTACCGGTCATAGCATTTAATCTACCGATAAACTCCTGCGCATTTTTCCAGCTTACATTTTCCATCGGGCAATCTTCGCATCCCCCATTAAACGGCAAAATGGAATCAGTATCCATAACCGCCCTCCACAGCCTTTGAGTAACTTCATATTTTCCTATGTAAAAATCAGATACCGACTCCTTACGTGCTGGTTTCTCGTTATCCTCACAGTCACATCCCTGCTCATCTGTACATCCCATCATAAATGTACCTCCTTTCACAAAAACCATCTCAATAGAATCCCCATTCACAACAACTATAAGTTGCTGAATAGGAGTTTCATTCGACTGACATCGAATAAAAACAGTTATAAGACATATTGCCAAAACAACAGTCAATGCTTTAACTCTTCTTTTCATACTTTCATTAAGAACATTCTCTTCCTTAGTATTTCATACTATATATACGAATAGCACAAACATACTAAAAACAAATGAATTACGAAATTTACATAGAACTATTTTTCATATTCCACCACTTTCCTCAACGGAGCCAACAACCTTTCCAATACATTCTTGTCAGCAAGGATAATGTCTGCCGTACCTTTCAACTCACGCGAAACAGGCAGCTGTTTGCCGTAGTTGGTCTGCATGCCGTCAGGCAAAGTTATTTCTACTATATACATTCCCTCTTCCGTTGGAGCAGGAGAGATACTTGCAACCTGCCCTTTTACATAGCCAAACTCCTGGTCGGGATAATTATTCAGACGTATATGCACCCGCTGTCCCACATGTACCTTACCCGAACCCTGCAAAGGAAGTAGAGCCTTACCTAACACCCTTGAACTGTCGGATGGCTGAATCGTGAAAACCGTCTCACCGGCTTTCACATTCTGGTTACGACTCCAAACCGTCATAAAAGTAACCTTCCCCCTGACCGGACTTTTCAATAAATAAGAGTGCTCCCATGCACTCAATTGCGCGGCTAACTGCCCTATGGCATTCTTTAAATCAGTCCGACGACTCTGTTCCTCATCGTATGCTTGCTTACGTATATCCAACATATTCTCCTCATGTTGCACCAACTGCATTTCTGCCTGAAGCAAACTCATACGTACCTCTTCTTTAGAACGCAAACTTTGCAAATATCTGCTTCCAGACTCCTCAAATTCCGCAGCAATCATCGCCTTGCGCACATATAAAATAGAATCACGGATATACATACTCTCGGCAAGCTTTATATCCTTATCAATCAACTCATATTCCCGCTCTGCCAACCGAAGATAGGAGCGTTGTCCACCCAGTTGTTTTTCCTGAAAACGAAGTTTCCGAGCGTAATAGTCCAACTCCATAAAACGTGCATATTCTGTAAGTGAAGTAATGAAAGCTGCAAAAGCCGATTGCAGTTCCCCCAACTGCCAGCGCCTGCCGGCAAAAAACTCCACCCCTTCCCGCCAGTCATAATCTTGCGCTTCCCAGGCTTTCATCCTCTCCTTAAGAAAACGCACATCTTCAGAAGACGCAGCATTGCCAATCACTCCTAAATCCGCATCCGTACTCACCAGACTCCCATTCTTCACATAAAGTGTATCCAGCTTCCCCGTAGCATGTGACAGCACAAAGGCGGGAGGCTCTTCCGTAGCCAGAGTCACCTCTGCCGCCAAGGTGTCCGGATACCTGAATATCCAACAACCAACCAGTATCATCAGCAAAATCAACGCCAAGACAGTGATTCCACACCTTACTACCCAGGGAGAGATATGGTTCATCACCTCCTGCACTTCTTCACTGCGGAGTTCTATATCTTTATATTTCTTTTCTTCCTCCATTCATTAACTACCCAATTCCAACTGGTTCTTAACCAGCCGGTAATATAGTCCTTTCCGCTCCGTCAGTTCCCGATGGGTACCTTCCTCCACAATGCATCCCTTATCCAGTACCACAATCTTATCGGCATCCTTCACCGTGCTGAGCCTATGCGCCACTACCACCACGGTTTTTCCTTTATAGAATTCATGCAGATGTTCCATAATCTCTTTTTCATTATTTGCATCCAAGGCATTGGTGGCTTCGTCGAAGAAAAGAAATTCCGGATTTTTATACACAGCACGTGCTATCAGCAAACGTTGTTTCTGCCCTTGGCTGATACCATTCCCCTCCATACCGATTTTGGTGTTATATCCCAATGGAAGAGAATCTATAAAATCACGGATATTGGCCACCGTCACGGCGTGACGTAGCCGCTCCACATCAACCTGCTCCTCTCCCACAACAATATTCTGCGCAATGGTTTCCGAAAAGATAAAACCATCTTGCATCACGGCTCCCGTCTTGGCACGCCACAAATGAGGATTTATGTTCTCCAACGAAGCATCACCCACCTTCACAGCCCCCTTATTGGGCGAATAGAAACCAAGCATCAGTTTCACCAGAGTAGTCTTTCCACTCCCGCTCGCACCTACAATAGCTGTCACTTTATGTTCGGGAATCACCAAAGAGACATTATCCAGCACATAGTCTCTATCCGCTCCATCGTAACTGAAGCACACATTTTCCATTCTCAGCTCCCGCTTCTCAGGCAAAACAGACAATTTGGAAGCAATATCCTGCTCCTCATCCGGTTTCCCATGTACCTCATTCAGCCGTTCCAGACTTATCTTGGCGTCCTGAAACTGCTGCGCAAATCCTATAAAAGAAGAGACCGGCGCACTGAGCTGACCGATGATATAAGTCAGAGACATCATCATACCCAGTGTCATCTCCCCTTCCACCACCGCCTTTGCCGCAATAAACGAGATTATAATATTCGTGGTCTGATTGAAAAATACAGAACCTACTTGTTGTACTTGCCCCAAAGCCAACCCTTTTACGCTGATTTTAAACAGTTTCACCTGAATACGCTCCCACTGCCAGCGCTTCTGTGTCTCGCAGTTATTCAACTTTATTTCCTGCATAGCGGTCACCATCTGCACAAGGTTACTCTGCTCTCCGGCTGCTTGTGCAAACCGACGGATATCCAATTCACGGCGATATTTCATAAAAGCAAGTATCCAGGCAATATACAAGCTGTTACCTAAAAGAAAGATTCCCAATACCACCAAATTGTAGTAAGCAAGTACAATAGCAAAGATGAAAAAACTGACAAAGGAAAAGAGCGTACTAATAGAAGAACCTGTCAGAAAATTCTTTATACGGTCATGGTCACCAATGCGCTGTATAATGTCTCCCACCATCTTCGTATCAAAAAAATGAAGCGGCAACTTCATCAACTTTGCCAAAAAGTCCGAAATAAGGGAGATGGATATACGCGTATTCACATGCAACAATATCCAGCTACGGATAAACTCTACCGATAGTTGTGATACCGAGATTATAATCTGCGCAACCAGCACTAAGGTAATAAAGCTCAAATTTCCGTCACTGATACCCACATCCACCAAGGCTTGCGTAAGAAAAGGTAGGATAAGCTGAAGTAAGCTCACCACCAACATGCCCAATATCAGCTGAAACAACTCTTTCCTATAGGGAGTCAGATAACGGAAGAAAAAACGCAACCCTCTTTCTTTCAGTTCCGGTTCTCCCTCACCATTATAAAAGTCAGGAGTGGGTTCCAGTGCAAGTGCAGTCCCCTTCTCTTCTCCGTCCGATTTGGTAGCTAACCAGCATCGCTTCAATTCCAGTTCATTATACGTAACCAACTGAGTTGCAGGGTCTGCTATTCTAAACGAGTATTGCCCTTTCTTTTTCTTAACATCATAGCAAACCACAAAATGACTCTGATTCCAATGCAAAATGCAAGGCAGAGGAACATCTTCCGCCAATTGTTCAAAAGAGACACGAACTCCGGACGTTCTGAAACCAATAGACTCAGCGGCATCGCTGATGCCTAACATGGAAACACCATTGCGAGAAATAAAAGAACGGGCACGCAAAGTCTGCAAAGAATAGCTCTTACCATAAAACTTAGCTATCATACGTAGGCAAGTAGGACCACAATCCATGGCATCAAGCTGACGATAATATGGGAATACGTCCACTTATTCAATTGGTATATTACATCATTAGTGTCCACTAAAAAATCATAGTCGTTCTTTGAAATTGTTGAAATTCAGTT
>OGLT01000025.1_pt1 | contig 141543 bp, 129 predicted proteins | sample 1572911 | NCBI WGS metagenome assembly OGLT01 (sample SAMEA2582014, study PRJEB24529) | metagenome | biome: Human gut stool | place: China | collected 2011 | reverse complement strand
TATGTAGTTGTTCCATACGGTCATTGATCTGCATTTATCGTTCTCTTTCCATCATTCAAAGTAACATTTCTATGTAAGCACTTACATTTTACATCAAACCCCGGCTCCCCGCAAGCAAAAAAATGCGTGCAGAGATGATCCACACGCATTTTTTTGATTATCCTGTTTTAAACAATTCCAAACCTTCTGTCAACGATTACTCGATCACATGGATCCAGCCCTTAGGAGCTTCGATCCTGCCCATCTGGATACCGGTCAGAGTCTCATACAGCTTCTTGGTGACAGGTCCCATCTCGGTCATGCCGCTGGGCAGGCAGATCTCTTTGCCGTGGTCAACGATCTTACCAACAGGGGAGATAACTGCTGCGGTACCGCACAGACCAGCCTCTGCGAAGTCTTTTACTTCATCAAAGTAAACTTCTCTCTCTTCTACTTCAAGTCCTAAGTATTCCTTAGCAACTACCATTAAGGAACGACGTGTAATAGAAGGAAGAATACTGTCTGACTTAGGTGTTACAACCTTATTATCCTTAGTAACGAACAGGAAGTTAGCACCACCTGTCTCTTCAACCTTGCTTCTTGTTGCAGGATCAAGGTACATATTCTCGTCAAATCCATTTGCATGTGCTGTTACGATTGCATGAAGGCTCATTGCATAGTTCAGACCAGCCTTGATATGACCTGTACCATGAGGTGCTGCACGGTCAAAATCACTGACGCAGATAGTGATAGGCTTAGCGCCGCCCTTGAAATATGGTCCAACCGGTGTTGTCAGGATTCTGAACTGATATTCATCAGCAGGCTTAACTCCGATAACTGGATTAGAACCAAACATGTAAGGACGAACATATAAAGTAGCGCCTGAACCATAAGGAGGTACATAAGCTTCATTAGCCTTAACAACTGCCTTTACAGCCTCTACGAAGCGTCCTTTTGGAAGTGTAGGCATCTCCAGTCTCTTGCAGCTGTCATGCATACGTGCTTCATTTAAGTCAGGACGGAACACAACAATACGTCCATCCTCTGTTGTATATGCCTTTAATCCTTCAAAACATGTCTGTGCATACTGGAATACACCAGCACACTCATTCAATGTAATATTCGCATCTTCTGTCAGAGCACCTTCATCCCATGCTCCATCCTTATAATATGATACATATCTCTTGTCTGTCTGGTGATAGCCAAAACCAAGAGCTGCCCAGTCAATATTCTTCTTTTCCATAACACGATCTCCCTTCGTAGTGATCAAACCTCAATCTTTTGTTATCATCCATTATTATCCTCATGATAAAAAAAGTCAACCCAAAAGGCTGTATACAACAGTCTTTTTCATAACTTTTTTGATGTTTTTTAACCTGTATTCATAAAGGGTATGAATGTAAGTTATAGTATCAGATTCTTTCATATTTTGTGAAAGTATACTCCAGATCAAAGTAGGTCAATTCATCGCTGTCTGCCGTAATATGCCATTCAGGGTCCATATCCAGATTGGAGAAATAGGCATCTGACTGGTAACTGTAATCAATCTTTGTAATATGCGCTGTGTCACAATAGGGAAGCATCTGCTCATATACGCTCTCTCCGCCTACTATATACACGTCCTGGCTGTCATAGCTCTCCAGCACTTCCAGTAATTCTTCTATGGAATGAACGACCTGTGCTCCCCTGACCTCAAGGCCGGTATCCCTTGAAAGGATAATGTTGGTTCGTCCTGTCAGGGGCTGTGCCTGTGGGAATGTATTCAGGGTCTTTCTTCCATATACAATGACTTTTCCCATTGTCATCTCACGAAACATCTTCTGGTCCCTTGGAATGCTCACCAGAAGCCCTCCCCTGTTACCGATTGCCCAATTTGTATCTACTGCTGCTATTATATTCATACTGATTATTATACCTTTCCACCTATCTCATTTACCTGTCCCATTTATCACACAGTGCATTGATCTGATCTGCGAACTTCGCCAGATCTTTATTGGCACTTCCCTCGTTCTTATGAATCACTGCAATCAGTCTCTGTCCTGCTGCCAGCAGTCTTGTAAATACATCAGATACCACATTGGTACGTTTCTTCACCGGAACCGGAGCAGCCTCATATTCGATGGCATCTGTTATTAAATCAAATCTTGTGCCTGAATACGGTGCATATGCCTTTTGCCCATGTTCTATCTTAAGACATTCTGTGAAAAGATTACATACGCTGTCCTCTCCATGCACAATGAACACTCTCTTTGGCTTATTCTCAAAAGCCTCCAGCCAGGCGATCAGTCCATTCTTATCCGCATGGCCACTCAATCCTGCCAGCTGCCTGATCTGTGCACGTACATCCACGCTCTCACCGAACAGCTTCACATCCGTGGCACCTTCAATCAATGCCCTGCCAAGTGTACCAACAGCCTGATAACCTACAAACAGAATCGTACATTCAGGTCTCCACAGATTATGCTTCAGGTGATGTCTGATACGTCCTGCCTCACACATACCACTGGCGGAAATAATGACCTTTGGCTTCTCATCGAAGTTGATCTGCTTGGATTCATCACTGGTGATTGCCAGCCTTAATCCCGGAAAAGCCAGAGGATTGATGCCATTTCTGACCAGCTCCATCGCTTCTTCATCAAAGCAGCTGTATATATTCTTCTGGAAAATTCCCGTTGCTTCCACCGCAAGGGGACTATCCACATATACTTCAAATTTAGGAAATTCAGGAACCAGATTATCAGCCTTGATCTTTCTGAGGAAATACAGCATTTCCTGTGTTCTGCCTACTGCGAAAGAAGGAATGACTACATTACCGCCTTTTGCAAAAGTCTCACGAATCACTGCAGATAACTCTGCCACATAATCCAGTCTGTCCTGATCATGGAACCTGTCTCCATAGGTAGATTCCATGACTACATAATCTGCGTCCTTGGTTGGAATCGGGTCTTTTATAAGCGGCTGGTCCACATTGCCGATATCCCCGGAAAAGACGATTTTCCTGGTTTCTTCACCTTCTGTAAGCCACACTTCAATACTGGCTGAACCAAGCAGATGTCCGATATCTGTAAAACGGATACTGATTCCCTCACAGATCTCTATCATGCTGTCATATGCGCAGGGAACAAGGCGGCGGATGATTCCATCCGCATCCTCCATGGTATAAGCAGGCTCTACTGCTTCCATGCCTGCATGGCGTTTGGCTTTTCTGTTCTTCCATTCTGCTTCCTGCATCTGTATGTGTGCGCAGTCACGCAGCATAATGGAACACAGGTCCGCTGAGGCTTCTGTTGTAAAGATCCTGCCACGGAAGCCTTTTGCATACAAAAGAGGCAGATTACCGGAATGGTCTACATGTGCATGGGTTAGAAATACATAATCCAGCTTCGCTTCCTCGACCGGGATATCGCAGCACTCATAGGGATTGATTCCCTGCTGCATACCACAATCCACCAATATGTTCCTGCCACAAGCCTGAAGGTAGTGACAGCTTCCCGTTACCTGATGATCTGCACCTACAAATGTTAATTTCATAAAACCACCTTACTTTACCTTTCTTATTCTTTATGCCTATTCTTCTATCCGATATGTTGCTGAAATATTCTGTCTGCTCTTATCCTTGGGGGAACATCCAAAATATTTTTTATATGCCCTTGAAAAAGTGGAATAATTCTGAAAGCCACAGGCATAGCAGGCTTCTGTGATCGTAGCCCCTTTGCGGACCAGTTCATCCGCATGCGTAAGCCTTTTGCCAGTAATATAATTACCTACCGTCCTCCCCGTTTCTTCTTTGAAGAGGTGCATCAGATAGTACTTATCCAGGAAAAAAGCCCCTGCAAGATTGTCTATGGATAATTCTTCTTTCAGATGCTCTTCTATATACTTCATGATCTGTGCAATCTTACTGTTGGGTGCCTGTGTGGCAGGGTATGCAATTCTGTCATCTATCACTGCCCTGTTAAGATGAATCATAAATTCCAGAAAAAGTACCTGCTCATACAAGGCAGCTGCATAATCCTTATGCTCCAGGCTCGCCTGCTCCAGCTCACAGATCGTTGCATACAATCTGCTGGTCACCAGAGATTTGATACGCAATACACTGCTGCCGGTAGATCTTGCCCGGTCGAAACATGCATTCAGATCATACTCCTCATTGCGGTAAGAGCGAATGAATTCATCAGATATATAAATGATAATCCGCTCATACTCACAATCCTCCTCTATCTGCGGACGATGCACCTCGCCTGCATGTACAAACACAATATCATAGGGCTCCAGACGATAGGAGCGCCCATCTATATGATATGTAACATTTCCTTTAATCAGAATCAAAAGCTTATGGAAGGCATGATAATGGTAAGTAAAATCTCTTAACTTCCTATCCTTCAGGTGGAAAATCTTAAAGCTGGAGTTGAGGAAACCCTTCTGTTCATATTGTTCCATCTTGCACTGTCCTTCCTGTAATGTAACTATTCAGAACCCCATTCACAAAATCGCTGTTTCACAGCTTTACTTTTGTTCATGTGGTTACTTCGCCATATAAATTGCGCCATATATGCTTGTAAACAAACATATCCGTCTCAATTTGCATGGCTCTGAATAGTTACAGTATACCATACTATTTACCCAATAGTCATGAAAATTACTATAAACGTGTCTATTTTTTACATTACTTATTTTCAAAAAAATGGTAAAATAATGGTATGCGAAAATAAAGGGATACTGTGCTTAAATGCACCGCCTCACAGTAACCCTATATTCAATTACAGCGGTGCAGAAAAGAGGTAACTACATGAAATTCAGTAATGGCTGCTGGCTTCAGCAGGAAGGCTGCGAGTGCTTTACTCCACAACAGGTATATTTTAGTAAAATTGAAGAAAACAAGGTAACTTTATGTGCTCCGACCAATCGTATCACCCATAGAGGTGACACTCTTGGCGGCATCAATCTGACTCTAGTCATCACTTCTCCTTTACCGGAAGTGCTGCGTGTGCAGACTTATCATCATCTTGGCGCAGTCAAGAAATCTCCGGCTTTTGAAATCAACGAAAACTGCCTGCCTCTGACTACCTCCGAGACAGAAGAATCCATTACTATCTCCAGCGGTTCCCTGACTCTGGAAATCGGTAAGAATACCTGGTACATGAAATATATGAGAAATGGCAAGGTCATTACAGAATCCAGGAATCGTGACCTGGCTCTCATGAAGACTGACTGGAAGGGTCTGGCTTATGATAAAGGCGACAACAGCGACACCTATATCCGCCAGCAGCTGAGCCTTGGCGTAGGTGAGCTTGTTTATGGTCTTGGCGAGCGTTTTACACCTTTTGTAAAAAACGGACAGTCTGTTGATATCTGGAATGCAGACGGTGGTACAAGCACAGAGCAGTCCTATAAGAATATTCCGTTCTATCTGACTAATAAGGGCTATGGTGTATTTGTAAATCATCCTGAAAAGGTATCCTTTGAAGTTGGCACAGAAATGGTAACAAAGACTGAATTCTCCGTTGAGGGCACTTATCTGGATTATTTCCTTATCAATGGTCCTACTATGAAGGAAGTTCTGGAGCGTTATACCGATATCACCGGCAAACCATCTCTGCCTGCACCATGGACATTTGGTCTGTGGCTCTCTACATCTTTTACAACCAATTATGATGAAGAGACTGTTATGAGCTTCGTAAACGGTATGCTGGACAGAGGTATCCCTCTTAGGACCTTCCACTTTGACTGCTTCTGGATGAAAGAATTCCACTGGAGCGATTTCTTATGGGACAGCAGAGTCTTCCCTGATCCTGTTGGTATGCTCAAGCGCATCAAGGAAAAGGGCTTAAATATCTGTGTGTGGATCAATTCCTACATTGGCCAGGAATCCGTTCTGTTCAAGGAAGGTATGGAGAAAGGCTACTTCATCAAGCGTCCTAACGGAGAAGTATGGCAATGGGATATGTGGCAGCCCGGTATGGCTATCGTAGATTTCACCAATCCTGCCGCATACAAGTGGTTCCAGGATAAGCTGGAAATCCTGCTGGATATGGGCGTTGACTGCTTCAAGACAGACTTCGGCGAGAGAATCCCGACAGATGCTGTCTACTATGATGGTTCTGATCCTAAGAAAATGCATAACTATTATACATATCTGTATAACAAGTGCGTATATGAACTGCTGGAGCGTAAGCGTGGCAAAGGTCAGGCAGTACTCTTCGCCCGTTCTGCTACAGTCGGTGGTCAGAAGTTCCCTGTACACTGGGGTGGTGATTGCTGGTCCGATTATGAATCCATGGAAGAAAGCCTTCGCGGCGGTCTGTCCTTATGTATGTCAGGCTTTGGCTTCTGGGCTCATGATATCGGTGGTTTCGAGAATACTTCTACTGCTGATGTATACAAGAGATGGGTTGCTTTTGGTCTGCTCTCTTCCCACAGCCGTCTGCACGGAAGCACTTCTTACCGTGTTCCATGGGTATATGATGAAGAAGCAGTTGATGTCGTTCGTTTCTTCACACGCTTAAAGGCAAAATTGATGCCTTATCTGTACAAAACAGCCATCACGGCTTCCGGGACAGGTATCCCCTGCATGAGAAGCATGGTTCTGGAATATACAGAGGATAAGATGTGTAATTACCTGGATAAGCAGTATATGCTGGGTGATAACCTGTTAGTTGCTCCTATCTTCAATGATGAGAGCCGCGCTGAATATTATCTTCCTGCAGGTATCTGGACCAACTTCTTTACCGGTAAAGAATACAAGGGCGGTACATGGATTGAAGAGCAGCATGGTTATCTGAGCATTCCACTTATGGTTCGTGAGAATTCCATCATTGCAATCGGTGCTCATGATGATAAGCCTGATTACGACTATGCTGATTCCTGTGAGCTTCGTGTCTATACATTACTTGATGGTGTCAAAGCAGAAACTACTGTATACGGCATGAGTAATCTGCCTGAATTAACAGTATCTGCTGCCAGATCAGGTCATACCATCCATGTAACAGCAGAAGGCTCCAAGCCTTACACAATCCGCATGGTAAATATGCATGCTGCAGAAGCAGTAAATGGCTTCGTTGTCATCGAAGGCAATGACTCCATTATCACACCGGATGCAAATGCAAGCGTAATAGAAATTAAGTTTTAGTTCATAAAAAATGCCGATATATAGTTTCCACAAGGGCTATATATCGGCATTATATTATACACAGGTCAATCTTTATAATGAACCATATCATATGGATAATATGGTACGTTTCTTAAATCCTTGTCATCAAGCTGCAATATTTTAGCAACTGCTCCAGCTTCAAAGCTCCAATAACCATAATATATATTCTGTCTGCTTTTATGCGCTTCATAACAGCCACAGTCTTTGTTATACCAGTCATTCTTCAAATACTTTTTCAATAATTCTGTTTTATTCTCCTGAAATACTACCTTCTGTAATGTAGAAAAATTATTTGGGAAAAGCATTTCTTTACTTGCTTCTGTTTGTTCTCCGTCCCATGAATCTAATAAAAAATCATACAGCCAGTCATTTATGTTTGAGCTTTTTAACATATTTTTTACTTTTTGGGCAAATGCACTATCTGCCTGAAATAAAATTCCCAAAGAAATCATCTTTAGATTTTTATTATAATATTCCGGTTCCCAGACTTCCTCCCAGTCATCTATCAGCCCCTGATATTCCTTTTCCAGTATAGACAGCTCATCGCCCTTAGAATATCCGGCTATCAATATTCCAAGTTTCAGGTCATGCATTTTAGATTTTACCGGAAATATCCTATCCTCTTTCACTTCCCCATTTTTTAATTTGCCAGAAATTTTTTTTACTCTCGCCTGTTCTTCATTTATAAACGTTGTAAAATATTTTATATCTTTTATTGTATCTCTCATTTGTGTTCTTTTCATAAATATCTTCCTCCTCATTTACATAATTTTCTGTATACTTTTTTTCATTTACACTAGCAAAACCACCATGCAGAACTCAGCCCCAAATAAATACTTAATCTAATTGATTTCTGGGAATACCTAAAATATAGTATCCATGAAAAGATATTCCATTTTCAAAGGGAAAATAAATATATAAATACTGTTGATCTAATCCAATATTCTGACTGCTGAAACGGTCAAAACCTTCTCCTGTCGTACCTGCACTAACCTGTTTCCGAAACGTTTTCGCAAACAAATTAATTACATCTGAATCATGCGCATCTTCATCACTAAATTCACTATAAGTTCCCGCATATACTTCAAAATTTCCCGACTGCAGCATTTGCTGTACAACATCAATATCTGCAAAATCACTAAAGTAAATGTATTCCCCTTTTTCTATGTCTATAGTAACCGGATATTGATGCGTATAAGACGGTCCTCCTACACACGAATCTATAGAAAATACCAAGCTTATGTAATCATTATCCAACTGCAGAATATCATAATTAATTACATCTCCTGCATAGGCATGTGCATCCTGCACTTCCTCTTCCAACTGCGCAACTGCTTCCACATATGTTTTCGCATACATAGAAAATGCTGCATCTTTTAAAAGTGAGTTTGCTTTATTTATGTCTTTGTTTGGTCCAAGACTACCTTCCAATTGCGGATAATTTATCGTTACATTGTATATATTAGCTTCATTTCTTTCCCTTTCAAGCGTGTATACCTCATTCTTTACTTGTAAAGTCTGGTTATTCTCATAATACGAACCATTTTTAGTTGTGCTGGTCTTTCTTATCGCACAGCTCCACGCAAGTCCCAATAACAGTACTAATATACTGACGCATGAAATAATTTTTTTATTCATCTTCTCCTCATTCTTTTAACGGATCAACTTATTCTAAAAAATCAAGTGCCTTTTCCTGCAATTCTATTCCAATATCCTCAAGTTTAATCTGTTCTCACTCTTTGTACACTTCAAAATTCCATCTTCAACCACGAAATTTCATTTTTTATTTGATCAATTCCGTCTTCATCTTTATACAAATATTTTCTTGTCAGTTTTTCCCACTCATCCTTTGTGACTATTACATCGTCAAATATATATTCATCATCTTCATCATATGTTCCATTACCATTTTCATCGTATTTGGTAAATCCAATACTAAAAATTTCATTACCAAATGTATCAAAAATAGAATACTTATACTCATCTGATAAAGGTCCTGCTCCCATCCGGTGACTAATAAACGCTCCATTCTGTAATGCGTAATAATATGGATACGGTGACAAATTTTTATACACCCAAACATTCTTATCTTTATATTGAAATATATAATAATACCTAGCAGAATTCACATGCAATTCCGGCACTCCATTCCTATCACAATCAAAAAAAGCATATTTAGTCTCATAATGCCTACCTAGCTCTCCCGTGGGCACCGTAATACTATCAATATCTATTCCGTCTACACTTATTTTTCCCTCTAAAAATTCCTGATATGCCAGCATCGCCTGCTCTGTCACACTCTGTCTTTTTTTGTCATCTGTTTTCATACAACTCCACACAAGTCCAAATAGCAGTGCTAATACACTAATACATGAAATTATTTTTTTATTCATCTTCTCCTCATTCTTTTAACTGATCAGTTCATTTTGCTTTTTCATTTTCGTCTGCATACTTTATTATGTATCCACCTGGCTGATATAAAGTTTGTCCACATCATCACGGTTATAAAAAGCTGTAACCTCGCCATCCTCTTATATATCACCATACAACAGGATTGCATAAAATGTTTTCCACTATTTAACTGCTTTTTTATACTCTTCATTATACAACCACTCACACTCTATATCACTCCATTCCCGTTCCCGAAGCACTTCGCCCGTCTCCCTGTTAACAGCATAACTTGTAAGATACTGATAATGAGTAAAAACAGGTTCATAACCATGAGTATAATAGTCTGTATAATCTGCAAAAATATAGTATTTATTATCTTCCGTCATACCTTTACATGAAAAATTTCTTACACAGGGGAACGTCTGATCTTCTGGAAGCTGATATACATATACCGACTGTTCCTGTTTATATGTTCTTACAACCATCAAATCATAATCAAAACCCTCATCTGAATATATATAATAAAAAAGAACTCTTGCAGCTTGTTCCTCTGGCATCTTTCCATCTGAAACATCCTCATTAAAATATAACTGATTAACCGCCTTTTCATATGCTTCACTATAAAGCAATTTATAACCTGCATCAGTCTCTATCCATTGAGACTCCCGAAGAACTTCGCCTGTCTTCCTATTAACTGCGTAATCCGTGTGATATTCATCATAGAAGCCCTGCGAAAGGGCATCTGTTTCATAACGTGTATCGTGTGCAAAGACATAATATTGCCCATCTTCTGTCCTATCTTTGCTCTGTAACATTTCATACTGCAAGTCACTTTTTTCCTGCGTTTGGTATAAATATACCATTTGTCCCTGCAGCATAGTAGAAATAACCTTTGCGTCATAATCATAGTCACAATCTGAATACATGTAATCAAAAACAGCCTTTGCCGCTTCTTCCTCTGTCATTTCAAAACCTTCCCTTTCAAGAGTGTATATCTCATTCTTCACTTGTGAAGTCTGATTGTTCTCCGTACCGTTTAAGACTACATAAAAAGCAATTAAACTTACGATCAAAATACCCGCTATTCCACAAACATACTTTTTCCTACCTTTTCCTTGATTCATCGTAATCTTTCCATTCCATCATATCCAAAATCTGCACATCCCCATTTTTATTGATACTGAAATATCCTTCTGCACTGCTAATCCACTGCTCAAACGTGCAAATATCTTCATTACATTCATACTCATCATTCTCATCATATACACCATTTCCATTACTGTCATTCCTGTAAAATCCATTTGTTTTAAACGCATTTCCAGAAAACTCAAATTTATAAAAGGAATAACTTTCCTTATTTTCTTTCGTATATTTATACACAATCTCGCCATTTTTACAAACACCATAACATTTTAATGCCTCTTCCACCTGTTCATGAAACAAAACAAACAGCACACTATTTTGATATGCAAGAATATAATAATCTCCCGATGTCTGAATATGTAACTCCGGTATATGATCTCCATTTATGTCACACGTCAGATACTTCATACTTCCATCATCCATATCTGCTATCGTACTTCCACCAGAATTTTCCAACACTCTCTCTCCTGACAAAAATTCATCATATACCCTCATTGCCTCATCAGTATTTCCATGCAGCGCTTCTGTTCCAATAAAATTTTTCCCGAAAGCCTCCTCATACGTTACCATAGTAACAGGTCGGTCAAGCATTGTAAAAAAGTCTTTTGTCACTTCATCCCATTGTTCCTGATTCAAATGCCCGCTCATACTTTCATCTCCGAATATAAAAATCTCATATTCTATTCCAGTCTCACCATAATAAACAGTAAAATAAATTTCATTTTCCACTTCTCCTGTCCTATTCAATGTTTTATATCCATATCGGGTATTATTTGCACTTGTAGAATTACAATACCCTATCTGATCCGAACCAAGAAGTTCTTCATATTCGTCCAGCCAGTGATAAACCTCTACTTTTTGTTCTTCCATAAGATACTTTAATATGCAGAAACCATTTATTCCAATGTCCATTAGCAATTCTGGAAGTCCATCCCCATCACAATCAATAAAACGATATCTCGCTTTTTTTACAAATTGTTCTATAAACTCCATGTCATCTAAATCCGCTATCCCTCGTAGATGATCCCGAAAATAGACAGCCTCTTCTTCCCCATACTCCAATGGTATCTGATTTGTAATAATCCTATAAAAGTTCTCTTTATATGCCTGTTCCACCTGATCTGTATAAATCTCCCAATTAATCGGATATTCTTTTGATGAGAAATCAACTTTCTTTACCGACTCACATAGGTTTCTGCTGTCCTGTTCGTTTGTATGATTTGTTTTGTTTTCTCCTGCTCTGCTTTCCTCTGTTTTAATCTTTTCTTCCGACTGTCTGCTTCTTTCAAAATCTAAGGTTTCCGCTTTCGCACAGCTCCACGCAAGTCCCAATAACAGTACTGATATACTGATGCATGAAATAATTTTTTTCATTATTATCTATCCCTCCCATACTGCTAATCTGTCAGCACTACCTGTCTAGTCTACAAGTGCCCTGTATGATTCAAGATAAAACAGCCCACTTTCTTCCTGATAGAGAAATGCTTCAGACATAGGTTCCGTCTCCTCTTGTGCGAATGTAGTACCTACTTTTATATCTTTTAATCCGTCTCCATTCATATCCTCTTCTGGCGTAAGCATTCAGCTACATATTCTGTTTCACAATCCTGTATAACATTCTCATCTTTATCATCAATAACCGCAGCATTTTTCCGATGCCTGACATCCTGACAACATAATGACGCTTATGTAAAAATCCAACTGACATGCTATCCTTCGAATCCATCTGACATCTGAACTTGTCCAACACGTTCTAATTTAAAATACGAACCATTTTTTCCATAATTAATACATCACCACAAATTATAAATTTCAATGTCTCTACATCTACTGCTAAACCAAATTTTTATTTTTTTCAGAACATACAGCAAGTGAAAAGGCAGCTCCTCATCAGGATCAGGAATTGCCAGTTCCAACACTTTTTTTCTATCGTCTTCAAGCAGTTGATTGATTTTTCTTTCCTTTTCCTTATTCCTGCTTCCCACCATCTGCAGATATACAAAATCTTCCACGCTGCAATATTCATCTTTATACGTATAAACCGTTTTCTCAAACTGAAAAGAAAGATCAGAATTTTCCTGCCCCCATCTTCCAAAACAAACTGCACAGACTATCACAATCACTGCGGCTAATATGCAACAACTTTTTTCATCATTACCCTCTCCGTGTCTTCTAAATAAAGTATTCTGAGATAGCTTTTAGATATACAATGACATTTAGTACCACAAAATCAAAAGAACGCAGCCCTTTACACCACGTTCTTTTAATCCTGTATATTTCACCGGAAAATATATCATTACAACACCCTGGATAAAAATTCCTGTAATCTCTGGCTCTTGGGCGCACTGAAGATCTCCTGTGGTGTTCCTTCCTCTGCAATGACACCTTCGTTGATAAACATGACACGGTTCGCAACTTCTCTAGCAAATCCCATTTCATGTGTCACAACTACCATCGTCATCCCTGTGCCTGCCAGTTCCTTCATTACCTGTAATACCTCTCCAACCATCTCCGGGTCAAGGGCTGAGGTTGGTTCATCGAACAGGATCACATCAGGATTCATAGCCAGTGAGCGTACAATAGCGATACGCTGCTTCTGACCACCTGAAAGCTGTGCAGGGTATGCCTCTGCCTTATCAGCCAATCCAATCCTTGCAAGCAGCTCCTCTGCTTTGGCAGATGCCTGTTCTTTGGTCATCAGCTTCAGCTTCACAGGTGCCAACATGATATTCTCGCGAATGGTCATATTAGGGAACAGGTTGAACTGCTGAAATACCATACCTATCTTACGGCGCATCTGGTTAATGTCTGTCTTTTTATCCGTTATATCTGTTCCCTCGAAGAGAATCTGTCCCTTAGTCGGTACTTCAAGAAGATTCAGGGAACGCAGGAACGTAGATTTACCACACCCAGACGGTCCAATAATGGCAATGACATCACCCTTTCGTACTGTGGTGCTGATTCCTTTTAATACTTCCTGTTTCTCATAATATTTATGTAAGTCTTTTACTTCCAGAATCACATTATCGCTCATTGTTCCGTAACCTCCTCTCCAGCTTGCCTGCCAGGAAACTCAACAGCATAACTAACGCCAGATAGATGATTGCAACTGCAATCAGCGGCAGGAATGCCTCGTATGTATTACTTCTGATGATATCTCCACCTTTTGTCAGATCCATCAATCCGATATAACCACTGATAGAAGTCTCCTTCAAAAGGCTGATAACTTCGTTAAGCAATGCCGGAAGTATATTCTTGATTGCCTGTGGCAGAATGATAGACTGCATAGTCTGCTGATAATTCAGACCTAAGCTTCTGCCTGCCTCGAACTGTCCAATGTCCACTGACATGATACCGGAACGGACAATTTCTGCAACATATGCTGCGGAGTTCAGACCAAATGCGATAGCTGCAACCATGATCTTATTCGTTGCTGATGCCAGAATGACATAGTAAATAATCAACAACTGAATCATAACAGGCGTACCACGCATAACTGTCAGATATACCTTGCAAATGGCATTCAATATCGGCAGTTCACCATTCCTGTCATAGCCTGTTCTGATGATTGCGATAATGAACCCAAGGATAATACCAATCGTAACAGCCAGCAATGTAATGAGAAGCGTATTGCCAAGACCCTTTACAATATACATATAACGGCTGTCTTTGATAAAGTTATCGTAGAATTTCTCCCCGATACCTGCTTTCTGCGTGTCGTTATCGCCTTTTACAATAATGACCTGTTTGGTCGTAATATAAGTATCTGTGAAGTTAATATTCTTCTTACGTTCTTCCGTTACTGTGAAGCCTGATGCACCGACATTGACCTTGCCCGATGTGATTGCTGCAATAATAGAGTCAAAAGCCATATCCTCTACTTGGATATCCATACCCAATTCATCACTGATTGCACGCATAATGTCGATATCAATACCCGTTACCTGATTGTTGTCATAATATTCATAGGGTGGAAACTCTGCATTGGTTCCAATGATCAGTGTCCCGTTATTTCTCTCTACTTCCTTGCTGACATATGGATACTGCCCTACTTCTTCCTCTGTACCGATATAATTTTTCACAATACTGTCAATTGTGCCATCAGCTTTTAACTTCTCCAGTGCACCATTGATATTGTCCAGCAGCTCCGTATTCTCCTTGGCTACGCAAAGGGCATAGTCTTCCAGTGTAAATTCTTCATCAATAATACGAATGTTACTGTTCTGCTTCACAAACTGTAAGCCGGGCTGCTCGTCTATGACTACGCAGTCAATCTTGCCGAGTTTCAATGCCTGAATAGCATCTGCACCCTTGTTATAACGCTCGATTTTGGTTCCTGCTTCATCGCCTTCATAGTCCGATACGTAGATATCACCAGTTGTTCCAAGCTGTACACCGATTCTGGCTCCCTCCAGATCTGCCGCACAGGTAATTTCCTTCTGCGATGCATCATTTTGTCCTGCATCTGACTGCTTGCCTGCACATCCTGCCAATAGTGTTGCGAATAACAATATTGTAAGAAGTGCAGGGAACATTCTTCTCTTTGTTATGTTCATGTTATACCTCGATTCTGAATATTTATACAAAAGAGAGTATAGCATACAAAATGGACAATGTCCACTTTAAGGAATACAGGAACTTTTATTCTCCTATATTGATTATTACCCAGTCTTCATCTTTCATATCATACACTGTCTGACAGTAAGGGCAAATCCTTTGATGGGTGGCATCGAAGCTGCCTCCACAGTTCTTGCATTGGGATCGTCTGATGGAAAATCCGGCTTTGGTAGGGGTAGAGATATTCTTCGCCACCTGGATTGGGATTTCTTCATCTTTTATTTTGATTTTGTTATTTATACAATACGTGTTACGAAGGAACACTTTCATATTAAGTTTTACAATATTACCAGTTGTTTCCATGCTTTTCAAGGCTACTGTTCCATGATAGTTCATATCTATTAAATCCTTGTATTTTTCAGGGACATAAGTACCTTCAAAACAAGCAAGATTACGTGTATCATCTGAAAAAAGTGTCATTTTCAGGAATGAAATAAGTTGTCCTTCAAATAATTTATAGGAGAAGGTACTATCTAAGGATTTCAATTTCTTTTCTATTTTTCTTTCTGCTTTCCTGGAGCCGACAACTTCACCAACACCTTGCATTCCCTTACAGATTCCATATCCTATTGTAGAAAATGCAAATACTGCATATCCTCCAAAGGCTCCACCTGCCACTGCTCCCACGATATTCATTACATTAAAATGTTCTACATTCATCATGTTGTAGATTACAGCCAAAATGAAAATAAGTATACCTGCTGCGATCCCTATATTCTTTATTTTCTTAACCTGTGAGGAATCATCATCATAAAAATAGAAGTTCGTAACCTTAGGGAACAAATCCGATATCTGAAATTTGGTCTGACAATATGGACATCCTGTCATTAATTCCTTAATTCTGCTGATAGCACCGCAGGATGGGCAGCAATAATAGTCACTTTCTACTGCACTGGTCTCTACCGTCGTATCCGTTACGATTGCATTGATTGCAATCTGGCTTTCCTGTGTATCTATGCATTTATCACCCTTATAGTATTTCTGTGATAAATTTGCCATGTGCATTCTTCTCTCATGCGTATATTTCTCATCACTCCAGAAAGTATTCTTTGAACGCGATTGCGGCATTGTGTATTCAGCCGGAGTGATTTCCATGGTAGTCCTTAATCCCTTAGCTTTCCACCTGGCATATTGCAGCTTTAATGCATAAGACAGGTCTGCCCCTGCAATGTCCGGCGTTATTCCCGTCCGCGCAAAGCTCTGCATCTTGACTGCCATTCTCTCTTCTGGTACTTTCTTACTTCCATCCCACTGTCTGGTTCCATCCATTGCCTTGTAACTCATTGATACTCCCTCTCTGTTTACTCAAGATACTGCCTAATTAAACGCCAATCCTTTTTTTGAAGAATAAGTTTATCCTCTCCTATTAATGTACCTCGATTTCTATTTATAGTACCTATCGCACCGCAATGCGCCATTGCAAATATGTAAATCGACTTTCCATTTTCAAGAGTTATTTTGTGTGGATTGCTCTTGGTAATAAACTGGTTATAAGAACCTTGATCCAAATCACACGTTATATGGAATGCTTTCCTTACTCCTCTAAATGTCTCTTTTCCAAGACAAATAATCACCCTGGGTTCTAATATTTCTACCAGTTCTTTAAAATATTTTATATCCATGTCAATATATTTGGTCTTTAGACCGCCACTGGCGCCTTCACTTCTATATCCTAAGCATATATTAGTAAAAAATAGATCTTTATATGGCTTATGAAATAAATCATCGTAACCACATTCCAAACTTGCAAATAATTCTATAAGATTTTCATCTGTTTTACACGCCGGATTCATTCCCTTGTTGCAATTATATGTTGCACCTGAATTAATTGCCCTTACATTCTTTATAATTGCTTGTGCATATGAATCTTCTAAATTCCACCAGTCCTGTCCAACCAGCAAAATCTTAGGATACATATTGCCTCTTCCCTGCCAATATGTCCATAAGTTAATTTCTTCACATTCACTGCATCCAAGCAATCTTAGTCCTTTCTGATTTTTTTCACATTCCTCTCTCATTTTGTAATCATTCTTTACACGTTGGCATAAATCTCTATACCTGCTATGTCTATTTTCCATATTCCAATTATCCCTATCACCAATCATGTAGCATCAATATTTTTTCTATAAATAATGCTGCTTTTTCTTTTCCATAATAGATAAATGGATCGACTGCCTGTTCCGGTGCATCATGTTGTACCCATGCTGTAGCATTATAGTGGGTTTCAACATTTATCCATGGATCGACTATTTCTTTTCCTTTATATTTAAAATGGACATAGTCATCCAGTGTATAATAACCATCACTATGGCGAATATAGTCAATTTGTTGCCATGCCAATTTTTCAGCTTTTTTAATATGTTCTACGACCATTTCTTTTATAACTGCATCTGATACATTTTCCAAAAACTCAATTTTCTTTCCAATCATCCACGCATAACATATTTCCGACCATGTACTTTTTCCTATGTATCCTTGAGGATTAACAACAAAAATAGAATCTGCCATATTTATTCTTTCTTTATGCATATCATCAAGCATCGTTTTAGTATGCATTCGTGTACTCTCATCCATATTTTCCCATAATTCAGCATCACCATCATGTCCAAATAAACCTACCGATATTATAATGTTGCCTTTGAGGGTCAATTTTTTTTGCATCTCTTCAAATTCTTTTCTAAAGCGTGTACTGCCGCATAATGTAATAACAGGATATTTCTTCTTCATTTAATCTCTCTCCTACTTCACAATGCCAAAATTCTTTCTATCACTATGATTATTTTTCAAAGGAAACTTTCTAAATTTAAGTGGTGTTACCGCCTCTTGATTACCACATGTAATAAGTCCCATATGCACTTGTGCAAATTCATTTCCATTTACATCTGTAAAGTAAAACACACTACCACTTTGTAGATTTCCCGTAAACTGAATTATGCCAGAATTCTCCAAAAGTTCAACATAATATCTAATAGTATTTTCATCTGATTCCTGTCCATTCTCTACCATGCCAACTGTAAGAACACTCATATCATTTATTTCAATTTCATATTCAAAACCTATAACATTTCCTTTATTGTTCTGTGTGCAGTCTAATTCACTTCTATTTTTTATAATTGGCATCAATACAGAAATTTCTTTTTGTAAGTCATTATTTTCACCATACTGAAATAATTCTGCTTCGAATGGAATCTCTCCATCAAGAATGCCACTCACATATCCTATATTGTTTTCTGTCACTCCGAGTGTATGATTGCAAACCGGGAAATCCATCATACTCTGTATATAATTTTTTTCTTTCAATGTGTAACACCTTCTTGACAAAATGTATATCTTTTCCGTTCTTTATAATAACTTGCGTTTCAATTGTATCATATATCATTAACATTTTCATCTATATTATAGTGCTATAGTAATAGCCATAATAGAGTAGGAGGCGGTGATTAACCGCCGTCCTCTCACAGCACCGTACGTACCGTTCGGTATACGGCGCTTTCAATAGTTGACGTGCATAGACTGGTAGGCTGTGGCTAAATCATAAAAGCCACCGCTTATCAGTCTTTCTTTTGACATGGCTCGTTTTACTGTTGTAAGGTTTGAACAAAACCAATGTCCTTTTCGGTTGTTGGCCGCCATATGTGCAAAGTATTCTGGTACTCCCATTTTGATAAGATTTCTCTTTTTCGTCTTTGGTAGTTTCCATTGTTTCCATATGCACATACGTATTCTGTGATAGAGCCATCCATTGATGTCATCGATGTTATTCTTCATAAGTCTCCATACTCATAATTACCATATCGCCATAGCCATTTTTAGTAACATAAATTGGCTCCTCTGTCTTGTGGCACATATCAGATATCTCTGATGTATTTTTCAATCTTCTTATTTATCAAAATCATGTTAAAAAAAATACCACATGAGCTTTATAGCATAATTTCTTGACTATAGCGCATAAAAATACCCTCCTTACTGGTTGTCCAGTAAAGAGGGCACATATCACACTGCCATGACCGTTTCCCTTATGCTCCTATGCAATTTAGTTCTCATTCATCTTAGCCAGCTTAGCTGCCTGGGCGCCCTCATGGAACGAATGCCTCTTTGATTACAGGCTCGGAGCATATACCTCTACCAAAACAGCCACGAAGCAAAAACATCCATTGCTACCCCGACCAGTACAATCAATACAAAATCTGTCAGTTACCTACCATTTAACCAATAAAACTTCGTATTGTGAAAAATAGCTTGATGTTTTCAACTATATTACATTATCCCTTTATAACTTACTTTGATAGTTTTCCAACTGATGAAAAACACCAACAACATTTACAGTATCTTCCCTTACATCAAAAATGACAATGTAGTCCATCTGTGGAACAACTGCTTCGTGGTAGCCCTTATTCGCCAAATAAGCATCTCTGCTGAGTGGAAATTGAAAAGGATTTGTTTCCAGCCTATCATAAATACCATCAATGCCATCTAACAGATGTCTCGCAGCCTGCTCACTTTTCAGCCGATATAACAAGTAATATACTAAATTATCAAGTAATTCATCTGCATGCTCTGAAATAACTAATTTATAATCCATACTTTGCCCTTGTTTCCCTGAGTGCTGTTCTGGCATCTTTTACCTGACCTGCTTCAATCTGCTTTTCAGAAATTTCAATATCTCTATACATAGTGAGTTGTTTCATGGTAGACTCATAAATTTCCATACTCATAATAACCATATCACCATAACCATTTTTGGTAATGTAGATAGGCTCTTCTGCTTTGTGACACATATCAGAAATCTCTGATGTGTTTTTTAAATCTTTAATTGGAATAATTTGTGGCATAAATAGCACCTCCTAACTATGGATTAATTATACCATAATTATGTCCAATTTCAATATGTATTATAAAGAAAATACACTACATTAATATTCTTTACCTATACAGAATACATTGCAAACCTCTAATATATTGAATTACTTTCTTTTAGTCACTTTCGTTTCCACAACTGTACCATTCGGGTACTGAGTTGCACTATACTTTGAATTCCCATTATCTTTCTGTATTTTAACAACTTTTCTATTAGAATTTGTAACTCTAGCCTCAAGTTTATCGCCTGGCTCAGATAAAATTCCTGTTGAATCAACTGTAGTATTTTTCTTAAATATGTCTAAAAAGTTCATTATCCATCTCCATCTACTTAATATGTTTGCAATTCCATAATGTATAAATCACAATAATTTTTTCCATTAAAACTTACAAATTTTCCATCCTGCCCTATACTACCTCTAAAAAAGAACTGACACTCTACACCTTTATCTAAATATTGATTCAATACTTTTGAATTAATTCTAGTTAAAATCTTCATCTTTAATATACATTTCTGACGGCAAATCACCTCTATACCCAATATTGGTAATCTTAATTCTCTGGCTTGGATTACATGAAAGAGTGCATTTATTATTATGAATCAGCGAATCACTCATTAAGTAAATCAATGTAGCTTCAACATCTGAAATCAATTGATACAGCTCTTCATTATTTAAATATTTAGGCTTTACAATTGTTCCAAGCCTAACTTCTTTTCTTCCTCTGTAATTATCTGTCCAAAACCACCTGTGACTTTCCAATCTGCTCCCAAAGCTATATATAGTCTTTCCAATGTACAAATTACTTACATTATTGCCAAACTTCCTTGTAATGTAATATATTCCTATATCCTGCATTCTTTCGTCCAGCAAAATGTTATCTATATCCATCGGATATGACCATTCAATTGTCACTCTCCTCATTTGCATTTTTCTCCTTCAAATCAACCCTATAAATTTGAGGTACAAGACAAAGCTCTTCCAACGAGCCTTTTCTAACTGAATACTTTCCCTGAACATTTTTCATATCAAATTCGTATACCCTATACAGATAATAATTTGCTGAATATAACTTGCTTTTTTCCAGTTCATTTGCCGAGATAAAGAAACTGGAATCTTCTGTTCCAAGTGTTGTTTTTACTTCGATATACATCTCATTACCTTCAGCATCATAAGAAAGAATGTCAAAGCCTAAACCATCGCCTTTATCTCTGGATACCCATGCTACTTTTTTATTACTCGGTAAATGATATTGTTTTACCTTTTCTCTCTCCTGCGAGAAGATAAACTGCTCTCCCAGTTCCCCAATCTACTTTAAACGCTTTTCTCTTTCCACATAATCAATAAACTCACCCTTCAACTCAATAGGCAGTTTTACCGCTTTATGTTTGAACTGTGTCGGTTTAACAACCTGAACAGGCTCAAGCATATCTGGTTCAGCTTCATAATATGTCGTGTAAATAATATCCTGCACCAGTAGATGGTACTCAGGGTCATAATACTTTTCTTTTCGTGGTTCATATAATTTGAGCAATTCTTCATCCTGCATTATGTAATTATGAATATAATTGCAAAGGCTTTCAAATCTAAATAGATTTTCTATCTCACCACTTTGGGGAGCCTCATCATAATCAATTCTTTCAACAAAATCCTTAAACATAGTATACTTGTAGAGATAATATTTTTCAGGATACCTCAAATTCAAATATACCATGATAGCTCTATCATCTTGATAATGATGATGTACATTTTTTTCTTTGTACATCTCCACCAATAGTTTTGCTGTCTCACGAAAATTTTCAATTCTGACCTTAAAATCTATGGTCAGGTCATAAAGCTCTCGGAACATTCCCCGAACAGTATCTTCATCTTTTTCTGCCATCCATAAAATCATTCGTCTGGGATAGTAATTACCTGCTGACATAAGATTTGATGTATCATGCAAGGAGCGTTGGAGCATTCCATGAAAATCCTCCGCATCTATATCCCAATTATCCTGAAAAGTCTGCACTGCCTTCCACTTATACAATTCCTGCTTTTCTATTTTGGAATAATTAGCTTTATAAAACGATATGATATTTTCAAACACCTTTTGATTCATAGGAATACTCCTTTTCTTCAAAATTATTTTGTCAATTCCTGATACATCTTCATAAGTTCTGCCACACAATCAGACTCTGTGAAGTTCTTAATCGGGAAATCATAAGCCTCCATAACTGCTTTATCATTCAACTGATGAGCTTTTCTCAACTGTGGTGAAATTGCAACGGAATCATGCATTACTTTTGATGGCTTATAATCCATTGCAATACATCCTCTGCATCTATTTTGCCAGCTGCTAAATCAAGGATTGTATCGCTTAGTTCTTTTTGTGTATATGAAAGCTCATAGCCATTTAATGTTAAAAATACCAACATCACATGAGTACCTAAACGTTTGTTTCCATCAACCATCGGATGGTTCTTTACAATTCCAAAGCATAACTGTGCTGCTTTTGCCTGTACACTTGGATATAATTCTTCATCTCCAAACGATTGAAATGGATTAGCAAGTGCTGATTCAAGCATACCATCATCACGAATACCATTACTACCACCAGTAATTTCAATCAGTCTTTCATGAAGTAAAATGACCTGTTCTTTGCTTAATCTTATCATTTGGCAAGTACCTCATAAGCTTCCATATTCTGCTTAATAAGACGCTCTGATATAGCAAATACGTCCTCTGTGGATGCTATTTTTTCCTGCTCTGCTTTGCTAAAATCAATTACGAGATATCTTGGTACATTGTTTTTAAGGATCACTGCTGTACCATGCTCATCAACAACTTTGGCAACCTTTGAAAAATTCTGATTAGCTTCTGTTATAGAAATCATTGTATTTGTATCTATTGTCATACTATACACCTCACTTTAAACTATATTATATGTAAATTATAGGATAAATACAACCTATTTTTATAGCTAATACTTAATATTTTGTGAATAATTTCATCAAAATCATATAAAAAAAGATTACCACCTGCGCTTTATAGCATACTTTCTTGACTATAGCGCATAAAAATACCCTCCTTACTGGTTGTCCAGTAAAGAGGGTACATATCACACTGCCATGACCGTTTCTCTTATATTTCTATACAGTTTAGTTCTCATTCATCTTCGCCAGCTTAGCTGCCTGGTCGGCTGCGATGCAGGCGTCGATAATTTCCTGGATGTCACCATTCATGATCTTATCCAGCTTATACAGGGTCAGGTTGATTCTGTGGTCAGTAACACGTCCCTGAGGGAAGTTATAGGTTCTGATCTTCTCGGAACGGTCACCTGTACCAATCTGGCTTCTACGCATCTCTGCTTCTGCATCATGTCTCTGCTGCTGCTCGATATCATACAGCTTGGCACGCAGAAGGGCGAAAGCCTTAGCCTTATTCTGTAACTGGGATTTCTCAGTCTGGCTGTATACCACAATACCTGTAGGGTAGTGAGTCAGTCGTACAGCGGAGTCTGTGGTGTTGACACACTGTCCACCATTACCGGATGCACGCATTACATCAATACGGATATCCTTATCTTCAATCTTGATATCAATATCTTCATCAACTTCCGGCATAACGGCTACACTGATTGTAGAAGTGTGGATACGTCCACCGGACTCAGTCTCAGGGACACGCTGTACACGATGTACACCGGATTCATACTTCATTACTGAATATGCGCCCTGTCCGCTGATCATGAAAGTAACGCTCTTCATACCACCAATACCGATTTCCTCCACTTCCATAGTCTCTACTTTCCAACGGCGGCTCTCTGCGTAATGTACATACATACGGTAGATTTCTGCTGCGAACAATGCTGCTTCGTCTCCACCTGCGCCTGCACGAATCTCCACGATTACGTTCTTATCATCATTAGGGTCCTTAGGCAGAAGAAGAATCTTTAACTGCTGCTCTAATTCTTCAATTCGCTTCTTGGCATCATTGAGTTCTTCCTTGAGCATTTCACGCATCTCTTCGTCATTTTCAGATTCCAGCATAGAGAGGGAATCTTCTACGGTCTCTTTACATTTCTTATATTCTGTATAAGCCTCTACAATAGGCTGCAGGTTGCTCTGCTCTTTCATCAGAGAGCGAAATCTTGCCTGATTATCTGCTACTGTAGGCTCATGAAGCTCGTTCATGATTTCTTCATAACGGGCAATCAAATCATCTAACTTATCAAACATCTCTATTACCATGCCTTTCCAAATATTAACCTTGTCAATCACCTGCACAGACACTGGTCTGCTATGTGCGTATCTATATTTATGCCATATTCCAGCAACCGGTTACGACTCGATCCAGCTTCGCGTAGTCCTGTATCACTTCTACTTCAATAAAGCCCCTCTGTATCATGAGTTCTTTTACTGCTTCGCCCTGGTCATAACCTATTTCAAAGAACAGTCTCGCACCACGAGTCATATATGCCGGACACTGCTCTATTATTTTCCTGTAAAAATACAGCCCATCAGCCTTGCCATCCAGAGCGATCATCGGCTCATGTTCCCTGACCTCAGGCATCAGAGTCTCTATCACGTCAGTCTCAATATAGGGTGGATTCGATACGATCATATCGAACCTGCCTTCTACCTTCTCTAAGAGGTCGCTCTGTCTGAAATCTGCCTGAATCCCAAGTCTGCCGGCATTCTCTCTTGCAACTGCCAGTGCATCTTCTGAAATGTCCACGCCCATGCCTTCACATTCATTGCTGTATTTTAACAGGCTCAGCAAAATGCATCCGGAGCCGGTGCAGATATCCAGTATGCGCATGCCGTCACTAAGATATCTCATTGCCTCTTCCACCAGAATCTCTGTATCCTGTCTTGGAATCAGTACATGCTCATTCACCTTGAAAGTAAGCCCCATGAATTCCTGCTCACCTGTAATGTGCTGCAGGGGGATTCTCTGTGCTCTTCTCTCTATTACTGTACGATAGAACTGTTCTTCCAGATCATTTCGCACACTGTCTCCATGAACCAGCAACGCATTCCTGTCTGTATGGCAAATATATTCCAGAAGCAGTCTGGCATCCAGTGCAGCCTCTTCAATTCCTGCATCTTCCAGCTGCTTCTTTCCATATTCATATAATTCTCTGTATGTCATATTCATAACCCTGCTAAGGCTCTTCTGCCGCAGTTGTATCCTGCATCCAGCTGTCATCTACTTCGTATCCAAAGGTCTCTTTTAAGTATGCCTTCCAGTCAAAGACTGCTTCTACAGAAGCAATTGCTACTTCGATCATATCCTCATCCGGCTCTTTGGTCGTAAGCTTCTGCATCCACAAACCGGGGGCGGATATGATTCTTACAACAATATTATCACTTCTGCCTGCCAGACGGATAATCTCGTAGGAAATACCTGCAATGACAGGAACCAGCGCAATACGCAGAACCAGCTTCAGTGCCATATTATCCACTCTGATAAAGAAGAATACAATGACACTCACCAGAACAACGAATAGCAGGAAGCTTGTTCCACAGCGCTTATGCTGTCTGGAGCTTCGCTTTACGTCTTTTATCGTAAGTGGTCTGCCTTTTTCAATACAGTTGATACATTTATGTTCTGCTCCGTGATACATATAGAGCCTTTTAATATCTTTCATAAGAGAGATTCCAGCGATGTACGCAATGAAGATCAGTATTCTGATCAGTCCCTCGATAATTGCAATCACGCTGGCATTGCGGATGTATTTACCAAGCAGGTCTGAAAGGAACAGGGGCAGGAGCATGAACAACGCTACTGCAATGATTACGGATAAAATCACGGTAAAAGTCATCATGATATCATCTGCCTTGTTACCCAGAAGCTTCTCCAGCTTCCCTTCCGTCTTACTTGGCTTCTCATCCTCTGCCTCATAGAAGGAAGCAGAATAAGTCGTTACCTTCATTCCCAGTATCAGGGAATCGATAAAAGCAAATACACCACGGATAAACGGCAGCTTCGCAAACTTCTTATCTCCGCATACACCCTTGTATTCCTCGACCTCTACATCAATCTCACCGTTGGGCTTGCGTACAGCCACTGCATATTTATCTCTATTCTTCATCATCACACCTTCCAATACAGCCTGTCCGCCGATACCGGAATAATGTGTCTGTTTCTTCTTAGCCATATAGTCCTCCGAGTCTGTCACATATCCTATGAACTAAAAATAAGGTTGAGATAAAATCTTACCTCAACCTTTTGAACGTTTCTTATTTGCTTTCTACGCCGTACTTCTTATTGAACTTATCAATACGTCCACGAGCTGATGCAGCCTTCTGCTGACCTGTGTAGAATGAATGGCATTTTGAACAAACTTCAACGTGGATTTCAGGCTTTGTAGATCCTGTTACGAATGTGTTACCGCAGTTGCATGTAACAGTTGCCTGATAGTAATTAGGATGGATTCCTTCTCTCATGTTTTTCACCTCTCTATAGATAAAATCTTCTTTTTCATTTACTTATGTTCTCATAAACAGCTTACTCAGTATAACATAGCTTTTTATGATATGCAAGTCTTTTTTATATGAATTTCATCTTCTTTACAGTATTGACGAATTCCATGTTGTCTTTGGTCTTGGAGAAAAGGTCAAGTATCTTATCTACTGCCTCTTCCGGTTTCAGTCCATTGAGGGCTCTTCGGATAATATTAATTGCCTCCAGTTCATCCGGTGTCAACAACAGATCTTCACGTCTCGTACCGGATTTGGGAATATCAATGGCAGGGAACACTCTTCTCTCGGAAAGTCTGCGATCCAGTACCATTTCCATATTACCTGTTCCCTTGAACTCTTCGTATACCACATCATCCATCTTGGAGCCAGTGTCTACCAATGCTGTTGCAAGAATGGTAAGGCTGCCGCCTTCCCGCATATTTCTGGCTGCACCGAAGAATCTCTTGGGCATATGCAGAGCTGCCGGATCAAGACCACCGGAAAGTGTTCTTCCGCTGGGTGGCACAGTCAGGTTATAGGCTCTTGTCAGTCTGGTAATGCTGTCCAGAAGGATACATACGTCTTTCTTATGTTCTACCAGTCTCTTGGCACGCTCTATGACCATTTCGGATACACGTTTATGATGCTCCGGCAATTCATCAAAAGTGGAATAAATAACTTCTACATTCGGTCCTTCTATTGCTTCACGGATATCTGTTACTTCCTCTGGACGCTCATCAATCAGCAGAATGATCAGATGCATCTCCGGTGAATTCTTCTTGATGGACTGGGCAACTTCCTTTAACAGTGTTGTTTTACCAGCCTTTGGCGGTGACACGATCATACCACGCTGGCCTTTTCCCACAGGGCTCATCAGATCCATGATTCGCATGGCAACACTCGCCCCTGCTGTCTCCAGTCTGATTCTTTCATTAGGGAAAATCGGAGTCATGTCCTCAAAATTGCGGCGTTTACATGCAAGCTCAGGTGGTAATCCGTTGACCTTCTTCACATATAATAATGCACTGAACTTCTCATTCTGTGTCTTTACTCTGGTATTTCCTACAATAACATCGCCTGTCTTGAGATTAAAGCGGCGAATCTGACTAGGCGCTACATAAACGTCATTTTCACCGGGCAGGAAGTTCTCACAGCGGATAAAACCAAATCCGTCTGGCATGACTTCCAGAATGCCGTTTGCAGCCATACCGCTGTCCAGTTCTGCGGGGAATTTCTCTTCGGGGCGTTCTTCCCTGGCTTCTCCCGGCGCACGCAGCACCGGTCTTGGCTCTACATCCTTGCCGGCAGCCTTGTCCTTTTCATCTTCAGCAAGCATCAGTTCCACCAACTGTGCCTTCTTCAGCCCGCTGGTTCCCTTAATGCCTCTGTTTTTGGCGATTGCACGTAAATCAGCCAATGCAAGAGATTCGTATTTTTCTCTCATACCTTCCTCCATATCTATATACGTTCCATTATGAATATCTTCTGCCTTTTATAATTGGGGTTCTTAATTATTCTTTGGATATGCTGTATTTTTCAGATACATATACGACATTTTCGTAATATGTTCATGTGACGCAGCAGAATGTGCTGCCTTATCTATTATAGCGCACTTTTTCTAAAATAGGAAGAAGAATTTATTGCTAAGACCTGTTTCTTACATTATAATGAAGTTAAAAATTTAAAATACTAGGAGATGTGTACTTATGACTATTCAGGAAAAAGCACTGGAACTTCATGAAAAATGGAACGGAAAGCTGGAAACTGTCTCCAAAACTCCCGTAAAATCAAGAGAGGACTTATCTCTTGCCTATACCCCCGGCGTTGCAGAGCCTTGTAAGGTAATCGCCCAGGATAAGGAAGCTGCCTACAAATATACGATGAAGGCAAATACTGTTGCCGTTGTATCTGATGGCAGTGCCGTTCTGGGACTTGGCAACATCGGACCTTATGCCGCTATGCCCGTTATGGAAGGCAAAGCCGTTCTGTTCAAGGAATTTGGTGGAGTCAATGCGGTACCCATCTGCCTGGATACACAGGATACAGAAGAAATCATCAAGGCTGTTACCTGGCTTGCGCCTGCTTACGGCGGAATCAATCTGGAAGATATCTCAGCTCCACGCTGTTTTGAAATCGAAGAGAGATTAAAGGAAATTCTGGATATTCCTGTTTTCCATGATGACCAGCATGGTACTGCAATCGTTGTTCTTGCAGGTATTATCAATGCACTGAAGGTTGTCGGCAAGCAGAAAGAAAACTGCAAGGTCGTTGTAAATGGTGCAGGAAGTGCCGGTGTCGCTATCACAAGACTTCTTCTGACTTATGGCTTCACCAATGTCATCATGTGTGACAAGGTAGGTATCGTAGATACTACAACACAGGGGCTTAACTGGATGCAGGAAAAGATGGCAAAGATCACCAATCCCAACCATGAGACAGGTTCCCTTGCTGATGCATTAAAAGGCGCTGATATCTTCGTAGGTGTATCTGCTCCTAATATCGTAACTCCTGAAATGGTAGCTTCCATGGCAAAAGACTCTATTCTGTTCGCTATGGCTAACCCTGTTCCTGAGATTATGCCGGATGTTGCCAAGGCTGCTGGTGCAAAAGTCGTAGGAACCGGCAGAAGCGACTTCCCGAATCAGGTCAATAACGTTGTCGCTTTCCCAGGTATCTTCAAGGGTGCCCTGGAGGGACGTGCCACACAGATTACAGAAGAGATGAAGCTTGCTGCTGCCAATGCCATTGCAGGTCTGGTTCCTGATGATGAACTGAACGAGGACAACATTATGCCGGAAGCATTTAACCCCAAGGTTGCCGAGCTGGTAGCTGAAGCTGTTAAATCCCACATCAGACGCTAAGATGAATCCTTTACGCTGGGGAGACAAGCCCTATCATTCTCTCGATTATGAATTAAAACACCAATATGGTGAGAAAATCTATAAAATAGCCCTGGATGCAGGTATGACCTGTCCTAACCGTGATGGCACGCTTGGGACAGGTGGATGCATATTCTGCAGTGCAGGCGGCAGTGGGGACTTTGCAAGTCCTGCTGCCTCTGCCTGCGGGGAGTACTCCATACGCCAGCAGCTTCTGGAAGGTCTTTCCTATTTCCACACGAAAAAAACAGGCAATCGTTTCATTGCATACTTTCAATCCTATACGAACACCTATGCCCCCACCGGGCGGCTGCGCAGCCTCTATACCGAGGCGCTGGAAGAACCGGATGTAGTCGGTATCTCCATTGCCACAAGACCGGATTGTCTGGGCGATGATGTGATAGCTCTGTTAAGTTCGTTAAAAGACTCCTATCCTGATAAATTTATCTGGGTTGAACTGGGTTTACAGACGATGCACGAAGAGACTGCAAGATTTATACGCAGAGGCTATCCTCTTAGTACATTTGAAGAAGCACTAAACCGTCTTCATGCAATCTCGGTTCCTGTTATTGTCCATGTCATCCTTGGGCTTCCCCATGAATCGAAAGAAATGATGATAAAGACCTGTAACTATCTGAATTCCTGCCATATAGACGGTATCAAACTACAGCTTCTTCATGTATTGAAGAATACAGATCTGGCTGCCCTCTATGAGCAAAAAACTTTTGATATTCTGTCTCTGGAGGAGTATATTGATATTGTAATTACCTGTCTGGAGGTCCTGTCACCTGACATCGTTATTCACCGTGTAACCGGTGATGGGCCAAAGGAGCTGCTGCTTGCACCTGCATGGAGTCTGAATAAACGTCATGTACTCAATACACTCCATCAACAGCTGCGGCTGCGGGATTCCTGGCAGGGCAGATATTACGAATCAACTAATCAATGAAAGGACGTGATATTCATGACACAAGATCCATTGACACTCTATAAGCTCATCGTTCTTTACATGCTCAATAAAGTGAAATTCAAGCTGACCTACGCACAGATCAGTGAATTCATCCTTGAAAAAGAATATACGAACTTTCTGACATTACAGGAAGTCATCTGTGATCTGCAGGATACAGAACTGATCAAAGCTGACACTACGATGAACCGGACTTATTTCTCCATTACAGACGAGGGACGCAATACACTCTCCTACTTCGGTAATCGTATCGGAGAAGCCATCATTGCAGATATTGATGCTTTTCTGGATGAGAAACATCTGGAATTAAAAAATGAGGCATCCATCACCTCAACCTACTATAAGGCTACTACCGGTGAATTCGAAGCCCAATTGATTGCCCGTGAAAAAGATGTAGAACTGGTCAATATCAAGCTGTCTGTCCCAACGGAAGATATGGCAGCTTCAATCTGTGACAGTTGGCAGAAGAAAAATCAGAGTATCTATAAATATCTAATGCAGGAGCTGTTTTAATCAGCTCCTGCATTTTCTTAATCTTCCTTTTGCTTCGCCTCGTCCTTGATCCGTTTCATATGCTCACGAATCTTGGCTTCATAGCCATTCCATGACGGCTCATAATATTTCTTGCCCGTCAATTCATATGGTAAATACTGCTGTTCCACATAATGATTCGGATAATCATGTGCATATTTATATCCTGTCCCGTGTCCCAATTTCGCTGCTCCTTTATAATGTGCATCCTGTAGATGCGCAGGTATTGGCAGATTTCCGCTTCTTCTTACTTCTTCGTTGGCTGCAAAGATAGCATTGCAGGCTGAATTACTCTTAGGTGCACATGCCACATAAGTTGCTGCCTGTGACAGAATAATCTGTGCCTCCGGCATGCCGATGCGCTCTACAGCCTGTGCTGCCGATACGGCAACGGTCAGTGCCCGCGGATCTGCATTCCCCACATCCTCAGAAGCACATATCATGATACGTCTGGCTATGAAAGCCACTTCTTCGCCGGCATATAGCATCTTTGCCAGATAATAGACCGCTGCATCAGGATCTGATCCACGCATGCTCTTGATAAAAGCAGAAATCGTATCATAGTGATTATCTCCGTTCTTATCATAAAGTACGCGCCGCTTCTGTATACACTCCTGTGCTACTTCCAATGTAATATGGATCTTACCATCCTCACTTCTGTCTGTGGTCATAACACCAAGCTCTATGGCATTCAATGCATGTCTTGCGTCTCCCCCTGACAGATCCGCCAGAAATTCCAGTGCATCCTCATCTATTACAGCATCAAAGGCTCCCATGCCTTTCTCTTTATCATAGACCGCACGATGAATCAGTTGTTTGATATCTTCCTTATCCAGAGGTTTCAGTTCAAAAATAACAGAACGTGATATCAAAGCGCCATTCACTTCAAAATAGGGGTTCTCTGTAGTAGCTCCTATGAGAATGATCGTTCCATCTTCTACAAAAGGCAACAGATAATCCTGCTGGCTTTTGTTAAAACGGTGTATCTCATCAATAAAGAGTATGGTCCGCTTACCATACATAGCCATGGTGTCTTTTGCCTTCTGAATGACTTCTTCCATATCCTTCTTACCGGCTATGGTAGCATTGATCTGGGTAAATTCTGCACTTGTTGTATTTGCAATGACCTTGGCAAGTGTCGTCTTCCCTGTTCCCGGCGGTCCATAGAAGATAATAGAGCTTAATTTATCCGCCTTAATCGCACGGTACAGCAACTTGTCTTTTCCAATGATGTGGGACTGTCCTACTACTTCATCCAGTGTAGTGGGTCTGAGTCTTGCTGCAAGAGGTGCTTCTTTCTCAAGGTTGGTCTGTTTTATATATTCAAAGAGATCCACTTCTGATGCCTCCTTATACGCAAAAAAACTGTAACTATCCAGACCTTATTTACAAGCTTCTGAATAGTTACAGTATAACAACCGTTCCGCAACATTTCAAGTATCGTTGCTGCCTCACCCTGCCTTTTACCAAATACGGTATTTGCCGCTTAAAGCAAGAAATGCAAAGAAATACAGGCAATTATCATAATATCTTCTCACTCCGGTGCGCATGGGTGTGTTCCAGAAACGCTCTATCCATTCATTCGTAAATGGATTGTTGGCAGCCAGAGACCCCTGCGCTACTGTAGCAATAATGGCTACAGGATGCAGTACATCGCTTTGTGCCACAGTACCATTGATTTCATAGGTGTGAAACTGATTTCTTCTGGCATCTTCCAGCAGAAATTCCTGTAATCTGTCTACCGCAGCACATTGTCCTTCATCAATACCGAACCATTCATAATCCAGACCGATATTGGCTGCTGTGCGGTAAGAATCACTATAGAACCAGTCATGTCTGTCATTGGACCAGCCAAGCTTTCTGCTCATAGGACTACCATCAAACTCTGCATATTCTGCGGACATACCTGTGATGGGCGAGCATGCCTGCACCAGATATTTACGGCTTGCCACTGCTGCCTGCGCCCAGAAATCCCGGTCTTCCTCATCTGCCCACTTACTGAACAGTTCATAGAAATGTGGCAAATGATAAGAAGGATCTGTAAAATCAATACCAGGTACGAACAGAATCTGATGATTCTGCAAATTCCACATGGGTGCGCCCTGCCTTCCTGCGCTTCCTTTATGTAAGCAGGCTCTCAGGATTGCCCTGGCTTCCTTCTCGTAGGCATAGATTCCCTCTCCATCTCCCCATCTATGGGATGCAAAGAACAGAGCCATGGCAAAGAATTCTTCTCCATCCGGGGCAGGACCATAGGCATTCTTGGTGCCATCTATGGCACAGGACCAGGCAAAATATCCTTCATTTTCACCCTCTGCCATATACATATAGGTCTTCGCCCACTTCCAGAGACAGTCAAATTCCTTCTTCATATCCAGCTGCACACACAGCATCATTCCATAAGACATGCCCTCTGTTCTGACATCCAGATTACCTGTGTCCATAATATATGCCATATCTTCCCCTACGGGGTAGTATACTCTTTCCTGCTCTTCTCCATAGAAATAGAATCGGATGATTTCCTGTAAGCGTGTTTCTACCTCAGCCTGATGAATCCCCAATTCTGCAAAAACATTTCGATATTCTTTCTTCGCAATATCTGCCATTTCGTCACCCCTCCATATTTGTTACATGTACTGTTTCATTTCCTTAGGTTCATTGTAAGCAAAATCCGGGGGTTTATCTCTTTAAAAATTGTGATGTAATGTTCAAATATTGCTAAGTATTTACGACTGCAGCTCCCTTCTTAGCAGATTCAGCAGATTGCGGTAACTGTTCATGACTTCCTCATGATGCTCCATAATATAATCTGTCCTGCCTTCTCTGGCAGCAGCTTCCAGGGCTCTGGCGCCCTCTGCCAGCTCTTCTGCTCCGATAGACAGGGATTTACTCTTCAGGGCATGAACCAGAACCTGATAGTTCTTCCAGTCCTTATCCTGATAATACTGCTCTATTTCTTCTGTTTTGTCTGAATCCAGATAGGAATGCAGTACTTTCTCATATACTTCTTCACTTTGCGCACAATACCGGATTCCAGACTCTGTATCAAGGAAAGTCAGCCGGTCAACCAGCTTCTTGTCCTGTCTGAGCGCCTTTTCCACAGCCTGTAGGAAATCCGCCGGAAGAAATGGCTTATGAATTATACCTACAATCTGATTCTTCCAACTCTCTGCTTCCTCTTCCAGATTCTCCGAAGCTGACAGAAGTATAACCGGAATCTGTGCAGTTGCAGGACTACTCTTTAATCGCCCCAAGGTCTCCTGTCCATTCATCTGTGGCATCTCCATATCCAACAGAATAAGCTGTACAGTATTCTCCTGTAAATATTTTAAGGCTTCTGCCCCGGAAGCAGCTTTCTTTACATCATATCCCTGTTCCTTTAGGAACTTCTCAGCCAGATACAGACTCATGGTATCATCATCCACTAACAGGATCCGCATAAGACCACCTGTAGATTCTGCGCCGGCTTCCTTGTCCGGAGTCTGCATCTGTACCGGCTCATCTTCCTGTATGGATACCTTCTCTGACGGAAGATACTTAATCAGAAGCTTCTCCAGCCGATTACCCTGTATCGGCTTGGCAAGATAATCTCTGAAACCAAGTTTAAGATACTCTTCCCGCATTCCTGTCAATGCATTGGCGGTCAGCATAATAACCGGCGTGTCTTTATTCAGGGAATCCGGCATTGCCTTCATCTGTTCCAGTGTCTGTACCCCATCCATTTCAGGCATCATATGATCCATAAAAATCACATCATATGCCTTTTGTCTGACCATATTCAGGCACTGCCGTCCACTCATTGCCGTATCAATCTGCAGCTGTGTCCTTTTCAACAGATTACGGATAACCATCAGATTCATTTCCACATCATCTACAACCAGAATCCTGCCCTGCGGCGCCCGGAAGCTTTCTCGATATCCTGTCATGGCAACAGCATGGTAATCATTAATTCTGCCAATCGGAGTATGGTCCACGATTGTCTGCGGTAATGTAACAGTGAAGCAGGAGCCCTCTCCATATACACTCTGTACCTGAATGGAGCCATGCATCAGTTCTACCAGCTGATGTGTAATGCTAAGCCCAAGTCCTGTACCTTCTATATTATAATTTCTGGATGTATCCAATCGTTCAAATTTATGGAAGAGCTTATCCAGATTCTCAGGCTTGATGCCAATTCCTGTATCTTTTACCTGCAAAATGAGCTGCAGACAATCCCCCTGCATGGTTCCCTTTACATGTATGGTCACTTTCCCGGTCTCTGTATATTTCACGGCATTTGTAAGGAGATTGGTGAATATCTGGCGGATGCGCACTTCATCTCCCCTTAAAATCCTGGGCAGCGTCTCTTCGCACAATACTTCTGATTCTAACCCTTTCTTTTCCAGTCTCTCTGCAACCATATTGTAGCTGTCATTGATCAGTGAGCCAAGCTCATACTCCGTAGGAATAATCTCCATTTTACCTGATTCAATCTTGGAAAAATCCAGAATATCATTGACAATCGTCAGTAATGTATTAGCTGCCACATGTACGCTGGAAGCATATCCATAAATCTCCTGATTCTCTTCTTCACGAAGGATCATCTCATTCATGCCCATAATGGCATTGATAGGAGTTCTGATCTCATGAGACATATTGGCAAGGAAGTCACTTTTCACACGATTGGCAGCCTGCGCCTGTTCTTTTGCCAGTTCCGACGCTTCCAATGCTTTGACAAGGTCTCTGTCTTTTTCCGCAATCATTCTATCCAGAGCTATCGCCATCAGCCCTGCCACAGCAATTACAATATAAGCGATTGCAGCCTCCGGAATCAGATGATCATCTGCCTCTCTCCAGCCCATATGCAGCCACAGCCAACGATAGAACAAGGTAAAAGTGACACTCCCCAGTCCGGCTGCCATAACTGTCTTGGACAGCTTCGTATCACTGAATACGATTGTAATAAGAATCGGCAGACAGAACAGTGTCAATGTATTACTGAACACAAAATGTACTGCAGCTGTTACTGTAATCAGAAACATCATGGTAAGAGCCGGAATGTAATTCAGTATCCGCTCATCCTTTGCAAAATGTCTCTCCAATCTGCCCTCCAATACAACTGCACTTACATTCAATACAGTCGGTAACAGCATAAAAAGAAAAAGATATACAGGCAGGGGCTGATCTATGCTGCCCTGTTCTTTCAATATCATAAATATGACTATCTCCAGTATCAAAATACAAATTGTAAAGGATACATTGAATTTATATAGTATTTTTCTCCATTTGGCATAATCCGGTGTAATCTTTTGCATTTTTGTTACCACGCCTTTCAGTAACCTGAAAACTGTTCTTACTTTATTATCCAGTATACTCCATAATATACAGCTCGTGCAAGGCTCTGGTTGCGGCAACATAAAGCTGCTTGGCATAACGGGGATTCTCCTGATATCCTTTCATATCCGGTCTCCACAACAGAACACAGTCAAATTCAAGTCCCTTAGTCTGCGGCACTGTCAATACCATGACACCTCTGTTAAATCCTGCTTTATCCGAATCAACCAGTGTCTGCTGTATATGTGCGCCAAGCAGCGGCTTCACCCTGTCTGCCTCTTCCTGTGAGAAACATACAACAGATATGGTCTCATAGCCTTTCTTTAGAACCTCTGTAATGATTCTGACAGCCTCTTTAACCAATGCCTTTTGTGATACTGCCTCTATTGTCCTTACCGGTTCCCCATGACGGATTACCGGCTCTATCTTATAGGTGCCTCTGGATGCACGGTCTAATATCCTGCCCGCAAACTCTGATATCTCAATGGTATTTCGATAACTCTTGGACAAAAGACGAAATTCGTCAGTATTCCGGCAAAATATCTTCTCCTTCATATCCCGCCAGTCATTCATACCACATTCATAATTTACATTCTGTGATACGTCCCCCATAATGGTAAAGAAACAATCCGGCAATACAGTTCTCAGTGCATAATATACAATTGGTCCAAAATCCTGTGCTTCATCAATGAAAATCTGTCCAAACTCTTCATCCGGTTTCTTCTGTACTGCACGATAGTAGATTAATAAAAGGGCAGCCATATCATATACATCAAACTGTCCCTTATCCAGTCGTTCTTTCACAGGAGTCATATCAATATAATAGGATGCACCATAACTGTCCAGAAAGTGCTCATAAATCGTAAGCAGACTTCCCTTATACTGATGACTGCTAAAATAATTCTTATATTCTGCCAGTTTACGTCCATACATCCTTTCATCCTCATGATGCATGGTCTGAAGCTTAATCCTTGCCCGTAAGCGTTCATCCAGAAGAACCAGCAGCTTATTAATAGAATACTGTGGATTCTCATGGATAAATCTTTCATTATTCTTTGCAGAAAGCAGCATACCAATCTCTTCATCCTGAACTGCACAATTGCCCAAAATATGATTACGAAGCCGCTCCATATACTGTTCCAGTTCTCTTGCAAACAGCATCTTGCTCTTCCATGCCCAGGATGGGTTGGCTTCTACAAGCCGGTATTTCTTCTTCCATTCCTTATGCAGCAGATGTGCCAGCAGCTCATCCATTCTCATATGCTTCACATCATATACATCCAGCTCAGGCAATCCGCCTGTAATGTAGTCTATCAGAATGTCACTGCCACCCACGATACAGAATTCATTGGAAGTAAAACGGTCTTTATAATTGTACATCATATAGGAAATACGATGCATTGCAACAGTGGTCTTCCCACTTCCGGCTACGCCCTGCACAATCACATTATGAAAAGGGCTGGAACGGATAATCTCGTTCTGCTCCTTCTGAATGGTTGCAATGATATCACCTAATACCACATCTCTGTTCTTGCTCAGATATTTGACCAGAAGCTCATCATTTGCCGCCACGTCACTGTCGTAAAATCCCTGTAATTTGCCGTTTTCAATGTCATAGGTACGTTTCAGCTCCAAGTCAATGCGATAACTGCTGCCATCCGGTATCTGATAACTTCCCTGCCCCAGTTCATTCTCATAATATACTGTGGCAATGGGTGCCCGCCAGTCTACGATGACCATATGTGTCTTATCCTTCTGTATGCCATGCTTGCCAATATAAATGGACTCATGCAGGCGTTCATCCAGATTCCTGTAATCAATTCGCCCAAAGAAAGGCTTCTCATATGCTGCCTTATTATGTGCCAGCTGATTCCTGCTGTGTTCCTCCAGACTTTGGGATGTAAACATCTGATCATACAATTCCACATTGCCGCTCTGTACAGCCTTGACCAGTTCCTGCGTCTGTCTGTGCCTTTCCTCGACCTGTGCCTCATACCGTCTGATATTCTCAGCAATCAGTTCACGACATTCCTGTAAATGTTCTTCTTCTCTCATCTTTTAACATTACCTCCATAGTGACACATGTGTCACTTTCCATACACACTTCCCGTTCCGGGGTTATATATTTGAGTTACAAGAGTTATTATACGTGAAAAATAATTTAATTCTAGACTTATATTTTGACTTGTGTTATAGTGTTGTATAGAGAATAAGCATGGCTTTACTTTAGTTCGCTAAAGTAAAGCCATTTTTGTTTTAGATATGTATTTTATTCTACTACGATCTGTGTACAAGTTAAGATATTCCTTTCTGCTTATCCAGCAGTTCCTTCAGTGCATCCTCACTGTCACTGACCCAGGCATCCTCTTCCTCTTCATTCAGACCAAGGTACTGCGCCAATGTGCACTCTTCATCACTCATGCCCCACTCATAACTGTAATCATCAATTGCTTCAAATTCGACCTCACCTGCTAAATACAAATCTTTAAATTTACGCTCCATCCAGACAGAATCCTCCTTTATCGATTGTCTTTGGTAAGAACCATTATACCTTATTTTATTCCAAAAAACAAATACCCGCTGTCTTCAAAACAGCGGGTATCTGCTATACAATATTCTCTCCCTTAGCAGCAACTCTGATACAGTGTTATATCGGATTTTAATAAAATATCAGATGGCAATATCAAGGAATGTCCTCTGCATGCCTGTTGTCTGCCGGTTCTTTACCATAAATACTGCTGAAGCGCTTCTGTGATATACAGCCGCTTCATTGATCATTCTGGTTAAGTCATTCATCTTCTGGGAAAGCTGGACGTTATCATTTTTTGTAAAAGAAATTCCGTTACCGCCTGCGCGGCTCAATTCCAGGGTAAGCTCTTTGATTTCTCTCTGGAAATTCAATCTGTCTGTCATGGAGAAATTACCATTGATGACCTGACTGGACAGTCCTTCCATCTTCTTCATCATCTCTTCAATCTCCGTAGCACTTGCCATTTCTTCTTTGGCAGCCTGCTTCTCCAGCTTCAGGCTCTCCCTCATGCCTGCCGCCGAAATCGATACTTTTACAGATTCTTCCTCCTGCTCCGGTTTCTCTTCGAGCAATACTGCTTCGATTTTTCTGGTGTGTTGTCTGTTATTGCCGCCTGAACTGCCATTTTCTACTGCTGAAGCAGCACTGTTGAGCTGTAAAGCGGTACTCGCACTCTTTACCTCCATAACATATTCTCCCTCATACCGGTGCAGACCCCCTCAAGTCCACACACACCTTGTTATGTCGTCCTTTTACAGACACCTTATATGTTAACTACTCCCCTTATGCTATATATATCGGAGCTTATTGTCAGAACTTTATAGTAATTATGTAAATTTTTCAAATTATTTTGAATTTTCTGTAAACTTGGTGTTCCTGTATAGATTTTATATTTTTTGTGTATTTTGCCAATTCTCCTATACAAATTATATCCGAATGTTTTATAATAAAGCTGTATACATCAAGAAAGGATACAAACAGATGAAGCCTAATTTTGATCCTGTAATTGAAGAATGCATAAAAGAGGCAAGAGCTAATCTATACATGGTTCGAACATCCAGACAGCAGGAATATATGCCATACTGTGACCGGCTTTTTGCTTATGCTGCTTCTGAGCAGTCTGATTACCTCTTCGCCCAGGCTTACTATTGTATGATGCAGTACTATGCCTGTGTGAACGATTATATTAACACAGTCAGCTGTGCCATGGAAGGAATCAAATATCAACAAAATACGCAGGAATATGAATTAGTGGCACGTTCCTACAACATACTTGGCATTTTCACTGCTTCAACAGGAAACGGTTCACAGGCAGTTGATTATTATCTTTCAAGTATTGATTATTGTAATCAGTATCATTTTGACCATGTACATGCTATGGCAGCCTCGAATCTTGCGGATGTCTTTCATCGTAGTCTGGTCTATAACCGTGCTCTTTATTATTATGAAGAGGCTGAGAAATATTTTCTCAAAGATTCCACTTCGCCAGAGCCTTGTGTATATCTGGATGAACTGAACAACCTGCTTTGTAATAAAGGACATTGTCTGCTTTCTATCGGTCAACTGGAGAATGCCAATGAATGTGGTCGTAAAATTCTGCACAACCTGGAGCTGATTCAGGAACAAGGCGGCGAATATATTCTTTTTACCACACATGTATATCTGGCTGTCTTAGCCCATGCAAATCAGGATATGGACCTGATGAATCATCATCTTGATATTGCTCTGAGTGATTTTCACAGCAGTGATGCCTATACTACTTATTTATCAGATATTACTGCTCTCATTCAATTATATATGAAACTTGGGAAATATAAGGAACTTGTCAAGATTCTGGATTATTATCTGCAAAAATGCAAAGAGGATCATGCACCATTCTATATCTACAGTATTTTCCTGGGAAAAAGAATTGAATGTGCCACCCAGTTACGGGATGACAATTCCTATCGGTATTTTTCCCAGCTTTTCATGCAGCTTTACCAGGACAGCGGAACACAGAATTCAGAATCTGTGCTGCATGCTGAAACCGTTCATAAAGAACGTCTGCGTGTGCAGAAGCTACAACAGGAAATGCTGCTCCTTAACGAACAGCTTATGGTACAGTCCCAGCACGATGCTCTGACTGGTCTGCCCAACCGGGCTTATCTGAACAATTACGCAGAAGAGACTCTGTCCAAAGCACTAAAGAATCAGGTCAACTTTGGTATTGAGATTCTGGATATAGATTTCTTTAAATCAGTAAATGACACTTATGGGCACATGGAAGGCGATCATTATCTGACTGCCGTAGCAGACCTCTTGTCCAGAATTACGGAAGAATATTCCAATGTATTTGCTGCCAGATATGGCGGAGATGAATTTGTTCTGGTCTACTATGATAAGAGTGCGGATGACATTAAAGAAATCATGCATCAGCTCAAGCTCTCAACAGTCAGTGTAAAGCTGCCGGCAATAAGCCAGCTTGGGGAAGATCACATTACCTTATCCCAGGGCTGCTGCAATCGTATTCCTGAACCCTTGAACCGTCTGTGGGATTATCTGGCACGGGCAGACACCGTTCTCTACGACGTAAAGAAAAAAGGCAAAAATAATTATAAAGTATCAGAGCGTTTTAAAAAGGCATAGGTCAATCGACCAATGCCTTTTTCGCATAATACCCTGCTGCTGCACGACTAAGATTCCAGTTTCGGATGTGCATTTGCTCATTTTCTTCCTGTATTCTCCTGAAATACTCTCTTTGAAGATTCTCTAGCCTGTATCCTGTCTCCTCTATCTCCACGTTATCCATAGCCGCGATTGCCGGCGCTGCATCCGCGGAAAGTCTCGTCTGTAGATAATAGACATCTGCTGCTCCCCCCTGCTCTATTGTTGCGATATTGTATCTTGCAACCCAATAATCAGGATGCAGCATGGCAAATCCAAGATACCCCAATGTCACAACAATCAGTAAATAACGAAACAGCATAAAATCCTCATGATGAATGTCATAAATCATTCCTGCTGTGAGCATTACCATAACCGCCAGCGTCCACAATACTGCCAATCTTAAAAAAGTCATTCCATAACAGTTGATATATAATATCATACGGTACGCACTGGATGCAATCATGATATAAGTACAGCCACAGATTATTGCCAGCAGAAGATTCAATACTCTGGATCTGGCAAAGAAAGCATTGCACGCCGGCACCAGACATATATTGAAAATGCATACAAAAAGCAATGGGAAGAAGCCGCTTCTGGCATACTCTGCATATGTGTACCCCTTGGGAAGACTCATTTTACCAAGGAAAAGCCCAAATATCTGTACACCACAGAACAATACATACAATGCGGTAATCAATACTGCTGCCGTGATCGCAACATAGGCATCCCACTGAGGACGACTCTCCTGTACCGCCTCTTCCTGAGACTGCCTTTTCCTGCAAAAGGCAAGCATTCCATAGGTATATACAAAGCATATCACTACCATAAGCAGAACCCGAAATACCTCACCATTACTGAGCCATTCCGGTATGTGCCACTGCAATACCCAGTCAAACATATCGCAGAACATCTGATAAAAAACGGCATCTGCACAAAGCAGCAATACTCCGACAATACATAAAATAGGAATACTCACGGCAATTCCTATTACGACAGCCAGAATCACCCGGTTACGTTTCTGTATCTTCTGTTCATCCTTAGGTTCGGGATTCTGTGCCTTTCTATAATCAATTGCCTCTGTAAAAGGCGCTGATATTTTGCACAGGCTTCCCCAGAATACTCTCCATATCTCTCTGCACCAGGTTCCCATGCGCCATTTCTGTGTCTTTTGCCCCAGCAGCATCTGTAACATCCACACTGCAAACAGCACAATTCCCAGTAAACGATTCAAGCCAATCAATACATAGGAATCCGTTGTGCCGTTAATCACTCCAAGGAGAATCAGTGCAACCGTCCAGAGTCGATTGTCTTTTACGGCAGTAACCCCAGACTTTTTCAAATAAAATCCAAAGAAGAATAAGGTCCCGCCTACGTAAAAAGGGAATGTAATTCCAGACCTGTTCTGATACAGGCAAAAAGTATAAAAAATTGCATATAACAAGCAGCTTATGTGCATTTTGGGCGCACTTTCCCAAACCTGCTGTTTAATCAGGCTTTTTGTGTTCTCTTCCATTCTTTTATTCCTCGTTTTTTTATTATATTTATTACGTCTAAGCCTCTTAGACTACTATGTTACTGTTCATTCTCTGGCTGTGCTTCGTCATCCGCTACATATTCCAGAATATCTCCCGGCTGACAGTCCAGTGCCTTGCAGATTGCATCCAGGGTAGAGAGTCTGACTGCTTTTGCCTTGTTATTCTTCAGGATAGACAGGTTCGCCAATGTGATGTCCACATCTTTCGCCAGCTCCGTCAGCCCGACCTTACGCTTCGCCATCACTACATCCAGATTAATTACTATTGCCATATAAAACCAGCCTTTCTACACCGTAAGGTCATTCTCTTCCTTGTAATCAATTGCCTTATCAAACACAAATGCCAGTACTTTACTGAAAAGTCCCGCTATCACGAATACCAGTACCAGCGTCAGCATTGTCACCGTCAGATACAACACGGTTCTCAGCAGACAGATAATTGCAATGATAAAGCTGTAGGTTCCCATCCTCTGTAAGCTGACCACATTCTCTCTGACAAAGCAGTCGTCAGCTAACACGGTTCGAAACATCTTGCGCAGCTCACCGATGATCAGAATTGCCAGAATGCCAAGAATGAAGTAGCTAAGCACTGCCTCCTTGTACTGCTCCACAAATACTTCATATTGAAATACTCTGGCGATCCATTTTATCGACCATGGTAATGTCACTGTCGCCACAATTCCTGCAAAATACATAAAATCCAGTAAATACTTCGTAATCCATACTACCGTTTCCTTCTTCATATGTTCTCCATACCTTTCTGAGGGCATACACCGATGCCTCTTGTTTTGTTGAGTATACTATATCATGGTTGTGATTGAATTGCAATATATTTTTATTGTTTTTCGATAAGTTTATATTGATTTTTGATAAAAAGAAAGGGGGCATGTTGACACCCCCTAAATAGCATTTCCACTTGGAATCTTTATTTTTATGAACTTGTTACGCATAGATGGCAATGGGAATTACTATAACAGCTGGACTTGTTATTTTGGTCTTCAATTCAGGCAGATTAAACTGTTTCATGTCTTCCGTTTTAAATCCAGAAAACATATCATTTAATAAATCTTCTTGTAAAATAGTCAATGATGTTTTTCTGAGTAAATCAATGTTTTCCATATCTTCTTTACAGATAGATATTACTTTACCAAGAACTTTAAAATGTCCTCCAATAATTTCTGATATATTATCATTTGCAAGATATTGCTCCTGTACCGATAACACTGTGGTTCCTTTTGCATCTGATAAAATAAAATCTATTGTCCCACTATGTTTTAATTCTTCAGCAAATGATTTTATTTGTGTCACAGTTTCATCTTCCCTTGGTTTTGACTTTTTCGTCTGTGGTTGTTCTGTAAAAATATCTACCATCCGAAATAAATTAATAAAGCTATCCATATAATTTATTATTGGATTTTTTTGCAATTCTCCCTCAACTTCAATAAAGTCCCCCACCTGCATTTTAGAAAAATCCAAATCAGATTTTAGTATCTTTTGTTCTACTAAAAAGCTTCGAAACTTTGATAAAAGGGAAACATTGGTATGCACCTTTTCTTTGATAATATTTTCATTTTGTCCTCTATTTCCTTCATGACTTAATCCACCAGAAACATCTATTTTTAACAATTTACTCAAAAGAGTAGTTGAAGTTGAAATTTCTGCATCGGCTTTCTGTACAGAATTATTTTCTGTATGTTCTGTATAATTAATTTGACTTACCATTGAAAAACCATCTTCTATAATAGCAAGCATATCCAAAACTATCTTTTCATTTATATATACAGGAATAATAAGTCTGTCTGATTTTATATCATGTTCCATATTTATGTTCCTTTCTCTTTATCAAGTTTTTCAATGTAATTAATCTTTCAAATATTTTTACCAAAATTTTCTAATCTCTTCTTCACTAACATTCTCATATAATTTATTCTTCTTAATAATTTCACACACCTTCTTAAAATCATCTCCTACTAATGATTTTACTGTCTCAACCATACTACGTAACCCTTCTGTTCTCTCTTCTAGCCTCCCTTTCTCAATTCCCTGCTCTATTCCTTCTTCAATTCCTCTTTCTAATAAACCTTCTCCAAGATTACACATATCATTCAGTCTCCCTTCTGTCTTCACACTCATTACAAAACCATATTTTTCTTCGAGATTCTTCCTTTTATGCTCTGCATCTTCTTTTTTTAGAAGTTCTTCCAGCATTGCTATCAGGTAACTTCTGGAAATGGTAACATACTCTCGTTTTCTAAGTCGAATAATAACTCCCTGCACTTTATCAATGGAATGTAACTCCATCATCTTACCATATACATTTTCCTGCGTAAGACATATCCTATTAATAGAATCCTCGTCATCGTTCGCATCCATGCAGATCCAGATACTCCTTATGGGCTTGATATCATCATAATTTGACTTTTCAAATTCTACTTCCTTCTGCGCCGAAATCATCCTTGCCAAATAATATATGATCCGATTGTCCAGATGATAATGCAGCTTATTGGAATCCGAACTTTTCTGTGCTTCCACATTGATCAGGAACTTTATCATTTCTTCTCTAAGATAGACTGCAAAACGAATATCATAAAATATCTTACCCTCTCCCGGCACTGTATCTTCTTCTGAATACTTCACTATCTTCGAAAGATTCGTCTGCCCTGGTTCCATGCGTATCCCTGATACCACAGGTTCATCCATGCTCTTTATGATATCCTCTAATTCTATATCTTTGAATTCCTCTAATGAATATTTCAAAATACGCGAAAGTACCTGTTTATCTGCCAGCACTTCCTTAACACTTGCATCATATTTTGCAACTTTGCTTGTAATTTCCACCACATTTGATAAATTAGTTTCCATATATCATCCTCTTATCCTCGTATATATAAGTATACTCTAAGTGTATCATATATGGAATACAATATCAATACATATGTTCGGAACTTTTGTTCTATTTCTTTGTAATCATCTATGTAAGTATATTATCATATAATTCATTTTTAATCAAAAGAATAACTCCTTGACACAACCTTATACAGCGTTCAAAATATAGTTAATCGTACTATATAAGAGGTATTTTATGCTGCAATATATCAAAAACAAACGTGTTCTGTTCATTACGACCAAGAATCCCGATTATATCAGAAATACACAGGAAATTGCTTTTCTTGAAGAGCATGCTTCTTTTTATACCGTGATTGCTTCTACGCATACAAGCTATCCCAAACGTCTGTTATCTATCTATAGACGTCTTTTAACTGTGCATATGAATGAATATGACACAGTGTTCCTTGGCTTTGCACCGCAGCTTGTCCTTCCCCTTTTTGCATGGAAATTCAAAAACGTTGACATTGTAGAAGATTTCTTTATCTCCATGTATGACACCCTTTGCTGCGACAGATACAAGTTCCGTCCTGACAGTTATATAGGTAAACTGTTACACAAAATCGACAGGCAGACTCTTTCCCGTGCTGATGCAGTTTTTTGTGATACCCATGCGCATGCACAATATTTTTCCCAGGAGTTTCAGGCTGACCCTGATAAATTATTCACCATGTATCTTCACGCTGATACCACTATCTACCATCCTATGAGTGTTAATCGCCCTGCTGGTCTGGCAGGAAAATGCATTGTTCTGTACTTTGGCAGTATTCTGCCGCTTCAGGGCATTGATATTGTATTAGATACTTTCCGTCTGTTGGATCATTATGCCAATCTGTACTTTATCTGCATCGGACCTATTCAGAATGAAAAGCTTACAACCCCACGTCCCATATCAGATTGTATACAATACATAGACTGGCTGCCACAGGAAGAACTGGCTCGTTATATTGCCATGGCTGACCTATGTCTTGCAGGACATTTTCACGGAAGCATTGGTAAAGCCAGACGCACCATCCCACTTAATGCTTATATATGTCAAGTAATGAAAAAGCCCATGATTCTAGGTGATAATGCCGCAAATCATGAGCTATTTAAAGAAAGCGATGATATTTTATTTGTAGAAATGGGAAATTCCCATGCATTGGCTAATGGAATCATTGAATGGTGGAAGAAGCATCCTCAATGATTTTTATATTATTCTATTTCGTTATATATTACCAGTACTTCCTAATCTCCTCATCACTTGCATTGGCATATACATCATTCTTCCTTATAATCTCACATACCTTCTGGAAATCATCTCCTACCAGAGATTTTACTGTCTCTACCAGACTACGCAATCCTTCTGCCTTTCCCTGCTCCAGTCCTTGTTCTATTCCTTTTTCTATTCCTCTCTCTAATAAGCCCTCTCCAAGATTGCACATATCATTCAATCTCCCTTCTGTTTTCACACTCATTACAAAACCATACTTTTCTTCGAGATTCTTCTTTTTATTCTCTGCATCTTCTTTTTTTAGAAGTTCTTCCAGCATCGCTATCAGATAATTCTTGGAAGTTGTAACATCAGATTTTTTCCTAAGGCGTATAATGACACCCTGCACTTTATCAATGGAACGTAACTCCATCCTCTTACCATATACATTTCTCTGTGTAAGACATATTCTATTAATAGAATCTTCATCATCGTTTGCATCCATACAGATCCAGATGCTCCTTACAGGTTTGATGTCATCATAGTTTGACTTTTCAAATTCTACTTCCTTCTGCGCCGAAATCATCCTTGCCAAATAATATATGATCCGATTGTCCAGATGATAATGCAGCTTATTGGAATCCGAACTTTTCTGTGCTTCCACATTGATCAGGAACTTTATCATTTCTTCTCTAAGATAGACTGCAAAACGAATATCATAAAATATCTTACCCTCTCCCGGCACTGTATCTTCTTCTGAATACTTCACTATCTTCGAAAGATTCGTCTGCCCTGGTTCCATGCGTATCCCTGATACCACAGGTTCATCCAACCGCAGACTAAATAATGAACACGCCCTCAAGCATTTCTTCTTTCTCAACCAATTCTTCTTCTCTTTCCTCTGTCCTAGGAGTCTCTATTACTTGTGGTTCTCCATTCGCAGGTTTCGCTGTATACAATGCCAATAGAAGTATCATCATATAAACCGGTAATGCCTCTACCATAATCGGTAAACATATGACTGCCGCTAAAACGCCTATTGCCAGCCAGGTCAAAAGCGAATCTTTAATTCTTCTATCTCTAATAGTGAGGTACAATTTATAACAAGCCACTGCAAGTACAGCAATTATAACAATCACACCTACTACTCCATACATCTGATGCATAACTGCCAAAATGTTTCCATGCCAAGCCTGTATTAGTACCTGATTGATATTTTCAAGAAGTGATAAAAAAGTAACTGCGAATACATCTGTACTCAGCTGCTCCCATTTATCTCCTACAAAAAGTTGAACAATATTGCTGTCCCCCAGCCTGTCATTTACCCGACTTAGCACTGCTAATATAATTAGTACAAATCCACCATATTTTAGCAGATAAAAACATGCCCTCTGCAGTCTGCTCAATCTTACCTTTGTCAACTCTGCCCCCTCTGGAATCTTGTCCCACTGCTTGAAAACATATAATGCCAAAAGACATAATATCAGTTCGCCCACTACACTACTCTCCAAATGGTATGCCAATCCGTCTACCTGAATTATCTCCGTGTAATTGACAAGTAAAGACATATTGCAAAAAAGAAATGCGATACCAAAAATCATCTGCAACAGCTTTCTCATAATTGCTGCTACAGGCACAATTGCTACTGAATACACCATTAGCATTACAAAAGTAAGAAAAGCCGTTCCCCATGCAGCATTTACCGCCATTGTCAATATCGCAAGTATTACACTGACAATATAAATTACCTGCATTGTCTTATCTTTACAATATATATACTGTCCTACGGCAATCAGCATTACCAGAAATGCAACCATGTTAATATAATAGATATCGCTTGTCCCAGACTCCCATAATGGAATCATATCATGCGCTATAGCGGTATTTACAAAATACAATACAAGGATAAGTCCGCCGGCATATAACATAATGTCAAAATACCACCGTTCCCAATTCACCTGATCTTTCAATGCAAAACACATCATTATCATGGAAATAACTACAAGAAATTCTCCATATCCATATTGAGGGTTCTTTAAAACACCTATGAGCTTTAATATCAATCCAATTATGGACAATAAAAAAAATGAAGCATAGGCAATTATACTCTCTTTATACATTTGTTTAAACAAATTCTGCTTTTCAACTATACTCAACAAGATAATAGCTATTGGAAATAAAAGGAAAAGCAAGCCAGTGCCCATTAGTTTACTAGCTGAAGGAAGAAGAAGCATTGCCGCTATAAAACATGGAAGAAAGATTCCCTTATTAATCTTCACCAATAAATCCCCCCATAACTTAATTTAACTATCAATTCAACAACATACAGACTATAGCATAATTTATCTTTCAGTGAGCAAAAATATCTTAGATTTTAAATAAATAATTACTTTCTATTTCTCTTTCCTCAATTGCTCTAAATAAATATATGCACTTTCAACTATATTTCTATCTATCCAACTACTTCCATTTTCTCTTTCATTTCGATTAGATGTACTTCTTCCTTGTAGATGCGTTATTTGTAAATTAGGAGAATACACAGAAATGTAATTTTTCTTTTTTATTTTTAAATACAACAATAATTCTTCAAAATAAAATTTTGTTTCTGGTTCGAAGATTACTTTTTCCTGTTCGATAAATCTTTTAGAAAGTATAATGCATGAACCATGCACCGCAGTATCCTTGTGAAACTTTTGACGCCACTTTTTATATACGGTTCCTGTCAATATCCTTTGAAAAACTCTAACACCCATACAGTATATTCTTTTAAATAATTTAAACCTCATTTCTGTATTTCTTATAGAATGATTTAGTATAGTATACTGTGTATACCATGCTGAATATTCCCATGGATATGCTGGACTTTGATGTCCATGATAATATTTTTTTTTCATATTTGGAGCCCAAACATCAGGTCCACATATATCAAATTTGATGGATTTATATAATTCTAGTAATTCATTCTTAAAATTCTTTTGTTGAAATTCAATGTCACTATTACAAATAAAAATGAAATCCAAATTCATTGGTCGCAAATACTTGTAGCCTTCATTATTAGCTTTCGAAAATCCCATATTATATGGCATTTGCAATATACACACATTATTATCGTCCTCATACAACAATTTGAATTTTTCTAAAGAATAATCCTGAGATGCATTATCAACAATTACAATTTTATTTTCTTCGCCCTTAAAAATACTATCTATTGTTTTTATTAATTCCACAGTTTCACAATACGTATTATAATTTAATATTACAAATCCAAAACTCATCGATACCCTTTCTAATTATGTTTAATATTAAAAATATCCAATAATATTTTTGCTAGTTCCCTCATGTTCTTATTAATTCGTTGTACATTATTTTGCAACTTTAGTTCTAAGGGTAATTGTTTCATATAAAAAGCATAATACTGGGGTGGATTTATTTTTAGCCATACTTTTCCAATTCTTCCAACCTTGCCTGCATAATGTACAATAATAGCTTTTTTCTTTTCATATTCTAGTTCTTTATACGAATATACTTTAGATAACCACATATATTCTTGCGTACATTTTATATCACAGCTATCGTAAATAGCCTGAAGACATACATAGCGAAATGGAAGTCGTTTTATTTTTTCTGCTGACAAATTCATTATTTCCAAATCAAACATATATAATCTATTGCTATACTTTAGTAAATTCTTATTACATATTTCTATCCAATTATTCTTTCGCATTTCATCTAAATTCATAACCATAAATCCAGACCAATAAATATATTCATGATGATTCTCATTATAATATTGATGCATCAAAACATAAGGTGAATTTTTTTCTGCTGCAACTCCCGCCCACATATAGCCATTGATCTCTGTATTATAAGCATCTGCTAAATCACCTAAAAATAATACATCTACATCTGAATATATCACTTTATCGTATTGTTTTAAAATTTGGGGTAAATATAATCTAATATAAACTATATTCGGCCAACACTTAGTTGTTTTAGGAACAAAAATTTGCAATTTGGAAACATCGTGGATAACCATATTATGCCTGGTACCTTTTATATTTCTTTTCAATAAATTTACTTTTTTGTCTATTACTCCATTATACAAAACATGTATATCGTATTTTGTTGTATCATCTGCATTTTTTATCAATGAATCAATTGCAATATACGCTGGTGGCAAAAATTTGTAGTCAATAGTAAAAACAATTGGAATATTAATCATCTGTGATGCTCCTTCTTTTTCAAATTTTCTAACGTAAGTGCAGCTATTAATTCTTGCCTTTCAAACGCATAATTAAACAAGAAAAATATAATTGAATTTATTAGCGTAATAATTACGGCAGCTATAATCCATACATTCCATTGTTCAATACTAATGCATACACCTACTTCAATATAGCTCATTATTATAAAAAAAATAAAATTACGCATTATTCTTGCTTCACTACGCTTTTTAATCTGAGGTAGTACTTCTTTGTACGTATACTTTATTATTCCATAATCCATAAGCAAATGAGATATAACTGTTCCTATCAAAACACCTTCAATTCCTAATTTTCTAACGAGAAAAACTGATATTCCTATATTTACCACTGCTTCACATATTGCATATTTTTGTGTTTCCTTATACGCTCCACACCCCCCATTAACTAATGTCCCATGTGCATCCTTTAATTGTGAAAATACACCTGTTAATGTAAATAACACTGCGATTTTCACTCTTACATAATTTGTATCTGTCACGTTTCCTACATAACATCTTATAAATGGAAGTATTAGAGCCATAATACATGTATAGAACGCAAATAAACATATAACATAAATTAATTCATATCTGCTAAATGCCTTTTGCAATTTTTCCATTTCTTTTTTTACATACAATTTTCCAAAAGATGCACTTAGTCCCACACATAATGAAGAAATAAAATTTTTTGCAAATGATAGAATTAGAGAATATACTGAATATACACTAATTTCAGATAGTGAGTTTCCTTTAAGCAATAATGTTAACACGATAAGATCAGTATTATATGTAATAACCATACATATTTGATGTAATAATGCACTTTTTTGTTGTTTTAGTTCTACTCTTTGTATACTCTTAAATTCAATATTTTGATAACGAAAGTGTACATATGTTTTAAGACATATTGCTTCCCCAATATGAGTTACTACTGCAAATCCCTTTACAATAAGCAACGAAAATCCATTTATTAACAAAAAAATACTTCCACATGCTAAAATACAATTTTCAAGCATTTTAGCAAAATTTACAATATAGTATTTATTGTCTGCCGTAAGCAACACTTTATATTTGCCAATTAAAAAATAATCTATTACTCCCATTAATGATAATAGTATTGTCATATTAAATGCAAACGAATAATCTATTTGATCACTTACAAAAAAAGGATAAATGCAAGCAATTAAAAGAGTAATTAATATATAAATGAAACCTGACTTCCTATATTTACGATTAGCTTCTGATAATATTACATTTACATCATTCCAAGATTTTTCTGTAAGTGGCTTATATAATGCAACTATAGATGCATTTCCTATTCCAGCCTCTACTAATCCTGCATACATCAAAAACTGACCAACTGAACCAACCATTCCATTAATTGTAGAACCATATTGGATAATTATTAATTTAGGGATAATAATACCAGCTATTGCTGATATAATCTGTACTGCAAAATTAGATATTATATTTCTATATGCTCTACTAGCCTTCATGTTTCAACCTTCAATCTATATAATATAAACCAAATACCGCTCCTCTTTTTACTAATCTGCCCTCTTTTTCCAATCTATTTCCTAATGTAGAAGAAAGATATGTAATAAAATATTCATTTTGATTGATCTCACTTTCAGATATTACTACTAACTTTTTATTTTTCAGTAAAACCTGCATTCTGCTATAATAATTTTTCCATTTAAAATCAGAATCTACAAATAGTACATCATTATTTTCACATACATCTGTAACATATGCTGCAAGTTGAGTATCAGCTTTTGCGTCTATACTTGATTGAAAAACTTTATTCATGCAATCTTTGGAATTAGAAAATAAAAATAAAAATATACTTATTATCAAAATACATCGTCTTTTATCTTTAAAGCACATTTTAAAAATTGCAATAATCACAATAACAGCTACACAAAATATAGTTATATGAAAAATAAAAGTCCTATACGAAGTATCTTCCATAATCAAATGTGTAAATCCTGGTATTCTAGCTGTATCCACATGGATTTCATCAGTATTTAAAAGAAATGTTTGTGCCATTGATGAAATTATTCCAGTGCTGATAATAATAAAAGCAAAAATAATATTAGTGATAATATTATTTGAATCAAAGTAAATATTATAAAGTCCAATTATTATAATTGGTAAAACAGTATATTCATAATATCTACTATAAAACAAATAAGTAAAATTATCTTCCATCCCTGCTCCGTTTAATACACATGCAGCTAACATAACAAAAAAAGAAATAGCAAAATAACAATAAATAATTAATGACAAGCCACCATTTTCTTGCCATTGCTTCTTTATCTCTTTACAAATTCCTGCAATACCATAAAGAATTACTCCACAAGTTGAAGCGGTAAGATATAAAATTTTTCCAGCAAATTCTATTATGTAAAGAGGATAATCAGCCAAAAACCATTTTATACGTGTAAAGATATAATTACTACTCACCATATTTACATCTGTTCTTGCATCATTTTCCCCCAAGTGCATAGAATACGCTATAATATCTTTCTTAATAATATAAAGAATTCCAAAACAGATAGCCGTTGAAAAAAGGAAAATAAAAATGTTTTTTTTAGAAATTAGTCTTTTGCATAACATAATGGATATTGTAATAATTACTGAAACAATAATTATAATTGCTCTTGTATGAATAAAAAAAATATATGCTGTAGCTACTCCCAAAATAACATATGTCCACCATTTACGCATTTTATATGTTAAAACTAATAAACTAGCAATTATCCATACCCACATAGTCAAAAAAACTTCACATAATACTTTAAATGTATTTGTTGTCATATATGGAATTAAAACACTTATAAAGCCAAAAAAGGACACCATGCCTATATTAGTATTTTTTAATAATTTTGAAAATACATAAACTTCAAGCATATAAGTAATCATAACGCAAATAACGTTAATAAAAATCGCTCCATGAATTAACTCTATTCCAGTTCTTGATACTAAAAAAATGGGTATTAAGATAATAGAATAACCATATCCAAAATATGGAAGTACACTAGCTACATCTGACCAATCTGTACCAGCCATATATGCTACATTGCACAGATAGCCAGCTTCATCCCCTAATTCCCATACTGTATTTACATTATTTATTTTTGACCCATATATAATGCTTAGAACAACGCCTAACATAAATACAATTATATATTGTTTTTTTATATTGTTTTTTATCCTATTAATCATCATATGATAAATTTCCTATTTTCATAATAATTTCTCCATATTTTTGCTGTGCAACAGAAAATTCATATTTTTTTAAAAATACGCTTCTCGTTTCATTTTCATCTAAATCTTTAAAAACACTTAGTATCGCATTCACAAACTCGCTTGCCGTATTGCATCTATGTATTCCTTTTGTCTCACCAATATCATATTCCTCTAATGCTTCATCTGTTGCTATTATTGTTTTACCATACATCAATGCTTCAGCTGTCTTAACCTTCATACCTGCGCCATATTGAATTGGCATTACAATAACTGGATACGTGTAATAATAATCAGACAAATTATCTACTGTTCCGACCACTGTAACATTATCTTTTTCTAACTGTTCTTTTTTAATTTCAAAATTTTTTCCAACAATTGTCAATTTAATATCTGGTAATTGAATCATAACATTATCAACAAACCATTTTATTCCGTCATAATTTGGTGGAAATAGTGAGCCTACAAATAATAGCCCTTTGTTTTTATCAATTTTGACTTTACTTTCGTTATAAATATCTTTAAATGTTATAGGTATTTTGACATCTGGTCTTCTTCCATATAACTCATAAATTCTATCTGAATCCCTTCGTGTTAAACAAATTAGTACATCAGCATATTGAGTTGCCATTCTTTCATTTTTCCTAGATGCTAAATATGATAAAACATATTGCCAACCTCTATTTTTTATTAGATTATATGAATAATCTGCCTCCACATTATGAAAAAAACATATTGTTTTTTTCTTATATTTTTGTTTAACTCTTTTTGTCATTTTCCCTAGTTTTGAAGTATCAATATATATAATATCCGGATTAATTTTCTCTATAAATTCCCATATATTTTTCAAATATTTATGTTTGCAGCATTTATCTCCACTCAAAGCAGCTATTACACTTTGAAAATTATTTTTTAATCCTGGTATATATAATTCAGTTTCATTGCATATTAATCGGTCATAATCCTTGGAAATAATACATGTATAAACACTATCCATGTTCTTCACAGATCCCCGGATTGCCTCATAATTTCTTAGTGCACACTGTCCACCACCTGATTTTACTACTTGTATATTTTGATTTAAAACACATAATATTTTCATCTTAAACTTTCTCCTTGCATAAAATTGCGCAACTAATTTATTCTTTTAAATGTCCATCCAAATTTATTTTGCATTTTCATTATAAATGCACATAAATCGCATACTAATCTTGGACTTATTATTCCTAGCAACCCTAATATTCTACTTCTAATTTTACATTTTGGATTCTTCCATACTTCCTTGGCATGCTTATCAATAAAATCATAATATTCATTTACAATTTTATAATCTCGCTTATAATCATAAATTCGGAAAACATTGTTAATTGCAGATATATATATCTTGTCAATACATCCCATATACGCTGATGGAAAAGAATTCTCAATATCTTTTAATATTTTAATATATTCCATCCATGTTTTGTAATACTTCAAAGTGTTATCCCTTAATTTATGCGTTTCACTTTGTTTCCACTGGACATAGACATACTGAATTGCACTACCATAAGCAATTTTTTTACAATGCTTTAATAGATTGTAAGAAAAAACATAGTCTTCCCCATAAACTATATTTTCTAGAAATTTTAATTTTCTCTTCAGCAATTCAGTCTTAATTAATTTCAAAGAAGAATATCCTGTTAAATTTTTGCGATAGCAAAAATCTTCGATTGCCCTTTTTTGCGTATAACAAATATATGTGTCCTTATTTCTTTCTTTTTTTAAATACCTAGTATAATTTAGTTTTTCAGTACACTTAACATAATTGCAAAATGCTATATCGCTATCATCTATCTGAATAGTTTTATATAAATATTCTACATATGTAGGAAAAATTATATCATCTACGTCAACAAATCCTACATATTTCCCTTTTGCATAGTTTACTCCGTAATTTCTTGCAGAAGAGGGTCCTCCATTTTGTTTCTTATATACATATACATTATTGTGATCTTGTTCAAATGTTTTACATACTTCATAAGTTTTATCACTAGAGCCATCATCAACTACTATTACCTCAATATTTATATATGTTTGTTTAAATATACATTCAAAAAAATGTGATAAATATTTTTCTCCATTATAAATTGGTACAATTAAACTAATTAAGTCATTCATCGTTATACCTACTCTTCTTGTTTTTTATTATTAAGGTAATTCATCCTGTTTTTAACACTATTAGTATCATATCGTTTAAACCAAAACGCAAAAATTCCCTTAAATAAAATTCCTATTTTTTTACATTTAAATTTACTTTTGCCAAATAAAATTTGAAGAATAATAAGATCAAAATGTAAAGTTTTTGCCAATGCTCCCAAGTATCCATAGTAATAAAGTTTTACATTAATTAAATAATTTCTTACATAATAGTAATAGACTCTTATTCTATTAGGGTTATCTTCATTTTTAATAGACAATGATTGTCCATTTGCCCTTTTATGAAGAACCAGACTCTTTCCTACCAGCCAACCTTGTCCATAATACCGTGACAGTCTTAATGTATATTCTGTATCATCCCCCCAAATAAAATAATCTTTAATAGGCAATCCCACAGTTCTTACTGCATCTGCACTTACAAAACAGGCACAAAATGTTGCACTATTCACCTTTACTAAACTCTTATCCAAATGTATATTCCAATCTGCATATCCATTTTCACCCTTTTGCTGAAATTTCATTCTAGGTGTATTCATGCACTCATGTTGCATTCCATATACATTACTTGAAAGGAAACCAATTTTGTCATCTATTACAGTAACTGCATTACACAATTCTTTGCATGCATCCTTTTCAGGAATAGTATCATCATCCATAATCCATAACCAATCTGGATTATCCTTTATCGCGCATTTCATGCCTTCATAAAATCCTCCTGAACCACCTATGTTTTCTGGCAATGAAAGATTTTTTACTTTTTTATTTTTTCCAGTTAATTCATCTAAATATTCTTGCGTTCCATCTGTACTATTATTATTAACAACTAAAATATCCATTTCTGGATAAGTCTGCGCCAGTAATGCCTCTATACATTCTTTTAACAATTTTAGTCTATTGTAAGTTACTACTACTGCTGTTACTCTCATTCCAATTTATCCCCTCATCATAATAAAAAATCCCAACATAAATTACTTTCTTGCCTATACAGCAATTCCATACTTTACATTGGGATTTAATAATTCTATATTCTATTTTAATGAATTTCTACAACTATACTTCTATCATATCTTTCGATGAATCTACTAACTTACAATCTACTTCGTATTGTTCGGTTGTTACTCCAATTATATCGCAGGCTGTTTCTACAGATACATGCTGTTTTTGCATAATATAAGATATACTATCTACAACACGTTTAGCATCTCCGATTTCTAGCCCTTCTTCTCTGGCTTCTGCTTTTTGTTTTCTTAATATCTTAATTGATTCCAACTCCAACACATGTCCGCCCATAACCTCTTTCATCCTTTCCTTGCATTCTTCATTTCCATTTGCCATGTAATAACTAATTGTTCGAAAAAGTTCAGTTATAGTTCTTATATTCCATGCATGCTACTTTGCAATTCTTCTTATAGAAGCAGATTCCATACATCAATATGCTCTGGTATCCGTCCTCCTCAAGTTCATCCGTATAGTGCATTGTTTCTATCTGCTGTAATGCTTTACTGCATCCATCTTCCAGCCCTTTGAACTCTTTGGCATATTTTAGTTCTATGATTACTGCTGTATTCTGCTCATCATACGGCTTTAGCAGTATATCTGCCCTTCCGTTTCCTGTTTCTCGATTAGAGAGAATACGATACTGTTCCAGAGAGCTCATAAGTCCAAGTATAAATCCATGATAAAAGGATTCGTTTTCATCATAATAGCTGATACTTGCTTTCAAATAGCCTTTGATAAGTTCTTCCAAAGTTTTGACTTTTCCATTGAGCAATGCCTGATGCAGCGGTGTCAGGTCAAGTTTCATGACTCTTCTTCTGAACCATTCTATAATGGTATTTTCGTAGATATAGCGAACCTCCATATTGGGAATCGCCATAGTCATATACACCCTTGCTCCAACCAAATGCGTATCTACTGCTTTCAAGTATCCTGTAAAGAACAGGAAATTCCACAGATTATCCTGTGAATTGTAAATATCTTCGTAGGTGATATCCTCATGAATCGGCTTGGCTATGGTCTTTCCAGACATGATATCTTCCAGCTCTGCTCTGGTGGTATCATCTGCTTTCTCTATCATTTCTTTAATGATGCTGTTAGAAGAGGTGTTCGCCCAATAAGGTCTTGGATACGTTATCCTGTCTGCAATCACACCGTTTAGATAACTGATTACACTCCAGGGATTGTATACATGAGTCTGACCAAACAGATATCCATCATACCACTTTTTAATATCTTCTGCCTTGTCTTCCAACTCATAATATTCCAGCATGTCTGCGACTTCACCTTCCGTAAAGCCAAAATACTCTGCAAAGCTGTCACTGATTACGGAAATCACATTCAGATTATTCAAACCGGTAAATATACTTTCCTTGCTGATTCTAAGACGTCCGGTAATTACAGCAAGCTTCAAACTTTCATTCGTCTTCAATGCAGATTCCATAAGGGAACGTATAAATACAGTCATCTCATCATAGAAACCTGCAAAGTATGCATTTTCCAGAGGTACATCGTATTCATCTATCAGTATGACTACTTTCTGATTATGGTATCGCTCCAGACACTTTGATAGAAAAGAAATGGCATCTACATATATCTTATTGTCATCTGCTAATGACATTATGTTTTGATACAGATTCTTTTCCACTTCCAAGAGGTCATCTGACTGTAAGACATACTGATGTCTGATATATTCCTCAGCTATCTGCTTCTTTATCATCCAGAATGTCGTGTCCCAATCGACCTGCTTCGATGTCTTGAAAGAAAGATAAATAACAGGATATCTCCCCATATGCTGTATATACTGATTACCTGCATCCATGATTTTCTTATCTGCAAAATATCTGCTATTATCAACCGCATTTCCCTTTTCATCTATTTCATCTTCGAAAAAAGTCTTTAGCATATCAAGCGCTAGCGTTTTTCCAAATCTTCTGGGTCTGGTAAACAGGTTGACATAACTTTGTCTATCCAGTAATTCCTTTATAATAAGAGTCTTATCCACATAAAAATACGCTTCATCAATTACTTTTTTATAGAATTCAATTCCTATTGGCAGGTTTCTTTTTGCCATATCTTTTCGGATCCTCTCTTAGGGTTTCTTCATCTACAGTATATCTTTTATGAACTTTCATTACAACCATTTTCCTAATATAAAGTATGCAATTGTCAAGGTTCATTTGTTTATTTCAGCAAGCCTTTTAAGCGGCTTAACTTACTTCTCCATACGCATCTGTGCTTCTTCGTGTGTTGCTGCCTTATCTACCACATGATATGTTCTGATTGCCTCTTTCTCCATCTTCTGCTGCATATATAATGCGTCATATTCTGCACGTCTGACATGATACTGTGTATCCTGTAACAGTCTTCTGTTTGCGGCTATTGTATCTGATACCAGACCAATCACGAATGTTACAAAGCCCATAATCAACAATGTACTCGCCAATATCAGGGATTGTACATGTCCCGCAGATGTGCCTGTAATAACGAAATAAAGATATCTCAGGATAAAGATAAGCCCAACTCCGGAGGGCAACAGCATCAGATAGGTAAACGTCTTGAGCGGCTTGTACATCATATAAGCCCGTAGAATCGTTACCATAGATTTCTTAACATATCCCCAGATACTCTTGAACAATCTGGATGGGCGCAGTTCACCATTGGTATGAATCGGTACACTGGTGATTGCCAGCTTCTCACGTCCAGCCTGTACAATGGTTTCCAGAGTATAGGTGTAGTCATTTACTACATTAATCCTCATAGCTGCTTCTCTGCTCAGTGCACGGAAGCCACTGGGAGCATCCGGTATATCTGTCGCAGATGCCTTACGTACAGCCCAGCTTCCCAAATGCTGCAGCTTCTTCTTGATTAATGAGAAATGCTCTGTATCATCAATAGGTCTGGCGCCTACGACATAATCAGCCTTTCCTTCCAGTATTGGTTTAATGAGCGTAACTATATCTTCTGCACAATACTGATTATCCGCATCTGTATTCACGATAATATCTGCTCCCTGCCTAAGGCATTCATCCAGTCCTGCCATGAAGCCTTTTGCCAGTCCTTTATTCTGGGTAAAATTCACTACATGATGCACTCCCCATTTTTTTGCAACCTCCACGGTATTATCCTTACTTCCGTCATTAATGATCAAATATTCGATCTCATCAATTCCATCTAAATGCCTTGGTAAATCATTCAAAGCAATTTCCAGTGTTTCTGCCTCGTTATAACATGGTATCTGAATAATTAATTTCATTCGTTATATCCCCTCTCACTTTTGTACTCACTAGTTCTCTTCTCTGTTCTTCTTCACCGCTGATACAATGCCTACACCAAAAATTGCAATTACCAATACTACAATAATGCTTCCCCATATCATTCGATTTCTCTTCTGACGCTGCAATTCCAGCATTTCTTCATATATGCTCTCGTAGTCATTTCCAATACTGTTAAATTCTGCATTCAATGTATCTACATTTCCAATAGGAGTTAATGCATTTATTTGGACATACCCTGTCTTATCTCCTTTTGAAACTGTACACCACTCACCATCCGTATAAGCAGTAACCATGACTGTATCTCCTGCCACAAGTTCCTGCACTTCTTTCGCAGATTCTGACGCATTTTCTCTCATCTGCGTATTTTCATTTAGCTGATAGAAGCTGTTTACCGTAATTTCTGTCTTCTCTGCTGCATAACAATTAGAAGAACTATACAATACTCCCACCAGCATAATAAATACAGCCATCATTATTTGTATCCATGTTTTCTTTTTCATAATTTTGTTTCTCCTCATTTATCTTTCATTCGTTATAGAAAATAGCCAGATGCCCCATAACACGCCAATAAGTATATTGATTTTTTAACTCATTAAGCCCACTATATAAATAGTCTGTAACCACCAGATCATTCTCTGCAATGTCCTTTTTATCGTAAATTAAATGAATCTTCGTATTGCGTAGGCGAAATTGTAAATTATCTGCCAGATATCTGTCTCTTTCCTGGATATATACAAGTCTGTCATGATGTTCCATTTCTTTCTCTGCAATATCAATCAGCTGCATATCCCTGAAGTTTGCCATCTGTGTTGCTGATGAGAATGTTGCTGCCAGATGAATCCCCAGAAATAATTCCATTGCCATGATAATGGCAACTAATACTGGTAATTTCCTGCTATTGCTTATTCGAAGTATAAATATGACAAATATCATCAATATCATAGAAACGATATATGCCATAATATGAAATGTTGCAGGATTGAAATCTGCTCCGTTATATAAATAGCTGATTCCCAATATCATATATGCATGTATATTGGTCTGATGATATTTATCAATGATGTATATTATCAGTCCCAATACTGGTAATTGCAGAATTGCAATGCACAGAGCAGGTTTTACAATATGTCTGCTTTCCATAACACCTATACAGCCCAGCCCCATAAGAATCGGCAGGATTTGCTCATTGTACCGTCCATAGGTCAGACCATCAATTCTTCCACCTATGCCTGTCGTATAGATAGCTGTTACTGCTATCTCGCCTGCTGTCGCTAATAATATAAAGAGATATATGAGCTTCTTTTGTTGCCGCAATCTTTTAAAGCATACATATACGCCCCAGTAGAATAGACCAAAACTTGCAAGCCCCAGATACCATATCTTGCATAAAATACTGATCATCAGATTTCTAAAGCCTATTAAAGTGAATATGCCTTTTATCTTAGCTGTTTGTCCATTATAGTCGTTATAGGCTATGACTTCTTTTGCGGTGTCCGTATAGATATTTTGAGTTATATATGCTTTTATCCTGTCTGCTATCATAAATAGCAATGCGAGTGCAATAATAACAGCTGCTATTTTTATCCAGTTCTTTGTGCTATTACCAATGTGCATAAAAGCATAGATGCCCAATGTAATAACTGCTGCTATCAGTATTGCTACGGTTCTCATATGTACCGTATATATGTAAATAAGCGAAATAATCAGTGCGACTAATATTCCCGGCTTATGATTGTCTAAATAAAGCGTCATCAGCATACATATGATAATGTACATACTCATAACTACGATCTCTGTCATGGTAGATCTCGAATAGTGTAACCATGACGGATATAAAATGGCGATCCCCGTAATCAGAACCAGAGAAATCGTCTTCTGTCTCTCTTCCTGTAATCTCATGATATTTTTAAGCAACACAAAATAAGCTAATATCATAAGTAGGAAATTAACTGTAACCGCTGCCCTATAAGCAACTATTGAATCTTGAAAAATCTGAAATATGGGGTAAAGAATAAGAGTATATCCAAAGGAATAATAAGAACCAAGTGATACGATGTCTGACCAGTCACATCCCGAAAGTGTCGCTGCATATGTCCAATATCCGAATTCATCCGGAATCAGTTCGAAACTGTAGATTTGATGAATGCTATACATATAATAGCAAAATAATAACAATACAAAGATAAATAGATATTTAGTTGTCCCGGTCTTCTTCCTCATGTTGTAAATATGTTCCCCTTAATATAATCTAAAAATCATTTCCCCTGATTGTAATATCCGAGCAGATGTAGTGCATCTGCCCGGGTAAATTTTACATTATTTTGCAATAATTGCATATGTACCAAGACCAGCCTGTACTGCGAATGTTACAGTTGTAGGATCTGTATCCTGATCTTCAAGAATTGTTGTAGCTCCACCTGGCTGTACACAGATTGCAGAATATGTCTTAGTTGTATCTGCTGTCTTAGGAAGGCCAGCCTTCAGTGCTACACTACCATTTGAAAGTGTAACCCACTTGCCATTCTGCTTAGCACCAAGGTCAATATTTAATGTAGATACTAAATCAGCACCGCCAAGTGCTTCGATAGCTGCATTTACGCTTACCATGGCTGCAGTACTCTTCTTCTGATCTGTATCATAGATAATGATTGCTGCTTTCTGTCCACTTGTTAAGCTTAATGCTGCTGCTAAATCTGCTGCAGGAGTAGTTACTGCTACACCTTTTAAAGATTCTGCTGCATATACGCCAGCGATAGATGTCTGAACAGCTACGCCACCAACCTTTACAGATGCACCTGCAGACTGGCTATTAGCCTCTGCATATGTAGCTGGTGTTGAAGTCTCCTGTGTTGTAGAACTGGATGAGCTTCCGCTTCCTGCGTTCTCTGTTGTTGCACATACAGTCATGGCTGATGCCATTACCATAGTTGCTGCAAGGGTTGCAGCTAATACTTTCTTCATACTTCTCATTGGATTGTTCCTCCTCGTTGTTTTTTGGGGTTTGTGAGTACCCGTTAATTTTTTCTTTTTGTGCCTGACTCTGATGTATATTAGGCATTCTCTCGGAAACCTAATTTATTAATATTATAAACTTAACATTTGCTATTTTCAATAGCATTTTATAAATTATGCTATTTTGGTTATATTACTCACAAATTTCGTACCATGATTTTTATCATAATTTATTTTTATGTATAGTATTCTCTCTTTTTTACAATATTAAAATCATACTTATAAATTGCATTTACTTTACGCTATATTAAATAGCTTATATGCTATTTGAGTGAGCCTTTTCTTTTCTATTAACAAGTATAATTGTTAAATACTGATAATTTGGAAGGGAATGTAATATATGACTGGTAATTCACTTGGTACTTATTTAAAATCATTACGCAAAAGCAACGGCTATTCTCAGGAATTTGTGGCTTCCAGTCTAAATATTATAAGGCAAACTTATTCTCACTATGAAACAGGTCGTATCATTCCTCCTGTTGATTCTTTATACAATCTTGCAATGCTGTATCATATTTCCTCCGATGTCCTGCTTGGCTATGCAATGGAGGATCTGTCTACTAAGGAGAATGGCAGCAGGCACTTTACCTCTATCTCGTCTGCCGGCTGTGCGCCTGCGGCTCCCGTAATCTCACCTCAGGACAGTGAATTGTTAAGCTACTATCACCAGCTGGATCTGCGTGACCAGGAAGATATTCTGGATTTCATCAAATTAAAAGCAAACAAAAAAAGAATGCCCCACTAGGAGCATTCCTGCATCATGGACAGCACCATCTGCGCTGTCTCTACCATACTTGTACTGTTGTCCATACTATGTTTCTGAAGATATCTGTGTGCTTCCTCTTCGGTCATGTTATTCCGTCCCATGAGAAGCTCTTTTGCTTTTGCAATCGTTGCTGCTTCTTCCTCATTACGCTGTCTGGGTTTCTCCCTCAGCTTCTTCTTACGTCTCACCAGATTCTGGGACATCATGCCTACGGTGCTGATCAGTTCATGTACTTTAAGGGGCATACCCAGTCCGACCATATTGCCGCCTTCCACTTCTGAGAGAAGTCTCTGGGAAGCCATAAGCAGTATTTCAAAGCCTCCCGGAACGTTCTGCTGTAATTCTGAACAGATCATATCTGCCAGCCTGTAACCGCAGATTATGATTCCATCATGAAATTCATCCGCATAGCTTAATGCCTGAGCGCCCGATGTACAGACAGCGTTCACTCCGAATCCATTTTTTACCAGAATATTCTTGATGCTTTTGGCATCTTCTATTTTGGCAAAAGCTACGATGATATTAGTCACTGATACACCTCCTAATCATGTCATTTACCTCTGACATTGTTTAGAATTTGTACAGATAAGACTCGATTTCCCAGCTGGTCACCTGACTGTCATATTCTTTCCATGCTGCAATCTTGGATTCGTAGTACTGGTCAAATACTCTGTCACCTACCAGATCCTTGAGCAGGGTATCCTTCTTCATTTCCATGCAGGCGTCGAGAAGGTCTGTAGGAAGCTTCTCCAGCCCTCTTGCCTGTGCCTCATCCTCTGTAAGCGCATTGATGTTGTCCAGTACCTCTGCCGGTGGCTCGATCTGGTTCTTAATTCCATCCAGTCCTGCCATAAGACATGCTGCAAAAGCCAGATATGGATTAGCAGCCGGGTCCGGACTTCTCAATTCAATTCTTGTATGCTCTCCGCGCATATTCGGCACACGGATCAGTGTATTAGCTCCTAATGTGCTCCATGCCACATATACAGGTGCTTCGAATCCTGGCTTTAATCTCTTATAGGAATTTACCAGCGGATTGGTTACTGCGCAGATTCCCTTCACATGCTTCATCACGCCGCCCATGAAGTAATAAGCCTCTTTGCTGAGTCCGTTCTCTCCATTTGGGTCATCAAATATGTTTCTGCCGTCTTTACGCAATGACATATTGATGTGCATACCGGAACCGCAGAATTCCTTTCTTGGCTTTGGCATAAAGGTTGCATGTAAGCCGTGATGCTTTGCGATTGTCTTTACAGCCAGTTTAAAAGTCATAATGTTATCTGCCGTTGTCAATGCTTCATCATACCTGAAATCCACTTCATGCTGGGAAGGTGCTTTCTCATGGTGGGAAGCCTCTACTACGAATCCCATGTCTTCCAGTGTCAGCACGATATCTCTTCTTGCATTTTCACCATTATCCAGAGGTCCCATGTCAAAGAATCCCGCCTGCTCGTTGGTGATTGTAGTAGGTCTGCCATTTTCATCCGCATTGAAAAGGAAGAACTCGCACTCAGGCCCTACGTCGAAGGTGTAACCCATCTTAGCAGCCTCTTTGACTGCCTTTTTCAGGACATATCTGCAGTCACTTTCAAAAGGCGTTCTGTCTGCACGGTATACATCACAGATAAACCTGGCTACCTTGCCCTGCTGTGGACGCCATGGAAAAATCGTAAATGTATTCAGGTCCGGATACAAAAACATATCTGCATTGTCGGTAGGCAGCATACCTTCTACCAATGAACAGTCAAACATACAGTCATTATTCAGTGCCTTCTCCAGCTGGCTTGACGTAATTGCCACGTTCTTAAAATTACCCTCAATATCCGTAAACTGCATACGGATAAATTCTACGTCTTCATCTTCTACCATATTGATGATATCTTGTTTTGTATACTTCTGCATTGTTTCCATATCCTTCCTATTATAATGCGCTATGGTGCATATATTGTGCGTTATAATCTGTTATTTTTAGAATATATTATTAACTTTTCATAAATAATAACAAGTTATGTCGTTCTTTGTCAACCACTGTTGCGATAAAACACATCATATTCCTCCCCTCTATTTCATATGATGTATAGAAAAAGAGTTTGGAGTCTTTTTATGAGTGCCAATACCAAAATTGTTGTTCTTCGTTCCAGAGAAGTGTTATATACGATCTTACTGTTATTCGTAGGCATCCTGATCATTCTGGTTCTGCTGTCTCTATTCCTGCCTTCGGATTCTGCTTCACCTACAGAGGAATCTGCTGCCCTATACGTTCCCGGTGTATATTCTTCTACGTTACAGCTTGGCAATGCCGCTGCACAGCTGCAAGTCACCGTAGATGCGGATCATATCAACGCAATTGAATTGATCAATCTGGATGAAGCGGTTACTACTATGTATCCTCTCATGGAGCCGTGTCTGGATGAGCTGACTGCCAAAGTAATAGACAATCAGGGACTGGAGAACATCAGCTATTCCACAGAAAGCAAATATACTTCCATTTTATTACTGAATGCCATCTCCCAGTCCCTGAGTAAAGCAGCCGTATCTGCGCCTGTGTCTGACACGATGCAATAAAGCACGCATTAGCGTGCTTTTATCTAAGGTCTTAATGTGTCCAGTTCCTGCATCCAGATACGTACGCATGCATCCGACGGCATTCTCAGGTCGCCTCTTGGAGACAGTGCCACACTGCCCACCTTAGGTCCGTCCGGCAGACAGGAGCGTTTGAACTGCTGTGCAAAGAATCTGCGATAGAAGGTCTTCAGCCATTTCAGGATAACTTCATTCTCATATACTCCTGCAAAGGACAGCTTTGCGATTCTGTATATCTTGGAAGGCGTGTATCCACAACGCAGCATATAATATAAGAAGAAATCATGAAGCTCATAAGGACCTACGAGGTCTTCCGTCTTTTGTGAAATTACACCATCCTCCGGTGGAAGAAGCTCCGGGCTCACCGGTGTATCCAAAATATCCAGCAATACACTGCGCATTGCTTCATGATTACAGGTATCTGCATAATACTGCACCAGATGGCGCACCAGTGTCTTAGGTACTCCTACGTTCACTCCGTACATGGACATGTGGTCGCCATTATAGGTTGCCCAGCCAAGCGCAAGCTCAGACATATCTCCTGTACCAATGACAAGACCGCCATTCTTATTGGCAATATCCATCAGTATCTGGGTTCTTTCTCTTGCCTGTCCATTTTCATAAGTCACATCATGCTGATTCGGATCCTGTCCAATATCTCTGAAATGAATATTCACGGCTTCCTTAATATCTACTTCCTGTAACTGTGCTCCACAGGCGTGGGTCAGCTTGCAGGCATTGTCATAGGTTCTGTCTGTTGTTCCAAAGCATGGCATTGTCACTGCCTTGATATTCTCTCTTGGTAATCCCAGCATATCAAAGGCTCTTACTGTTACCAACAGGGCAAGTGTAGAATCCAGACCGCCGGAGATACCGATTACCGCAGTTTTAGAGCCTGTATGCTCATATCTCTTTTTCAGACCATTTGCCTGAATAGAGAGAATCTGCTCACAGCGTTTCTCTCTGGTCGTTTTATCGGATGGCACGAACGGCGCTCTGTCAAACTTTCTGCTTAACTTCGTTTCTTCTACCTTCAATGTAAAAGGTATCACATCATGAAGGATATCTTCTCTTGGAAGGTACGTAGTCATCTTCCTTCGTTCCATCCGAAGCTTGGCAATATCCAGATCTGCATAGATAATTCCTGTTGTAAAAGACGTACTCTGCGCAAGAAGTGTACCATTCTCCGCAATCAGGTCATGACCGCCATAGACTACATCCTGTGTAGATTCTCCATCTCCTGCGCTAGAATAGATATATCCTGCAATCAGTCTTGCACTGGTCAGCTTCACCAGTTCTTCACGATACGTATCTTTGCCTACCAGTTCATTGCTGGCTGACAGGTTCACCATGACCGTTGCGCCTGCCAATGCATGTCTTGTGTTGGGAGGATTCGGCGTCCATATATCTTCACAGATCTCACAGCCTACCACCAGTCCTTCCACGGTATCGCATTCAAATAGGATATCCGTCCCAAAAGGAATCTCTTCGCCCTCATATCTGCAATAGCCATCCTGTCCCTCTCCTGAGGCAAAATGTCTTGCTTCATAGAACTCACCATAGTTAGGCAGATATGTCTTTGGAATAAAAGCCAGTACATGTCCGTGCTGCACCACTGCTGCCACATTGAACAACTTATGGTCTTTTTCCAAAGGCATTCCAATAAAAAGCAGGGCATCACAATCTGCCGTTCTGTCTGCAATTACTCCCAACTGTTCCCTGGCTGATGCTAACAGCTTATCCTGTAGGAACAGATCACTACAGGAATATCCGGTAATACACAGCTCCGGCAATACTACAATCTTCGCTCCATCAGCGCAGGCTTCCTTTACCTCACTGATAATAGCTTCTGCATTGTATTGGGTATCTGCAACTTTTATCTTTGGCGTAGCCGCAGCTACTTTCACAAATCCATCTTTCATAATAATCCTCGTTTCTGCGCACGTCCTTTGCGCATATCGAGTTTGTGTCAAGTATACGCAGACACAAATCTCGTGTGTGAAAAAACTGCCATATATGGTTTTTTCACACTACCCTTCCCTTATTTTGAACGCTTGATGATCTGTTTGAGATCTTCAATGCTGAATTCATAAGCGGTATTGCAGAAATGGCATTTTACTTCGATAGGCTTGCCATCCTGGATCATATCATTGATTTCCTTACGTCCGATGCTGACGATTGCCTTCTCCACACGTTCCTTGCTGCAATTGCAATAATACTGTGTTGGAATCGTATCCTGAATCTCCAGGTCCATATCGCCAAGAAGCACTTCCAGAATCTGCTCCGGTGTCCTGCCTTCGTCTAACAGCTTCGTTACGCCGGATACCTGCGCCAGATTCTTCTCCAGCTTCTCAATTACCTCTTCCTCTGCAAAAGGCATCAGCTGAATGATGAATCCACCCGCCTGCTTCACGGTATTGTCCTTCTCCATCAGGACGCCCAGACCTACTGCAGAAGGAACCTGCTCAGAAGTTGCAAAATAATAAGTCAGATCTTCTGCAATCTCGCCTGTCTGTAATTCAGTCTGTCCAGTATAAGGCTCTTTTAACCCCATATCTTTGATCACACTAAGATATCCTCTGCCGATAGCTCCGCCTACATCCAGCTTACCTTTCTCATTTGGAGGAAGCATGACCTGTGGCTCTACCACATATCCTTTTACATTTGCTGCAGAATCTGCTGTCACTGTAATGCCCTTCGCCGGACCATCACCACGTATCTGCAATGTGAGAACATCCTGCTCACCTTTTAACATGCTGCCCATCATTGCACCGGCAGTCAGCAATCTTCCCAGTGCCGCAGTCATAACCGGACTTGTCTCATGAACCTGACGTCCCTTCTCTACCATTTCTCTCGTTGTCGCCGCGAATGCACGAATCTGTGCATTAGCAGCTGTTGCTCTTACTATATAATCTGACATCTTAATCTCCATTTTCTTATATAAAACGTATCTATTCAGAACCCCATGCGCAAAACCGCATCTTCGATGCTACTTTTTTGCTTATGTGGTTACTTCGCCATATAAATCGAGTCAAATATGCTTGTGAACAAGCATATTCTGTCTCAATTTGCATGGCTCTGAATAGTTACTGAAATTTAGAACTTCTTCGCGAAAGAGTCTTTACTCTGAGCGATTAGAAGTTCTTTTCATACTCATTTCATATTTTCCTGCGCCACACAATAGATACGCTGGCTTTGCGGTGTCACTTCTTCCAGTGTGTCTGCATCATAAGCTTTCAGGAATACCAATCCTGCTTCTTCTATAAACCTTCGCATCTCTTCCAATGTATAGCCTCTCTGGAAATGTGTCTCCTGGAATCTGCGGAAGGTATCAGGTTCTTCCTCATTTTCCCTTACAAAAACAGTAAGGTCATACTCATTCATCATCTCTTCCGGATCATAGAAATTCTCCCAAATGAAGCTGCAATCGTCTCTTGTCTCAGCAATGACTCTGTCTCCAATGACAGTCTCATATTTATAATTCGTATTAAAATCAAAGAAAAAGATGCCCTTCGGGTCCAGATAATTATTCACCAGCTTAAAGCAGGTAACAACATCCTCATCCTCTAACAGATAATTAATGGAATCGCAAATGCTTACAATAGCACGCACTGTTCCATACAGCTCGAATTCTCTCATATCCTGATTCAGATACAGAATGTCATGTCCTGACTTTTCTCTCTTCTGAAAGGCTATATTCAACATTTCCTCGGAATAATCCACGCCGATCATATCATAGCCTTTTGCTGCAAGAAGCTCCGTCAGACTGCCCGTACCGCAGCCCATGTCCAGCACCAGGCCATCCCTGATCCCATACTCTCCCAGCACGTTCAGAATATTGTCACACCACTGCCCGTAGGGCGTATTATCCATCAATTCATCATAGACACTCGCGAAATCAGTATATGCCTCCATGTTACATCACACCTTCCTGTTCATCGTTTTTATCTTATTCGCCGCCAAGCTTCATTGCGATAAGGAAGCCTGCTGCCAGCATAACAATACCTGTTAAGATATTCACAGCGTTGATTGTCACGCTGCCCATCATGATCAGAATGGCAAAGGGTGACGCAACGATCAGTCCGATAATAGACCAGTATGCTGTCTGGCTGTATTTCTTTAACACAAATTCAATCAGCTTGGCAATCACTACGATACCAACCAGAACGCCGATACCAAAAGGAACCAATACACCACATGCTGCCAGAATACCTGCCATATCAAATGGATGCAGGGCGTCGATCAATCCGCTGATCGTACCAATAATAACGGTGTAATATCCAATGATCATCATAACCATGGAACCGCTGACACCTGGAATAACCATAGTACCTGCTGCAAGCGCGCCAGCAAGGAACAGCTTCAGAATGTTCATGAAGTTCAAAGATACATCTGCTGTTCTGCTGTCATCCTCACCTATCAGAGATAAGCCGATTACCAGTACAAAGAACACTGCAAAACCGATAATCTGTGCAACGCCGACTTTCTTACCCTTTACTTTCTTGAAGATTACAGGAAGTCCGCCGATGATCATACCTACAAAAAGCAGCGTTGTCTGCAAAGGGATGGCATCAAACATCTTGGTAATGACCTTGGATAACAGGGCAATTGCCAGTAACATACCGATTACAATAGGGATGAGAAGCTTCATTGCTTCCTTGAATTTCTTTACAAAATGAGTCAATAACAGAATCAGTCTATCATAGATTCCCATGGATACCATCATTGTGCCACCGCTGACACCGGGGATGATATTGGCAAGACCGATTACCATACCTTTTAAAATATTAATGATAAATTCCTTCACTTTAGTTTCCTCTTCTTTCTAAATAATCCTCTAAAAATGCAATCATTTGGTGCATCTCTTCATCCGTTCCAATAGAAATACGCAGACTGTCTGCGATTCTTGGCTTGTTCCAGTGTCTTACATAAATGTCATGTTCGCGTAATGCCTGGAAGATCTCTTCTCCAGGTATATCTTTATGTGCTGCGAAAATAAAATTCGTTCTGGAATCAGGGAAAGTAAATCCCAGTCTTGTCAATTCTTTCTTGGCAGCCTCTCTAGTCGCTACGACTCTGGCAACCGTCTTTTGGAAATACGCCTCATCCTCCACAGAAGCTACACCTGCTGCTATCGTAGGCGCATTCATGGTATAGGAATTAAAGGAGAATTTGGCATCATTTAAGTATTTTATGAGCTTTTTACTGCCAATGGCAAATCCGATTCTCATGCCTGCCAGAGAGCGGGATTTGGAAAAAGTCTGTGTAACCAGCAGATTCTCATACTTATCAACCAATGGCACGCAGCTTTCTGCTCCAAAGTCTACATATGCCTCATCCACGATCACAACGCTGTCCTGATTGGCTGCAATCACTTCTTCTATCTGTGCTGCAGGCACTGCGATTCCTGTAGGTGCATTGGGATTAGCCAGCACAATACCGCCATTTTCCTTCAGGTAATCTTCTTTCTTCCAGTTGAAATTCTCATCCAACGGCTGACACTCATATGGGATTCTGTATAAATCTGCCCATACGTCATAGAAAGAATATGTAATATCAGGGAAGAGTACCGGCTTGTCTGAATGGAAGAACGTAAGAAAAGCCATTGCAAGTACATCATCCGAGCCTACTCCGACAAAGACCTGTTCCGGTGCTACCTGGTATCTCTTTGCCAGGGCATTTCTAAGCAAAGTCACATCCGGGTCCGGATATTTACGTAATACATTGCCATCAAAATGATGAAGTACTTCTTCTACACCCGGTGCCGGTGGATATGGGCATTCATTGGTATTTAACTTGATTACATTCTGATTCTGTGGCTGCTCTCCTGCTACATAGGGAACAACCTTACGTACCTTATTCTCCCAACTCATATACTCCTCTTTTCTGCAGTATTGTTCTGCACATAAATTCCAGTCTTTCGTTTCTGATAATATCAGACTTTTCCTATTTATGCAAGCCACCCATCCCGTATTGCTTGACGCACGTATAAATTCATTTTATGATGAAAATGGAACATACTATTAACTGTTAGGAGGTATCTCATATGAACCTGTTAGATATCACATGCAAAAGTTTTCTGTCGCTGTTTGCCTTAATGCGTCTGACGCAGATAAATACAACTGATCCGATGTCTCTTCTTATATTTGCCGTTTTCTTCTATATATATAGAAAGCTTTCCTCCTCTTCGCTCAAAACAAGGATGAAAGACGCCGATCCATGGTACGCAGGCATTCTTGCTGCCCTTTTCACCCTGTTTACATTGGCAGCCACAGGTTCCACGCTTTATGGAGATATGGCCAGCACTCTCTTCCGGCTCATTATACTGATATTGTCTGCCGCAGGACTTGGACTGATCTATTACCATGCCGTTCTGTGCCTGCTGATCTATGTCTCGCCGCTCAGAATTGATACCATGCTCTATCCGCAGCCCTGGCTTCCCTATATTGCCTTTGGTGCCTGCCTGCTGGCATGGCTTCCTTATTATCTGCATGAATATCCCGGTGTCATGACACCAGACAGTATTAATCAATATGCACAGATCATTGGTGCTTATGAGCTGTCCAACCACCACTCTGTGATACACACACTGCTGATTGGTTTCTTCTATCATATCGGTATGCAATTAACGGGAAATGCTTATGTAGGATTGGGATTCTACACCTTTTTCCAGATGTGCTTCATGGCTTTTACCGCAGGATATGTTGTCCGTACGCTGCAAAAGGCTCACATTATCACGCCGGTCTGCATTGTTACGATCTGTTTCTATGCCCTTATGCCATATCATGGTATCTTTGCTGTCACGATATGGAAGGATATCCCTTTTGCAGGCTGTATGACACTGGTAATTGCTTCTCTTCTGCGATTACTGTTATGTGATAAATTATCCAGATTAAAAGCAGCAGATTACTTTACCATTCTGCTGCCCTATCTCTTATCCGGTATTATGATGTGTCTGCTGCGTACAAACGGCTGGTATATCTTCCTGGTTACTCTGCCTTTTGTCCTCTTCGTCTTCCGCGACAGATGGAAGGTTATGATTCCTGTTCATCTTATCATTCTTGCCCTGGTTTTATTTGTAAAATACCCATGCATGAATGTATATGAGATTAAACAGGCTGATTTTGCAGAATCTGTCTCTATTCCTGTCCAGCAGCTTGCCTGTGTCGTTGCACGGGGTGAATCCCTTACAGATGAGCAGCGAGAGACCCTGTCACACTATATGGATCTGGAGCAGGTAAGCAGTCTGTATCAGCCGGATGTATCAGATCCAATCAAGAATCTGATTCGTTCTACCAGCGGTACGTATCTGGATTCCCATAAAGGAGAATTCCTTTCACTGTGGTTCTCTATAGGCCTGTCCCATATACCGGCTTATTTTGATGCCTATGTCGCACAGACTCATGGTTTCTGGTATCCTGCCGGCGATTATGAGGTGGGACTAAGTGACGGTATCTATCCCAATAACTTCGGTCTTACCTGGCAGCCTCTGTTAAAAGGTAGTATTATCATTAAAATCCGTGAAATCCTATTCAAGCTCTGGAAACTGATTCCACTGTTTGGTTTCCTGTGGAGCATGGGCGGTATGTTCTGGTCATTGCTGATCAGTCTGTGCATGTGCCTTCGTGAATCCCGCTATGCCAATGCCGTTTTAATGATTCCTGCCATGGTCCTGGTCATTACCTTATGTATCGCTACTCCGGTTGCAACAGAGTTCCGTTATGCCTATGCCCTTTTCTATGGGCTGCCCTTGTATGTCATGTTGCCTTTTATCAGGAGCAATGACCGCTAATATATGACTTCCACATTGCTGATCACATTATCTGTCACATCAAAGGCAATGATATTCTGAGCCGTGCGGTGATGCGCCATATAATATCTTCCATCTATACAGGTAATATAATATGGCGTCCCCCCGCTGACTCCGAACTGCTGATACACATCTTCATAGCCCCCTGTACTGAGATCTTCCAGACTTTTCGTTCTGATAATCGTCGCATAATCCTGATTTTCTGTATTATCTGTGGATATTGTAATATAGTAATAGTCTTGTATCTTCGTCAGCTGTACCATTCCGGCTATCTGTGCCGGTACGGGATAGCTGTCTTTTACTGTCAGAGTCTCCAGGTCAGCCCGTATGATCTTCTGATTATTATGTCCTGACACGAAAAGAAGCTCATCCCCCATAATGGTAAAGGATCTGACATATACCCCATATAATTCCGGTATCTGCAATGTCTTTTCTATATATAATTCCTGGCTTTGGTAATCTTTCTTCAGATAAAACATTTCCCCTGTTATGGAGCTCCACGCCAGGAACTGCTTGTTCTGCGCATCATATTGCACATAATGGGGCTTCATGCCAATGTTCTCAAAGACTGTACCCTTGGTATAGCCCTCTTCTTCTCTGTGAAAAGACAACAACCTGTTATTCTCCGTATCATCAATCAGTATAATATCCCCATCCCCGGCTATTGTGTGTGCATAGTGTACTTCATCTGTCAGCACCTGCCAGGAGGTCAACGGGTCTGTCAGATTATCATGGTACAGAATCTGATCGTGATAGCAGTCTGCAAGATAGTAGGTATCTCCAATCCTGGTCAGATAAGTTGCCACATTCAGGGTATCGTAAGTATTATTCCTAACCATTACTGCTTCTCTCTCCCCTGATGCTGTCTGCGTCTGCTCTTCCACCGGGAAATTCTCTACAGGAAGCGCCGCCGCTGTATTCCCACACCCCACTGCACTTGTCATAATAAATATCGCCAAACCTATATAATATCTCTTCAATTTTAAATTCCTTTCTTCTAGGTACGCCACAGTGCATGGTAGTTCGGTTCTTTTGCCACGTACATGATGTAAGAATTTCTAAGAACTGCATCGCAAATGCTTACCATACAAGCCGGGCGCAAAACTCGCCCTTTGGGCTCAGACAGTTGCGCCTGGCTTGCAAGCATTTGTGCTTTGTTCTAAGAAATACTAAACATCATTCCCTAAGCTGCATTCACCGAACTATCATGAGCTGTGGCTGTATATAGAAATTTTTCCATTTTGCTGAATAAGCTTTAGACAGCATCCGCTCTCTGACGGTTGGCTTCTGAAAACCTTAGGAATGGCTGTTAGTACTTCTTAGCAGCAAAAAAGAAATGCTGGCAAGTCCGAGCCGTTGTTTGAGCCATAGGCGAGTTTTAGGCGCAGGACTTGTAATAAAAGCATTTCTTTCGCAGGTGCTTAGAAGTCCTTACAGCCTTGACGTGTTTTCAAAAGCCAACCGCCAGAGAAGGATGCGTGCCTTTTTATTATACAGTAAAAAGGAGGGCTTGTGGGAAAAGATAGGAGATACTCCAAATTTTTCCAGATGCGGGAAGTAAATTTCTGTAAATTGTCATAAATTTGGACACAATTTGAATTTGTATTAGTACAACTTCACAAATATTTTCTACTTAATTCAGTAAATAATATCGAATTATGAACAAATTATGAATGTGTTGTAAATATAAAGTTAATGTAAAATGAATAAAATTTAAATATATCTATTGACGTTTCATGAAAAATGGGTATAATAATGAACTTGTAAACGACAACAGTGTTGATCAGTTCATCTGATTACATTTTGGTATAGCGTTTGTACATAAACGATATACAAGTTTAATAAGGGAGAAATTATTATGAAGAAAACAGTTTTAGCAACAATTATGAGTCTTACATTAGGTGCAGCAATGCTTACAGCTTGCGGTTCTACAGCAGAAGATACAGCAGCTACAGAAGCTACTACAGTAGTAGTTGAAGAAGCTACAACTACAGAAGCTGCTACAACAGAAGCTGCAACAACAGAAGAAGCTACTACAGAAGCTACAACAACAGAAGAAGCTACTACTACAGAAGCTGCAACAACAGAAGAAGCTACTACTACAGAGGAAGCTGCTACAACAGAAGAAGCTACTACAGAGGAAGCTACAACAGCTGCAGCTGCTAACTAATTATAGTAATTACCAGTTTCTGACGCTGGTCTATAGAACAGATATCATCCTCAATTGATATCATAAACAAGAACCCCGTGGCGATTGCCGCGGGGTTCGCGTTTTGTATTACCTTTATCTTTGAATCAATACCATTACGTCTGTAATCTGATTATTGTATAACATGACATTGCCGATTTCATTGACAATTGTTGTACCTATTCTCCTGTTCCCTTTTAAAATCCCGTTACGTAAGTTCTACAAATTCATCAATCATATCGGCAAAAGACTTCAGACTTTCTCTCCAGAAATCCTTACTGGTCAGATCTATTCCCACAACTGCTGCAGTATCTTCCACACTCATTACAGTCGTAGCATGAAGGAACTTATTATATTTAGGCAGGAACGCCTCTCCTTCCTTCAAATACATGGAATACAGTCCCATGGCTAACATAGCTCCAAATGCATAAGGGAAATTATAGTAACTCAATGCTTCTGAATAATAATGTCCTTTGCATGCCCACATATATGGATGCATATATTCAGGATCAAGTCCATCTCCATATGCCTTTTTCTGAGCATCCAGCATCATAGCCTTCAAGTCTTCCGGCATCAGGAATCTGTCTTCACATGCATTGAATACACTGTCTTCAAACAGGAATCTGGAATAAATATCGCAGATTACCTGAGTTGTATTCATCAGGATATTATCCAGCAATGCCAGCTTCTCTTCTCCTGTGGCTTTTGCAATCGCGAGGCAGGTAATGTGTGTCTCATTAAAAGTAGATGCGGTCTCTGCTACCTGCATCGGATAATCACGATTCAAAATTCTGTGACTGCATGTCTGTGTGCCATGGTATGCATGTCCCAGCTCATGAGCCAGCGTGTCTACTGCATCGAAAGAACCATTGAAATTTGTCAGGATTCTGCTCTGTCCTGCATGGGAAACTTCACAACAGAAAGCTCCGCCAACTTTACCTTCTCTTGGATAAAAGTCAATCCATTCCTCATCAAATGCACGCTCCATCATGTCTGCCATATCCTTGGAGAACTGTCCAAAGCTGTCTAACAGGCACTGCTTTGCCTCTTCCAGCGTATATTTCTTATCATTCCTGCCAAGAGGCGCCAGCATCTCAAACCATGGCAGGCCATTATGATATCCCAGGTATTCTGCCTTGGCTCTCATGTACTTATGGAATACCGGTAAATATTCCTGCATAGCCCCAAACATGGCATCCAGGGTCTCACGCTTCATGTTAGACTGATCTAACGTCATTGTCAGTGCTGAATCATAACCTCTCTCCTGCGCCAGCATACGCACCTGACTCTTGATATTGTTAAGTGCATACGCAATGGAACCCTCAATCTTTGCATAAGAAGCAAGCTCTGCCTCATAGGCCTTCTTACGAACTGCCCCGTCCGGATCATTTGCAAGATTTCTGACTGCCGGCAAAGTAATCTGTTCCCCATCATAATCCACTTTCAAAGTAGATGTCAGATAGTCAAACAGTCTGCTCCATGCATTGCCGCCGGACAGATTCATCCTGGAAATCATGGCTTCCATCTCATCTGAGAAAAGATGTACTGCCTTTTTCTTCGTATTTCTCAGTAAAAAGGCATACTCTGTCAGGAGCGGATGCGCTGCGATACATGCCTCAAGATCTGCTACCCCTGCTATATACTTATCCATGGCTGACTGTGCCTTGGCTGTAGATGCATTGATCTTATCCAGTCTGCCGATGTGATCCAGTGTTTTACCATCTGTTGTGTCCACGGAATTGCGAAGTGCCAGATACTCATTCAGTTTGAAAAGCACCTTGGCATACGCTTCCTTTGCTTCCAGTACAGTTACAAGCCCCTGCACATCATCCTGCTCTCTTGCCTGCCCCAATGCAGTCTCCAGCGCCTGTGCATTCTTCTGCAAAAGCTCAAAATCTTCTGCAAATGCCGGATCTTCATATCCTTTATAATATACTTCTAATGACCACTCTGTGTTCATAACTCATAAACCGCCTTTCTGTTTCTGTTCCTTCCCCAGTGTATCATGTCCTTATATACGTGTCAAAGAAAGAGTCTCCTTTACTGAGTATTTTCAATCTTTCTGCGGATTTTTAACATTTGTTTATCAATCTTGCGGATCGACTTGGAACATTTTAGGAATTCCTCTTCACATTCTTCTATATTGAGATTATTGGTCTTGTATACAAAATGATGTTCAATATCTGACCAGAAATCCATTGCCTGCGTCCTTATCTGTGTCTCCACCTTGACCATCTGCTCTCCTACCGGTACTTTCATAATCAGATGCAGACTCTGATATCCGCTTGCCTTTGGCTTTTTCACATAATCCTTCACCTTAATGAACTCATATCCCGGCGTTGTTCTCAGCATCTCCATGACCTGATACATATCATCCAGGAAATAACATACTGCCCGCACTCCGGCGATATCATTCAGTTTCTCCGCTGCGAGTTCCACATCTGCGGCATAACCCTTGTCCAGCATTTTATTAAGACAGCTATCCGGCGTTTTCACCCTCCAGGTAATCTCCTTTATACAGCTCCAGCCCCTCTGGTTTGACATTTCTTCATTAATTACCTGAAGCCTTTTGTGTACCTGCATGCACGCCTTCTCGTATGGCGCCCTGCGTGACTGCTTCCCCCACTCCTCTATGAATTTCGCATATGTATCTATAAGCATTTCCAAGAAATCATCCCCTCACTAACGCTCATTATATCATGAACTTCGTTCATGATCGTCATTCGCCGTTCGGGATGAGCATGCAAGCATGTTCCCCCTCACTAACGCTCATTATATCACAAGCTCACGAATCCGTGCTATCGCACTCTACATCCTGCTTTGCAGGATATTCGTTCGCTAATGAACCCAGAAAAACAAATGTCTGCTTCGCAGCCGCTTGTTTTTCCTTGAGGTTCATTATATTAGTCATGATGGTTATTGTTTTTTATACCGGGACACACTATAATATAGTCATGCATCAGTTCTGGGAAGAGTGCGGTCATATCGTATCGCCAGTGTCTCGGTTCACACATTATATTATCCCGGAGAACACTTGGCGGCTGGTGCATTTTAATGTGAAAGGTATGATAACTTCTATGAAAATTGCTGCAGTTATAGCTGAATACAATCCATTCCATAACGGTCATCTCTATCAGTTACAGAACATCCGTGAAGAACTGGGAGCTGACCGCATTCTTGTTATTATGAGCGGTAATTTCATGCAAAGAGGCATTCCCGCTATCGTTGACAAATATCTCCGCACCCGGATGGCATTGGAGAATGGCGCCGATGTTGTGCTGGAGCTTCCTGTATATTACAGTCTCGGCAGCGCAGAATATTTCGCCCAGGGTGCGGTATCCTTATTAGATAAGCTCGGTGTCATTGACTACCTTCACTTTGGCAGCGAATGCGGCAATCTACAGTCATTACAAGAAATCGCTTCCATATTGTCGTCAGAAAGTGACACTTATGTCACTTATTTAAAAGAATATCAGAAAAAGGGAGAGTCTTTCGCTTCTGCCAGATACTACGCATTGATGCAGGAATTATCTTCTGAAAAGGCTGCATTAACCAAAGAACCTAATAATACCCTGGCAATCGAATATATCAAGGCATTAATGATGCGTCAAAGCTCCATACAGCCTGTTACTTTAAAAAGACAGGGCAACGGTTACAATGCGCCCTCGCTGAATAATGAACTCGCTTCTGCCAGCGCCATCAGGAATTTCATGCAGGATAAACAGGCTGATTATGTACGATTAGCCGATCAGGTTCCCTCTTCGGTATATTCCAGTCTCATGGATAATCAGGAATATCTGTATATTGATGACTTCTCTTCTATATTATATTATAAACTGATTAGTTCCTTTCACGCCGGTCATGACCTGTCCGATATCTACGATATGACTGAATCCCTGTCCGATACCTTCCGCAAGCATCTGCCAGAGTATACTTCTTTCCAGCAGTTCTGCCTGGACTGTAAGACCAGAAACGTGACCTTCACCAGAATTGCAAGAAGCCTCATGCATATCCTTCTGGATATGGATCAGGAGACTGCCAATCAGTTAAAAGAAAATGACTATACTTTCTATGCGCATCTGCTTGGATTCAATGATAAAGGGCGGGATGTTTTGAAAGCAACAAAAGGCAACAGCTCTATTCCAGTCTTTACCAGACTCCCTGAAATGTTAAAGAAGCTGGATGGGGCAGCACTTACTTCTTTGCAGGCTGATATTTATGCCTCACAGCTCTATTACGGGGTGCAGGGGCAGAAATATCACCATACGCCCATAAATGAGTTTCGTCTGAAATACAATCCCTGCTAAAAAGGGATTGTATTATTGTATTCTTTTTGCATACTCATCCATAACAGTGTCATATTTACTATTATAATGCATTAATTCTTAAAGCTATGTATAGGGGCAGGAATGCGTCCGGTCCTGTTGACGAAAGCATCACAGGAGAACTGATTAACCGGCATAATTGGTGCATATCCGAAGAGTCCACCGAATTCAACCTTATCTCCTACTGTCTTACCGATTGCAGGAATGATACGGACTGCTGTTGTTTTCTGGTTGACCATACCGATTGCACATTCATCTGCGATGATACCGGAAATGGTAGTATCCTTGGTATCTCCCGGAATTGCAATCATGTCCAGACCTACTGAACATACACAGGTCATGGCTTCCAGCTTCTCAATGGTAAGAGCGCCTGCCTGTACGGCATCAATCATACCCTGGTCTTCACTGACAGGAATAAATGCACCGCTGAGTCCACCTACATAAGAAGATGCCATAACGCCGCCCTTCTTAACCTGGTCATTTAACAAAGCAAGAGCTGCTGTTGTTCCGGGTGCACCAGCGTGTTCCAGACCAATTTCACAGAGGATATCTGCAACACTGTCACCGATTGCAGGAGTTGGCGCAAGTGAGAGGTCTACGATACCGAAAGGAATACCCAGCCTGTTGGATGCTTCCTGTGCTACCAGCTGTCCTACTCTTGTAACCTTAAATGCTGTCTTTTTAATGGTTTCACATAATACTTCAAAGTTCTCGCCACGTACACTCTCCAGAGCAGTCTTTACTACACCGGGACCACTGACACCTACATTGATGATAGCATCTGCTTCTGTTACGCCGTGGAAAGCACCTGCCATGAACGGATTATCATCAGGAGCATTACAGAAAACAACTAATTTCATACAGTCTGCACTGTCATTGTCTTTACTGATTTCAGCAGTCTGCTTAATAATCGTTCCCATTAATCTGACTGCATCCATATTGATACCAGTCTTCGTGGAGCCAAGATTAACAGAGCTGCAGACTCTTTCTGTCTCATGAAGTGCCTGAGGAATGGATCGGATCAGAAGCTCATCTGCCCTGGTCATGCCCTTGGATACCAGTGCTGAATATCCGCCAATCAGATTGACACCGACTTCCTTGGCTGCTCTGTCCATTGTCTTAGCCAGAGTGACGAAATCTTCAGATGTCTTACATGCTGCACCGCCAACTAATGCCATTGGTGTAACAGAAATTCTTTTATTTACAATAGGAATCCCGAATTCTTTCTCAATTGCCTCACCGGTTGACACCAGATCCTTGGCTACTGTCTTGATCTTCGTATAGATATTCTCGTTTAATTTATCGAGATTGGAATCAATACAATCCAGAAGGCTGATACCCAGTGTGATGGTTCTCACATCCAGATTCTCCTTCTCGATCATCTTATTAGTCTCTAATACTTCATAAATATTAATCATAACAATTTGCTCCTAACGTTAAAATGCATAAACCGGTCAGTATCTCTTAGATTCTGTGCATAGAGTCAAAGATTTCTTCTCTCTGGCACTTAATGATTACGCCTATCTCTGTTCCAAGTTTATCCAAATCGTCAGAAACCTCGCTGACTGACTTCTGAGACTTATTCATATCTGCAATCATCATCATGTTGAAATAGTTGTTGACGATTGTCTGGGAAATGTCCAGAATATTAATCTGATTCTCTGCCAGATAAGTACACACCTTTGCTATGATACCTACAGTATCTTTTCCTACAACAGTAATAATTGTTTTCTTCATAACTCGCGACTCCTTCTTTGTACCATCTTAACTGTAACAGTCTTAATATGTATAAATATGCACTTATTAACAAGCGCTTATTCCATCATACCTAATAACTCCCTAAATTTCAACCATTTGTGATAATTCGCTTCGATTTGCAACAAAAATCGGAAAATCATCCGGTTTATAGGCATTATCACCCATGGTAATCTCCAGTCTTACTGTTTCATATGCAAGTTCTTTCAGATTATTATCCTTGCTCAGATGCCCAAGACACACAGCCTGCAGATGATCGTGCAGCAGTCTGCTCAGTAATTTACCTGACAATTCATTGGACAAATGTCCTCTTTTACCAAGGATTCTCTGTTTCAGGTAATACGGGTAAGGTCCGACCTGTAACATATTGATATCATGATTGGCTTCCAGCATCAGGGCATCCATCCCCTTTAGACTCTCCACTGTGTATTCATCATAGGTTCCAAGGTCTGTGACCACTGCCATTTTACGACCGCCGTACTGGAAGCGATATGCCACAGGCTGTGCTGCATCATGGGAGATCCGCATGGGATTTACAGTAATATCCTTAACTATCATTTTTTCATCCGCATTCACTTCATGGAACAGTTCTTCATCAATTGCCCCAAGAGATTTAATCCCCTTAATCGCCTTAATCGTTCCCGGTGTGGCATAGATTGGAATGCCGAACTTACGGCTCATGACACCCAGCCCATTAATATGGTCTGCATGTTCATGTGTAATCAGAATACCATCAATATCCTGACCTTTCAGCCCCAGCTGATTCAGTCCTTCCACTGTTTTCTTACAGCTGATGCCCACATCTACCAGCAGATGGGTAGCCTCCGTTCCGATATAAATACAATTGCCGCTGCTTCCGCTGGCTATACTGCACATTTTCATTGGTGTCTGTTAATCCTCACATTCTAACTGTTTTTACTTCCAGAAAATCTCTACTTTATCACCATTTTTTAATTCCTGGGTATACTGCGCATTTTCCCCATTCACCAGGGTGACAATTCCTTTGCCCTTCATAGTACGGGTATCAAAGTCAATATAATCAAAAATATCAACAAACTGGTAAGAATCCTTGCCCTTTAATACAATAGGCTTCTGGTTGGCGATTACAACGATTTCTCCCTGCTTTTCTTCCGGTTCTTCCTCTGATTTTTCTTCCTTGGCAGCCTGTTCTACCATATCTTTAAACACCTGAACAGTCTCTGTCTTAGATGGGATTTCTTCCTTTTCAGGTTCTGCCGCACTCTGTTCTGCAGGTGTCTCAACAGTTTCTTTTAATTGAATTTCCAGTTCAGCCCCATCATAAAAGACTGCGTCCGCAGCAACTTTCCCGCCATTCATTGCTAACAGCTGTTTGGAATTTAATTTCAGATAATCACACATCTGTTCGTATGTGTAATATTGAGCTATCGTAATCTCATCATCATTCCGGATATCATAATCAGCATCCTGCTCCTGGCCATTTACGCTGACCGGCTTAACAAGATTAAGCTTCTGACCGTCTACAGATACAGTAATCCTGCCATGATAATCAATCAGGTCTCTGATTTTCTGGCTGGCTGGTCTGCCCTGCGTAGACTCTTTCATTACAATGTTATCATTTGCCTTAATCGCATAATTCAGATCTACATTTTCTCCATTTACCGTGATAACTGCGCTTTCACCATATTCTCCTCTGGTCACGCGATTCTTTCCATTGACTGTATAATGCAATTCTTCTCCCCTTCTTGGGAATAGACTTGAACGGTCAAAAGACGCTCCAATAGCAGCGTCAATCACTGCCAGTTTGTTATTATCATAAAGCTTGATGGATTGACCGTTAAAGACAACGTGAATAAAATTGTTATTCTGCTCATAATAGGACAGACAGATTCCAATTGGCGTAATAATTGTAGAATCCTTCAAACAATCTGATGGGAAGTCAACCTCATTCATGATTTCTTCACCACGCAGGGCAACACGTTTTGGATCAAGTCCAAGCTCTTTGGCAACCTGCTCTGTGAAGCCTTTGATCTTACCGCCTCCACCGACTACGAATACTGCGCTGGGGGACATACCGCCATTAAGGCTTTTAATCTCATCTGATGCCATTTTTGCCATATTCTCTATCTGGGCTTTGCAAATGGTATATACTTCTTCTGAAGTAATTGTCTGTTCCAGTCCCATGATATCTTCATAAGTGATTTCAGCCTTTACAGAGGCTTCTTTCTTTACCTTCTCCGCAGTTGCAAAATCAATCAGGCATTTACGTGCAATCATCTCTGTCAGGGAATCGCCTGCACAGGGAATCATGCCAAAAGCAACAATACTTCCATCATTGGTAATTGATATATCAGATGTACCTGCTCCTACATCAATCATAGCGATATTCAGCAGGCGGAATTTCTCCGGAATCGCTACACGGATAGCTGCAATAGGTTCCAATGTCATATTGGCTACTTTCAGTCCTGCCAGTTCTACTGCACTGTACAGGCCATCAACAACATCATCAGGCAGGAAGGTTGCAATCATATCAGCACCTAATACCTTCGCCTTATGGTGTTCAGGCTGCCCCATCCACAGACCATTAATATAGAATTTCATTACAGAATATCCTACACAATAGAAATGTACATCACTTTCATTCTCTGTCTGGAACTGTGCAAACGCCTTCTCTACCCCCATAGAGACCAGCGTATTGATGTCTTCTTTGCTGACACAGACTTCTGTATCATATTCTTTATCAATATGTACGTTCAGGGTTTTCAACACACGACCTGCGGCAGCTATACATACTTCTGTAAGCTTCAACCCGGTCTTCTCTTCCAGTGCGGATTTCACTTCACTGATCGTAGCGGCGACTCTGTTAATATCGTGAATCTGACCGTCGAGCATAGCTCTTGTGCGGTGTTCGCGAATCTCCTGTGCCACTACTTCGAAATGTTCTCCCTTCTTGTAGCCAATTGTTCCTATAATGCTTCTGGTTCCGATATCCAGTCCAAATACTGTTTCTTCTCCGTAGATTTCTCCTTGATTCATGCTTGTTCCCCCATTATCTTATTAATCTGTTGATATGTATCTTCCAAATCCCCATTGTTTGTTATAACTACTTTGCAGTGTCTTCTGAATTCTGCTTCACTTAACTGTCCCCTCATGATACTTGCAGTCTTCTCATCACTATACTGTCTGTTCTGAGCCAGACGTTGTCTGCGAACTGCTTCATCCGTATGGATATACCATAGTTCATCTACGATTTCATCGTAGTGTTCTTCTATCAGCAATGCTGCTTCTATAAAGAAAAAAGCAACATTTTGTGCCTTTTTCTCATAATTAATCTGTTCCAGAATATATTGCTTGACCGCCGGATGGATGATAGCGTTGACCTGCTCCAGTATCTGAGGATTACCAAAGATTCTGTCTGCCATGGCAGCCTTGTCAATCATGCCATCCTGCTGTAGGATTTCCTTCCCAAGAAGCGTAACCAGCTGCTCATAGCATTCTTGCCCCGGCTCTTCAAGAAGATGCGCAGCTTCATCTGCCCGGATAATGCGACAGCTGTAATGTTCTTCTATATATTTTAAAATCTGCGTCTTACCAGCTCCTACACCACCAGTAATTCCAATAATCTTCATATATGCCCCACCTTCCCGACAGTCTCTGCTTTCTGTTATTTTGCTTCGTACCAGTCACTGCCTGTATGCAGATCTATCTCCAGCTCCACAGCCAGATGACAGGCATTCTTCATTTCTTCTGATAAGATACGCCTTACTTCTTCTGTTTCATTTTCCCTTGTCTCAATCAGAAGTTCATCGTGTATCTGAAGAATCAGCTTAGACTGTAAGCCGGCAGCTTTCAAAGCGTCATACACATGCAGCATGGCAATCTTGATAATATCCGCTGCTGTACCCTGAATTGGTGAGTTCATTGCTACTCTTTCCCCGAAGGAACGAGTCATGAAATTAGATGATTTTAACTCAGGAACAGGTCTGCGTCTGCCAAACATGGACTCACAATAGCCTTTTTCTTTAGCATCTGATACCAGCTTGTCCAGAAATACCTTGATACCGGGATATGTCTTGAAATATTCATCAATATAACCCTTGGCTTCCTTGGTGGATATGCTGAGATCCTGACTCAGTCCGAACGAACTGATACCATATACGATACCAAAATTAACAGCCTTTGCATTACGTCTTTGAAGGTCTGTTACTTCTTCAAAAGGCGTATGGAATACCTTCGACGCCGTAATACGGTGAATGTCTTCATCCATTTTATAGGCTTCTATGAGCTGTTCATCTCCTGACATATGCGCCAGGACTCTTAACTCTATCTGGGAATAATCGGCATCCATGAAGATGCATCCCTGATCCGGTACAAATACCTTACGGATTCTTCTTCCCAGTTCCATCCGCATGGGAATGTTCTGCAGATTGGGTTCTGTAGAGCTTAGTCTTCCCGTTGCTGTAATTGTCTGATTAAAATTAGTATGGATACGGTTGTCCTGCTTAATATAAGCAGCCAATCCATCTGCATAGGTGGATTTTAACTTGGTAAGCCCTCTGTATTCCTGTACATCCTTAATAATAGGATATTCCGGTGCCAGCTTATCCAGTACATCTGCCGCTGTAGAATAACCGGTCTTGGTCTTCTTGCCACCCGGAATCTGCATCTTCTCGAACAGGACTTCTCCTAATTGCTTGGGCGAATTGATATTAAATTCTCCGCCTGCCTGTTCATGAATGGACTTTTCCAGTTCTGAAATCCTGCCATTTAAAGCCTCACCATACAGGCGCAATTCTTCCGGCTTTACCAGAATCCCTTCCTTTTCCATCGAATAAAGCACGTAGGAAAGCGGCATCTCCAGCTCACGGAAAAGCTTGTCCATGCCGTTCTCTTTTAGAGCCTGTTCCAGTAAAGGCTGTACCTGTCGTAATACCGCTGTCTCCTTGGCATAATATTCCAGGCATTCCTTCTTCTGATCACGATATACTGTAGTCAGATCAGCTTTACCAAATAACTCGCTCCAGTCAGCCAGGGTCAGTCCAAGGTATTCATTCGCTATATCTACAATTTCATAATCACTTTTAAGCGGATTCAATAAATATGCCGCTATCTTGCAGTCATAGAGATTCGCTGTTAATTCTTCTGCCGACAGGGTCTTATCCTGATCTGATGTAACGATATCTGCATAATCAGCCTTTCCATCAAAGCATGAAGAAATGACGCTTGTGTCATAAATAACATGACGTAATCCGTTAAGGATATCTTCTCTTGAAAGATCTGCACTTTCTTCCAAGGCATACACCTTGTCCTCTGCAAAAGACAGCATACATACAAAGATGCCCTTCTCTTCTTCAAACTGAAGAAACAGCTGGCCGGACGCACCAGAGCCGAGACTTCCTGCTTCCTGATTCCCTGTCTGTATCAATCTCCAGGATGCTATATTACTTTCATCACATGCAGCAAATACATCCTGTGCCTGTTCCCTGGTCTGAACTTCTACGATTTCATAGGAAAGCTCCTGCTTCACAGGTGCAGTGTCAAATCTATTCAGCAGATTCTTAAAGGACAGCTGCTTGAACATCTGATATGCTTCCGGTGTATACAGATTGCCAAGCGCTGCTTTATCATAGTCAAAATCAATCTCTGCGTTTATCTTGATCGTAGCCAGTGTCTTGCTTAGATCAGCTAAGTCCTTATTGGCAATCAGGCTCTCACGGATACTCTTTTTGCTGATTTCCTCTACATGCCCATAGATATTGTCCAGCGAACCATAGGTTGTCATCAGCTCTGTTGCAGTCTTCTCACCAACCTTGGGAACTCCGGGAATATTATCCGCAGTATCTCCCATCAGCGCTTTTAATTCAATGAACTGCAAAGGAGTCACATGATATGCTGCTTCAACATCTTTGGCATAATAATCTTCTATCTCCGTCTTACCACCCCTGGTCTTGGGAATACGTATCTTGATATGATCCGTAGCAATCTGTAACAGATCGCGGTCGCCGGAGACAAGTGCTACCTCTATTCCTTCTGCTTCTGAGCGCTTCGCAATAGTACCCAGAATATCATCTGCTTCCAAGCCGGCTTTCTCCACAATAAGGACACCCATTGCCTCCAGAACCTGCTTCATCACAGGAACCTGCTGCCTCAACTCCTCAGGCATAGGCTTACGAGTGCCCTTATATTCCTTGTACATCTCATGACGGAATGTCGGCGCATGTACGTCAAAAGCCACAGTCAGATAATCTGGCTTCTCTTCCTCCAATATTTTAAAAAGTATATTCAGGAATCCGTAAATAGCATTGGTATGGAGTCCTTTGGCATTGGTCAAATCAGGCACTCCGTAAAATGCCCTGTTCAACATACTGTGTCCATCTATTAAAACAATCTTGCTCATGTATTGTATCGTCCTCATTTCCAGCCAGATATGCAACTAATTATGTTATCTGCCCATTTAATACTATCATACACTATATTCTGCTTTTTTAAAAGTTAATTTAAAACTATTTTTTATGTTAATTTTTCAAAATAAAGCTTGCATTCATTTTGAAGTTATGGTAAGATAAATTTCGTCGTCAAGAGATGCCGGTGTGGCGGAATGGCAGACGCAGCAGACTCAAAATCTGCCGGGGGCAACCTCGTGCCGGTTCAAGTCCGGCCACCGGCACTGAAGCACTGATTTATTCAGTGCTTTTTTGTTGTCTGAAATGAAGAAAAGCGGTTCAGAATTATGACTTTCTGAATCGCTTTCTTTTTTTAATATTCATTCTGATATTCCTTCTTTAAAGCGCATGATCATTTCATTTGTCAGACTGATTCCATCAAATTCTGTTGGAATATCTTCACGCCGCATCCACTCCGCAACAGACAATTCGTGTGCGTCCATGGTAATTACATCTTCCCCATCCAGCTCACAATAAAAGCCCATCAGGACCGTATCTGTAAAAGACCATGGCTGGCTCTTATAATATCGGATATTCTTCACATGAATCCCGACTTCTTCCATGACTTCTCTGCGCACAGTATCTTCTATCGTTTCACCTATCTCCGTAAATCCGGCAATCAGTGCATATTTCTTATAATCCCTGCCGGCGTATTTTGTCATCAGTATCTTGTCTCCGTTCGTAACCGCTACGATTACCGCAGGTGATATCTTAGGGTAATGCATCGCTCCACACTTGGGACATTTCATCATACGTTCTACCTTATCATGTTCCAGTCGAGTTCCACATCTGCCGCAGAACTGTGTACTTTCATACCAGTTAGCCAGCTGGCATGCCGTGATTCCTGCAAATGCCTTATCCTCTGGTTTCATAGTGCGGAAAACATTCTGTTGGCGATATTCATACTTCTCCATAAGCTGTGATGTCAGCAGCTGTGAATTACTCAGAAAATACTTCTCTGTCATTCCCTGATTCTCTATGCTGAATAAATAACGGCAGGCATCAGCGGAAAGATCTCCACCTGATGCCGCTATTAACTCTCCATATGTGATATATCGAATCGTCTGTTCACTGTCTCTGCTCATCAGAACACTACGCCCCTGTGCGAACATAATATAATCATCCTGTTCCGGGGTAAGATTCTGATATTCATTATGATAAATTCCGTGAATATCCTGTATCATGGATTGTACTTCCTTCTATATGTGTTTTATTATTTTGAACTGCTTACGCCAAATTTTATTCGGCGCTTTTTCGTCGTTTTTAGCAGCGAATTTTGCTGATATTATTTCATCCAGTGTTCTACTAATCTAAGACAATTTGATCTACGCATTTACCAATGAGAAGTTGTAATTACACAAAGTGAAAATAGGAAACTCTCACTTCCCCTGCTTCTCCACTACCTTTGTGACAGCAGAACAATCCATTCTTTACACCGACCCATCTGCCAGCCTCGGAAGGATAGGAATAAATATCTTCAAAATCCCCGCCATCAATGCTGTAACCTAAGCTGATTACTTCAGCTGGAATGGGAAATGTATAAGGTCCATCCTGATTATATTCAGTAGAAGGACTCTGCTTCACTGTATTGTTAAAGTAAATTTCTTTTACCGTCAGTGGTAATCGTTTCACCTCTGTGATGATATCTTCAGCAGATGCCTCTTCATTATCAAAATGCTGTTTGCCATGAATCAGTTTTATGACATATGCGTCACTTTCTTTTGCTATGGCAACTGCTCCATAAGTAACTCCCAGGCTTATCAGACCTGCCATATCCCCTGATCGCATCGCTTCCAGATTCAGCATGGTCTCTGCACAGAATTCAGGCATGCACCACTTCTGCAGCAAAAGATTAGGTTCGTTTGTAATGGTATCTGCATGTCGTTGTACTGCTTTCAAAATCAGTTGGTGCTTCTCTGTATCCAATGCATACCATCCATCCTTTGGATTGGCATTCCATTGCCATTGCAAGCCCAATTGTTCCTTGTCAAAATCATCCTCCGCATCAGGACTTGTAACAGGATAAACTGCTCCCACATCAGGTTTATGCCACGTAGTAACGGGCTTGCCGCTCTCTTCTCCAGGCGCAGCTTCTCCAATGACAGGCCAGTCATTCTCCCAGCGCATAGGCTGCAAATGTACGATTCTACCCGCAGCATATACATCCTGAAAATGCAGAAACCAGTCTTCCCCTGTCTGTGTATCAACCCAGGCTCCCTGATGAGGTCCATTTACCTCTGTATCCTTCTGCATCATGACATTACGATACTCATAAGGTCCCCATATATTCTTACTGCGTAGAACTGTCTGCCAGCCCTGCTTCACACCGCCTGCCGGAGCAAAGATGTAGTAATAACCATTTCTCTTATACATCTTGGGTCCTTCTATTGTCTCCTGATTCTCCACATTTCCATCAAAAATATGTTTTCCTTCATCTATCATATGCAAGCAGTCTGGTGTGATCTCGCACAGGTTGAGAATACTCTTAAATCCAATTCTGCTCTTTGCGAAAGCAGAAACCATATATGCCCTGCCATCCTCATCCCAGAAAGGACAGGGATCAATCCAGCCTTTTCCTTTATAAAGGCATGAAGGCTCATCCCATCTGCCCCAGGGATCCTTTGTCTTGACGACATAGATACCTTCGTCCGGCATTGGGAAAAAGATGATAAATTCGCCCTCATGATATCGAATTGCAGGCGCCCATACACCTTTTCCGTGAAGAGGTACATCAAATTGGCTGCCCGGTATCGTCTCCAGTGCATAGCTAATGACCTTCCAATTCACCAGATCTTTGGAATGCAGTACGGGAAGTCCCGGTGCATTGCAGAAGCTGGATGCTACTATAAAATAATCATCCCCTACTCTGCATGCGTCCGGGTCAGAGTAATCTGTGTATAAAATCGGGTTCGTATAAGTACCATCGCCATTATCAGCGATCCATGTCCTGTGATCTTGAATCATTGCAATTTCCTCCATTTTACAGCAAATATATTGTTCTATCAGGTAACTATTCAGAACCACATAAATTGTGCCAAATATGTTTGCATGCAGCCATATTCGACTCAATTTGCATGGTTCTGAATAGTTACTCATATTGTAGCAAAACAAGTAATAATTTTCTCGCCAGAATATAATATATTTGTGTCAGGAATTGCAGAATCACATACATATAAAATAGTTGTCAAATAATATACTGCCATGATATGATAGCCATTAGAAATACTATGTAAAGGAGTTGTCGTGTCATGAATTTCTTTTATCAGTCCAGAGTAGAATCTTTCAGTAGTTTCTTATCCAATGATAATACTTATCCAGCTCATCTGCACAGACAGGTAGAGATCATGTATGTATTATCCGGTGAATTGGAGATTAGTGTGGAACAACAGACCTACTCCCTTCATGAAGATGACATATCTGTTACTTTCCCTGACAAAATTCATTCTCTGAATACGCCAGAATCCAGTCAGGTGCTCCTTTTGGTATTTGACGTCGATTTCTTACAGGATTTTCGCCCTGCTTTCACAGAATGTATCCCTGTAAATCCTATACTGAATCTGAATAATCTCACAGAGCATGGTAAGAATGCCCTGAACTGGCTTATTACACTGTCTAAAAATATGCCTGCTACCGCAGATATGCCAAATATTGAGGATCTGCCGAATCACCCTGTTATCTCCGATACTACCAAGATTGTTGATGAACAGAAGGACATTTCTCCTAATCTTCTATATACCAAGAGCTATCTTACTATCCTGCTGACAGATATTTTCTCTTATCTTGACCTTGAAAAACGTGGTGGTACACCCAGCAGAAACATTTGTGAAGATATTCTGATCTATCTGGATCAGCATTTTCAGGAGGATATTTCTCTGGAAAGTACAGCAAAAGACTTAGGGATAAGTAAATTCTACCTGTCACAGATTTTTTCAAATAAGCTTCATACATCTTTTCCTTCTTATGTAACGGCAAGAAGGCTTGATTTCGCAGAGAAGCTGTTGGCTACTACTGACCGTTCTGTAACGGACATTGCCTTTGATGCAGGGTTCACAAGTCCACGGACTTTCTTTCGCAGCTTTCAGGCTGCCTATAACACTACCCCTCATCAATATAGAAAAAGCCATAACAAATTCATGTCATGACTTTATATTTTAACAGTAACAATCATATCTTATTGCTTTGCCATTTAAAGAATAATTCGGGCTTTTGCCTGCTAAATAATCACTCTTTAAGGGGCGCTTCACTATGACCTTATCCGGCGCTGCCTTTATCGCTGCTTCAAATAACTTCTCTTCTTCAAAACAGGGCGGTTCCATCTTTCTGATTAATTGTAACTTCTTATTGGTAAGTCCGGACTTACGGCTTTCTGGAAACATGGGGTCTAAATAAATCAGATTCAAATCCGGCATATGCTCCGATAACAATTCAATGCTGTTCCCAACAACCAGATGCATTCTGCCAACAATATCCTTTAGCTGTGGATTTTTCTTTGCCCTTCTGATTGCATCTTTTAATAAAATTGCAATGACCGAATTCTGTTCATACATTGTGACCTCATACCCACACGCCGCAAGCAGAAGAGAATCCTCTCCCATTCCTGCTGTCGCATCAATTGCAGTCTTTTTCTCCTCTGTACTTTTGGCAGCACGGACCAGCATTTCATGTTGTAACCGTCCATTGCTGATTCTATGAACCATCCCCTCAAAATCTCCCTGATAAGTAAGCCCATATCCCGTTAATGAGATTCCTTTTGCATCAAAAAGAAGTGTCAACTCTTCTCCCGGTTCTTCCTCGATCGTAACCGAATATCGATTTGCAAAAGCCTCTGCCTGATCTCTCTGACCTCCTTTTCCAATGCATACAGTCAGTTTTTCCTTTAAATTATCATTCATTCTTAGCCTACCTTATTTATAGCAGATCACGCTGCCGTCTTCGTCAAACTGATGCTGCTTATTGACTCCGCCGAACCATTTATATGGTTTGTCATTTTCTGTTTTTCCTTCTGCAATTTCCTTCGCACCCTGCAACAGCTTATCCATAAGGGATATATCATCCGTTCCTCTGGCATGTCCATGCAGGATTACATCTGCCTCTTTGGTCAGATACATGACTTTCTCCAGATTATTGACAAATTCCGGCATAGAAGAACTTTCCTCCAGCTGCATCCAGAGATGATGATTGATACTGTCTCCCGTAAACAGAATTCGATCCTCCTTCAATAGCAGAAGGATACCGCCCGGAGTATGTCCCGGCAGTTCAATAACTTCCAGATGAAGTCCACCCAGGTCAATGACTTCACCACCTCTGATCGGCTCAAAAGGTGGCATTTGTAAGCCTCTCTTATTACATTCTTCAATAAACTCCGGGAATCTCATATGCTCCTGTGCAACAGGAAGATCAGCCGGATGTAAATAAGCGCAATCAAAGTATACATTTCCATAAATATGATCACAATGTCCATGCGTATTCACGACCATTATCGGCAGGTCGGTCACTGTTCTTACAACAGCTCGTACATCCTCATATCCGTTCATCGTATCAATAACAAGTGCCTTTTTACTACCAACTACAATATAGCCGGTTGCTTCATGATGATCATCCATGAGATAAACGTGTGGATTGATCTGAGTCAAAATAATTCTTTCAAACATGTAACTTCTCCTCTCTATGTTCTGCTTTCCATTCACGCACTGCCTGCAGCCTTTCCTTCACTGCTTTCTCTGCGCCCTCCTGTGTCGGTAGATAATACCGTCTGTCTTTTAACGAATCCGGCAGACACTGCATGGTTGTAAGCTTGTCCTCATAATCGTGTGCATACTGATAGCCTTCCCCATAATGCAATTCTTTCATCAAACCTGTGGGTGCATTTCGAAGCTGTAACGGCACCGGCTCATCTCTGTACTCCTTCACATCTCGTTTGCATTCCTCACATGCTGTATAGAGTGCGTTGGACTTCGGAGCCATAGCAAGATATGTGACCGCATGTGTCAGGTGCACATCGCATTCAGGCATCCCCAGAAAATGGCATGCCTGATACGCAGCTACAGCTACCTGAAGAGCCTGACTGTCTGCCATTCCAATATCTTCGCTGGCAAAACGAATCAGCCTCCTTGCAATATAAAGTGGATTTTCTCCACCCTCTAACATACGGCACATCCAATATATGGCTGCATCCGGGTCACTATTACGCATGGATTTATGAAGTGCTGAAATCAGGTTATAATGCTGATCTCCCATCTTATCATACAACAGTGATTTCCTGCTGATGCATTGCTCTAACCCTTCGTCTGTCACAGTGATGCCCTCTGCACTGATTTCACCATTTGTCACTGCCATTTCCAATACGTTCAAGGCGGTTCTCGCATCTCCATTGGCAAAAGCCGCAACAGCATGAAGCTGACGATCACTCATCACTACATTTGAATCCCGAAATCCTTGCGGGCTAAGTAACACATTTTTAAGAAGCTGCACCAGATCATCCTCTTCAAGTGCCTTTAATACAAACACCCTGCATCTGGACAATAAAGCAGAATTTACCTCAAATGACGGATTCTCTGTTGTAGCACCAATCAAAGTAATACTTCCTCTCTCCACATAAGGCAGGAAAGCATCCTGCTGTGCCTTATTGAAGCGATGAATCTCGTCTACGAACAGAATTGTCTTCATTCCTATTCTTCTGCTGTTCTCAGCCTGCTGCATTACTTCTTTAATTTCCTTGATTCCACTGGTCACAGCGCTGAAATTAATGAAATTCGCTTTTGTCTTTTCTGCTATTATACCAGCCAATGTGGTCTTGCCGACTCCTGGTGGTCCCCAGAATATCATAGATGTTACCTGATCTGTCTCGATCATCCTGCGAAGTATCTTTCCCTGCCCAATCAAATGCTGTTGCCCAACAAACTGATCCAGATTCTTTGGACGTACCCTGCTGGCTAACGGGACACTGATATTTCTTATCTCATTGTCAAACAATGTCATTTGTTCCATTTCTTACATGCCTTTCAGTATCCTGCTTCATAATAAAAGCACTTATGAACGATACCTCGATACTCAATTTCATCAGTGTAACTCAATTGTTTCATGCCACACTTTTCTATTACTCTGCGGCTTGCCACATTCTCTTCAAAATAGCCTGCTTTCACTTTACGAAATCCCATTTTTAACAGTTCTTCTATCATCGCATGAACTGCCTCAGTAGCATAGCCTTTTCCCTGATAATCCGGATGAATGACATAGCCGATCTCAATCGTATCATTCTCCATGTCACAGTCATTTATGAATCCAATCAACCAGTCATCAGTATAAATGCCATATGCTAAATGTTCAACATCCTCTATTTGACTAAAAGAAATCAGTGTTTCTGCCAATGCCGTTATCTGTTCTGGTGTTTTTAAATCAGGCACCATAAAAGTTTTCGTAATCTCATGATTGGTCAGTAATTGAACCAGTTGTTCTGTGTCTTTTTCCAATATCACATGTAGTGTAAGCCGTTGTGTCTGAATAGATGCTTTCTTATTTAATGTCATGTTTTAATATAACCTTTACTTATCATTAATAAGTTATATTATTCCATGCTTACAGCTTGCTGTCAATTGACATTCCCTTAATATCTTCTTCCGTCAGGGTATAATCATCCAGAATATTTTTGATTTCGCTGGTTGTACTGTCTTTTAACTGGTCATGTGTAAGGATACTTTCTGTCACAGCCCTGGTTTCAGTAACCGGCTGGCTTGCTGCATTTCTCTCTTCCACACGTTCCTTGAGTTTCTTTTCTTTTTCTTCCTCTTCTGCCTTTTCTTTTGCCTTCTCGGCCTCTTCTTTACGCTTCTCTTCCATGCGCTCCTGCATTTCCTTTATAGCAGTTTGAATGATATCTTTACTAGCAACATTCATAATATCATCCGCTTCCTGTATGGCATTCTGCATATCCTGATTTTGTATCCGATCTATTTTAACTTGTCTGATAGACGCATTCTCGTCCCTCATGGTAGACTTGGCATCCTTGATCTGACTGTAAAATTCTGCCTCCTGCTTCGCATAATCTGCACACACTTCTTTGTATTCATCCTCTGAACAGCCACTCTTACGTATCTCTTCCTTCTGCTCTTCTAATGCCTTGATCTGTTCCTGTGCTTCTGCAATCTTAGCCTGGCTGTCACTTATCTTTCCCCTGGATTCCTCGATTCCATTATCAATTTCTATCTCTTTTGCAAAAGCATCACGGATAACTTTCATTGCCTTATCCTGCGCTTCTTTTTTCTTCTGCGCCAGAGTATCAGTCTGATTTGTCTGTCCATTTCCTACAAAGATTGTTTTCTTATGTTCTGTTTTATCTGACTGTGTCTGCTGTGTATTATTATTCCATACACTTGTCTTTTTATCTTTTGTACGATTGCCCATAAATAATGTATAGCCCTGAATCTGCATATATGTTCCCCCCTCATATGACTTTATAACAGGTGATTGCGAAACTACGATAGAAAATGGCACGAATTGTGTTTCGCAAACGCCTAGACTTTATAATATATATCGGCAATCATGTACAAATAAAAAAGGACGGAAGCCCGTCCTTTTCTGAAATTCTTATTAATGATGGAATAATCTGATGCCTGTAAAGCACATTGCCATGTTGTATTTATTACATGTCTCAATGACATTATCATCACGGATAGAGCCACCTGGCTGTGCAATGTATTTCACACCGCTTCTGTGTGCTCTCTCTACGTTATCACCAAATGGGAAGAAAGCATCAGAGCCAAGTGACACATCTGTCATTTTATCTAACCATGCTCTCTTTTCTTCTCTGGTCAATACTTCTGGCTTCTCTGTGAAGAAATTCTCCCATACTCCGTCTGCCAGTACATCCATATAGTCATCACTCATGTATACGTCAATTGTATTGTCTCTGTCTGCACGGCCAATCTTTTCCTTGAAAGGAAGGTTCAACACCTTTGGATTCTGGCGTAAGAACCAGTTATCAGCCTTGTTACCTGCAAGTCTTGTACAGTGGATACGTGACTGCTGGCCAGCGCCGATACCGATTGCCTGACCACCCTTTACATAGCACACAGAATTGGACTGTGTATATTTCAAAGTAATCATTGCAATTGCAAGATCAATTTTTGCTGATTCTGGAATTTCCTTATTCTCTGTTACAACATTTGCAAAAAGTTCATCGTTAATTACCAATTCATTTCTGCCCTGTTCAAAGGTAACACCGTATACATCCTTTGTCTCGATTGGATTGGGAACATATTCAGGATCAATCTTGATAACGGCATAGTTTCCCTTCTTCTTTGCCTTGAGGATTTCCAGCGCTTCCGGTTCATATCCCGGTGCAATGATACCGTCAGACACTTCTCTCTTAATGAGTCTTGCTGTATCGGCATCACATACATCTGATAAAGAAATGAAATCACCAAAAGAAGACATTCTGTCCGCACCTCTTGCTCTTGCGTAAGCACTTGCCAAGGGTGATAAATCTCCCATATCATCTACCCAGTAGATCTTACGCTCTACCTCTGTCAGGGGCAGACCTACTGCTGCTCCGGCAGGAGATACATGTTTAAAGGAAGTAGCTGCCGGAAGTCCTGTTGCCTTTTTCAGTTCTTTTACAAGCTGCCAGCCGTTAAAAGCATCCAGGAAATTGATGTAGCCAGGCTTGCCATTTAATACTTCGATGGGAAGTTCGCCCTCTTTCATATAGATGCGGGAAGGCTTCTGATTTGGGTTACAACCGTATTTTAATTCTAATTCTTTCATGTGTGCACTCCTTAGTTATTCTTGTTGATGATTCTGGTTTCGTATTTGCCTGTTGCAATGTCGATATAGCGGATGAACAGAGATACCTTGTTCTCTGCATTCAGGCTGTTCCATACAGTATCAGCGAACTCGTTCATATCATTTGGAATATCAACTAACTTGGGTTCGCCTTCAAAGCTTGGCAGAGGATTGCCATCACATTTATAAGTATGGATGAAATGACCTTCGCCGGCTACTGGATTGCTGTATGCAAAAGTATAACGGTTGCATGCAGCCGGATTGCCATTGTTGCTCTTTAAGATAGACATTGCATAATTATAGGAACCATCCTCAATATGAAGGATTCCTGAGATTCTTGGTGTATAGTTAGGTGCGTCCGGTTCAAACTCTCTGGTACGCAGAGACTGTTCAAATGTCTGCTGTTTATCCATTAATTCATAGATCGTGTCTGTCTGATCACCATTGGTTACAATTGTCTTGTTTCCAAGAACACGAACAGGTGCATAGATAATCAGGCTGGGGTCGCTTAACTTGGATGGATCAAATGCCTGTGTTCTGATACCTTCTCCTTCTGTTACAAATACACGGTTTCTGCTGTTCTCGCTTCTGCCCATGATGAAATATGCGATTGCTGCCTTCGTTCCATCGGGTGTCTTACCGATCACGATTCCTCTTCCGGGATAAGCGTTGCTCTGAAGTTCCTGTGCCAGTGAAAGTTTTTCCATTTTTACCTCATTTCTGCGCTGCCTGCCTTTTCACAAGTCCACTGTGCAGCGCCACATAGACCTGTTCTGTATCCTGTTCCAAGACATAAAAAGACCGCCTGGACATACAAATATATGTTGCCCAGGCGGTCGGCTTTTCATCAATATGATACACTCCCTGTAGGTACTCCTACACAGACAATCTGTTTCCGCCAGTTGTGTACTAAAGTCATCATAGCGGAAAAACAGGAAATTTGCAATATGTTTTATGAATTTATTTTATCTAATTCTTTTTCCAGTAATTCACGGGTGATTTCTCTACCGTGAGACGGTAAAAACAGATTACAATTCTCCTGTAACAGTTTCTTCCACGATACTGCCACCAGTCCCGGTTGATTTGCCCATGCCAAAAAAACAGAGAAAATTGCTTTCTTTCGCATGACGTCCCCAACAATGGCAATTTCATCATCTACCACAATACTGATGCTGCCCTCCGAATGTCCCGGTGTCTCTATCACTTTGATTCTGTCGTCTTCAAAAAGTTCACTGCCCAAGGGCAATACCTGGGCTTCTCTACATGGAGGATATTTATTCAGGAAAGGAATATAACTTACAATCCTCTCTATCGGTTCCATGGATTTGCGTGCCGCCTTTGGAATCAGACAATCCCCTGTCTGTATAAAATGCAGCTCACTGTCATGTATGTAGACTGGGCATTGATATTGTGTCATATACCAGGATGCCGCTTCTACATGATTAATGTGGGAATGTGTCAGAATAATTCCTGCAAACTCATGTATTCCATTTTCCTCCAGCTGACTTACAATACGTTTTCTGCCCATTAAGGTAGATGTATCTATCAGCCAGTTCTTATTCTGATGCTGTATAACGAAACAATTACATCGAAAGCCATCCAGACGAATTATCGTTATCCCATCATGTGTTATCCATTTCCTCATATACTCTTATCTGTTTTCCCCTACAAAAAAACTTATCGGACATATTTATCCGATAAGCTTATATTATCATAATTCCTGTATAATAAAAATACATACTGCCATTTTTTTACATATACTACAAAATTTATTGTGCATATTTACATCTGCATTTCATGACAAATCGCTTCCAAACCACACATTAATGTCTTATAGCCTTCCTGGTATTTGTAATTTACATGAGAGGCAAGCATTCCACTGATTCCTGTCAGCATAAGCCAGATACATTCTGCAGCCTGTCCCGGAGTTACATGTTCATTTACCTGTCCGAATTCTTTGCCTTTTTCAATATATGCTTCCAGATTCTGCAATATTTCATTGTGTATTCCAGTCTCTTCCACCTGATACAGTGCTGTATAATACTGAAAAAACGCATTTTTTTCATATATGTATGTAAATTCTGCCTGCACAAGAGCAATCAGATTCTCATAATAACCAGCTTCCTCTTTCATTGCATTCTGGGCATTTCTTAGGAGTTCATCATTGCATCGTCCTGCAACGATCAGATTAATCTCATCAATGTCACGAAATCTATTATAAATTACTCTTCTGTCGCAATTCAATTCTCTACAGATTCGAGTTACTGTTAATGCATCCGGTCCCTCTACACAACCTATATGAACTGCCAGATCTATAATTCTCTGGCTAGTCTCATCTTCAATTCTCTTGCCCTTGGAAAAAGCCATTTAGTCATTCCACCCTTCTACCTTATATTTTATCAGCAAAAGGCAGTAATAGCAAGTAATTGTCTGTGAATTTATGGTATTTGTATAATTATTTATACAATAAAAAGGCAGCAAAAATTTGCCGCCTTTTATACCTGATTTATTCTGCCGCAGTAATCGCATTACCAGTATAGAGCTGGTAATATCTACCCTGCTTCTCAATCAATTGATCGTGTGTTCCACGCTCAATAATTCTGCCCTGCTCCAGAACCATAATACAGTCGCTGTTCTTAACTGTGGACAATCTATGTGCAATAACAAAAGTCGTTCTGCCATGCATCAGCTTATCCATACCATCCTGAACAATCTTCTCTGTTCTAGTATCAATAGAGCTGGTTGCTTCATCCAGAATCAATGCCGGAGGATCTGCAATGGCTGCTCTTGCAATAGCAAGAAGCTGTCTCTGACCCTGACTGAGGTTTGCACCATCACCTGTCAGCAATGTATCATATCCCTGAGGAAGTCTCTCTATAAATTCATGGGCATTTGCCAGTTTTGCTGCTGCAACAACTTCTTCATCCGTTGCATCCAGCTTACCATATCTGATATTCTCACGAACTGTAGCCGTGAACAAATGTGTATCCTGTAATACGATACCAAGAGAACGTCTCAGATCTGCTTTCTTGATCTTATTTACATTGATTCCATCGTATCTGATCTTACCATCCTGAATATCATAGAATCGGTTGATCAGGTTGGTAATTGTAGTCTTACCTGCTCCTGTAGAACCAACGAAAGCAATCTTCTGTCCTGGTTCAGCGAACATTTCAATATTGTGGAGTACGATTTTCTCATCAGAATAACCGAAATCTACATCATCGAATTCTACCTTACCTTCCAGCTTACGATAGCTGGTCTCTCCTGTATCTTTATGATAATGCTTCCATGCCCAGACACCTGTTCTCTTCTCTGTCTCTCTGAGCTCGCCGTTTGTTTCTTCTGCATTGACCAGCGTTACATAGCCTTCATCCGCTTCCGGCTTTTCATCAATCATCTTGAAGATACGTTCTGCACCTGCCAGCGCCATAACAATACTGTTGAACTGTTGACTGATCTGGTTAATAGGCATATTGAAGCTCTTGTTAAAGGTCAGGAAGCTTGCCAGCCCACCCAGAGTCAGACCGGCAATGTGGTTCAGAGCAAGAATACCTCCAACGATGGCACATACTACATAACTGAGATTACCAAGCTGTGCATTGATAGGACCAAGGAAGTTGGCATATTTATTGGCATTATATGCACAATCAAACAGTTCATCATTGATCTCATTGAACTTCTCAATGTTCTCATCTTCATGACAGAATACCTTAACAACCTTCTGGCCTTCCATCATTTCTTCAATGTAGCCATTGACAGCCCCCAGTGCCCGTTGCTGTTTGATGAAGTATTTACCGGATGCCCCGGCTGCCATCTTTGTTACATATAACATTAATGATACCATGATCAATGTAACGATTGTCAAAGGCCAGCTTAAGAACAACATACTGAAAAATACGCTGACAATTGTAATAGCACTGTTTAAGAGCTGTGGCATACTCTGGCTGATCATCTGTCTTAATGTATCAATATCGTTTGTATAGCATGACATGATATCGCCATGTGCGTGTGTATCAAAATACTTAATAGGCAGGGATTCCATCTTGCCAAACATATCATTTCTGATATTTCTTAATGTACCCTGACTGACATTGACCATGATCCGATTATATGCATAACCAGCCAAAGCACCTATCGCATAGAAGCAGCCTACTCGTACAATTGCACTCCACAAGCCTGAGAAATCAGGATTCTCCTGTCCGATCAAAGGCATGATATAGGAGTCAATCAGTGTCTGCATGAACAAAGTTCCCTGAATACTTGCAAATACACCTATAAAAATACAAATGACAACAATAATGACATGTGGTGTATAACTCTTGAAAATATATCCCATCAGACGTTTGAAAAGCTTGCCGGGATTCTCTACCTTAGGCTTGGGTCCCCTTGGTCCTCTTCTTCCACCTGGTCCATTCATTGGTCTTGCATTTTCTGCCATTATCTGTCACCTCCATCCTCATCAAAATCTCCACTGCCACCTGTCTGTGATTCATATACATCTCTGTAAATCTCACTTCTTGCCAGCAGTTCATCATGTGTACCAAAATCAGAAATCTCACCATTATCCATAACAACGATTCTGTCTGCATGCTGTACACTGCTGATTCTCTGTGCAATGATAAGCTTCGTTGTGTCTGGGATCTCTTCTGCAAAAGCCTTTCTGATCTTCGCATCGGTTGCCGTGTCAACAGCACTTGTACTGTCATCCAGAATCAGTATCTTGGGTTTCTTTAACAAAGCTCTGGCAATACACAGTCTCTGCTTCTGTCCGCCTGATACGTTAGAGCCTCCCTGCTCAATATGTGTATTATATTTATCAGGCATCTTCTGGATAAATTCATCGGCACATGCCAATTCACAGGCTCTGATACATTCTTCTTCCGTTGCGTTCTTATCACCCCAGCGCAGATTATCAAGAATAGAGCCACTGAAAAGCACATTCTTCTGTAATACTACGGAAACCTGATTTCTAAGGGCTTCCATATCATATTCCTTTACGTTACGTCCTCCTACCAGCAGTTCTCCTGATGTTACATCATACAGACGGCTGATCAGATTGACAAGACTGGACTTGGCACTACCAGTACCACCGATAATACCAATGGTTTCACCTGATTTGATATCAAGATTGATATTTTTGAGTACCGGCTTACTGCCATTTTTATATGCAAAATCTACATTTTTGAACACGATGCTTCCATTTGAAACTTCTTCAACAGGTTTCTCAGGATTGGTAAGGTCTGTCTTTTCCTGCAATACTTCAGCAATACGCTTTGCACTGGCATAACTCATGGTCAGCATAACGAAAATCATGGATACCATCATCAGGCTCATCAGGATGTTCATGCAGTAAGTCAAAAGACTCATCATTTCACCAGTGGTAAGACCACCTGCAACAATCATCTTGGCACCAAGCCAGGAAATAATCAGAATACATGCATAGACCGTAAACTGCATCAGAGGCATGTTGATGACAACAAGCTTCTCAGCACGCAGGAACATATTATAAATGTTACGGTTTGCCCTGGAGAATTTCTCTTTCTCATAATCTTCTCTTACGTATGCCTTTACTACACGGATTGCAGATACATTCTCCTGCACACTGGCATTCAGATCATCATACTTCTCAAATACCTGTCTGAAATACTTCGTAGCCCTGGGAATAATCATTGCGATACATGCAGCCAGGAATATAACTGCGATTAAGTAGGTACTTGCCAGCTTGGCATTGATGGAAAAAGCCATAATCATCGCAATAATCATGGATGCCGGCGCTCTCATTGCCATACGCAGCAGCATCTGATATGCATTCTGCAGATTCGTTACATCTGTTGTCAATCTGGTAATCAGACTGGATGTAGAATATTTATCAATGTTCGAGAAAGAGAATGTCTGGATATTCTCAAACATTGCCTTCCTTAAATTTCTGGCAAAACCTGTTGATGCTTTCGCACCATATTTTGCTCCCATCATACCAGCCCATAAGCCAATGACAGCAGCCACTACCATATATGCGCCAACCTTATATATATGGTTCATATTCCCGGCATTGACACCATCATCAATAATAGATGCCATCAAAAGTGGGATGATCATTTCCATGATAACTTCGAGAATCATGAAAACGGGCGTCATAAGGGAATCTTTTTTAAATTCCTTGATCTGTGCGCCTAATACTTTCAGCATAATATTTTCTTCCTTTCACATTTAATCTTTGATTCTTTTGTGTATACACTCCTCTTTTTCACCAAGATTCTTACGAATCTTATCCGAAACATTAAAAAAAGTCTCTATCTCTTCTTTTGTCAGATCTTTTCTGATCTGTAATTCCAGGGAATCCAGAGTCTGTTTCGTCTTAAAATGCATTTCTTCACCGAGCGGGGTCAGGATAAGTTTCTTTAGTCTGGCATCACCGGGTACATTCTCACGTTCTATGTAACCTTTCTTCTCCATGAGCTTTACAATGCTGGTCACTGTTGATCGGTTCACACCGAAAGTAGACTCTATTGTCTTCTGATAGACCGGCTGATCTTTGTGAAAATATAGATAAGCCATAATCCAGCCATTCATCTGTGTCGCCTCGTCTATTCCTGCCGCTATTCCTTCTTTTATAAAGCACCGGTTGAAATCCTGCTGCATCCTTCGGATCACATGTCCAATCGCCCTGTTGGGTCCATTTTTCTCTTCCATAGTCACCCCTCTTTCTGTAGCCTGGCATAAACAGCAGGCAATTATGTTCGCTGACGAACTGTTCGGCAGCGAATTGTTGTATATCAAACTGTTAGTCTATGAACAGTTTACCTCTGATTTCTTTTATAGTCAACCGTAAGAAATATAAAGAATTTATAAAGTATAGCATTTCTATGCAGAATCAGTTATACTATACACGATTTGGAACAAGAAAGGATAAACGCACTATGGACAGAACACTCAGCTATACGATTGAAGCAGCCGATGATGGTGAAAATGTAGTAGAATACCTTCGTCATCACGGTTATTCCCAGCCTCTCCTGATACATTTGAAGAAAACGCAGGAGGGAATTCTGCTTAATGGTATCTGGTGCTATGTGAATTCTATCCTGCATACCGGAGATATACTCACTATTCACATTCAGGATCATGATGGTTCCACAGGGATTCCCGCCACGGAGATATCCGAGGAAGCTTTTACGTCTATGGTTGCATATGAAGATGAGGATATTCTTGTCATGAATAAACCGGCAGACCTGCCTGTGCACCCTTCTCTGGGACATTATGAAGATACTCTTGCCAATTATTGTGCATGGCATTATCATAACCAGCTAGTATTCCGCTGTGTCAACCGCCTCGACCGTGATACCTCCGGTCTTGTTCTGATAGCCAAAAATATGCTGAGTGCTGCAGGCTTGTCACTGCAGCAGCAGGCAAGAGAGATTCACCGCACTTATCTGGCTATTGTAGAGGGAATCATCCCCGAAGAAGGCACTATAGACCTCCCTATCGCCAGAAAGGAAGATTCTATTATTGAACGTTGTGTTGATGGCTCACGAGGAGAATGCGCTATAACTCATTACCGCCGCATTTCTACAACCTGTCTGGATGGATGTGAATACTCGCTGGTACAGATTCAGTTGGAAACAGGTCGTACTCACCAGATCCGCGTCCATATGAAAGCAATCGGTCATCCTCTCCCCGGGGATTTCCTGTATAACCCTAATTATAGGCACATAAAAAGACAGGCTCTACACTCCTATCGTCTGGAATTTACCCATCCGATCAGTGGCAAAGCACTGTCCTTTACTCAGAATATACCATCAGATTTCGAATCACTGTTTCCAAAGATTCAGTGATTCTGCTGCTCTATTCTTTCTGCTAGATCCTGTAAATATACCCAGCGATCCATCTTTTCATCCAGAAGAGCCTGCGTAGTCTCTTTCTCTTTGGTCAACTCATTCAATTTCACAAAATCTCTGGCATTTGTAACAATATCCTGTTCCAGCTTCTCTATCTTTTCTTCCAGAGCAGCAATATCATCATCTATTGTCTCATATTCCCTCTGTTCTTTATATGTGAATTTTAACTTATCCTGACGGTTCTTAACTGTTTTAAGATTCTTTAGTTCATTACTCTTTTCTGTTGTCTTTTCTTCATAAAATATAGCATCTACGCCATTTTCTTCCTGTACTTTCGCCTGATAATCTGTATAACCGCCCTCATATTGTCTGATGACCCCATTACCTTCAAAAGCAAAGATACGTCTGACTGTTCTGTCAAGAAAATAACGGTCATGGGACACCGTAATCACAATACCATCAAAATGATCCAGATAATCCTCCAGAATCGTCAATGTACGAATATCCAGATCATTTGTAGGCTCGTCCAGAATCAGTACATTAGGTGCTTCCATCAACACTCTCAAAAGATTCAGTCTACGTTTCTCTCCACCTGATAACTTGCCAAGAGGCGCATACTGCTTCTCAGGTGGGAACAGAAATCGCTCCAGCATAACAGATGCTGACACAGATCCATCCACTGTCTGTACATATTCTGCTGTATTACGGATATAATCAATGACACGCATGTCAGGTGCCATATAGGCAAGTCCTGCTTCTTTATCCGTTCTGATCTCCTGCGCATAATATCCGATTTTGATAGTCTGGCCTGTAACAATTTCTCCAGAGTCCGGCTGTTCCATGCCGCAGATAATTTTCATCAGAGTAGATTTACCGCAGCCATTCTCCCCAATGAATCCAATTCTGTCATTTTTCAGAAAAATATAATTGAAGTCATTCAGAAGTACCTTATCACCATATGACTTGCACAGATGTCGAAGTTCAACAGTCGTCTTGCCCATTCTGGTCGTTACGGAACTGATATCCAGTGCTTCTTCCTGTGCAGGACCTTTCTGAGCTGCCAGTTCTTCATAGCGCTGAATATGCGCTTTCTGCTTGGTAGAACGTGCTCTTGCACCACGCTGCATCCATTCGATTTCCACTCGAAGAATGCTCTGTCTCTTCCGTTCTGTTGCCGCCTGCATTTCTTCTCTCTGTGCCTTTAACTGTAAGAATCCTGAATAGTTCGTCTGATAACTGTATGTCTTACCTTTATCTATTTCGACAATTCGATTGGACACACTATCCAGAAAATAGCGGTCATGTGTTACCATGATAACAGCACCTCTGAAATTTTTCAGATACTCCTCCAGCCAGTCTGCCATAGAAGAATCCAGGTGGTTCGTAGGCTCGTCCAGAACCAGTACATCTGCCTTCGCCAACAGGGTATTTGCCAGTGCAATTCTCTTACGCTGTCCACCAGACATATTGTCCACAATCTGATCATAGTCTGTAATTCCCAGCTTTTGCAGCATAGTCTTGGCTTCACTCTCAAGTGACCATTCATTATCATGTCTGAGATTACCTTCCATAACTGCTTCCAATACAGTAGAATGATCACGAAAAGATGGGTGCTGTGGCAGATATCTTATTACAATATGATTTGCCCTGGTAATGGTGCCCTTTTCCGGTGTCTCCAATCCAACGATCATACGAAGCAGTGTTGTTTTGCCGGTCCCGTTAATACCAATAATACCAACCTTCTCCTGTTCATCTACTGTAAAAGACGCTTCATCAAACAAAAGGCTGTCTGTATAGGACTTTGTTATATTTTCTACATTAATTAAATTCATTGCTGCCATATATTCTAAAATTTCCTAATCTCTATGGAATCATCATCCGGTGTATTTTCAATGCTCTTTATTATGACTTCATAACCAAAGCTGTCATTGACCTGAACATGTACCTGATCTCCAGCCTTATGCCCCATCAAAGCCTTGGCAATCGGGGACTCTATGCTGATCAGTCCTTCTAATGGATTATTACGGACAGTAGTCACAAGACGATACTTTTCAACTGTACCATCCTCTACAAATTCGACTTCAACAGTTTTATTAAGTCCCACTTCGTCCTCTTTGGAATCATCTTCGATGATCTGTGCAGTCTTGATCATCTTCTCCAGATAGCGGATACGGCTCTCATTCTGATTCTTGAAGCGTTTTGCAGCTTTATACTCAAAGTTCTCACTCAGATCTCCCTGAGCTCTGGCTTCCTTAACATCTTCAAGAGCTTCTTTTCTTACAACGAGCTTACGATGTTCAATTTCTTCTTTCATTTTTTTAATATCATTTTTAGTTAGTCTATCATTCATGTTAATAATCACACCTTACTATAGTCTGCGAACTTCTGGTTTCTCAAATAGCTTATGCTTTCTTCTTATGAATCACATACAATGGTAATGCTACGAATACCATTCCTCCAAGGATATTTCCAATTGTAACAGGAATCAGGTTAGAGATAAATCCACCTACATTAACACTTGCGCTGATCTGTGCAGCAGTAATTCCATATAATTCTTCTGCCTTTGCTACATATGTATCATTGGTCGCAGCAATAATACCCGCAGGGATATAGAACATATTCGCAACACAGTGTTCCCATCCTCCGACTACAAATGCGCAGATTGGGAAGAAAATAGCCCATACCTTACCTGCAATATCCCTGGCTGCTGTAGCCATTAATACAGCAATACATACAAGAATATTACATAAAATACCGGAGCAGATTGCCTTAAAAGGTGTAATTGTACATTTTCCATATGCTACCTTAATGGTAAAAGCTCCAAGTGCTCCACTGGTATAATCCAGTAAGCCACTATAATATACTAATGTTGCGATCAAAATAGCACCTGCCATATTGCTGAGCCATACTATGATCAGTGTCTTGATCAGCTGTAATGCAGAAAATCTCTTATCTACAACACCTGCAAGCATAAGACAGTCACCTGTAAATAACTCGCCACCTACAAATACAATCATCATAAGTCCTACAGGGAAGATTGTTCCTGCAAGAGCCTTGGCAACACCCTGATTGGATATATTATGAATTGCTGCGCTGCTTGTTGCTCCACCAAATGCAATAAATGCACCAGCCATCAGTCCGAGCAAAATGCATTTTAAAAGCGGAAGCTGCACTTTTCCCTCTCCCGCCTTCATATTGGCTTCAAACACCTGCGCCGGTGTATTAAAATTGTTTTCCATTCTGTTACGCTCCTTCTACGATATTGTTGTTCTTTGTCAAAACTTTGACGCACTATATCTATATGATACACCAGAAAGTGCAATTTGAAAACCGTTAATCCTTTCATAATATCCCAAATTCATCCAAAATCATGTACAAAATCAAATACATTCCCGAAATGAAAAAAGGTCGGAAATCCCGACCTTTTTCTGTCTATTATTTCTATTTGTCCTTGGTATAATGCTTTTTTGCTGCCAGTCTTGCCATAGCAGGAGCCATATTCGCCTGTGACATATGATATTCCTGGATGCTCTGTTTCTGACGCATAGCTTCCTGTGCTCGTTCCAGAGCTTCTTTGGCTCTTCTTTCATCGATTTCTTCAGGTTTCTCTGCGAAATCCACAAGAATTGTAACACGGTTGTAAGCAATCTGCGCGTGTCCAATACCCGTAACTGCCTCCAGCCATGTGCCATCTTCCAGCTGAATCCGCATAGGTCCTTCGACCAACGCCATAACAGTATTCTCATGGTGAGCCATAATACCAATGGAACCATCTGTAGCACTCACAATGACCTGCTGGCATTTTCCAGTGAAAAATGTTTTATCAATTGCGATGACCTTTAATTCAAAAGTATTCATACGCATTACCCCATTGTCTTAGCTTTTTCAATTACATCATCAATCGTACCAACATTGAAGAATGCTGCTTCAGGATATTCGTCCATCTCACCATTGATAATTGCCTTAAATCCACGGATAGTTTCCTTTAATGGTACATATTTACCAGGAACACCTGTGAAGTTCTCAGCTACATGGAATGGCTGGGACAGGAACTTCTGTACTTTTCTTGCACGGTATACAGTAACCTTATCTTCTTCAGATAATTCTTCCATACCAAGAATAGCAATGATATCCTGCAGCTCTGAATATTTCTGCAGAATCTCCTGTACGGCACGAGCTGTATTGTAATGTTCTTCACCTACAACATCTGCTTCCAGAATACGTGAAGTAGATTCCAGAGGATCAACAGCAGGATAAATACCCTGTTCTACGATCTTTCTGGACAATACTGTAGTAGCATCCAAATGTGCGAATGTTGTAGCAGGTGCAGGGTCAGTTAAGTCATCTGCAGGTACATATACTGCCTGTACAGATGTAACAGAACCTTCCTTCGTAGAAGCGATACGCTCCTGCAATTCACCAACCTCTGTTGCCAAAGTAGGCTGATAGCCTACGGCTGAAGGCATACGTCCAAGTAACGCAGATACCTCAGAACCAGCCTGTACGAAACGGAAAATATTATCAATGAACAACAACACGTTCTGATGCTGTACATCACGGAAATATTCTGCCATTGTCAGACCTGTCTCTGCAACACGCATACGAGCTCCGGGTGGCTCATTCATCTGACCGAACACTAACGCGGTCTTATCAATAACGCCGGATTCCTTCATTTCTGTCCAAAGGTCATTACCTTCACGGGAACGCTCTCCTACACCGGTAAAGATGGAATATCCACCGTGTTCTGTTGCAATGTTAGTGATCAGCTCCTGAATTAATACAGTCTTACCTACACCAGCACCACCGAACAGACCGATCTTACCACCTTTTGCATAAGGAGCAAGAAGGTCGATGACTTTAATACCTGTTTCCAGGATTTCTACTGCCGGGCTCTGATCCTCGAAAGCAGGTGGCTCTCTGTGGATGACCCATTTTTCTTCATTTTCAAGACTTTCACCGGAGTCAAGTGTCTGTCCGGTTACATTAAATAATCTTCCCAAGGTCTTCTCGCCTACAGGAACTTTAATACCGCTTCCTGTTGCGACAACTTCCATATCTCTGTGAAGTCCGTCACTGGAAGAAAGCATGATACAACGTACCGTATTGTTACCGATATGCTGTGCTACTTCCATGATGCATTTCTTACCATTGTTATCGACTTCCAGCGCGTCCTTAATGAAGGGAAGATTGCAGCCTTCAAACTCTACATCGATTACAGGTCCAAGAACCTGTACAATTCTTCCTTTATCCATTTGACTTCTTCCTTTTCTGCGCTTTCGCACCGGCGATTACTTCAGTGATTTCCTGCGTAATCGCTGCCTGCCGCACTCTGTTATATTCTATTGACAGTGATTTAAGCATGTCTGTTGCATTACCTGTTGCAGCATCCATAGCCATCATTCTGTCATTCTGCTCACAAGCAAAGGACTCTACCAATGCTCCGTATATATAACCTGTTACATAGTTAGGCACGATTGCATTCATAACGTCATTCGGGGTTGGAAGATATCTGGTTGTATCAGATACCATCAGTTCCATTCCGTTATTCATGCTGAAATCTGCCTTAGACAGAGGCAGAAGCTTAAACATTTCTGCTTCACTGTCCATTCCATTTATACTTCTGGTATATACGATATATACCTCATCCAGCTTACCTTCATTGTATCTGACAAGAATCTCCTCAGCAATGACTCTGGCTCTGTGGATGGATGGATTCTGAGCCGTATACTGAAAATGGCGATGTATCTTATAGCCTTTCTTTTCAAAATAATTACGACCTATCTGACCAACCACGAATAGCTCTCCCTGTGGATTCGCATCCAGTTCCTTCTGCACGAGCTTGATAACATTCTGGTTATAAGCACCTGCAAGTCCTTTATCAGCAGTAACTACAATGTAGCCTACTCTCTTCTGGTCAGGTGCTGTCTCTGTTCCGAAATAAATGTTCTCTATATCAGGAACATGACGCAGGATTCTGGCTATAGAGCCCTGAATAGCATAGAAATGTGCTGTAGATGCCTCCAGCGATTTCTTAGCCTTCTTTAACTTGGATGAAGAAATCATATACATGGCATTGGTAATCTTCATTGTATCCTGAATGCTTCTCATTCTGGTTTGAATTTCCTTAGTGTTTGCCATATTACAAATACCTTTCTGTTACATGCAGATTACATCTGCATTGATTACATTTGCGCTGATTTCATTTCCTTAACAGTTCTGATGATTTCTTCTACAAGTTCATCTGTCAGGACTTTCTTATCTTCAAGTTCATGAATGATCTCGCCATTATGATCTCTTACATAATCGAGCATATCCATCTGGAATTTCTTCACGTCCTTAGTAGGAATACCCATGAACAGCTTATTATTGGCTGCACATAATGTAATGACCTGTTCTGCCATGGACAGAGGTCTTCCTAACGGCTGTTTCAGAATCTCCATTAATCCCTTACCATATTCCAGCTGCTGTTTCGTAGAATCATCCAGATCAGAGCTGAACTGTGTAAAGACTTCCATCTCTCTGAACTGCGCCAGATCAATACGGATACTTCCGGCTGCCTTCTTCATAGCCTTAGTCTGTGCTGCACCACCTACACGGGATACTGACAAACCAACGTTGACAGCAGGTCTCTGACCTGAGAAGAACAGAGAGCTTTCCAGGAATATCTGACCATCTGTAATAGAGATTACGTTGGTCGGGATATATGCGGATACGTCACCAGCCTGTGTCTCAATGATAGGCAATGCTGTAATAGAACCGCCGCCTGCTTCCGGAGTCAGTCTGGAAGAACGCTCCAGTAATCTGGAATGTAAGTAGAATACGTCACCAGGATATGCTTCACGTCCAGGTGAACGCTCCAGCAACAGAGACAATGCTCTGTATGCAACTGCATGCTTGGACAGATCATCATATACGATCAATACATCTTTGCCCTTGTACATGAAATACTCTGCAAGGGAAGTACCTGAATATGGTGCAATATACTGTAATGATGCAGGATCACTGGCTGTTGCTGATACAACAGTTGTATAGGAAAGAGCATCATGTACTTCCAGAGTACGTACTAACTTGGCAATGGTAGATGCCTTCTGGCCGATTGCTACATAGATACAGATAACATCCTTACCCTTCTGGTTCAGAATAGCATCCATAGCAATACTGGTCTTACCTGTCTGTCTGTCGCCGATGATCAACTCACGCTGTCCACGTCCAATAGGGAACATGGAGTCAATTGCCAGAATACCTGTCTCCATAGGTACACTGACGGATTTACGGTCAACGATACTTGGTGCGTCATTTTCAATTGGGCGGTAATCAACGCTGGGGATTTCTCCCTTGCCATCGATTGGCTCACCTAAAGCATTGATAACTCTGCCAAGGAAACCTTCACCTACAGGAATACCTGCACGCTTACCGCTTCTGATAACACGTGTACCCTCTTTCATACCGGTATCACGTCCAAAGAGGATACATCCGATTTCATTTCTTCTAATATCCTGTACCATGCCTTTTACACCGGTATCAAAGATAACGATTTCACCATACATGGCATGGTCAATACCCTTGATTGTAACAATACCATCACCAATCCAGGTTACATTACCAACTTCACGTTTGTTGGTATCGAAAGCAGATTCATCAATCTCTGTCTTCAGAATGGTAATGATGTCATTCATATTATCAGCAGCTGCTACGTTCTCTTTCATGGAACGTTCAATCTGCTGTAATCTGCCGCGCATACTCCAGTCGTATTCTTCATTACCTGCACGGATAATGAAACCGCCCAGCAGATTCTTGTCTTCCTTCAGGGTAACGTCTAATGCATCTGCATGGCATTTCTCTTTCAGGAATTCCTTCATCTTATTCAATTGGTCATCTGTAGGAGGAACTACATAAGAAATCTGTACTGCAAGATTCGGATTATTCTCTACCTTGCGTAATTCCTCATGATAGGCTTCCACGATCTCAGAGAAAAGATTGAAATCATGATGATCGCATAAAAGCTCCAGAAAATCCCTAATCTGCTTTGGGAAAATCATCTCGATCAAATGAATCTTCTTCTCCAGTTCGACTGTTGGGTTCTCAAAGTCTACCTTAACCTGTGGTAAAGCCTCTAATAATTCGACAGTCTGCTTTACATCCTCTGGGGATACAGACAGTCTTTTCATTTCTTTTGCATAATCAATTACTGTCTGTGTCATTTCGTTTCACCCATTTCTGCGATAAAATCGTCATAAAGCTTCTGGCTGTGTTCAGGAGATACCTGATCACCTACTACCTTGCTTGCTGCAGCAACAACAAGATTCTGTATTTCAGACTGCATACTGCGGATAGACTTATTCTTTTCTTCCTGAATTGTCTCTTCTGCCTTCTGCATTCTCTTTGTAACTTCTTCATCTGCTGATTTCACAATACGATCGTATTCTACTCTTGCTTTCTCTCTTGCTTCCTGAACAAGTTTAGCAGAATCCTCTTTTGCATTTGCGAGGGAATCTTCATACTGCTTCTTTAAGTCATCAGCCTTCTTCTGAGCCTCATCTGCATCATCAAACTGCTTTTTGATTGCTTCTTCTCTCTGTGCGATGATGTTGTTCACCGGCTTAAACAGGAATTTCTTCATCAGGAAGTAAAGCACCAGTAAGTTGATGATTGTAAAGACCAGATTAATATCCAATCTAAGCATAATCTTTTCCTACCTTCCTGCTTATTTCAAGAACATAATTACAAGGATAGCGATAACGAAACCGTAAATAGCGGTTGCTTCTGCAAGTGCACAACCAAGAAGTAACAGCTTGGAAATCTTGCCTTCTGCTTCCGGCTGTCTTGCTACTGCTTCTGTTGCCTTGCCAGTTGCAATACCGATACCAATACCTGCTCCAAGACCTGTTAATACTGCAATACCTGCTCCAATACCTAAGATAGCGCTCATAAAATTATTCTCCTTTTTCTAAAATGAATTGTTGTTCTGCCATTTCAAATTATTACTCAATGGCTTCCTTAATAAATAATGATGTCAAGAATACAAATACATATGCCTGGATCAATCCGTCAAATATATCGAAATATAAACTGAACGGGATTGGCAAAATAGCCGGCATAATGATTTTAAGCAATTCCATAACTACGAATGCACCCAATACGTTACCGAAAAGTCGCATACATAGAGATAATGGTCTGATAAATATCTCCAATACATTTAAAGGTGCCACAACGGCTACAGGCTCCGCAAAGCTCTTGGCCCAACGTTTTACGCCCTTTGCATGGATTCCGGAATATTCGATCAGAATAATACTCATGATTGCCAGCGCACCAGTTACATTCAAGTCCTTTGTAGGCGGCTTCATGCCGAATAATCCAATAATATTGGATATACCAATGTATACGATAACTGTTACCAGATAAGGCACATAACCGGCACCTTCTTCTCCGATGATACCCTTTACCATGTTCTGCAGTCCGCATACTGCTGTCTCCAGAATGACCTGTCTCTTGCCTGGATTCTGTACTTTCAGATTTCTGGTCATGCATATAGCCAATATCAGCATAAATGCCATAATGACCCAGGTAATAACTACTGATTCTGCTACTTCAATACCACCAAACACGGGAATTGTAAACGCAGTATCACAGTTCAACTCTTCAAGCAGTTCATTTGCAATTTGTTCCATCTTCCATTCATCTCCTTTCCCTCTTGATTATTTTTGATATGATATGTAATTAATACAAAAGCAATTCGCAATACTTCTATAAGTATAGAAAGGGAGAGAACATTTTGCTCCCTCCCCCCGAACGCTTTATGGTTATTTTACTTCTTATTTGTCACTCTTTCAAGTCAAAAAGTAACATATTTTTTTTAAAGTTAAAACAATTTCTTGTAATTTTGACAATAGACATACATAAATTTATTTATATAAGATAACAAAATCTGTGAAATCAACAAATGGTACAGCAACATGTCCTGCCTCATCAATAATTGTACTATCCAGAAATTCCATTTGCTGTGTTGTAATATTTCTTTGGAAAATAAATGCTGTCTTACCGGCATTTTCTTCCCCCAGCAGCATTACGGTTGCAAGCTTAACGCCATAGATAGTCTTCTTTCTTGGCTCAAGCACAAACGATCTGAATCCTTGTCCGAAGTCTTTATCTTTTGATACCATAATATTCAGATCCAAATCTCCCTTTATCTGCGCAAGTGCTGACGCTGTATATGCTGTAACCACTCCATTCTCCCACAAAAAGACATATGTTGCATTGCTTGCTGCCATTTTAGCCACTACTTCTTCTGGAATGACCATATTGAAATCAGATTTTAACGTGATATTTGCAACCACCTGCTGCGTCGATGATAGATTTTCAACAGAAGCCATCTTTGTCTTTGCATCAGCAAATGCGAGGTCTATTACTTTATCCCAGCCTGTCACTGTGATTCCATCCAGTGAAGTGTACTCAGCCTCATTTGCCGGCTTTCCTGTTGTTGTACTGCTATCACTGTCCTGACTATCACTGTCCTGGCTTTCACTGTTCCCTGTTTCTTCAGGATTGCCCTTGATCTGCGGATTCTCTGATGGTTTGGCTTTTCCTGCCTTTAATACGACTGTACCACCGTCCTTTGCAGCAGGTATTTCAATCTGCACCACACCATCTGCATCACTCTGATACTGACTGTTACTATATAAATCTGTATATGTCGTATTGGCAGCCAGCTTCAGTTCTACTGTTCTGCTTTCATTTTCATTAATATTAAATCCTACATATAAAGTAGTGTCACCATAGCTTCTGGATGCTACCAGTGTACCGTTCGCATCATCTGCTGATACCGTAGTCCTGCTTCCCTTTGCAAAAACATCCGTATACGAATTGCGGATCTCAAGCAGCTTGGAATAATGTCCAAGCATATCATTGTCATCATTCGCAATCGACCAGTCCATATCATAGCGGTTCGTCTGGTATGGCCAGTTATTGGCTCCTGTCAGTCCTAATTCTTCTCCATAATAGATAACCGGCTGTCCTTTTGCAGTAATCTGAAGCGTTGCTGCAACCTTCATCAGTGCATGCGCCTTGTCTGAATCTACACGGCTGCCTTCATTCATCAGTCTGTACATCAGTCCATCCTCATCATGACTGCTGAGGAAACTTCCCATGGTTGCCGTGTTGTCAATTCCTGCATTCCGGTTTTCCATAAAGTTTTCTACTGTAGATAAATTACCGCTTACAAATGAAATTGCCTGGTCATTGAAATCAAAATCAAGCAAAGAATCCATCTGACCTGTTCTAAGCTGCCCTGCATTCGTTGCATATCCTGCGCCTGCATATTCACCAATCATCTTAAAATCAGGATCAATATAAGTTAATGCATTTTTGAATGCTTTCCATGTCGTGTCATCAACATGCTTTACCGTATCTACCCTGAAATAATCAATATCATAATTACTTACCCAGGAAGTCTGCCATGCAATCAACAGATCCCTGACCTGCCCATCTTCTGTTACAAAATCAGGAAGAGAAGATAATGCATCTTTCTTATCATCCCCCTTTACTGTTGTGGAGCTATCACGAAGCATGTTCTTTCCTTCGATATAAGTATTATTAAAAATATCTTCTGTACTGTAACCTGCATGATTAAGAACTACATCAACCATTAATTTCATGCCACGGGCATGCAGTGCATCAATCAGCTCCTGCAATTCCTCCTGTGTTCCCAGATGTTTATTAAGCTGTGTAAAATCACTTGCCCAGTAACCATGGTATCCGGAATTATGTTGTCCATCATACCCATCACAATCAAGAGTGTCTTCTATATTTTCTACAATAGGTGTGATCCATACTGTATTTACACCAAGGTTCTGCAGATAATCAAGTTTTGACTCCAGACCTGCAAGATCACCGCCATGATACATAGAGCCTTCTGCCGGTGCATAATTGCCTGTACCATATGCGTCATTATTGCTGCTGTCGCCGTCAAAGAAACGATCTGTAACTGCAAAATAAATTACGGCTTCATCCCAGTCAAACCCATCATTATCCCTTTCCTTTACAGTTACTTGTGCAGTAGTTGTATAATGATTGCCATACTGATCCTTTACATTTACAGGAATGTTTTTTATACCTGCTGGGACTCCCTCTTTTAATGCAATCGTACCTTCCATTAATTCTGTATCAATGGCGAAGCTGCTGCTTTGACCTAATTCTGACAGATCCGCATATGCCTCAACCGCCTTAATCTGCTCTGCTTCATCAGCCTGCAGTGTCAGTTTCAATACAGCGTTATCATTATAATCTATTTCGGAAGGAGTGACCTCTGCCTGTATATCTACATTAAATGTCGTGTAAGTATAAGCAGAATATGTTGTACCATTTACAACTGCTGTTTCTGTATTGAATCGGTCTGTTACCAGCTCGCCATTTACCAGATAACCATAATAATGATCACCTTCTGTCAATTTGCCTGTATTATAATATCTTTCATTCGTCTCGTCATAAGACATAGGATACTTTTCGTCATCCCAGATAAGCTCAACATGATCTTTTAATGCAGCTTCTTCATAATTTCTAAAAAGTGTATCATCTCTGTAATAAAAAGTAATTTCGCCATTAATAGAATCAGTTATATATCCGATATTATACGGCAGATTATATACAATGCCTTCACCCTGTATAAAAGATGCCTTTACAACACTTTGATCCAAAGGAATCGCAACGGTATGGTCTCCGCCATCTTTCTCTGCCCACTCATTATCTGTTTCACTTTTTCTCATGCAGAAAGAAATACTTTCTTTTGTATCTACGACAGGAATTCTGGCTGCCATCTTATCCCCAAGCTTCTCAAATCCGACTGATACATCACTGCCATAACCTGTATTCCAGCTATAAATATTCCATCCGTCATAATCGCCCGCCGGTCTGCTGTACTCAACAATAACATAGCGGCTTTCTCTTTCTACGATATCAGGAATTTCCGTATATGCCTTTGTATCTCCATTGACTAGATATAACGTTACATTTTCCTGTTTCTGCTCGTTATCATAACTCTTATCAACATCCTGCCATGACCAGTCATCATAAGCTCTTGGAATAATATATAACACTTCATGGTCGCTTGATACTTCTGCCTTCAACCATGCATTGCCATCTGTCAGTTTCTCTGTCTCCTGGAAGAAATACTGTGTTCCAGCCACATTATCGGACCATATCCATAAAGAAGCACCATCTATACTCTTGTGGTTCGTATCCAGATAATAGATTGTATACTGATATGTACCCTGTTCCGGTTCTTTATCTTCTCCTACCTGAACCAGACTGTTGCCACTGCTTTGCAGATCATTACGAGGATCAGTCACCCATGTACCACCATTGATAACAAATTTGTATTCATACTTAGCATCCTCTAATTCCTTGGTAATACTCCAGAATCCGGTCTTTTCATTATAAGTCATGGCATCAGCAGAAGGATTCCAATCATTCATCTGTCCTGCCAGGCTTACGCTGTCTGCTGTTGGTGCGAAATAATAAAAGGTTACTTCATTGACGTTCACTACAGGACTCTTAACCGATGGGTCATCTTCCATAAGCTTCGTAATATGAAAAGAGGCATTACTGCAGTTAATGTCTTCTGTCTTTACTCCATTTACTTCCAGACAATATGTATATTCTCCCTCTTCGCTGACAGTTGCAGATAATAAAGCACTGTGGCAGGCATCTTGTGTCATGGTAACTTCATGGTAATTGTCATCATCTTCTGTTTTATACAAAAGGCTGACTTTCTCATCTCCGGACGGGTAATAGAAAATGCTCACGCTTCCATCATCGTTATAAACAGGATTGCGTAAAATTTCTGAGTTGCCGTCACTGCATGGGTTGGTAGAATCCCCCACCCAATTGTCATTTACTACAATGCCATACTCATATGATTTCTCCAAAGAGAGCTGTGCTGTTGCACTCCATACACCATTATCATCCTCTGTCATATAAAAATACTGGCTCCAGTCTCCTGACCAGGAACCTTTTACATAAGCAGACTCCACCTTTTCTCCATCCTGTGGATAATAATGGAATGTAACTTCTCCATCTTTTCCAATTGCCGGGCATGTTCTGGTAACGTTTCCAGTCGCAGCATACATAGATACTGCTGCTTCTTCTAAAGAAACCTCCTCCGTAGCTTCTTCTACCGTTTCCTCTGTTAAAGCTTCCTGTGCTGCCTCCCACTTTATATCATCTTCAACGCTGCTATCCTGTATCTGATTTTCCTTCTCCTCTTCAGATGCGTTTGTGTTTTCACCTTCATTCAGGTGTTCATCTTCTGTCTGTTCTGCTGTTTCTGACTCATCCATAGCCTGGTCTGTTTCAGAAACACTTTCGCTTCCGTTCTCTGCCAATTCTTCTGCTTCGGCCGTAACCGGACACGCAGACAAGACAAGTGCAGCAGATAAAATCCATGCGGTTGATCTTCGCATTGTACTACTTCCCTTAACTCGTTTCATATAATGCCTCCTTATATATATTCCTCCCTGGTGTAGAATTGTGCACTATTTTGCACACATTCTGCACCTTTTGCACGAAATATTTCGTGCTTTTTCGTTTCCTATTATAGCGCCGTTTTCTGTTTTGTACAATATGTATAGTTTTTGATTTTTTCACAATATTTATCTATACATTTTGTTACTTTTAGAGATTTTTTGAAAAGTGCTTGCAAACAAAATGCTATTATTATATTCTTATATTTTAAGAATACGAAATTTCACGAAACTCCACAATTCTATTGAGAGAAGGGAATCATGCAATGATTACAATAAAAGATATCGCAGATAGATTGGGAATTGCACCCAGCACTGTATCAAAAGGACTTAACGATGCAAATGATATCAGTCCCGACCTAAAACAGCTGGTATTGGATACTGCAATTGAAATGGGATATGTTACCAAGAAAATGAAAAAAGAGACCCGTAAACGTCTCTGTATCTTTATAGAAAATATGTTATATCTGAAAGAAGATGATTTCGGCTTCGACATCGTTTTGGGCTTCAGACAGGCTGCCATCCGCGACAAATGGGATGTCCATATTGTAGAAATGAATCCCATCCTTCAAATAAAAGAACCTTACGACCGCTATATGATGCGCAATCATTATCACGGAGGATTCCTGATAGGCTTCGCCCTGAAAGACCCCTGGATGAAACAGCTGGAATCAACTACGATTCCTACCGTTCTCTTTGATAATTATATCCGCAAAAATCCTAATGTCGCCTACACAGGTACAGACAGCTTCGAAGGTATCGACCTTGCCATTGATCACCTGGTACAGCTTGGTCATACTCATATTGCACTTTTAAACGGTTCCAAGGACTCCATGGTCACTGCAAACCGCTATGAAGCCTATATCAGCAGTATGCAAAGCCATGATCTGTCTATAAACGAGAATCTGATTGCCTACGGCTATTATGTAGAAGATAGTGCAAAATATCATTTTGCTGATTTATTGAATAATGGTGCTACAGCTATTTTATGCGGTAACGATCTCCTTGCAATCGGTATTCTCAAGGAATGCCAGCGTCTGCACATTAAGGTTCCAAAAGATATCAGTATCGTAGGATTCGATAATTTACCGATTTCCGCCGAATGCACTCCTGCCCTAACAACAATCAGCCAAGACAGAATCGACCTGGGCAAGAGTTCCTATGCCGCTCTGTACTGGCTGATTGCCAAAGTACCTATATCCCGTTCCCTGCTTCGTCCCAGCCTTATTATCCGGGAATCTACAGGTAAAGCTGCTAATTAATTAAAAGCCAAGCTTCTTATAAATATCAAAGCAGTCAAATGTTGCAAAGTAATCCTTTGGAGTCTCTGCCCTTCGGATCAGTTCATGGCTTCCGTCTTCTTTTAACAGAACTTCCGCTGAACGAAGCTTACCATTGTAGTTATATCCCATAGAGAAGCCATGCGCTCCTGTATCATGAATTGCAAGGTAATCTCCCATGTCAATCTTTGGCAGCATTCTGTCAATTGCAAATTTATCATTGTTTTCACATAATGAGCCTGTTACATCATACATATGGTCGCATGGCTCATTTTCTTTGCCAAGGACTGTAATATGATGATATGCTCCATACATGGCAGGTCTCATCAGATTCACGGCGCATGCATCTACGCCAATATATTCCTTGTGTGTATGTTTCTCATGAATAGCCTTTGTAATCAGATGTCCGTAAGGAGCCAGCATAAATCGTCCAAGCTCTGTATACAGTGCCACATCCCCCATTCCTGCCGGAACCAGCACTTCTTCATATACCTTTCTGACGCCTTCTCCTATTGCTGCAATATCATTTGGCTCCTGATCCGGCTTATAAGGAATTCCAATACCACCTGACAGATTGATGAACTTAATGTCAGCGCCGGTCTCCTTCTCCAGCTTCACAGCTACCTCAAACAAAGTCTTAGCCAGTGTCGGATAGTATTCATTTGTTACCGTATTGCTTGCAAGGAATGCATGAATGCCAAAATGCTTTGCTCCTTTGGCTTTCAGTATCTTGAATGCTTCAAATAACTGCTCTGTTGTCATTCCATATTTCGCATCTCCCGGATTATCCATGATGCTGTTACTGATTTTAAAATATCCACCGGGATTATAACGGCAGCTGATTGTTTCAGGAATCTTGCCAATTGTCTTTTCAAGAAAATCAATATGTGTGATATCATCCAGATTAATCGTCGCACCAATCTCATTAGCATATGCGAACTCTTCCGCAGGTGTATCATTGGAAGAGAACATGATATCCCCGCCCTTTACACCCATGGCATGACTCAGCATTAATTCTGTCAGTGAAGAGCAGTCACAGCCGCAGCCATACTCACGCAATATGTCAATCAGGAATGGATTAGGCGTAGCCTTTACTGCAAAAAATTCCTTGAATCCTTTATTCCAGGCAAAAGCATCCTTTAACTTCTGTGCATTTTCACGGATTCCCTTCTCATCATAAATATGAAATGGTGTAGGGATTGTTTTTACGATTTCCTCTACTTTCTCTTTTGTAACAAATGGTATCTTCTCCATAACTTTATCCTCCATCTAGTCTTTTTTAAGAGTTATCAGTTCTATCTCATTCTTCATGGACTCTTTGAATACATTTACAAAATTCTTCTGGCCACAATACAGGCAGGTATCTGTGCTATTTCCCGTCATATCTCCGGTCAATACATACTCTGAATCAACAATCAGCCTTACCTGCTCGTCCTCTTTATCTTTATAATATATGATACATCCGGTCAGCTCTACGGGTTCATTTATAATCAGTACAACCTTCTTGCCATCTTCTACCAGACGGTTCAGTTCATCCTGAAATACTGTCAGGAAACGCACCGGCATGGATATATATACCCGGTATTTCACATGGGAAAGCATAAAGTGGATTCTATCCATAATGTGTTTATGGCTTGAAATCGTAATATAGCCTTCACAGTTATTCCCCAGCTGAGGCATTTGTCTGACCAGCTCTTCCATAGTTTCTGTCATATGACGTATTCTGTTCTTACAGAACTCTTCTACATCTACAGAAGTATACTTGCTTGTCTCTCCTTCCAACAGATATGCGGCACCTTCTTCCACAAGGCTGGCCAAGGCACTGTATACATTCGACCTGGAGATTCCTGTAATCTTGGATACTTCATACCCTGATAATTCCCGGTTACTTGCCAGACATATATAGATAGATGCTTCCTGTCTCGTTAATCCGAACTGCATCAGCCCATCAATTAATTTGCTTTCTTCCATTTTAATATTACTCCGTTTAGTATAGTAGTACTTTTTAGAAACACTATACTCTAAATGCTTCCAAATGTCAAGAAAACCCACAGGCTTTTTTGCACTTGTGGGTCTTATGAATGTTTAAATATTCTCAATCTGCCAGTCTATTGGTTCAATTCCATGTGACTGTAAAAATTCGTTTGCCTGACTAAAATGCCTGCATCCAAAGAATCCTCTGTACGCAGATAAAGGACTGGGATGTGGTGCTTTCAAAATCAGATGTTTTGGATTAGTAAGCATGGGAATCTTACTCTGCGCCGGTCTTCCCCATAGCATATACACCACCGGTCTGTCCTGTTCATTTACTTTCTGAATAATTGCATCTGTGAAATATTCCCAGCCTTTTCCCTGATGGGAATTAGCCTGATGTGCTCTTACCGTTAATACTGTATTCAGTAACAGAACACCCTGGTCTGCCCATTTCTTCAAATATCCATTATTGGGGATATAGCAGCCCAGATCATCCTGCAGTTCTTTGTAGATGTTCTGCAATGAAGGTGGTATCTCAGGCTGTGTCGGTAATACTGAGAAGCTCAGTCCATGAGCCTGATTTACATTATGATATGGATCCTGCCCCAGAATCAGCACTTTTACATCTTTTAGAGGAGTCAGATGCAGCGCATTGAATATATCATCCGCAGGGGGATAGATTACATGAGTGCTGTATTCCTGCCTTACAAATGTATACAATTTTTTGTAATAATCCTTATGAAATTCTTCCTGTAATGCCGGAAGCCAGTCATTGGATATCATTGCCATTCTCTATTTACCTTCTTTTCTTATATATTCTACAGACGTACAGATACGCCTCTTTCTCTCAGGTACTGTTTTACTTCCCGGATCTCCAGCTCTTTGAAATGAAACAGTGAAGCCGCCAATGCAGCATCTGCCTTACCATCTTCCAATGCATCATAGAAATGCTCCAGCTTACCGGCACCGCCTGATGCAATGACAGGCACTGATACATTCTCAGATACCATTCTGGTCAATTCTATGTCATAACCATTCTTCGTGCCATCACAATCCATACTGGTAAGCAATATCTCACCTGCCCCCAGTTTGTCAGCCTGCATTGCCCATTCTACAGCATCTATGCCCATATCCACTCTGCCGCCGTTCTTAAAGATATTCCATCCAGAGCCATCAGCCCGTCTTTTAGCATCAATTGCTACAACAACGCATTGTCTGCCAAATTTATCCGCCGCCTCACTAATCAGGATAGGATTCATGATTGCAGCACTGTTCACTGCTACTTTATCTGCTCCTTCACGCAATATTGCCTTAAAGTCGTCTACTGTTCTGATGCCTCCACCTACAGTAAACGGGATGAATACCTTCTCTGCGACCTTACGCACCATGTCTACCTTCGTAGCTCTATTATCTGAAGAAGCTGTAATATCCAGAAATACCAGTTCATCTGCCCCTGCTTTATCATAAGCCGCTGCTACCGCTACCGGATCTCCTGCATCTATCAGATTAACAAAATTAACACCTTTTACCACTCGTCCGTTATTCACATCCAGACAGGGAATGATTCTTTTTGTATGCATGATTCATCCTCCATTCTATTATTTAGATATCGTTAGAAAATTCTTCAAAATCTGCATTCCAACCTCTGAGCTTTTCTCCGGGTGAAACTGGCATGCAAATACATTGCCCTGCTCAACAGAAGCATGAATCAGTGTTCCATATTCTGTAGTTGCTGTTACAATAGATGGGTCTTTCGCCTGTAGATAATAGGAATGGACGAAATATACATAGGAATCTTCCGCAATCCCTGTAAACAATCTTCCTGGATTGGGATATTTTAATGAGTTCCATCCAATATGAGGAATCTTCAGATCACTTTCTTCCGGCAGTCGGACTACTTTGCCTTTTAAAATTCCAAGCCCTTCTACGCCTTCACTCTCTTCGCTGGATTCAAATAAAAGCTGTAAGCCCAGACATATTCCAAGGAATGGTGTATTTTGGGCAACGACTTCCTGAATTACTTTATCCAGCTCATATGTTCTCAGCTTCTCCATGGCATCTCCAAAAGCTCCCACGCCTGGCAGGATGACTCTGTCTGCCCCAAGGATCGTATCCCGATCTCTTGTAATAACTGCTTCTTCACCCAGATAATGCAATGCTTTCTCCACACTCTTAATATTACCTGCGTCGTAGTCTATAATTGCCACCATATTAATCACCATACCCTTCCAGCATCCGTAATTTATTCCTGCACTTTATCACAATACCGCGTCACTTTTTGATATTATATATCTGAGTATAAAATAAAATGAAAAAAAATGCTATACTGTATTTGCATAAATAACAGTATAGCATTTCATGATTTACATGTCTTTTGTTACAAGAGCGCTTCACGTACCATTTGCAATACGGTCTAAAGCCAGTGTATATGATACTTTATCATCATCCTGCAAAAGTGCTTTGGCTTCTTCTTCATTCAGACCATAGTTTGATTCCAGAATTGCAAGAATTTCATCTTTGATAGAATCAACCTCAGCAAGTACACCGTAGCTTTCAGCCTCCTGATTGATTGTATCATATGTCTGTAATCCGGTAATCAGAGCATTTAAAGCTTCTACATTCTGTCCAAGCTTCATATGATTCTGATAAGAATCCAGCTTTCTCTGCATCGTAAGTATTACTTTGCTCTTAGCTTCTATAATACTGTCTGATTCGTCCAGCTTCTCTCCATAAGTCTCTATGTAGACACTCTTATAATCTCCTGCATAATAAGCTCTTCTTGCCTTAGCAATGCTGTCTTGGAAGGATGCATAATTTGAAAATAACAGGATTCCTGCAAGAACAGACGCTGCAAATACAGTGACAACTGCAATTTTCTTAGGAGAAAGTCTCTTTTGATTCTTAGGAGCCTCTGCTTCTTCTTTCGCACGTTTCTCTGCAAGTTTTGCTTCCTTAGCATCCTGTTTTTCTTTTTTCTTAGCTGCTGCTTCTTCTGCCTTGGCTTTCTTGGCAGCTTCTTTCTCTGCTGCTTTTGCTTTTTTCTCCTCTGCTTTGGCTTTCTTATCCTCTGCCTTCTTCGCATCGGCTTCTTCTTTGGCAGCCTTCGCCTCTTCAGCAGCCTGTGCAAGCTCTTCTTCCGTTGGCTCAGGTTCCCATTCATCTGTCAATAAATGGAATACTTTGGATAATACTCCCGGCTTTTTCTCTTTTGATTCTTCAACAGCTGTATCTTCTGTACTGCTTTCTTTGCTCTTTTTGCTTTCCTTAGGAGCTTTTTTCTTTGCTTTTTTAATGCCCTTTTTCTTCTTGCCTATGGAGGATTCCTCCTGTGAAGCTATGGCATCAACATTTACTTTTTCAGGTTCTGGCACGGATTCTGGGATGGACTGTGTTACCGGCTCTGCCTCTTTGCTTTCATCATCTGCCATCTGATTTAACAATCCCATGACATCGTCATCATCCTGGACAGGCTCATTCTTGTCTACTTTCTTCAACATGTCGTTGATTTCAGCCAGATCAGGATCTTCATCCATAATTTCCAGAATATCTGAAAAATCATCCTCCGCAGATGTACTTCCTGTTGTATCTGATGCAACATCCCAAGGAGCAGCTTCACTACCTGCAACGGTCTCTTCAATCTGTGGCGTACTGCTTTCTTTATCCGGAACAGTTGCTGCCACTGCATTATCTTCCGAATTCTCTTCTTCCGGTTCTGTAATCGCAGTCTCTTCGGAAAGCAATGAATCCGGATTGGTCTCCGGTTCGGTTATGGCCTGCTGAAGTTCTTCCTGTTGAGGTTCTTCCTCCTGCGATATTTCTTCCTCCATACCCGGAATCTCCGGATCTATCTCAGATTCCGGTTCCACTTTCACTTCCACTGCATTATCAGCGTCAATATCCTGTGGGACATCACTTTCAATATCTGCAATACTGAAATCATCCTCCGGTTTTTCGTCTGATTCTGTTGACATATGTTCCTGTGAATCCTCATTCGCATCTTCATTCATCAATGCCGCAAACAAATCTTCATCTGTCTCCGGTTCCGGCGGTTCCTCTACAGTTTCAACAAATTCAGGTTCATCCTGTTCATTCGGCTGTTCCATTTCTTCCACGGTTTCACCAAGTTCAGGAACATCCGGCTCTTCAATTGCCTCTGTATCTACAACTGCTTCTTCCGGTTCATCTTCCAGAACAATCGGTTCATCCGGCGGTATTTCTTCCGCATCCGTCACCTCCGGGATCACATCCTCTGGTATTCCCAATGAAGCTCCCAGTTTATCTTCTATGGATGCTTCGGCATGCTCTTCTTTTGCAGGCGCAGCCTCATCCGGCTCTGATACAGCTTTAAGTAAATTATCTAAGTAGTTCTCTTCCGTATTACTCATGATAATTCCCCATTTCTTTCTATATTTCCTTCATTAGAAAATCACAGGCATTTTCTTCTATGCCTATTCCCTTATCTCCCATATCCTCCGCTATCTGATATAAACTTTCATTTATTCTAAAGAAGCTTGCTTTCTGATTATAGAAAGCTACCTTCTCAAACGGCCATCTGATTACATTGGGCAGGTTCATTCCTACTCCCAATTCCAAAATGCATAAACGATGATTCAATGTAAGTGTGAGCCACTTTGTATATTTCTGCCACTGAGGCAGATATCCTTCTTCCACATAGTTCTCACAGACGATATTATTAAAAGCCAAAGGAGCACCACAAGCAGGACAAACAGGCTGCTCTACCTGTTCCAACGTTCCATCCTGTAAAGCGTCCTTTATTTTATTGGCATATTCTTCACTTTCATATAACTTTGTACTGCATTTTGCACTACACTGCATTTTTTCATAGTTGCCACAGGGTTCTACGATTTTCTCAGGTTTGAATCCACCCTTCTGAATCAATCCATCTATGCATGTAGTTACAATGTAATAATTCTTGTCTTTTACCAGTTCATACAGATTACGATATGCTGACAAAATATCAGACTGGTTCTGTTCCTGCAGGTATATCTTCTCAAAATAAGGAACCATCCAGGCAAGCTCTTCCTTTGCATCAACAAGCTCCAGTCCTTTCACCAGTTGTTCATGTTCTGCTATTCTGTCAAACTTCTCGTTAAATTCTTCACCAATACCAATTAATACTACTTCTGCATCTGCAAGCTTTTCTTTCAAAATTTCAGTCTTATCCATTCCGTCTCCCAGTTAATGACATTTCTGTCAGAATAGGAGAGCAGGTACTCTGCTCTCCCACAAAATTTACTACTTCTGAAGTAATTGGTCAATCACTTTGACCAGGTTGCCAATCTCAGGTTTGGACAGCTGTGCGTCTGCTCCAAGATCTTCACCTTTCTTTCTCATTTCCTCATTTACAAGTGATGAGAAGATAACAACTGGAATATTCTTCGTTGCATCATCGGATTTTACAAGCTTAGTCAACCTGTGTCCATCCATCAGAGGCATCTCAATATCTGTAATCAGAAGTTTTACATCATCGTTCAGGGTTCCGTTTGCCTTGCACTTCTGAATATACTCCCAGGCTTCCTCACCATTCTCAGCTTTAATGATATTCTCATAACCTGACTTCTTCAGGGAATCAACGATAAGTTTTCTCAAAAGAGCAGAGTCTTCAGCGATCAGAATAGGTACTTCATTTTCACTTCTTACGCCTAATGCTTCAATCTCTGTTACCTTAAGGCCTGTTTCAGGATTAATATCTGAAATAATCTTTTCAAAATCCAAAATAATAATCAGACGTCCGTCAATCTTGATAATACCTGTAGAAATGCCATCTTCTGTTGTGCTTACTGTTGCCCCCGGCTTAATGATATCTACCCAGGATACTCTGTGGATTCCCACTACAGAATCTACATGAAATGCGATATCAAGCTTGTTAAAGCTTGTAATGATAAAAAGACCGCCTGGCTGTGACTGTCCTCTCTGTAAACAGTTACGAAGATCAATTGCTGTAATCATTGTATCTCTTGGCATAAAAATACCTTCTACACTCGGATGTGCATTAGGCACTGGTGTAACAGGCTGATACGTAATGATTTCCCTGATCTTTGCAACGTTAATACCATACGAATTACCGTCTACAATAAATTCAAGCACTTCCAGTTCATTTGTTCCATTTTCTAAGAGAATCTTAGTCTCCATATTAAACCTCCATTCCACAGGACATTGAAAATTCTTTCAATCTCTTTTATCAAAAATGCTTTGCAGAATAATCATCTTAATTATAGTATATCATATATATATTTATAATTACAAATATTTTCAGATAATTTTTTGCGTTTTCTTGGATATTTTCTTAATTTTCAGTTATATGCATTACTCTAAACTAATATTCACTACCGAATCCTGCGTCGTAATTTGTATAACAGCTGTCTGGATCTCATCAAGGTCTGTCTGTTCAACCGGGACTACCACTACTGCGTCCGCCACTTCGCCTGCCGGTATATCTTCCATATATGTAGTAAGGTCATTCGTAAGCAATGTACTCAATGCCTGTACATATCCTGCATCATTTACATTTACGCTTACCTTGCTGATCTGGTCAAAAAGATCACACTGCGCAGCTTCTTCCCCCAGATTTTCTACATCAAAATGTAAAACCAAAAGATTATAACCCTGTGGCGCAGTTACACTGAACCCAACTCCTGATTCTGCGTTTGGATATGCATCTGTCACTTCACAGGATGCATACATGATTGAGAACTGATCCATGCCAAAGAAAGCTGCAAGATCATATTCTGCCCCATCTTCCACGCTGGCTTCGGCACCTACTGAAACGGTCTCCCCTGAGCCAGTCTGACTCAGATCCTGTGATGGCTGTGATTCCTCCTGTGTAGTCTCTTCTTCCTGTGATGTCTCCATCTCGCTCTCAGCACTTGCAACCTCTTCCTTATCTGCAATTCTGTAATGATAGTTAGGTGAATATTTCAGCAGCATATCTGCTGCATATTCTGCAACCAGCTCAGACTGTTCCTCCGTCATATCAGGCATTGAATCAATACATCCTGTAAGCATACAGGCACTGACTGCCAACACTCCTATTATTTTCCCCTTTTTCACAATAGCACCTCCGTTGTTATTTCGTCTCCAATTCAATCCAGAACTCTACGCCATTAGTATAATTCATTACACCATATTGTTGGTTCATTGAATCCATAATTGCCTTTACAATAGATAAACCTACTCCACTTCCTCCATATTCTCTGGTTCTGGCTTTATCTACTTTATAGAATTTTTCCCATAAATGCGGCAATGAATCCTCCGGTATGGGATCACCGGTATTAAATATTCCAATACGTACTTTATTCTCAAGCATCGTATATTTGATATCTATGATTTTGTCTCCTTTTACATGATTCATGGCATTACTGAAGTAATTACGAATCACTTCTTCTGTCTTGAATTCATCTGCCCATACATAGATTGGCTCCGTCTGCTCCATCCTCACATTAACTTCATTCTGCTGTGTCAGGATTTCTGCTGACTGAAGGAAATTATGAATCATGGCTACAACGTCAAATCGCTCCATGGTAATAACGTCATTTCCAAATTCCAGCTGGTTTAATGTCAGAAGCTTCTTTACCATGTTATTCATTTTGCCAGACTCATCTATAATAACATCACAATAGAAATCCTTGCTTTCATCATCATCGTGGATTCCTTCTTTTAGGCCTTCTGCATAACCCTGTATCAATGCAATCGGAGTCTTGAGTTCATGAGATACATTCGCAAGGAATTCTTTGCGCATCTCATCTATCTCTTCTTTCTTCTCAATGTCCCGCTGCAATTCATTATTGGCAGTTTTTAATTCAGAGATTGTCTTTTCCAGCGTATCGGAAAGCTGATTCATATGCTCTCCGAGCAGGTCAATCTCATTCTTGCCTCTGCTTTTATAATGCATTTCAAAATCCAGATTGGTCATTCTGGCGGATATGTCCTTTAATTCCATGATTGGTTTCGTAATTCTTGTTGTTACGAACCAGATCAGCAGTGCACTCACCAGAGTAACTACAATTCCAATATAGGCAAGGAATTTATTGGCGATCTTTGCACTGTCTCGAATACTTTCCAGTGGAGAGCGAATCAGGAAAAGATTACCATTATCCAGTACACCCCACATTTCGAGATAGTCTGTTCCCATTCCCTGATCTGTGGTAACTGCCAGGCTGTACCGGTCCGTATCTTCTATCTTCTCCAGCTTGTTATCCCTCTGGAATACATTATCATAAAGTCTTCTGATGAGCAAATCCGTGTCTCTGGATGTGGATTTGATCGTATTGGACTGTGCATCTATAACTACTACGCTTATGTTATACATATCGCATACACGTCTGAGTTCCAGATCAAATTCATCAGAGGATATGCTGCCACCACTCACGGCACTGTCCAAACTTTCATAGGCTGAATAAATGGCGTGTACTTTGTTACTGATATAATATTTTTCCAAAAATGTACTGTTAGCAAACCAGACAAGAATAATCGTACCTACCATAACTGCAATAAATATTCCTGCGATCTGCTGTTTTATTGAATATTTCATGCTTCCAACTTGTACCCCATTCCCCATACTGTCTTAATCAGGTCGCCTTTGTCACCTAATTTACTTCGCAGCTTCTTCACATGGGTATCTATGGTTCTGGCATCTCCGAAATAGTCATAATTCCATACACTGTTCAGTATCTTTTCTCTGGAAAGTGCAATTCCCTTGTTTTCCATAAAATACGTCAGAAGTTCAAATTCCTTGTAGCTTAAATCAATAGGATTACCATCTATGGAAACTACATGGGCTGCCTTATCTATCGTGATGCCGCCGTACTCAATCGTCTCATCATCTGTAACCTGATTGGTTCTCCTGAGAATAGCTTCCACTCTGGCAACCAGTATCTTTGGGCTGAAAGGCTTGGATATGTATTCATCTACACCAAGTTCAAATCCCTGAAGTTCATCCCTTTCATCGCTTCGGGCTGTCAGCATAATGATTGGAACCTCGGAATATCCTCTTACCTCTCTGCACACCTGCCATCCGTCCATCTTGGGCATCATGACATCCAGAATAATCAGCGCAATGTCCTGATTGTCAAAGAATATATCAAGAGCTTCGCTGCCGTCTCCTGCTTCCAGAACTGCAAAATTCTGTTTTTCCAGGAAATCACGCACCAGTTTTCTCATTCTGCTCTCATCATCTACTACCAATATCTTTAATTTATTCATACTTATCTCCATGCCTTTCCGATATCTTTGAATGCAGATATTATAGCATACTTTTATGATAAAAGTGTGAACGGATTCATCTAATCTTCATCCAGCATAAGTTGTCTTTCTTTCTCACGGACTGCATTCTCTCTGTCATTAAGTTCCTGTTCCCAGGATGCATACCGGTTCTGCAATGCCTTTTCATAATTCAATATGGTAGGTCTGCTTCCGGTGGTAGATATGACGAACATTACGATCACCAGAATTGCCAGTACTATATTCAGACATATAGATGTTGTCCTGCTGAAAAATTCTTTGTTTTTCTTTGGTTTTGGCTTGGGCTTCGCGGAAGCCCTAACCTTCTCAACAGCCGGATTGGTACTGTCCCTGAGGCTGTATACATTATTGACCGGCACATCCTGCACCGGCTCTCTGATCAAAGGATTTTCTTTTAGGTGCTTCTGTAATTTTCTTAAATATTCATAGCCTATCGGAGTCTTAAAAATACGATTCTCTATTGCCTTATGATAGACCATATAGACCATATGAGGATTGCGATAGTCCATTTTATCTTCCAGCTTTTGTATTTTCAGCAATTCAGCCTTTGCCTGCGTTGCATCTTTGGCTGAACCAAACTGATAGCCATCTACAATCCATTCTTCTTTATCTGCCATATTCTTCTTGCCTCCATAATCAGTACGGGCAGCTTCTGTGCCTATATAGTATGACTCTTTATTTCTTCCAGTATCTTCCGGTCTTTTGCATATATTTCATCCAGTATCTGCATTTGCTGCGACACTTCCATATTGCCTGTCCTGAGTATTTCTACTACAGCACTTACTGCTTCATACAGTTCCATCATTCCAAGATTGGAGACGAACCCTTTCATAGTATGTGCTTCACGAAAAGCCGCCTGGCAATCACCCTGCTTCATAGCTTCCTGTAACTGTCCATAACTGGCATCATCCAGAAATTTGTTCAGACACTGCTGATATAATGTATCATTATTTATAAAACGGTGCAAGGCACCTTGTACATCAAATCCATTCTGTTCCAATAAATCTTTATCCTGTTGTGTCATTTCCGCCTCCTAATCCTGCATAAGTCCGCTGACATCCAATATCAATGCAATACTGCCATCTCCAAGCTGTGTACAGCCTGATATGCCATGCACCTTTTTTACATAGGATGGAATTGGCTTAACAACAATTTCCTGTGTTCCAATCAGTTCATCAATCAATACGCACATGGAAGTTCCTTCATATTCCAATAGAAGCATTACTCCATCTTCCACACTTCTTACAGAATCCTCCAGATGATATTTCTGACTCAATCTGAGAATCGGGTAACATTCTCCCCGGATCATCACATACTCTTCTCCACTTGGTTCATGAATCACTTTATCTTCCGTAACATGGATAAACTCCTTAATTGCAGATGTCTCCATAACAAATTTGGTATTACCATTCTGCATAACGATACCATCAATAATCGCCATAGTCAGAGGAATCTTCATGGTCATTGTGCTTCCCTGACCCTCTACGGACTCAATATCCAGCACACCACCGATTTTCTGAATATTCTTGACTACAACATCCATACCAACACCACGACCTGAATATTCTGTTACCTGGTCTTTTGTGGAAAAGCCAGGGTATGTAATAAACTGGAATATCTCCTTATCCGAATAATCACTCTCCACCCGGTTATCAGGAAGAATACCATTCTCCCAGGCTTTCTTATAGAGCTTCTTTCGATTCAGTCCCTTACCATTATCGCTGACTGAAATCCATACTTTACCGCCTTCATTTTTGGCTTCCAGCGTTACTTTGCCTTTATCAGTCTTACCGGCTTTGGCTCTTTCTTCATTCGTTTCAATACCATGATCCACCGCATTACGCACAAGATGCATCAAAGGATCTGAGATTGTCTCAATGATGTTCTTATCTACTTCTGTCGTATCGCCTATCATTTCAAACTCAATGTCTTTGCCCAGTTTTCTGGAGATGTCAAATACCGTTCGGTTCATCTTCTGGAATGTATTGGTCAAAGGCATCATACGCATGGACATGATCAGTTCCTGCATCTCTGTCGTAATCTTGGACATCTGTGCCGCTGCTTTCTGGAAATTACTCAGATCAAGTCCAGGCACTTGCAGATCAGGATTCTGCAGTACAACAGACTCTGCAATGACCATTTCACCCATAAGATTCATCAGCAGATTCATTTTATCAATGTTGACACTCATGAATGCCTGCTTGTGTTCCTTCTTTTTCTTTGTTTTGGTAATCTGCTTCGCCTTACCGGCTTCCTTCTGAATAACATAATCGCCCGGTTGTGGTTCTGTCTCTGCCTTATTCTCAACTGTCGGTTCTGCCACTGGAACAGAAGGAGCTTCCATTGCAGTAAAGCCTCTGTCAAATTCACTTTTGTCACAGGCTGAAATATCAATTTTATCAATCTCCGGAGTGGTATCCAGTACCGTCCGAAGCTTGTCCTCTTCAAAATTTCCCCGCACCAGCATCAAAAATCCCTGTCTGAGGATTTCATCGCCGGATGCTTCATTTGTTAATATATCTTCTGGTGAGTAATGAACATCTTCTGTCAGTTCTTTTACAGCATAAACTGCTGAATACGCCCGCAAGTTACACATTTGTGTGTCACTCTGATATGTAATTCTGACACGGTAATACTTGTCTGCTCCCGATACCTGTGGTGCAATATAGAACTGATTTGGACCAAGAGTAATCTTACTCTCTTCCTTTTCCTGCTGTTTATCCTCTTGTGGTGCCTGTTTATTGTCTTTTAATCCGGCAAGGAATTTCTCCATATCCGCAATCAGTTCACTGCTGTCTCCGTCCGGGTCATTTCCGTCTTTAATCTTATCCATTTCTCCATTGATGAAATCAAGCACACGAAAAATAATCTCCGTCAGTTCCATGTGATGTTCCTCAACATTGCGGTTCTCTCTCAGAAAATAGAAAATATCCTCCAGCTTGTGTGAAGTCTTCATAATATCATCATACTTCATCACACCTGAAGAACCTTTAATTGTATGCATGATTCTAAATATTTCATTAATATTGTTCTCGTCAAAAGAATCCTCATCTTTATTCTCAAGAACAATCTCTTCTAGCTGTTCCAATAACTGCCCATTCTCATATAAATACATATCGAGCATGTTATCTGTACTGAAATCATCTGCCATATCAGGCACCCCTTCCACAATTGTCCGAATGCAATAAACCCCTTTCATAATTTTATATCCATTTTAAACAATAGTCAATATTATCAGTCAGTTTATGTGAATTTGAATTAGAATAACTGATGAACAGACTTTCTTCTGCCCGAACTATGTTCAGACTTCCACATTTCGGACATTGCCCATGCGCATAATCCAATGTTCCACAATCCTTACAATAATAAATCTCTTTTTCGTTCATTCAAGTAATCACCTCTTTCTATTATTGCATTGCCAATATCGATATTTACAAAGTATTTTTTGTATATTTATGTAGTTATTTCTTGTTTTGTACATAATTACGTGTTGTTATGTAGAATTGTGACTTCAGAACACACTATTATTTTTGCCCAAAGTATTGTCTAATCTCTGAACTGCATTTATAATATCTGTGTTTATGAAACCCATTAATTTACTGTAGATAATCACTGCTTACAGAAAGGTATGGTAAAGAATATGTTAAAAAGAATCATGAAGAAGGATAAAATGATAGGTCTTACATTTACACTGTTTATATTCGTGTATACATGTGCCTCATCATCAGTATATGCAAAAACTCTGCGCGATATGCCCACTGAAAACGGGACAATTGCTGAACCTGACGAGGAAGAACTGGCAGACAGCCCGTATCTCTCCCAGGATGCTCTCGTTGCTCAGGATACTCTGTCTGAACCCACTGCTCCACTGGTACAGAGTCTGACTATGGCGCAGGCATCCCCTTCCATATTATATCAGGATGCTGACTATGACAGTTTCTTTGAACACACGGTATTTGTCGGCGATTCCCTGACTGTTGGATTCACCAATTACTGCCAGAGCCGTTCCGATACTATGGCGACTGCTTCTACTTATTTTCTTGCAAAGACAAGCTGTTCTGCCAAAATTGCTCTTTCTGGTAATGCCTTAACGACCCATGCCAAAGTCATGCCATCCTACAATGGTAAGGTACAGCATATCGAGGATTCCATATCCCAGATGACAGATGTACAAAGGGTATTTATCTGCTTTGGTATGAACGATCTGGTAGGTTCTACTCCGTCACAGTATGTAGAAAGCATGGAGACTCTGATTGAAAGAATCGTTGCCAAGAGTCCACAGGTATCCATCTATGTAATCTCCGTTCCATGTATCATAGAATCAGCCCAATCAGGTATGCTTAACAATACCTCTATCCAGAAAGCAAACAGTCTCATGCAGACTTCCTGCCAGAATAACGGATGGGGATTTGTCAATCTGGCTGAATATCTCATGAATTCACATATGGCAATCTATCCGGAATACAGTTCTGATGGATATGTTCATGAGAATAACGCTGCCTATGCTATCTGGGTTAAAGTCCTGCGAAATTATGCTTATAAGGAAATGACATTATGAAAATAACAGCTAAGAAAAAGGTTCTGCTCATTGCTACAGGAGGTACGATTGCATCTAAAAGCACTCCCAATGGGCTTGCCCCACTGATTACCTCTGAAGAAATCATCAGCTATGTACCTGAAATCCAGGAATACTGCCAGATTGACACTTTACAGTTGTTCAATATCGACAGTACCAATATCTACTATACACACTGGCTTGCTATGGCACAGTGTGTAGAAGCCCATTACAATCAGTATGATGCTTTCGTCATTACACATGGAACAGATACTATGGCGTACACAGCTGCTGCCCTTTCCTATCTGATTCAGAATAACCGTAAGCCTGTTGTTATCACAGGTTCTCAGAAATCTCTGGCTGCGCAGGAATCCGATGCCAGACAGAATCTTTCAGATGCATTTATCTATGCTTCCTATGATGGCGCATGCGGTGTGCATATACTTTTTGATCATAAAATACTTCTGGGTACACGATCACGCAAAACAAGAACCAAGAGCTTTAATGCTTTTCAAAGTATTGATTTCCCGGAAATTGGAATCATTCGCAATCATAAAGTGATTCCCTATGTAACAGATGTGATTCATGCGGAAGCTCCTACTTTCTACCATAACCTGAATCCAAATATTTTTGTACTTCGGCTGATTCCGGGTATCAGTCCTGACATTCTGCAATATATCGGAGAGCATTACGATGCAGTTGTCATTGAAAGCTTTGGCGTAGGCGGTCTTCCTTCCTATGGAAATACCCGTTTTGAAGAAGCCATTCATGATTTTCTCGCCAGAGGAAAGACTATTATCATGTCCACCCAGGTTCCCCATGAAGGAAGTGATATGGCAGTCTATCAAGTCGGCTATTACATGAAGGAGCGCTATGATCTGATTGAGGCATACAGCATGACTACAGAAGCTATCGTCACGAAACTGATGTGGATTCTTGGGCAAACAAAAGAGCCTGACGAAATTCGCAGACTCTTCTATCAACCTATTATGCATGATATTATTGTATAGTAACTATTCAGAATAGTTACATATTTGAAAAATTCATAAAGCTCTTCTCTGTATTATGAGAACCAACTACTTTGACCGGTACGAACTTGCTGCCGGTCTTTTGTGCGTCTTCTAATGTTACAGCACCATTAAATACAAACCAACCACCATCTACTTCATTTACAGATACAATACCCTCTATTGCCTCTCCTGTCTCTTTCATTGTTGGATGGATAGATGACGGATTCAACTCCATCATTTTCTCAAATCTACCCTGCTGATACTCCTCCAGTCTGGTAAGAATCTCTTCTGCAATCTCTGCCGGAGCTGCATTGGTACTCTCAATGACCAGGTTGTAATTGCTCATATCATAATAATCAATATTGTAGATTTCCTTAAATCTGACAGATTCCATCTCCTGTCTGTGTATCAGTGCCTTTTTACATGCTTCCTGAGACTCATAAGACTCAGAATTAGCACGTACACTGTCATTGAACACACGTCTGCTTGCTTCATTAATATCTGTAATTACAAATACCTTAAAACTGTCCGGTACAAAATGCCATGCCAGTCTGGAATCAAACATGATATTGTCACGTTCTCTGCCAATCTTGGCTGTTGTATCATCAATCATCTTGTCCACAGAACGGTCTCCATTTCTGGTTGCTTCATTGACCTGCCTGTTAAATTCCTCTACGGAAAGTCCCTTATCCATTGCAAGCTGTCTGAAGATATTACCTGTAGATACGATTTCATATCCTTTTTCCTTCAGAATCTTGCCAATACTTGATTTGCCGCTTCCCAGATTACCTGTAATTGTAATGTTCATCGTAAATAACCATGCCTTTCGTTCTTATACTAATTTGTTATTTTCCCATAGATTTCAAGCTGTGTCAATGCCGGGAATGGTGATTGTGTCTCAGCAGGTATTAATTTTTTAAATTCAACCCAGCTTACAGTACGCTTTGGATATGTAACAGTCTGTCCTGTTGCCATCTTTTCCAGCTGGGCTACTACTGTACTTCCATCTGAAAAAGCCAGCGTTACTTCTTTCCACCAGTTATCATGAGGGAAATCTGCTCTCAGATAGATTATAGCCTTATCTGTCTCTATCTCATGTCCAAAGTCAATACGAAGCACAGCATCCGGATTGCGGTTAATTCCCCAGGATACATAAGGCCATTGACCGTGGGCACTGTTGGCTTTTACCCCATCTATGGCATTTCTCGCTGCAAAGACAGCCTCTCCTCTTGTCTCTACATTGGCAGAAGCATGTGGATAAGAATTGCAGTTATCATGATTATCATACACATTCAATGCCTGATTCCTGTATGCATATATCTCTTCGTCATAAGCCTCTCTGGCATAGATATAGTGAAGCTCTCCCATAAATGCCTTGGGTGAATAACCATCCCTCAACTCTCCAAAGGGTATTTTGATCTCTACATTACCAGTCACATAGATCAGTAAAGC